>OIDU01000077.1_pt1 | contig 52774 bp, 47 predicted proteins | sample 1581481 | NCBI WGS metagenome assembly OIDU01 (sample SAMEA3882519, study PRJEB24775) | human gut metagenome | biome: human-associated habitat; feature: intestine environment; material: feces | place: Netherlands | collected 2009/2010
GTTCCATCATCATTGATGGTTCTGCTGCTGTCCGGAACATAATCGCTTGATATTCCTCTGTAGATCGTACCTGTATGCACTGCGCCTTCGATGTCATCACCTCTGGCTGCTGGTGCTGTCTTATCAATCTTTACTGTAACAGATTTGGTTTCTAACTTATTTGCCTTGTGGCTTGCATCTGTTGCAATGCCGTAAAAATCGGACACACTTTCATTTGTATCATTTTTTGATGTGGATACCTGATCTTTTGATCCGCTGAAATCTTTACTCTGCCAGTCATACCATGAACTGCTGTCATTACGTCTTATAAGCAGATTCTTCATGCCTTTACCGATATCCCTGCCATACATGTTGATCGACACATCCTTGTTGAGCCAGTCTGTGTTCCATGTGATCTGTGGCAGTGTACCTGGTGTGCATGACAGCCGAAGCGATACAGGTGATACTGAAGATTTGGTTGCCTTTGCATACACATAATCCTTGTCATCAGTCTTTGTGACAGTAAGATATGTTGAATCTTCTTCCGGTCCAATATCATCCACCCAGTAGGCGTAAATGGTGGTGTCGGATGTGAATCGTGTACTTGATACGCCGATCACACCATTTTCATTGATTATCTGCTTATAACCATCAGCCCAGTATAGTGGCTCTTATCGAGTATCTTAATTATCAAATCATTCATTTCTTTTTTCTTACTGAAATCATTTACTTTACATTCTCCTGCCAAATAATAATTATCTCCCATGCTAATTTCTCCTTCTGTTTTGATACGCCAATTTATTAATCAATAGTTTCAAATCGTCTTCCCAATTTCTTATTCTATTATAATAAACACATCCAAATATTTCACTAAACCTAAGGTTGACACTTGAGCACAGTATGACTGGTACCTTTAATTCCTGATCTATCACTTTTTGAATGATCCACTCTCCTGATGCTTCTTCCCTGCCACCTGCTTCCCTTGGATAATACATATCCGTGATGATCAGATCATATGGTTTCTCTGCATCTTCAGCATTTTTTATTGCTTTCCAACCATCCTCATAATTTTTCTCCCAGTATACTGTATTTACTCCGCAGCTGGTTAAAACCTTACATATGTCATTGTGTTTAAATGCATCGTCTTCTATATTTAATACTTTCATGATGTCCTCCTCGTACTAATGTTATATTTTGATAATATCAGTATAAAAAAGAAAGAACAACATTATAATAGGAAGAAACTCGTTTTCAGATTGGACACTGTCAGTAACTACCGTTTGTTCCATATTTAATTTTTACATTATTTTGTGATTAAAATGATTTATACAAATCATTTTCGTTGATATTTGGACTTCGTATTTTCATTTTAAATTCCTCCATTTTTATCTTTCATATATATAGTGTATGAAATTTAAAATTTGTCCAAAATAAATTGAAATTTTTTTGATTTGTAAATGATATTCTGTGTCTGACTATTTCTCTTATATATTTTTTTCGATATCATTCCGTTATTTGAATTTCGGCATTTGAATGTTTTTACCACAGTTTAATAAGCACTACTCCGTCCATTTCCGCATTGCCTGCATATTGTTGTTTTTTATTATATGCCCGTGTAAGTTTTAAAGAATTTAAAAAGTGGTAGAACAATCTACATCTTTTAAAATAGTTGTAGCGTGTATACAACTATTTCTTTTCCACCTTATATCTCACATATTACATCTCAAGGGTTCACTTTCAAAAAACATTTTCAAGGATTGATCTTTTTTAATATTCTTTAACCCGATGGTAGTTTTGAATGTCTATCTGTTGATATTTATTTGTTGATAATCACACAGTGATACTAAACACCGAAAAGCATGATCAGTATAATTTAACTCCAAACACATAAATAATACTCATTTATATTCCACAACTAATCATCCACACTTACATCGTACAATCCACATTTTATGCACGCTTTTTAAATCAATACTTTTACGTTATCAAAAAGAGCCGGTACCACATATGATACCAGCTCTTCTTTGATATTTACTTTTAAATATTAACAGCATTTTGCAATCTCATACTAGGTAAAATCATGTATCCCTCAGCCTTACTTAATCATATAACTTATCCACTTCAGCCTCATATACTGATTTAGTATTGTCATCAAACAGAACCCACTCAACCAGATCGAACTTTTCTGGATTTTCCTGTAAAAATCTATTTATTGTATTTACCGCTATCTTTGCTGCCAATTCAACCGGAAAACTGTAAACACCAGTGGATATAGAAGGAAATGCTATATTTCTGATTCCATTGTCCATTGCAAGTTTCATAGAATTATAATAACAGTTTGCCAGAAGCTCATCTTCACGACTTGTACCACCATTCCATATCGGTCCAACTGTATGGATCACATACTCACATGGCAGATTATATGCCTTTGTTATCTTTGCTTCTCCCGTCTCGCATCCATGAAGCGTTATGCACTCCTCGAGCAGCTTTGATCCTGCGGCTCTATGAATTGCGCCATCTACACCACCGCCGCCAAAAAGTGAATTGTTTGCTGCATTTACGATTGCCTGTACATCTGTTACCTTTGTTATGTCACCTTTTATCGTCTTAATCAAATACATTTTTTAATATTCCTTTTCTATCTCTTCATCTATTCCATACATTCGTTTAAATATATCAAGGTCTGCCTGATTTCTAATCAGCATAACCTCTTCTATCTTCCCCGTATGGATGTCTTTAAAACCGGCTACCTGCTCACCATTACATATACTTGCCTTAATTACAGGTTTTTTATTTTCTTTATCATATATCTTTGTAACCGTCTTTTTCTTAAATATTCCCACTCTTAAGCACCTTCTTTCGGCTCCACTATCGATACTAGTTTTTCTAAAAACTTGACAAAGAGTATATCATCCTCATATGTGCGCTTTCTTTGGTCTTTAATATCTGTATTTTTTCCTCTAATTTATATCAGCTGTGCTTCGCCTATGTACGCACTTCTATAAGATTTCCCGATGGATCATAAAATCTCATCATCTTTTGTCCACCTGCCATCTCTGTCAATTCAGTCTGAACCCTCACAAAAATATTATTTGAAGCAAGTTTATCAGCCAGTCCTTCAACATCATTATCTTCAAAGTACAGTTCCGTCGTATTATTGAATGGTATTATATCTCCCTCAATCACATCCGCCCATAATTTTGCATCCTGTAATACGAGTCCTTCGGATAATATTACATTTCCTTCCTGTTTCACAATTACCTGCAATCCAAATATTTCTTTATAAAAACGAATAGATTCTTCCATATCATCAACTACTATCAAAACATTTTTCAATTTCATAATTTATTTTTATTCCTTTCCAGATCTCTTTTGATCCATGTCATTATAACATCCACAAGATAATCCTGTTGTATCTGACTCAATTCTTTCCCCGGCTGCATTTTGTGCCATTTTCGAATGCATTCTCTGCAGCACGTTGCTGTTGCATGTTGAGCTAAAAATACCGGATGTCCTCTCATAGGCGTTTGCTTTCCATCATTAGGAATATATGCAGGAGCCTCTCTTTTGGCAATAAAATCCTTTGCATGCAGTCTTATAGTATCAAGCCCCTTTTCATTTATATAATTAATATCTTTTTGTTTTAAATGAAAGCTGCTTCTAAATTTGGAGTTATCAAGCTTATTAAATAGTTGATCGTACCATTCTTCTTTTGTCATAATACATTCCTTATATTTAAAGATAAAAAAATCCAGCTCAAAGAGCTGGAACCCCCATAGTCTCCTAAAAGACATTCTTTTTTGACTTGGTTTTATTATATCATTTTGCACGAAGTAATACTCACCAAATACGCATAAATATTTTGTGCAACTTATACAATAAAGGTATCGTAATTTTATAAACTTTGGTAACACTTATTCTTATATGCATGATATTATTTTTTCGTAAAAACCCCCAATACATTATATATTTTTACTATACCCCATAGTAAAATACCTTCTCCTAAAAAGACAGCAGATCGAAAGGCTGTCTTTTTATTTACATAATTAAAAGTGCTGATGCAGATAAATCTGCCTCAGCACTTTTAAAATCAAGAAGTAATTTACACACCTACATTTATATTTTGTCCTTTTGAGAGTGATGTGAAATAATCATCATAAGAGGTATTGCTCATCCTTCGTGAGATACTATATAGAGATGATGTAAAACCGGCATCTTTACCGAATGCATTTTCCAGATCATCAGAATCTGCATTTTTCAGAAGATTCTCATTCACCTTAAGAGTTCCATCATTGTTCATAGTAATGCCGACATCAGAAAACTGCTCAGAGTATTTTTTCACCAGATGTTTTAACTGCTTGGAATATCTGTTCATCGAGTTTGATGAGCTTTTAGAAGCAGATTTGTATGTATTATTATAGGTGTCTGCGAAAGCTTTGACAGTACCATATAAATTTCCAGTATTTTCCGAAGAAAAATCATAAGTCTTTAATTTTTTTACGGCTCGGTGAAGAGCAAGCGAATCCTCGTATGAAAGCTGTGAATTGGAGCATTCATTACGGTTTGATGATTTTATAAGACTTCTGTTATTCGAATAAAAATTACGCATATAATATGTAGATGTAAGGCTTGTTCCTGAACTTACACGGGTACTCATAATAATTCCACCTTTGCTTTAATAGTTTATAATATTTTTATCGGTAAATTGCATTAAAAAGTTTACTTACAATGATAAAAGAAGTAAAATATAAGAAATTGAGATGTAATCAATAAAGAAAAAAGACAAACGGAGGATTGGGGAATGAACAAGACCAGTTTTGGAAAAACACATACGGGAGAAGAGGTCTCACTATATGAGATTACAAACGATAAAGGAATGAAAGTTCTCGTAACTGATTTTGGAGCAACAGTGGTCTCTATTTTTGTAAACGATAAAGATGGAAATAAAAGAGATGTTGTGCTTGGATACGATGATGTATCAGTTTATGAAAAAGAAACATGCTATTTTGGAGCGACAGTAGGCCGCTATGCTAACAGAATTTCAGATGCAAAGATAAATATTGACGGTACAGAATATGTTCTTGAAGCAAATGATAATGAGAATAATTTACATAGTGGTTCACATGGCACTTCAGGAAGAGTCTGGAATGTAAAAGAGTACAAGGATAACGAGATTACTTTTACTATAGAGGACAAGGATTTGGAGCAGGGATATCCTGGAAATGCAGTTATGAATGTTACATATACTGTCACAGAGGACAACGAGCTTGCAATTTCTTACAATGCAAAGGCTGACAAGACAACTACATTTAATATGACAAACCACAGCTATTTTAATCTCAATGGACATAAGTCCGGCAAGGTATACAGTCAGATATTACAGATCAATGCATCACACTACACACCTGTTAAGAGTGCAAAAGCAATACCTACAGGTGAGATTGCACCGGTTGAGGGAACACCATTTGATTTTAGGCAGGCAAAGCCTATTGGACAGGATATAGAGGCTGATGACGTACAGCTTGGATATGGTCATGGATATGACCACAATTTTGCAATAGATAAAACTGTGGAAGGTATAGAAAAAGTAGCAGACGTATATTCTCCTGAGAGTGGAATCTGCATGGAGGTGCTTACAGATAATATTGGAATCCAGCTTTACACAGCAAACTTTATTGGTGGACAGGTAGGAAAAGACGGATATGAATATGAAGATCGAGGTGCATTCTGCCTTGAGACACAGTTTTATCCAAACTCTATTAATGAACCGAATTTTACTACTCCTATCACAAAGGCAGGAGAAGAATACAATTCAAAGACAGTATATCGTTTCGCTGTCAGATAATTAGTTGAAAATGTTAATGCTGGGAATTAATTTATAAATTTATTTTAGGCAGGACAAATGTATGAAGATAGTATTTTTAGATGTTAAAACTATAGGAGAGGATATCGATCTATCGGGTTTCGATAAGCTTGGCGAGGTTGTTAAATATGATTTTTCGACAACAGAAGAAGCATTAGAGCGCACGAAGGATGCGGATGTGATAATTCTTAATAAGGTTGAGATAAACGAAAGATCTATAGGGCTTGCAGACCACTTGAAGCTTGTATGCGTCACGGCTACAGGTACAAATAATCTGGACAAAGAATACCTCGAAAAGAGAGGGATAGAGTGGCGCAATGTTGCAGGATATTCTACAGAAACGGTTGCACAGCATACATTTGCCCTGTTGTTTTATCTGCTTGAAAAGCTAAGATATTATGATGATTATGTAAAATCTGAAAAATACATCGGGGATACCTCATTTACTCATTTTGACCATGTTTTTCATGAGATAAATGGTAAGACATGGGGAATAATCGGACTTGGAAATATAGGAAAGAGAGTGGCAGATATAGCAAAGATGTTCGGATGCCATGTGATATATTTTTCTGCTTCAGGGAAAAATTATCAGCCGGGATATGAGAGAGTGGATCTTGATACGCTGCTGACACAGTCAGATATTGTGTCAGTGCATGCTCCGCTAAACGATAACACAAGACATCTCATGAATGAAAGTGCCTTTAAGAAGATGAAAAAGTCGTCTATATTCTTAAATCTTGGCAGAGGACCGATCGTCGATGAACAGGCTCTTACAGATGCGATCATTAATGATGAGATAATGGCAGCAGGACTTGATGTGCTGGATGTTGAACCGATGAGTATTGAAAATCCTCTTAGAAAAATAAAGGATTCAGAAAAGCTTATCATTACTCCTCATATTGCATGGGCAAGTATAGAGGCGAGGACGCGGCTTATGGAAATAATTTTGGGACAAATCAAGGAATGGGCCGGTATTAAGTAATGAAAGTATCTTTAGAAATTGAAAAAAAGAAAAATATAATTTTTGCAGTTATTTATCTGATCATGATCGCTGCCTCATATTTTGCAGGAGCAAAGTGGTGGGTGGTTCTGCTGTTTGGTCTGGTGCTGTATCCGCTTATTATGTTAAAGCTTAAGCTTCCGGAAAAACTTGATTTATTATGGACGGTTGTCTTGTATATAAGTGGTGCGGCGCTATCTGTATTTTCGATACAGTATCTGCTGCTCGATGCAGAAGATTTTCCGAAAACTACTGATTTCATTTATATAGTAAATTTTGTGCTGGCGCTGGCAGTATTTCTCATAATACATGCGGTATGTAATAATGTATCACTGACATGTACCATAGCGTCTATATTTTTAGTGGTATTTGCACATGTAGATTATTTTGTTTACGAATTCAGAGGAAACGAGTTTACATATGCAGATTTAAAATCTGCCGGGACAGGACTTTCGGTGGTTACGAAGTATAGCTTCTCGATAAGCCAGAAGAATGTCTATGTGGTCATGGCACTGATATTATATGTGCTTCTTGCAAGACGTATAAAGATAGACATAGAATCAACTATCGGAACCAGAATAATATCGGTTATGCTGGCTGTAATATGTGGATTATTTGTCGCCCTTAATTCTGTAGATTTAAATACAGAGACATGGGAGAAAAAAGGAACATACAGAAACGGATATCTTTTAAATTTTGTGCTCGGGATCAGAGACAGTTTTATTTCAGAACCCGATGATTACAGTGCCGGTGCAGTAAAAAAACTTGAGAAGAATTATACAGAAGCGGATTCATCAAAAGCAGAGTCTGATGTGAAGAATCCGACTATAATAGTAATAATGAATGAGTCCTTTTCAGATTTGTCTGTTCTTGGTAATCTTGAGACAAATCAGCCGGTCACACCATTTATGGATTCTCTCTATAAGAACACCATAAAGGGGTATGCACTTTCTTCTGTGTACGGTGCGAAGACGCCGAACTCGGAATGGGAATATATGACAGGAAATTCAATGGCATTTTTACCGGAGGGATCTGTTGTATATCAGCAGTATATAGATGACCAGCCGACATCCATAGTTTCAACGCTTAAGAATAACGGATACACGTGCGTTGCAATGCATCCTTACTATTCAACCGGCTGGAGCCGTAATAAGGTTTATCCGAAGCTTGGATTTGATGAAACACATTTCATGGATGATTTTGACGAGACAAACATCCTGCGTGAATACATAACGGATCAGGAGCTTTACGATGGAATAATTGACCGCTATGAGAATAGAAAAAATAATGAAAAATTATATATAATGGGTATAACCATGCAGAATCATGGTGGATATGGAACACGTTATGATAATTTTGATCAGGAAGTATACAAATTAGGGGATTCATATACAGACGGAAACCAGTATCTTTCTCTTATCCATGAGAGCGATAAAGCGTTTAAGAATCTGATAACATATTTCCAGAATGTGGATGATCCGGTTGAAATAGTATTCTTTGGTGACCACCAGCCCGGATTATACAGCGAATTTATAAAACTTATCAATGGAAAAGGAACATCAGGACTTTCTGAAGATGAAATAGAAAAATTATATACTGTTCCGTTCTATATCTGGACTAACTATGAGACAGAGGCAAAGACAGTTGATATAACAAGTCTTAATTATCTGTCAACAATGACTCTCGAGAGGGCAAACATAGATCTTCCGGCATATAATCAGTTTCTGGCTGATATGATGGAAGTCGTTCCGGCGATAAATTCGCGCGGATATTATTCAAAAACTGCGGGTGGATTTTTACATATCGATGAGGCAACCGGGGAAGAGGCAGAGTGGATAAAGAATTATAATATTTTGCAATATAATTCTATGTTTGATGAGAAAAATAAAAGTTCACTATTTTTCCCTTACATAAAATAATATCTGTTACAAAAGCAGAAAATACGGAGGAATAAATGAGTAATAAGATTAAAGCAGTTATATTTGACTTAGACGGAACATTATTGTACACACTCGAGGATTTAAAAAATGCTGTAAACTACGCTTTAGAGCAGCAGAATATGCCAATCCGCACATTGGATGAGGTCAGAAGGTTTGTCGGAAACGGAGTCGGAAAGCTCATGGAGAGAGCAGTTCCGGATGGGCTTTCCAACCCTGAGTTTGATAAGACATTTGATATATTTAAAGAATATTATGGCAAACACTGTAATGACAATACATCACCATACCCGGGAATTATGGATTTACTTGAGACACTGGAGAAGAAGAATATAAAAATGGCAATCGTCTCAAATAAAATCGATTCTGCAGTGAAAGAGCTTGATAAACTTTACTTCAAAAATTATATGATGGCTGCTATCGGCGAGATGGAAGGAGTCAGAAGAAAACCCGCTCCGGATACTGCGCTTAAAGCCATGAAGGAACTCGGAGTGCAGCCGGATGATGCACTTTATGTGGGAGATTCGGATGTGGATATAGCTACTGCAAAAAATGCAGGTCTTAGATGTATTTCTGTAAAATGGGGATTCCGTGATAAAGAATTTTTACTTGAGCATGGAGCATCTGATCTGATAGATGAGCCTATGCAATTATTAGACTATCTCGGATGATCTGGGAGTAAATCAGGGATGGGCTGATTCTTATAGGAGATTAGTGTATGCTTTCTGAAAAAGGAATATTAATACTTGAAAAACTAATTGCATATAATCATGATGCGGTTACAGCTAAAACATTGGCCACTTCTACAGGTATGTCAGAACGAAGCGTAAAGACATACCTTAAGGAAGTGGCTGATTTTTGTGAAGAACAGGGCATGAAACTCGACAGAAAACCCGGAAAAGGAATAAAACCGGAATTTTCTGAGGAACAGATCTGTGCGGCGCGGGAGATGATCGGGAAAGACCACCACATTCTGACACAAAAGGAAAGACAAAATTATATTGCCTATATTCTGCTCAGTGGATGGGATACATACACATATGCGCTTTTTTCAGACGAACTGAATGTGAGTAAAAATGTGATCGTGGATGACATAAATGATCTGAGTTCTGAAATGGAAACCTTCGGTATAGAAATACATAAGATGGCAGGCTATGGCATATATGCAAAAGGTGAAGAATTTGATGTCAGAAAGGCGCTTAGGCATTTTTGCAGGATACCTATAAGTGATAAACAGGTGATAAATGATGTGGATTACCGCTTATGTCACGATGCGGCGGAAATAATAGCGAACAATTTTCGTAGTGTAAATCTAAGGATGGCAGCAGGGGCAGTGCATCATGTTGAATCAGATACAAATATAGTATTTACTGACTATACATTTCAAATGCTGGTCGAATATATTTCCATAGGATTGTTCAGATATGACGTTGGAAAGGAACTTTTGGATGAGAGATTTGCGTCAGAAGACATACCGGATGAGTACCGCCGCATGGCACAAAAGGCTGCGGAATATTTTGAAGCGTCAAATGGGCTTAAATTGCCGGTTCCAGAGATAAATTATATTGCGATTTTATTTATGTGTGCAGAGGCACAAAACTGTGTTATAACACAAAACAGCGATACGGAGTCCATTTCTGATGATATAATAGTCTATCTTTCAAATCTGCTTGCGGCAAATCTTATCGACAACGACCTGTTGGGCGATAGCATGAGAAGTTTTATGCCCGGATCACTTTTCAGGACAAAATATGGAATAGAGATAGATAATCCGTTTCTGGAGGATATAACACAGTCTTACGGAAGTCTGTATACAGTATGTTTTGCAGTGTCAAAATTTTACGAGAAATATGCCTGGTCTATGCCAAGCGAAGATGAAATAGCATTTATAGCACTTCAGGTCGGGGGTGCGCTCCACAGGAATCCCATGACGGTGAGAGCACTTTTAGTATGTTCGGGGGGATTCGCAACCGGAAATATAATAGCGGGAAAGATAGAAAATAAAATACCGGATGTCCATATCATGAGAATACTATCTTCAGATAAGATTAATGAGGCGTTCGAGCATGACTGCGATCTTATATTGAGCACGATAGCATTCGAGTGTGATGATATCAGGTTCATGCAGATATCACCACTTGTAAGTTTTGGGGATGAAAAACGTATAAGAGAAAAATGTTTTTCCCTAATGACGGGGCAAAGCGCGGAATTAAGTGTCTTTTCAAACATGATAGAGGATAAAATGATACTGTTTGAGAAAAAAGTACGTAACAGAAAAGACATAATAAAGAAAGCCGGCCAACTGCTTATAGATAACGGATGTGTCCAGGCCGAATTTATAAAGGATGTCATGGAAAGAGAAAAAGTAGAGTCTACTGAGGTTGGCTGCAGGATAGCAATTCCACATGGAAAACCAGAGCATGTACTGGAACCGAAAATTGCGGTGATAAGACTTGAAAATCCGATAGAATGGGGAAAACGTCAGGTGGATATGATATTTATGCTTGCGATAAATTTTGAGAGTGTGAATACAACCAAAGCTTTTTTTCATGATTTTACAAAGCTTCTTAATGAGAATGTGGTAAGAGAGAGACTTCGGGAGGCGAAGACGCCACATGAGCTAAGTCAGGTCATACGGAGTGAACTTGGGTGGAGCTGATGGCTAGATATACATTAATGCAAAATTGCACCAGGTATGGTGCAATTTTGTATTTTGGGGAATATTGAAAAAATTTTGCAGCCATTTTACAATTAGACCATAGAAAGCAACAGACATATGAATCATATGTATGGGCATAATAAATAATAATTTTTTTAAACAGGAGGAAAAAACTATGGTAAGCAAATCAATGGTAGTAAAAGCAGCAGAAGGACTTCACATGAGACCGGCAGGAGTCATCGCAAGAGAGGCAGGAAAATTTGATTCAGATGTAACAATCGTATTTGGAGACAAGAGAATTAACGCAAAGAGCCTTGTAAACATCATCGCGGCCTGCATCAAGAAAGACGCAGAGATCACTTTCGAGTGTGAGGGAGCTGACGAGGAAGCTGCACTTGCAAAGATGGTAGAACTTGAGGCAGAGAACTTCGGAGATTAATCAGATATAAATAAAGTCGGAGGTGTGATATGTACAAAGGAATTGCAGGATCAGAAGGAATCGGAATAGGAAATGTTGCCATTATCGAGGAACATCAGATAGTGATAGAGAATAAGACGATTACAGATGCAGACGCTGAGATCGCCCGTCTTCAGAGTGCTATCGAGAAATTTGTGAATGACACAAATGAGATGGCAGACAGAATGGAAAAAACAGTAGGCGCAAAAGATGCGGATATTCTTCGTGGACACATACAGCTTTTGCAGGATCCTACAATCGAGGAGCAGATCACAGCTCTTATCATAAGTTCAAAGATCACAGCAGAAAAGGCACTTGACCAGGTACTTGAGCAGACAGCAGAGATATTTGCACAGATACCGGATGAGCTTTTACAGCAGAGAGCAACAGATTTCCGTGATATCAAGACCAGAATTTTAAAGATCCTTCTTGGAATCGAGGATTACGATATCTCAAGCGCTCCGGCAGGAACAGTGCTTGTAGCGCATGACCTGACACCATCCATGACAGCAGGTATCGTTGCAGAAAATATCGCAGGAATCCTCACAGAGGTTGGTGGAAGGACTTCCCACTCAGCAATCATTGCAAGGGCAATGGAGATTCCGGCAGTTTTAAGTATCGATGGAATCTGCTCGGCAGTTAAAAATGGAGACAGGGTAGTGCTTGACGGAACAAGCGGAGAGGCTATTGTAAATCCTGATGCCGATACAGAGAAGAAATTTGAGCAGATGCTCGAGGAATACAAAAAGGAAAAAGCGCTCTTAAAGAAATTTGCAGGAGTTCCTACAGTAACAGCGGACGGCACAAAGGTTGAGCTTGTATGCAATATCGGAAAGCCTGAGGATGCTAAAAAGGCAGTAGAGTGCGACGGAGAGGGAATCGGACTTTTCCGTACAGAATTCCTTTTCATGGACAGAGACACACTTCCTACAGAGGAAGAACAGTTTGAGGCATACAAATCCGTAGCAGAGACAATGAACGGAAAACCTGTCATAATCCGTACACTTGATATCGGAGGAGATAAGGAAATCCCATACCTCGGACTTGAGAAAGAGGAGAATCCATTCCTTGGATACAGAGCTATCAGATTTTGTCTCCAGAGAACAGATATCTACAATACACAGCTTCGTGCACTCGTAAGAGCCAGTGCATTCGGAAAGATCAAGATCATGGTTCCGCTTGTGACAGGCGTGGATGAGCTTCGCAGTGTAAAAGCTATGGTAGCAGACATCATGAAAGAGCTTGATTCAGAGGGTGTTGCATACAATAAAAACCTTGAGATCGGTATAATGATGGAGACACCGGCAGCCTGCATGATGGCAGATGTGCTTGCAAAAGAGGCAGCTTTCTTCAGTATCGGAACGAACGATCTGACAGGCTACACTATGGCAGTAGACCGTGGAAACTCAAAGGTCGCATATCTTTACTCAGCTTTCAATCCGGCAGTACTCCGCGCAATCAAGCGTATAATCGAGTGCGGAAAGAAAGAGGGCATCATGGTAGGTATGTGTGGAGAGGCAGCAGCCGATCCAAAGCTTATCCCACTTTTACTTGCGTTCGGACTTGATGAGTTCTCCGTAAGCGCAACAAGTGTGTTAAAGACGAGAAAGACCATTGCAGATAGCAATATTGCAGACTGTAAGGCACTCGCAGAAAAAGTTATGGCATGTACAACAGAGGCAGAGGTGCAGGAAATACTTGCACAGCAGTAAAGGTTAAGACAGTTTAGACAGGCGGCAGAACCGTGGAAACGGGGATGCCGTCTTTTTTAATTAGGAATGATTTAATTAGGAATAATTTAGTTAGATACGATTAAGTTAATTACGATTGACTAAAGAATGATAGGATCTTCCTTCATGTCCTTTCAGGCAGCCTTAGAATATGTATTTAAAATAAGTGAAAGCGAAAGGCTGGTGCTGGTCATAGATGAGTATCCGTATGTAGCAAAATCCTCAAAGAGCCTTGCGTCGACTTTACAGATGCTCATTGACAAAAATAAAGATAATTCTAAACTAATGCTCATATTATGTGGATCGTCAATGTCTTATATGGAGGATAATGTTCTGGCATATAAAGCCCCTTTATATGGAAGAAGGACTGCGCAGATGAAGATACTTCCATTTGATTTTGGAGATGCCTGTAAATATTTTAACCGGTTTTCGCCGGAAGATATGGCGATGGTATATGGTCTGGTGGGAGGTACACCGCAGTATCTTTTACAGATGGATGACCATATAAGTATCGAGGATAACATAAAAAATGTATTTTTAAATCCGTCATCATCTATTTTTGAAGAACCCGAAAATCTCTTAAAGCAGGAAGTACGTGAGCCTGCGGTATATAATGCGATAATAACAGCGGTGGCAGCGGGAAGTTCGCGCATATCCGAGGTTGCAACTAAGATTGGGGAAACCACAAGTGTATGCGCGCAATATATAAAAAATCTCATAGGTTTGGGGATAATATTAAAAGAAACTCCATATGGGGAGAAAGAATCAAGAAGATCGGTATATGCAATAGCTGATAATATGTTCAGATTCTGGTATCGGTTTGTGCCGGATAATAATTCTATAATAAGCCGTGGGGCAGCAGACCTTGCTTATAAAAGAATAGAGCCGGCTCTTTCAGACTATATGGGAAAAATCTTTGAAGAAATATCTATGCAGTATCTCTGGAAATTGCTGCTTAATGGTGAGTCTCCAATAGAATTTATGGATTTAGGACGCTGGTGGGGAACTGATCCGAAGGAAAAGATACAGACAGAGATAGATATAATGGGGGAGCAGGACAAGAACACGGTATTGTTTGGTGAATGTAAATGGATAAACGAAAATGTGGATGTAAAAGTGCTTGAAAAGCTCAAAAACAGGAGCAGATTATTCAGATATGAGCATGCTCATCTGTATTTATTTGCGAAAAAAGGATTTACGCAGGGCTGTATAGATGAAGCCGAAAAAATGGGGAATGTATCGCTTGTAACATATGGTGAAATGTATAGATACATGACAAAATAGCAATTTTATGGATATGTAAAATAATACGCATTTATAGTAAGAGGAGTAAGATATGAATTCATTTCAAATAAAATTAATTGCACTTATACTGATGACAATAGATCACATTGGGGAATTTTTGTTCCCACAATGTGATCTATTAGGGTATATAGGAAGACTATCAGCACCATTATTTTTATATATTTTATGCTGGAGTATAGATTATACGAGAAATCGAGTCAGATTTCTGGCAAGAGTGTATGCAGCGTCGGTTATAATGGATATTATATGGATACTTTTAAGTATTGGGGGAATTCATACAGATACATATAACAATGTTTTTTCCATTTTTTTCATAGTGATAGCTGTTGTAATGATTTTAGAGAATAAAACACTTTCTAAAATATCTAAAATATGTATTATTCTGGCATGGCAGGCAGCTGCATGGATATTGGTATTTGTAGTTATGCAGGATATAATTGCTAATGCTGAATATGAGACTATATGTCTTATTATGCATTCATTAGGAATAGTTACATATTCAGAGGGAGGATGGTTCTGGCTCATTCTCGGAGTGATTATATACTATTGTAAAAATGACAATAAAAAGCTCATCATAGGGTATACAGGTGTGTGTGTGTTCAGACAGGTATGTGTAGCATTGGCTGTATTTCCGAGAATACTATATTTTCTGGAATTTCATATAGGTGGAATCATATCCACAATTGCAAATGCAATATTCTATTTCTTTTATGGAGCAGAATATCAGATGGCACCGATTGTACCGCACAATGTGTATCTGGGGGATTATCAATGGATGATGATATTTTCATTGCCTATAATGCTTTTGTACAATAATCGGCAGGGCAGGAAAACAAAATATTTATTTTATATATATTACATAGTGCATATAGTGCTGCTGTGTATGCTGTCAAACATAATGTAAAAATTAAGAATTCTTCAGATTCATAAATATATTTTTATGGTAAAATAATGATAAAAATAAGCGTAACGGAGGATAAAGGATATGAAAAAACAGATGATGATATTTGTAATGACAATGTTGTTTGGTGTTGTTGGGGCAGCAAGTGGAAATACTACAGTTTCAGCGGCTGAGACAGATACTTATTATGAGAGCCGGTTAGATAATGGTGCAGTAAAAGTGGTGGAAGTGGCAGATTCGGCAATAGCAGAGTGTTCAATACCGAAATATGAATTGACTGCAAAGTCTGCGATTAAAAAAAGTCCAAGTTCAAGCAGCAAGACAATTGGGTATGCATATAAAGGTGAAATATATGTAGCGATTTCACGGAGTGGAAACTGGATAAAAGTAAATTATAGAGATACATATGGATATATCAATAAATCACATCTGAAAAAGCTGTAGAGGATACTAAAATGGGAAAAATTCTTATAGTTGAGGATGATGAGACAATTCGAAATGGTCTTATGATTATGCTTACAATACAAGGTTATATTGTGGACTGTGCGGTAGATGGAAAGGATGCAGTTGAAAAGTTTGACGATTCCTATAATCTTGTGGTAATGGATGTACTCATGCCACGTATGTCCGGCATTGATGCCTGCAGAAAAATGAGAGACATATCAAATGTTCCGATATTGTTTCTCACAGCAAAATCTTCTGAAATAGATAAGATACAGGGATTTGATGCAGGCGCAGATGATTATATAATAAAACCATTTTCAAATATGGAACTCATCGCAAGAATAAAAGCACTTATAAGACGGCGGGAGATTTACGACCAGAAACATATGGACGAAAAACTTATGAATGAGTCTGTTGAGTGTTGTGGAGTAAAAGTCTATATTAATCAAAATAAAGTGGAAGTAGATGGTAAGTCTGTAAAACTTACACGAAAAGAATATGAAATATTGAAACTATTGATCAGATATCCAGATAAAGTTTTTACGACAGAAAATATTTATGAAAGTGTATGGGGAGATATGTATACTTCGATTTCGGGAAATACTATCATGGTGCACGTAAAAAACCTAAGAAGTAAATTGTCGAAAGTGTGCGGTGATATAGTGATAGCGACTGTCTGGGGAAGGGGATACAAATTTGAAAGATGATCTAAAGCCGATATCTCGAAAAATTACAGTGATAGTGATCATAGCAATTATTTTTGCGTGTAGTTTATTCACTCTGATATATTATAAAGGAACGGAAATGATCCGGTACTATTTTTTGACAAGTAAATATATATATGAGCAGGAAACACCATATATTGAAAACTTTAGAAAATATGTTGAGGATCATAATATAGGCATAGATGATGTGGACAAATACAATGAATGGATAGTAGATAATAATATTTCATTCTTAAGTGTTGAGAAAGATGGAATTCAGAGGTATAGTTTGATGACTACAGATGGATTTATCCAACAGTCGAAAGATATGTATGATTACAGGATGATAAATCCATTCAGGCAGACAGTTCAATTTTCAGATACAGAGGCTGAGGTTTTTATATATGCAAACTACACAGAAAAATACTATACATATTTTTTTATAGCAGATTTTGCATTTTCGATGATAATAAGTTTTTTGATTATATTATGGCAAGTAAGGAGGATAATAAAACATCTACAGGCAGAGTTGGCTGAAGCGGAAGGAAAAGCAAAAAGTGTGCGGACGGATAAAGACAGCCTTTTAAGGAGTATGGCACATGATCTGCGCACACCTCTTACAGGACTTATGTCATATCTGGATATAATAAAAAACGGAAATATATCAGACAAAGATGAGGCAGAGTATATCGGCGTTATATCAGCAAAAGCTGTAGAAATAAAAGATCTTACTGATCAGTTATTTGATTTTACGCTTGCCAGTTCTGAGGACACTATAGAAACCGATGAACCGATGGATGTGCAATACGCAATAGGAGATTATCTTTCGGAAATGTGTATGGAACTTGCGGAAAGCAAAATTTCTGTGAATATAGATAAAATGTTGTGGAAAAATGTGAAGGTTATTGTAAGTGGACGTTTTATGGGAAGAATATTCAGCAACCTTACAAGTAATATAAAAAAATATGCAGATACATCAAAAGTTGTTTCACTTGAGACAATATATTGTAAGCATAGCATTATCATAAAGATATCAAATTATATTTCAGATAACAAAAAACTATTAGAAAGTGCTGGGATAGGGCTTAAAAATGTTGAGATGATGATGCAGCGTATGAATGGAAAATTTGTATATGATAGTAATGATGAAAATGGAATATTTATGGTAATGCTGGAATTTAACATAATAGAATAAGAGGTTTAAAATTAGGAGGGCTGTTCTGTACCCTTATTTTAGAGAGAAATAATTATAAAGTTTACAATTATTTTATTGAATAAAATTTAGAAAGATTTAGAAAGATTTAAGGGAATTCTTCAGATTTATATTTTATTATAACACTATAGACGTTTAGAATAACAAGGAAGGTGAGAATTTAGAAAATATCAGAAAAAATTAAAGTTATAGTATTGTATTAAATAAACAGATAATCTAAAGAACATTGCTAAATAATTAAAAGATAAGTGGGGAATCATTAGGAAGAAAAAAATTGTAGCATTACTCTTGATAGCAGTACAATTAATGGGAACAAATTATGCATATGCGAAAGAAAATGATGTTACGATACCGGTAGAAAATTTAATTTCGGTAAAAGAAAGTATTAGTATATATGGGAAAGAAGTACCGCTGTATGTGACATTTGATTCTAATGAAAATGCCTTAGAAAGTATAAAAGATAATAAGGCAGTTGAAGCAATTAAAGAAGCATATCAACTTGATAATATTTCTGAAGAAAATTGGAAAAAGTACTATGAAGATATGTATAAACTGATGGACTCAGATGAAAAACCGGATTGGTACGGAGAATCAAATGCTGATGTTTATAATCTTATGTGTTTTTTTGATATATATGAAAACGAAGAAAAGAATGAGCAAATTGAAACCTGCGTTAATGATATGAATAAGGTGCGTAGTTCAGAAATTAATACGGATTTACTGCTTCTTTTACCATATGGATCATACGAGGAGCTAAGTGATTATTTGGAGAATGATATAGATTCGTATAGTAATGCTAGATCTATAGTAAAAGGTTTTGATACAAGTAAAGGTATTGCATATGCAAATAAATATGCCACATCTCCAAATACCGGTTTAATAGTGATTGTACTAATTTTGCATCTCAGATACTAGAGAATGGAGGGGGGGCACAGGTTAAATATAATGATGAAAATAAAGGATGGTGGCACAACATACAAGTAATTATAATGCATGGACATCATCAGCAACTAATAACTGGGAAAATGTTGGAACAAAAGGTAGGTATGCTTGTATAAGAAGATAGTAAAGGGATAAGAATAATTTAGTATGAAGCACAAAAATAAAGCAAAATACATCATTGCAATGGCAGGAATTATGCTGATGAGTTTATGCGCCTGCTCAAGTGATAAGGATAATGTCTGGACAACTGAAGTATCATCAACGCTATATTCACAGCAGGATATTTCAGATGCGATAGATGTAGTAAAATCTGATTTTAAACAGAATAACTCTGGTTTTACTTTAAAAAAACTATACTATGCCGGGGATGAGACAAGCCAGTCTTATCAGGAATGGGCAGATAGAAATAATGCGGACGAAGTACTGGTATTGAGGTCAGCATTTCACACAGATAGCGATGGTGGATCAGACAAATCATTTGAACCTGATACAGAATACACGGATTGGAACTGGATATTGGTCAGAAATGATGGCGGCAAATGGGCGATAGCCGATCAGGGATTTTAAGAAATTTTTAAAGAAAACCATAGTGATTTTTTAGGGAAAAATTACTAATATAGACATATAAGTTTCAAAAAGACAAGGTTTGACAAAGGAGGCCAATATGAAGCAATCGTTAGTTTTGATCATGGCAGCAGCAACGCTTTTGGCAGGTTGTGGAAATCCCAAAACCGCTCAGAATACGGACAAAACTTATGTGAAGATAGGTGAAAATGTATATGTATGCAATGCAGATGGAACATACACCTATAATGACAGCAGCTACAAATTTCAAAAGCAGTTAAAAGACGATGATTTCAATCTTGTGTATGTTGTGCTTACAAATGATGGCACCTTAAACAGCGAGGACATAAGTTCTGCGATGATAAGTGCGACAATGGAAGAACAGGATTTTGTTGTTGTAGGATTAAGAGAAGCCGATGGTGCAGCGGACACGGATAACGCCTCTTCGTCGGTGGAATACAGTTATGATGCGGATAAAGATGAATACACAATAGACAATGAAGTGTATAAGTATAAAATGCAGCTTCTTGATGAGGATAGCGCAGAAAGCTGTAATATATTGTGTAATGATCTTTCATATAGCTTTGAAAATGTACAAAGCGATGAGAGTACAGAAAACTACAGAAAGATTTAAGTGCGCATATTAAAATGCGGCATATATTTAATAAAAGAGGCTTTATGGTGCGGTATCAGGATCGAGGTTGTGATATTGGCTTTTAGCCTCTTTTATACATGGAGACATTATGAGAAAAAGTAAGTTTATAACATTGGTACTTATTGTACTGCTTACACTTTTGCCTGTTGTGTCAGTCACAATGATGTATCATATTGAACAGTGTAAGGCGATAGAGGGAATGGCAAACGGCTATTTCGGTGAAAGTTATACGCTGTATTCGGTAGAGGATGGAATAAAAAACCGGGACGCGATCATGCAGGCGGTAGATGATACTAAGGCACGTGTTGCTATATATATGACAAAGCAGTACGGAAAAAATAAAGTAAATGCAATCTATTATAATAAACAATTTGTAAATTTTCCTATGCGTTATGGTCATTTTTTTACAAAAGAAGAATTAAAATGTGGTAAAAATATGGCGGTAGTAGGAAAGAATCTCGAGGGAAAGATAAAGGAACAGGATGGCTATAAGTATATAAAAGTCAAAGATGAATATTTTCGGGTTATCGGTATTATAGGCTATGACAGTGAGACAATCATTGATGATTACATATATATTTCTGTAAAACAGGCAGATGGAATTATAGACAGTAATTTATATACACTTGACATCTGGGGGAAAGAAACAGGAGCGGAAGATCAGTTTACGGAAGAACTATCGGAAAATGGAATTTCAGCAGAGGAAAGAGCAGGAACAGATGCATATACAGAATCGCTGTTTGTGAACATATTATATGGCAGATGGTTTATTGCAATTTTTGTCTGTGACCTCTTATGTATTGCAGTAATTTCGGTGCAGTGGATAAAACGCCAGCAGCGGGAAATCTGTATACGCAGGCTTGTTGGAGCAAAAAATTCACAGGTTTTAGGTCATATTTTATCAAAGTATATATTGTATACGGTGGTTTCAATGGTGTTAAGCACGCTCATATGTATGCTTGCATTTTCAGAATATATGTATGCGATTTTTATAGGATATATGACGATAATACCGGTAATGCTCATTGTTATAATAATAAATGTGTTTAGTGCCATTAGAGTTCCTATAGCGGAGGCAGTAAGAAAATGAAGTATTTAATAAGATTTTTTTCAAAACATAAGGGAACTTACCTTATAATGATGCTTTTGCTTGTGTTGTCGACGATATTTTTTGGAATCGTACTTGATATGGGACACAAAACAGATATCGCATCCGAAGAACAAAGCGGCAGAGCAGATGAGGTAAGCAAGGTGCTTAGATTGACGGAGACAATGTCAGATGTGGATTTCTATTCATATATGGATGATGGAGGCGATATATTTGAGAAGGTGTGTAATGTACTGAAAAAACTGGATGAAAAATATGGTGATGACTATGTTATTCAGGCATCACAGTTTATTGAGTTGGAAAATGTACAAGTTGATGATAAATTCCTTATTAATTATGAAGAAGGAGATGAGGAATCTTCTACATATGAATATGATGGGGTAAAATATAGTGATGTCAAAGCAATGCAGGTTTCAAATGGATTTTTTGTACAGAATAAGCTCACATTAAGCTCCGGAAATTTTTTCAGTGAGGATGACTATAAAACATATGGATTTGAGGAAATTCCGGTCATACTCGGCAACGAATATTCACAGGATTATAATATCGGAGATATATTTGAAGGCTCATATTTGTACAAGAATATGAAATTTAAGGTTGCCGGATTTTTGTCGGATGCTTCATTTTTTTACGACAATTCAAAAAACGATATGACTTCATGCGGCAGATATATATTTATGCCGGCATTTGAGAATCTTTCATATGATGATGTAGGAATAAAGGCAGCGGATCAGTATATACAGTCATATATCTATACGCATGGACAATATCAGAAAGTTTGTGATGACGTGGAAAATATAATAGAAGAATGTGGACTCTCTACAGATTATATAGGGTTTATGAACGATAATACATCTGATGAAAATGTTGACTTGTTTTCCACGTATGCATCTATGACAGGGTTGGTCACAAAATATCTGATGATTATAATAGTGGTTATGATAATCTGTATAACAAGTATTTTGTCCATAGTTCTTGTCAATCTGATACAGGAAGAAAACTTTAATTTCGGTGTGTATATAATGTGCGGAATGAAGCCGGGAAAACTGGCATTGATTTTGTTTTTATTTGATATGTCGGTAGTAGGAATAAGTGATATCGTGACGATATGGATTCTTTTAATGAAAAATACAGGTGCCTTAAGTATTCTTATTGTACAGGCAGTTATGCTTGCTATACTTGCAGTAAGCTATATCGTCTGTTATGTAAATTTGAAGAGAGTAGATATTTCAAGTCTTTTAGGAGGAAACGAATGAGCCTTATAAAACTTAACAATATATGTGTAGAATATGGCAGGAAAAACAAACAGAGGGCGCTTAATGATGTCAGCATGGAAATTGAGGATAAGGAATTTGTTGCGGTCATGGGAAAAAGCGGCTGTGGAAAAACAACGCTTTTAAATGTTCTTGGAACGCTGCTTAAGCCGCAGAGTGGAGAATACATATTTGACGGAAAGCCGGTGCTTGCCAAAAACAGCAATGAACTTGCAGAATTCAGAAACGAAAATATGGGCTTTGTAGTCCAGCATTTTGCTCTAGTGCCGGATATGTCTATATATGACAATGTGGCACTGCCGCTTACTTACCGTAAAATGTCAAAAAGTGATGTGAAAAACAGGGTTATGGCAGTGCTTGAGGAACTTGAAATATACGACCAGAAAAATAAGTATCCCGGAGAATTGTCAGGAGGTCAGTGCCAGAGAGCTGCGATAGCGCGGGCAATAATAACAGAGCCAAGGCTTATACTTGCAGATGAGCCTACCGGAGCGCTCGATGGGGAGAACGGAAATATGGTCATGGATATTTTACAGAAATTAAACGGGAAAGGTATTACGATAATCATGGTAACACATGATAAGGAACTTGCACAGTGCGCATCTCGTATAATACGCATGCAGGATGGTTACATATATCGTAACTGTTAGGTATATTCACAGTAAGATATTTCTGATGCAATAGAAGTAATAAAACGAGGATTGAAGATTGTAGAATAAAGAAGCTGAAAATTCAGAAAAATTCAGAAAGATTTAAGGTGATTCTTCAGATTTATTATTTATTATAAACTCATAGATATTTATAAATTAAACGAAAAGAGGAAAATAAGTCATGAGAAGAATAAAAAAAGCGTTAACAAGTGTGCTTATTGGAAGTATGTTGATTACACCATGTGCGTCAGTATCTGCATCAATGTCAGATTCAAATATGGTTTATTTGTCTGATGCGAAAGAGAGGCAGTATACAGCAGGTGGGGTAACCGTGCATGAATACATATGGAGTGATAAAAAACCAGATAATGTCTCACTTTTATCGGAATTGACTAATGCAGAATGGCGAAAAACAAAAATTGATGGGGGATATACTATCTGGCATCGGGCCGCTAAAGAATATTGCGATTCAGATACAAAGTGGAAAGCAGCAGCACAATCAAGATCATATAATAAAAAAGGAAAAATGGATGGACCGATAAGGACAACGGTAAAGGTTGTAAACTCAGTTTTTACAGGTAAGGTATATGAGCATGAAACAAGTGGAATGAAAAATGGAAATTCATATATAAAAACAAAAAAAAGTTTTTTGGCTAATGAACCATTATATTCAATGCGTTCATATTGGTCAACAAAGGAATAAAAGAGAACCGGCTAATCCACAAATGATTAGCTGGTTTTTAACGAGGAGTGTATAAATGAGTAAAAAGAAAATAAATATACTCACAGCAGCAAGCAGCCTGATATTTGGAGTAATAATTGCATTAATTGTAGTTCAGTATTCGAAATATGAATACCTAAGTGATCTGACAAATGGATTGTATAAGGATAATTCTGTTTATTTTAAAGTAAATGATATAAATGAAGTTGATAAAATAACGGAAAAATTATCACATAATGAGGTTTTCTTTGGGGAAATAAATAATGATTACAGAGCAGTATATTTCAATAAAAGATACTCTCTTCCGATGAAAAAGGGGCGATTTTTTAGAAAAGGTGATTTTAAGGAAAATAATAATTATGTAGTAATTGGAAGTGAACATGAATCATCAGTAAAAAAAATTGATGGAAAAAATATTTTTAATTATGGGGGAGTTGATTTCGAAGTTATAGGAATAGTCGGGATGGATATAGCTTCTCCACTTGATAAGATGATATTTTTTAATATGAAGAATGTGGCGAAGTATATGGCGATAGAGGATACTTTGTTTGTTCTTTCGACAAATAATAAAAATAGTTCAGCTATAGATAATGCAGATATACAGATTTATGATGTTCCGGTCGTAGGTGTACACAGGGTAATCAACTATAAGGTGGCGGTGTTTGTTATAGCATATTGCTGTGTGGCATTAACACTGTTTTGTGTTGTGAGTCTTTTATATATGTATCTGGGAAACCAGAGTAACAAGATCAAGGCTTATGGAATAATGGGATTTCGCCGGTCGTATATTGTCTATAATATTTTTAAGGAGCAGCTAAAGTATATTTTAGTTCCGGTTATAGCCGGTACGGCAATATTTTCTCTGGCTGACGGCCGATTATATATTGGGATATCGCATATTATCTTTATGATCATGATGATTGCGTTTTTAATAGTTTTTTTGCTGATTGTTTTAGAAAGAAAAATACGGAATATTTTAAGAAGTGGAGAACTTTTCTATGATTAAGGATATAGTAAAGTATATATACCGCAAAAATAGAGAAAATTTTACTGTAAATTGTATTATTTTACTTTGCGGCTTTATTTTGATAGGAATATTGTTTGATAATATCTCTGTTTTTTATAATGATCAGAAGCAGTCAGTAGATAAGTTAGATCCACAAAAGGAATATCAGCTTTCAAACACAATTGTAGAAATTCAAAATTTTTCATCATATTTTAAGGATGAGAGTCATTTAGAAAATATGAAACTTTTCTATAAGGCACTTAATAACAGTGATAAATTTATGTATCTGGACAAATTCGAGCAGTGTATATATATGGAAAATCGGATAGGTACAAATATTTTTGCGTGTGGATACGAGGATGGGGAACCGGAGTATTACGAAGATGATGACGGTACGATTAAATATGCTATCAAAAATGTCACAATAGGGAAAAATACTCAGGATTACTATGATTTTAAGGTTACGGACGGCAGATTGTTTAATGATGATGATTTTGAAGATAACCAGATAATACCGGTTATTTTAGGTGCAGAGTATAAGGACTATTACGAAGTAGGAGACAGATTCAGCGCAGAATACCTGTTTGAGCCTAAAGACTATGAAGTTATCGGTTTTCTGGAAGCAGATACTGCAATCATAAGTCAGGGTGGAATTATTTATCTGGACAGATACATGATATCTCCCAGCATAATAATGGATGATCCTCCCACAACATGGGATGAATTAATGTATCAGGCAGAATCATATGAAGAGAAAATAGAAGGAAATGCGGTTTTGACGGAGAATTATTCATTGGCTGAATTTACCGCATATATAGAACAGCTTACGAACCGGTATAGTATGTTTGATATTCAGATAGTAACTCCAAATGCGTCTTTCCTGGACACATCGTTGATCCTGTCATGTTATATGGGAAAAAATATGTTTTTCTTATTGGTGGGTATTGTTTTTCTGGTGTTGACGATCATAAACTGGTGCTTTTCTGTTAATCTGTTTAAGATGCTGTCCAATTATTTTGGAGTGCAGATATTAAATGGATGCAATGAGAATATTTTATTTAATGCGGTATTTATATACAAATCTGTATTTATGTTGTCAGGAATTGCCGGAGCGGTATTTTTACTGATATGTATGCAGGAATTTAATATGTTTGTGGTAATTGCTTCTATTATATATATAGTCATAAACACAATTATTGATAAGGTTATATTAAGAAAAATGTTAGATCAGGATATTGATCATCTATTAAGGAGTGAATAAAATATGCCATTGATTATAGAAAATGTATCAAAAAGCTTTAAATCAGAGGGAGCCTCATTAGAGGTTTTAAAAGATATAAATTTGGAACTGAACGAGGGTGAAGTTACGGTTATACTGGGTAAAAACGGATCGGGTAAATCAACGCTGCTTAAAATAATAGGAGGAGTACTTACCTGTGATTCAGGAAAGATAATATATAAAGATAAGCAGGTGAATACATCTGAAAGAAAAAGGCGTATTTTTCTGGAAAAAAGAATAGGCATAATACCACAGAATAATGAGCTGATCCCTGAATTAAGTGTATATGAGAATGTTTCTCTGCCATTAAAATACAGGGGAGAAAAACGACTTGAGATGAAAGAAAAAGTTATGGAAATTCTTGAATTTGCCGGGCTGTCAGATATGAAGGATAAACCCGTCAGTTTGTTATCCGGTGGGGAAAAGCAAAGGACTGCCATTGCAAGGGCATTGGTTAAGGAACCGGAGATAATTCTGGCAGATGAGCCGACAAGTGCCCTGGATGAAAAAATGAATGAGAAAATATTGGATCTTTTTATGCAGCTAAAAAATAAAAATGTGATAACTGTAATTGTTACGCATGATAATGCTATTGCAGAAAAATTTGATAGAGTTATACGGATAGTGGATGGAAAAGTCATAACAGACGATCATGCCATTGATGGAACTTTGGATGGTATAGACAGATTAAGTTCATAATAAAATTTTAAGAAAAACGTGGTTGCAGTTTGGTACTTTCGGACTTATAATTTGCTTATAAGACAAACAGGAGGGTAACAATAATGGACAACAAAATTACAGACAGCATTATTTACATTGGTGTAGACGACAAGGATATCGACTTATTTGAGAGCCAGTATGTCGTACCTAACGGAGTATCTTATAATTCATATGTGATCATGGATGAAAAGATTGCAATCATGGATACGGCAGATGCAAGAGTTACTGATAAATGGTTTGAAAATCTCCGTGCTGCATTGGGTGACAGAAAGCCGGATTATCTGATAGTTTCACATATGGAACCGGATCATGCTTCAAATATCCAGAAAGCAGCAGAGGCTTATCCTGATATGAAAATCGTAGGGAATGCAAAGACTTTTCCGATGATGGCGCAGTTTTTTGATATAGATCTCACAGATAGAAAAGTCATTGTGGCTGAGGGGGATACACTTTCACTTGGAGAGCATGAGCTTACTTTTGTCATGGCACCGATGGTTCACTGGCCGGAAGTAATGATGGAGTATGAATCAAAGGACAAAGTACTTTTTTCAGCAGATGGCTTCGGAAAGTTCGGAGCACTTGATACTGATGAGGACTGGGCCTGTGAGGCAAGACGTTATTATTTTAATATTGTTGGAAAATATGGTGCACAGGTTCAGGCTGTACTCAAGAAAGCAGCAGGGCTTGATATAAACATAATCTGTCCTCTTCATGGACCGATCTTAAAGGAAAACTTAGGATATTACATTGATAAATACAATACATGGAGCAGCTATGAGCCGGAAGATGAGGGAATTTTAGTTGCATGTGCATCCATTCATGGAAACACTAAAAAGGCAGCGGAAGAGCTGGTCGAGAAACTTAAAGCCACAGGGGTAAAGGTTGCATTTACAGATCTTTGCAGGGATGACATGGCTGAGGCTGTAGAGGATGCTTTCAGATATGACAGACTTGTACTTTGCACTTGTACATATGATGCTGGAATTTTCCCACCGATGGAGGATTTCTTACATCATCTTAAAGCAAAGGCATACCAGAAACGAAAGGTTGCGTTCATGGAAAACGGAACATGGGCTCCTACAGCGGCTAAGCAGATGAAAGCAATAGTGGAAGGCTTCAAAAACATTGAAATGATAGAGCCTGTTGTAACAATTAAATCCACATTAAATGAAAATTCAAGGGCGCAGATGGATGAACTTGTCCAGAATCTTGTTAAATAAATAAGGAATATTAAGAACCCGGGGCAAATGCTCCGGGTTTTGTGTTATAGTAAGAATATGAAAAAATATGTGATCAAAATAGATAGGACAGATAAAAAATCAATATTACAGTATTGCCGTGAAAACGGAATAGATTTATGCCCGGCTCCATGTGGCGGAAAGGGAATATGCGGCAAATGCAAAGTTCACGTTACAAAGCCATATGATAAGGTAGTGCTGGCATGTAAGACAGAGGCTGTAAACGGAATGGAAATTGCGCCGGTCAGGGATGAGTCAGAGAATATGGTGGTTCTGCAGGGGGACAAAGTCTCTGATGATACAGTAGACGAAAAAGACCGGCATGATGATCTGGATAGAAGAATCGTTTCACCCAAAGACGGAATAAGAGATAGATCATCAGATGTGATATGTGCGGCGTGTGATATAGGGACGACAACTGTCGTCTGCAGCATTATTGATCCGGTGACAAAAGATGTACTGGCAAGCCGGGCGGGAGCGAATCCGCAGAGAAGTTTTGGTGCGGATGTTGTCTCAAGAATCGAGGCAGCCTGTGCAGATGACGATAATCTGAAAACCATGAACAATGCTATCGTAAATCTGATATCTGGGTGGATAACTGATATGATACAAAAGCTTGGTGTGGAAAAGATAAAGCTTCTGACGGTTGCGGCAAATACTACTATGTGTCATTTATTTGCAGGAATATCTCCTGAAAAAATCGGAAAAGCACCATTTATGCCGGATGAACTGTTTGGAAAAGAATATAAAGGCGCTGGGATTGGCATCTTAAATTGTGAAAAAGTATATATAATTCCAGCCGTTTCCGGATATGTTGGAGGAGATATAACTGCCGGAATGGCAGAATGTATAGATGCTGACGAAATGACGCTTTATCTGGATATAGGTACAAATGGTGAGATGGCGCTCGGCAGAGGTGGAAAGTATCTGTGTGCGGCAACAGCAGCAGGCCCGGCTTTCGAAGGTGCACAGATAGAGATGGGAATGCCGGGACAAAAAGGTGCAATAGATAAAGTGTGGCTTGAAGGAAGGAAAATATGCTATTCGGTTATCGGTAATGTACGTCCTTTAGGAATATGCGGTTCAGGAATAATAGATGCGGTAGCTGTCTTTCTTGATACTGGAATAATAGATGAAAACGGAACGATAAAAGATATGGCAGATATTCCTCTCTGGTATCGCCCTTATGTAGAAGTTTTTGATGATGAGGACGATGACGAAGATATATATCCGGCAGAAACGGCAGAAAAAGTTGTCCATATTTCACCGGAAGTGATATTAAATCAGGATGATATAAGGAAGATACAGCTTGCAAAATCGGCTATTGCAGCCGGAATAGATGTGTTGATCAAAGAATATGGTATAACGTACAAAGAAATCGACAGAGTATGTCTTGCCGGAGGATTTGGAAACTATCTGGATCAAAAGAGCGCAGCCCGGATAGGACTGATTCCGGAAAAACTGCTTAAAAAAACGGTTTCAGTAGGAAACGCAGCCCAAAAAGGTGCAATTGCTACAGCATATATTTATGAAGATCATGGTTCAAAAACAGAAACAAAAATATTAAATAAAGATATAATAAACAAAACAAATGCTATTATATCAACGATGGCATATATTGAGTTGTCCACTTACCCCGGATTTGATGAAATGTATGTGTCTCACATTAATTTTACATGTCCGTAAGAAAAATTATCATGTTGTCAATCCGCGAATCAATATTGGTAAAGTTGTGAAGCTTTGCACAAGCAGGGACGGATTTTCAAGTTTTCGTGCAATTGTGATGCCGGCCTGTTGCCCCATATCATATACATCAATATCAATAATTGTCGGAGAAGGATCAATGATGCTGGTATATGGATATCGATCAAATGTCAGAAAAGCAATTTCCTCTGGAACCTGAAGATCAGAGTGTTCGATAGCTTTTACAACACCTAATGCAATCATGTTGTTTTCACAGATTATAGCTTGTGGACGATTTTCAAGTGCAAGTAAGTCTAATGCAGCAGTATATGCAGATTCACGGCTGGAATCAGTGTATACAATATATTCTTTTGGCATCCGATGTCCATTTTTTAACAGCGTTGAACGTACGCCTTTTAGACGTTGTGCGGAGATTGTATCTGTTTTGCGTCCACCGATAAAAGCAATAGAATTATAACCACAGGAAATCAGATGCTCCGCAGCAAATTGTCCGCCTAAAGTATGGTTAGTATCAATCCAGCATAATTGATTGTCAAAACCGGGATTTCCAATGACTACATGTGGAAAGTTCTTGGATAGGATAAAATCTGCAGTTTTATCGTTTAAAGCTGAACCATGTACTACGATACCATCTGCGCTACCGGCAGAAATAACCTTATTTACAGTTTCCCCTGGATATGATTCTGTTGAAGTGTCCATAAGGGTAACGGTGTAGTTATTTTTTGAAAGTTCTCTGTAAGCCCCACACATTATGTCGAACATATGTGGGTTCTTGTATGCTTCTTCTTTTCCAAGCGCTGTCAAAAAAATAATACTTTTTGTACTTCCTTTTGCAAAACTGACTGCTCTCGAATTAGGGGTATAATGGAGTTCGGTAATAACTGAATTTACTCGGTTTATTGTATTTTGTGAAATGGAACCGCTATTATTTAAAATCTTTGAAACTGTAGAAACGGAAACCCCGGCCGCTTTTGCAACATCTTTAATTGTAATTGCCATACATATTCTCCCATGTGAATCTCAGATAGATTATTTTTATATGTAAAACATATAATGATATGAGGGGCAAAAGGTATTTTGCCCCTTTAATCATATAATTTTATACAAATATTATTATCAAAATAATATAAAACGTCAATACAAGAAATGTGTACAAAAACAAAAAGTTGGTGTAGCGGTTTCTCACTAAAGTGAAGATTACAATTGCTAAAAGTATTGTAAATAATAGTGACAAGTGTTTTAATTGCCTTACAAGCAATTGAAATGATTGCTAAAACAAAGAAAACAGTTTCATGGAGGGTGAAGAAATGAAGAGAAAATTAAGTATTCTTTTATGTGGTACTTTGGCAGCAGGCATGCTTACTGCGTGTGGGGGAAAAAAGGAGATGACAGGTTCAGAAACAAACGCAAAAAGCACTGGCGAAGAAGAAACAGTCACTATCTGGCACGATGGTGATGAGGCAATTATGGGCGTAATTGAGGATACTGTAAATAAGAAAATTGCAGATGAAAATGTGAGTATAAAGTTTGAAAAAAAGACAGGGCTGACAGACCAGCTGAAATTATATGGAAATGATCAGGCAAACGGACCAGATATGTATTTGTATGCCCATGATTCGCTTGGAATGTTAGCAGAGATGGGAATACTTGCTCCGGTTACAGATTTTATCAGTGCCGATGATGAGGCTGATCTGCTTCCAATGACAGTTGAGGCAGGAACTTACAAGGATACCCAGTATGTATTGCCATTGTATTATGAATCATTGCTTTTTATTTATAACAAAGACTTATGGAAAGGTGCCCTTCCAAAGACAACGGATGATCTGCTTTCCTATATGAAAGAGAATACAGATGTGGATGCAGGAACATATGCGGTTGTAAATCAGCATTCAACAGCTTACAATGTTGCACCTGTTATCAATGGATTTGATGGTTATATTATTGACAAAGATGCAAAACCAGGACTTGATGATGCCAATACGATCAAGGCTGTAGAATACAATAAAAAGTTTGCCGAGCTTATGGGTGAAGGCGATTATGATACTTGTAATACTTTATTTAACGAACAGAAAGCACAGGCAATTATCGGAGGACCATGGTTAGTTTCCGGAATCAAAGATGCTGGTATCAACTATGGAATTTGTTCTCTTGCAGATTTTACACTTCCAAATGGAAAAAGTCTTGCACCATATTCAGGTGTTCAGGGGGTTGGAATTTTAAAATATGCAGAGGAAAATAAAAAGGATGCCATAACGAGTGTATTAAAAGCATTATGTAGTACAGAGACGGGTGTTGCGCTGGCGAAAGAATCAAACTGTGCTCCGGCAAATCAGGAAGCATATAAGGATGAAGAAGTAGCAGCAAATGAAATGATTATGGCAATGAAGACAACAGCCGAGTCAGCTGAACCAATGCCAAATATTCCTCAGATGAGTGTTATGTGGGGACCGGCAGAAAGCATGCTTGCAGCCGTAAATAAATCCGGGGAGGATGTAGAAGCTTCAGCAGAAAAATATCAGGAAGAGGCAGAAGCAGCAATTGCAGATATGCAGTAATATAAGAGGACAATAATAAAGTAAGGGCAAAAAAGGGTAATAGGGTATGAAAAAAAGAAAAAAATTGATGATATGGATCAATACATTACCGGCAATGATTTTGATCGGCGCAATTATTGTGTTTCCAATTTTATATACTGCGTACATATCATTTACCAATATGAATCTATTTCACTGGAATGATTATAAATTTGTTGGAATTGAAAACTATGTAAGAGCATTATTTAAGGTAGATGCAGGTTTCCTTTCGGCAATTTTGACAACAATATTATGGACTGTTTTAAACATGGTAATTCAGGTAGTGGTTGCGTTTTTTATTGCCCTGGGACTGAATACGCGGGGACTTAAACTAAAAAATGTGTATAAAACATTATTAATGTTCCCGTGGGCAATGCCCGCCTATGTTTCAATTCTTTTATGGAAGGTCGGAATTTATAATACAGAATTTGGTCTGGCAAACAAAGTGCTTTCAGCGCTTGGGTTTGATAAAGTAAATTATCTGGCTTCGAATGTTCCGGCATTTATTTTCTGCATGGTCTTAAACCTCTGGATGGCACTGCCATTTATGATCATGATGTTTGATGGAGCGCTGCAAAGTATAGATAAGAGTTATTATGAGAGTGCGAGAATGGATGGCGCTGGCTTTTGGGTGCAGACCATGAAAATTACGGTTCCGGCTGTAAAAAATATCATGGCGCCGGCAGTTATTATGACGACATTCACAACTTTTAAGCAATTCGATATAATTTATCTTTTGACGCAGCAAAAAGGGGCACTTACAGGTGCAACACTGCAGACAATTATTACTTATGCGCACAAAAACGCATTTGTGTCAAATAATTATGGGCTATCATCTGCGGTATCAATGATAATTTTTATCCTGATAATTGTATTATCCGTATTTACAAACAAGGGCATTAAGGAGGAAGCGTAAATGAATAAAAGAAAGATAAAAAAATATGCAGGACTTACAATATTAAATATTGTATTTATCATTCTTTGTTTTTGTGGACTTGTGCCAATCCTATATGCACTTGCGTTATCATTAAGCAGCCAGACATCTGCATTGTCTTCTGGTTTTGCATTTTTACCGAAAGGACTTACGTTTGAAAATTATCGGAGGATTCTTATGGAGGAGCCGTTTCTACGCTGGTTGTGGAATTCAATTGTATTGGCTGTCGGAACGGTAATTATTGCTATGATGTGTTCCGTAAGTTGCGCATATGTATTCTCAAGATATCGTTTTAAAGGAAGAATTCAGGCTATACGTGGACTCTTAATATTAAATGCTTTTCCACAGATTTTGACTATGTTTGCTATTTTCCGCCTGTTTAAAACCCTTAATCTGCTAAACAATAGATTTGGTTTGATTTTGATTTATGCAGGAACAATGTGTATTTTTAGTATTCAAAATTTAAAGGGGTATTTTGATACGATACCGGTTGAAATTGAGGAAGCCTCGAAAATAGATGGTGCATCAGAGATGCAGCTTTTATGGAAGATCATTTTACCACTTGCAAAACCGTCTATTATTGTAACTTCTGTAATGGTGCTTATATTTGTATGGAATGAATATCTTTTTGCTACAACTTTTATGTTAAACGAAACAACATATACACTAGCTGGTGGATTGTATCAGTTACAGGCTAATGATTATAGCAGAAGCTGGCCATTATTTACATCAGCTGCGATTTTAGTGTCGATTCCGATTTTGATCGTATTTTTTGTTATCCAAAGGCATATGGTATCAGGATTAACGGCAGGCGGAGTGAAAGGTTAAAGGAGAAGAATATGCAGTTACAGGCAATTACCCATATACCGTTGTCAAAAGATGCGTATATGGTCAACGAAAATACAATTGTAATCCGATTAAAAGTGGGGAAAGGCGATATAAAAAGCAGTGATGTTTATTATGGAGATCGGGTTTGTATGTCAGAACCGATCTTGGTTAAGAGAGTAAGCATGAAAAAAATCGCATCAGATGAGTTATTTGATTATTTTGAGGGTGAAATTAAAAGTGAATATACAAGAGTCTGCTATTATTTTCACATAAAGGATATAGAGGGGAAGGAAACATATTATAGTGAGTATGGATTTTCTGAGAAAATGACATGTTGCAGAACTCAATATTTTCAATTTCCATATTTACATAGAAATGACATGATCTGTATACCAAAATGGACAGAAAATATGGTTATGTATCATATTTTTCCGGATAGTTTTGCTGAGAAAAAAAATTACATCTCAGGGCGCAGAAAAGTAATTCAAATTGAAAAAGGTCTTACCAGTGAATCAAAAAATGGAGGGACATTGCGTGGAATCCTCGAAAATTTGGATTATATAGAAAAATTGAATGTAAATTGCCTTTATTTAAATCCTATTTTTAAGGCAGCTTCTTATCATAAATATGACACAATTGATTATATGGAAATAGATCCTTGTTTTGGAACAAAACAAGATTTGAAAGATTTAGTAAATGAGTGTCATAAAAGAGGTATACGGGTTATTTTAGATGGGGTATTTAATCACTGTGGAAGCGGATTTCTGCCATTTTTGGATGTGTTAAAAAATGGAGAGAAATCAGAATATTGTAACTGGTTTTACAAACTAAACTTTCCAGTGGTATATGATACAATACCGAACTATGAAGCATTTGCGTATGTAAAAGAAATGCCAAAGCTGAATACGGGAAATCAGGAGGTGATAGATTATTTTTGTAAGGTAGGCAGATACTGGATCAGAGAAGCAGATATTGATGGATGGCGCCTTGATGTGGCAAATGAAATCAATCATGATTTCTGGAGAGCGTTTAAAAAGGCGGTTAAAGAAGAAAAGGATGATATTTTCCTGATTGGAGAAATTTGGGAAGATTCAACGATATGGTTGATGGGAGATCAGTTCGATTCAACCATGAATTATACATTTTCTTATATATGCAGAGAATTTTTTGCAAAAAAAATAATTTCTGTTTCTCAATTTGATCAGAAGATTCATAGAATGAATCTTCGATATCCGGAAATGGTTACCAGAGCACAAATGAATTTTTTAGATACACACGATGTTTCGCGCTTTTTTAGTGACTGTGCAGGCGATGCTAGAAAATTGAGACTGGCAGTACTTTATATGATGTGTGCGGTTGGAATACCATCCGTATTCTATGGTGATGAATGCGGGATAACAGGTATAACAGAACCGGAGTACAGAAAAACTATGCAATGGGGATGTGAAGATTCTTTGATAGAGTTTTATCAAAAATGTATTAAAATCCGTAAAAATTCTAAGGCACTTTGCACAGGAACCTATGAGACGCTGATTTGTGAAGATAAAAATGAAATTTATGGATTTGCCAGAAAAACAAAAGAAGAAACAATTGTTGTTATTATGAACATGGGAGAAAAAGAGCAGAAGATAACAATTCCTGGTGCAAAACATCAATGGCTGGATGCCTTTTCTGATAAAAAACAGGACGGAAATCAAATTGTATGTAAAGGAATGTCAGGAATTATATTAAGAAAAATGTAAATGAAAACAATAAATTGTATTGGTAGGAGATATGTGTATGAATAATAAAAAAATGATATCTATGTTATTTAGTTTATGTGCATTTTCATCAATTTCTATGATTCCGCAACATGTAGATGCGGCACAGTCCTTGGAAGGGGACAGTATATATCAAATTATGGTAGACCGTTTTTATGATGGAGATTCTAGCAATAATGCAAAAGGAGAAGCATTTCGGAATACAGAAAATACACAGGATGATTTTCGTTATATGCATGGTGGTGACTGGCAAGGAGTTATAGATAAAATTGATTACATTAAAGGAATGGGGTATACAGCAATTTGGATTTCGCCGGTATCTGATCCTCAACTGTGGGGGATGCCTGATAGCAATGGAAAACAGTGGCCAACAGCTTACCATGGGTACAATGTTTATGATCCTAATAGGGCAAATCGTTATTTTGGATGCGAGGATGAACAAAGAAGCAAGGAAAAGCTAAAAGAATTAGTAGATGTTTGTCACGAAAACGGAATTAAGGTAATATTGGATGTCGTGCCTAATCATGTGGGGGACTATTTACAAGGAACAGGTAAAAATGCGCATTATATTGATGCGAATGGTTTAAAAAGTGGTACGCAGACCAAACCTGTTTCGCCTTTTGATAACATAGATTGGTACCATAATCTTGGGGATATTGATTTTTCAAATGAACATCCTCATTGTGATGCAACAACATCTATGATTGAAAATCATGATCTGGGCGGACTGGATGATATTGATTTTGATAATTTAGAGGCAAAACAAGCAATGTTCGATTCTATCAAAACATGGTTTGATTATACTGGTGCTGATGCAGCGCGTGTGGACGCAGCAAAATGTATGAAACCAGAGGATATTCATGAATTGCAGGAATATATCGGGGTAACAACATTCGGTGAAAATTTTGATATGTGTTCTGATTATGTAGCAAAATGGGTAGGAGATAATGCGGAGGATGGAATGTTGGATTTCCCATTATTTCAGGCTGTTGTAAATGATTTTGCATATGGAAGAAATTTTGATAATATCGATGAGACATCATTAAAGAAAGTGTTCGACCAGGATGTACTGTATGGCGAGAATGTAAATAACATGGTAACATTCATTGATAATCATGACAGGAACAGATTTTTAACTGAGGCTGGCGGGGATGTAAAGAAAATGCAAAATGCATTAACGTTTATTTATTCATGTCGAGGAGTTCCAACGGTATTTCAGGGAACAGAGCAAAATAGAGGAAATGCAAATGGACAGGCTATTAATGGAATTGCTGATACATGGAATCGATGGAGTATGCAGACAAAGGATTATGATGGAAAAGTAATTGCAGATTACTTTAATGAAAATACAGATACTTACAAACTAATTGGACGCCTTAACGAAATAAGACAGCAGTATCAGGCATTGAGAGAAGGAACCCAGCGAGAAATGTGGTCATCTCCACATTATTATGCGTTCTCAAGACGGATGGATGATGGTGAAAACAAAGGGCAGGAAATTATCTGTGCATTCAATAATTCATCAGAGAGTTTAAATGCGAATATGCAGATACGGGCTGAAAGCAGTATTAAGGCAGGAGCAGTTTTAGTAAATGTGAATAATCCAAATGATACCGTGGTAGTTTCTAGTGATAAGCGAGTCAATATTACTGTTGATGGAAATTCAAATAAAATGTATGTATTAAAGGAACAGGGAAACATTGAAAGTGTAAATGTTTCATTTACAATCAAAAATGCGCAGACAACTTGGGGACAAAATGTATATATTGTAGGAAATTGTCCAGAGTTAGGAAATTGGGATCCGGCAAAAGCAGTAGGACCAGGAAGTTGCTCTAATTATCCAACATGGCAGCTTAATGCAACAATTCCAGCGGGAAAAACAATTGAGTTTAAGGCTATAAAAAAGGATGCAGCGGGGAATGTTGTATGGGAAAATGGTAGCAATCATGTCTTTGAGATTGGAGCAAATGATTGTAATTGCACAATAACATGGAATTAAAAATGTAAAAATAAAAGTCAAAATGTAATTTAATGAAATAGATTACATTTTGACTTTTTGTTATACTATATTTGTGTGATAAGATTTTATGAGGGTTTGTGTTTGGAGTCTCTAAACAAAAATTTATAATCAGTTATAATAGAAAGGCAGACAAGATGAGTATATTTGATATCATAGGTCCGGTAATGGTAGGACCATCAAGTTCGCATACGGCAGGAGCTGTAAGAATAGGATATATTTGTTATAAACTGATGGGCGAGCCTGTTATAAATGCGGATATAGGTTTATATGGCTCTTTTCTTGCAACAGGAACCGGGCATGGAACAGATAAGGCACTGGTAGCAGGACTTCTGGGGATGCTGCCTGATGATATCAGGGTACCGGATAGCTTTAAGATAGCAGATCAGATAGGCATGCGGTACAAATTTCAGGAAGCACATCTTACGCAGGCGCATCCGAATACAGCAGTGCTTGGACTTACAGGAAAAAGCGGCAGAAATCTGGAAGTGGTGGCTGAATCAGTCGGGGGTGGAAGGATACATATCCGCAAAATTGATGGACTGGATGCTAATTTTGCAGGTGACTATCCGACAATAATCATTCACAATACAGATGAGCCGGGGCATATTGCCTCAATGACTGAGGTGCTCAGGAAATTCAATATAAACATTGCAACAATGCAGTTATACAGAGCCTGTCCGGGAGGAATGGCAGTGACAGTGATAGAATGTGATCAGGAGGTTCCGGACGAAGCGCTTAAGATACTAAACAGTGAAAAAGGGATACTAAAAGTTACTTATCTTAGCCTTGAATAGTTCGTGAATTGTATTTAATCTGGAATTAATATTAAAAATAAAAATTATATGATGATATAATAAAAGGAGAAAATATGGCATTTACAGCGATTTCAGATATATTGAAATATAAAGAAGAAAACAATTGTAAATTCTGGGAAGCAATTGTACAACAGGAAGCAAAAGACTCTCTTGTAGACGAAAAGACAGTCATAGATAAAATGACAAAAATGTATCATGTCATGAAAGAGGCTGATGCCTCATATGATGGGGCTCTTATGTCAAACAGTGGGCTTTCAGGTGGAAATGGGCTTAAGATGCAAAATTATGCTGATCCAAATGGGAAATCAAAGAATAAGGCATTGTGCGGGGAATTTGGTTCACATGTTATGGCAAGTGCAATAAAAATGGCAGAAAACAATGCATGTATGAAAAGGATAGTTGCATCTCCGACAGCCGGATCATGTGGTGTTGTTCCAGCTGTACTTTTAAATTATGAGAAAATGGAAAATATGCCGGAGCAGACTATGGTTGAGGCGCTTATAGTGGCGGCTGGAATAGGAAATGTAATAGCAGAAAGAGCAAGCATTGCGGGTGCTGCCGGAGGGTGCCAGGCAGAAATAGGCACGTCAAGCTCGATGGCAGCAGGAGCTTTAGCATATCTTCGGGGCGGCGATGGATATATAGCGGATGCAGCGGCACTTGCAATGAAAAATATGCTCGGTCTTGTGTGTGACCCGGTCGGAGGTCTTGTGGAGGTGCCATGTGTAAAAAGAAATGCGGCAGGTGCGATGAACGCACTGTGTGCAGCGGATATGGCACTTGCAGGAATAAAAAGTGCGATAGATGTGGACAAGGTATATGATGCCATGCGCCAGATCGGTGAGATGATGGATAAAGATTTAAAAGAAACAGGAAAGGCAGGGCTGGCTCAGGTTGCAGAACAATGATCTTATTATAATGGACATGGAGGGGGCGGAAAAATTTCTGCAGGAAAATCCGGCATGGAATGAATACGCAAAGCTTATCCATGAACCAAAGCATTATTTTACAAAGGCAGAAATAATATCAGAGGGGATAATAGGCGAACTTATATTTAATGATCCTGATACTGTACGCCATGAAAGATGTGTTTTTATATATTTTATAGGCAGGAGCCAGCTTGTTATTGTGGATTTAAATGATGAAGCAAAAGTGGCCAAAAGGATTTTAAATGTAATGCAAAAAGAAGAAAAAGAGCTCACACCGGTAAGACTTTTTGTCCAGCTTCTCGATTATACTGTGAAAAATGAGATGGAGCATCTGCAGAAAATAGAATCAGCATGTTACAGACTTGAGGAGGAGCTTGTAAAAGAACAGCATATAAATAATCCTACAAAAGATATTGCACATTACAGAAAAACACTTTTAAATAAAAACTTCAGATATCAGCAGCTTGGAGACATGATGGACACGATGTGTGAGAACCCGTTTGATATTTTTACGGATACAGAGAAGATATCATTTCAGAGATTCGGAAACAAAATGGACAGGCTGAGCCAGCAGACACAGCTTCTGCGTGAATATCTTGTGCAGATACGGCAGATGTACGAACAACATATTGATGTGGAGCATAATAAGACAATGCAGATGCTTACTGTTGTGACGACACTTTTTCTTCCACTGACACTTCTTGCGGGATGGTACGGCATGAATTTTAAATATATGCCGGAGCTGGATAATAAATATGCATATTTTATAATAATAGTCTTGTGCATGATCCTTGTAATGGGAGAGCTTATATTTTTTAAGAAGAAAGGATTGATAGGCAGAAGCGGGAAAAATGTCAAAAATCAATATAAAAATACAAAAAAAGATAAAAGCAGTATTGACGAACAGGCTGATTAATGGTAAAACATCTTATAAATGCAGTTAATATATAGGTTTATATTTTTGATTACTGCTTATAAAACAAAAGATTCGATATGAAGTTTGCAGGAAAATGGCTAAGCCTGCCGAAGGAGTAACACTCTCAGGTGCCGGAGATCCGGTGCAACTGTAAATGGATCGACTCTCTGGAGACGCCCGGTAGATAGTAATCCGGGGGCCGAAGGTGCAACATACTATAATGTATGAATCTCTCAGGCAACAGGACAGAGAAGATAATAGGTTATAGTATCTTCAGGCTCATGTGTGATGTGATTCATGCATGGGCTTTTTTATATTATTGTAGCTTTCAAAAAATTTAAAGCCACTTAGAAGAATGTCTGCACCGGTAATATTTCAAATAATTATGAGAGGCAGGAAAAAAGAATGTGGAAAACAATCAATGACATTCTGAATAGTATTGACAACTTTGTGTGGGGAGTGCCGCTTATGGTGCTTATCATAGCAGGAGGAATCCTTCTTACGGTAAGACTTGGAGTTTTACAGGTAAGAAAACTCCCGCTAGCTCTAAAATGGATGATAAAAAACGAGGAAGAGGGCGAAGGAGAGATAACAAGTTTTGCGGCCCTTTGTACAGCACTCAGTGCGACTATCGGAACAGGAAATATCGTTGGAGTAGCAACTGCTGTATGTACCGGAGGTCCGGGAGCCTTGTTCTGGATGGTAGCCGCAGCCTTCTTTGGTATGGCTACTAAATATTCAGAAGGTCTTCTGGCAGTAAAATACCGTGTGGTCGCAAAAGACGGACACAGCCTTGGCGGGCCATTTTATTATATAGAGCAGGGTATGGGCGCAAAATGGAAATGGCTCGCAAAAATATTTGCGTTTTTCGGAGTATGTGTAGGACTTTTCGGAATCGGTACATTCAGCCAGGTAAACGGAATAGCGAGTGCAGTTAATGAATTTTTTGATGCAGATAATTCAAATTGTGTGAATATACCATTTTTAGGACAGTATTCATGGTCTGTAGTAGTTGCATCACTCATACTTGCATTTTGTGTTGCAGCAGTCCTTATAGGTGGCGTAAAAAGAATTGCAAGTGTAAGTCAGGTAGTAGTTCCTTTTATGGCAATAATATATGTGATATTTGTTGCAATTCTTGTTATCACAAATATCACAGAGGTTCCGGCAGCATTTAAAACAATAATCGAAGCTGCATTTTCTCCAAAAGCAGTTACAGGCGGTGCGGTTGGAAGTATGTTTGTTGCAATGCAAAAAGGTGTTGCGCGTGGAATTTTCTCAAACGAGGCAGGACTTGGAAGTGCTCCTATCGCAGCCGCCGCTGCACAGACAAAAGAGCCTGTCAGGCAGGGACTTGTGAGCATGACAGGAACATTTATAGACACGATAGTAATATGTACGCTTACAGGACTTTCTATAGTGATAACAGGTGCATGGAAGGTTGATGGATTAGAGGGAGTTGAGGTCACGACATATGCATTCCAGAACGGACTTCCATTCCCGGCAGAGGTATCATCTTTTATACTGATGCTGTGTCTGGTGTTCTTTGCATTTACGACGATACTCGGCTGGGATTATTACAGTGAGAGATGTCTTGAATACTTAAGCGGTGGAAAAATGAAAAGTGTAAAAGTGTTCAGATGGATATATATTTTTGCTGTATTTATCGGACCATACATGACAGTAAGTGCAGTGTGGACAATTGCCGATATATTTAATGGTCTTATGGCGCTGCCAAATATGATAGCCCTTTTTGCACTCAGTGGTGTTGTTGCAAAAGAGACAAAAAAATTCTTTGAAAAACATAATAAAAACAAATACGAATAATAAAAATCCCGTCAGAAAATATAAATGGCGGGATTTTTTTAATAAAGTAAATTTGGGGATTGATAAAGTGAATTTTTCTGTAAATATAGTCGTTTTATCCTAGACTATATAAAATTTTTGAATTATAATAATGTGATTAAAGGATACAGACCACAGTGGGGTATGGTCCGTGATCATTAATGGAGTATATGGCATTATCAATGAAATACATTGATGATTTTCACAGCAGAATTATAAATAATAGCAGGATTTAAGATAACAAATGGGGGACAACACAAATGAAAAAGGTAGCTCTTCTTGCTGATGGATGGAGAAGACTTGTAACATATTCCTGGGTGGATGGGATAATGAAAGGTGCCCGGGAGGCCGGAGAAGAAATATGTCTGGATTATTACAGCACAAATGGAACATGGAGTCATGATAAGAAATTTAACGATGGCGAATATGCACTCTACGATCTGCCGGATTTAAATACATATGATGGAATCGTATTTGACTGTACCAATACAATTTCAAAAGAACAGATCGATCACATAGTAAGTAAGCTAAAAAATCTAAAGGTTCCGGTAGTCAGTATCGGTTATGATATGGAGGGTTTTTATTATGTAGGAAATCATAATAAAAAACTATTCAGGGAAGTACTTGATCATCTGTATTATAAGCATAACTGCCGAAGCTTTGTTTTTGCAGGGGGACCGGATTTTCATTACGAAAATAAAATGAGGTTTGAGGCATTTAAAGAAGCCATGGCAGATTATAATATTCCGCTTACAGATGATATGTATATGTTTGGCGACTTTGATTTTGGAACAGGTGTAAGATACATTAAAGAATGGCATGACAAAAAGTATCCGCTTCCGGGAGCATTCGTATGTGCAAATGATAACATTGCTGCCGGGATGTGTTCTATGGCAGCAAAGCTTGGATATAAAATACCACAGGATTTTATGGTCACAGGCTTTGATAACCTTGACAAGGCTGCATATTATAATCCGCAGATCACAACAGTAGAGAGTAACAGGGGAAACATTGGGAAAACGGCGATAAAGATACTGTCTGATCTATGGGCAGGAAAAGAAGTAAAAAATGATCATTTCCTTATCTCAGAGGTTATTCCGGCAGAAAGCTGCGGGTGCCCGAACACAGGGAGGGTGGATTACAGAAATTACATTAAATGGCAGATAGAGTATTCGGTAAAGACTGATGGCGAGGATGAAGATGTCATGATCCTCCAGAATAATATTGAGGAATGTGAAAATTATGAAGAATTATGCAGGCGTTTCTCAGACTACATACAGACACTGGACTGTGATGGAATATATTTCGTTATAGATAAAGAACTTGATGATCCAACAATTGACGGACAGATTTCCAAAAGGGAGTATGATACAGAAAATGAGATAGTTGCCTTTGCGAATGAAAAAGCAAAGGGGGATATAAATGTAAGGACTGTTAAAGAACTAAAGCAATATATGCAGACCATTGACCGGAGCACAGTTTATATGTATTGTTCACTGCATTTCAGGGATGTAGTAGTAGGGTATACAATTCTTAAAAATCCAAGATTTTTATACAGCAATCCGGCTTTCTTTGATATACACTCTGTTTTCATAAAAAAGCTTGAAAACTTATATAAGCAGAAAATATTGGAAAATACTAATAAAAAACTTCTGGAGCTGTACAATAAAGATGCGCTTACAGGGCTTTATAACAGAGTCGCATGTAATGAGATGGTTGTGCCACAATACGAGGAACTTAAAGAACAGAACAGGGGATGCACGATGATGTTTTTCGACCTTGATGACTTTAAGTTTATAAATGATACAAAAGGTCATAAATATGGCGATAAAGTAATAAAAAAGATAGCAGATATAATTGACGGGTGTAAACCGGACAATGCACTGGTGTATCGTTTTGGCGGTGATGAATTCATAGTATTTGTGCCGGAGATCAATGTCGAAAAGACAGACCTATTTCTGGATACAGTGAAAAAACTTCTAAAAAATGAAAACGTAAATGCAAGCTGTGGAACTGTGTATACAGATCCTGGCAGTGGAAAGACTTTTGATGATTATCTTGCGATTGCAGATAAGAAAATGTATGAATGTAAGGAAGCCAATAAAATAAATAAATCGCGTGGATTTTTAAAGGGCGTGGATATATCGTCAATTTTGGAACTGATGGATAAAGGTGCGGCATTTTTTGATAATAAAGGAAGAAACCGCCGTGTATTTGACATACTTAAAGAAAATAATATTAATTCTGTCAGGCTAAGGATATGGAATGATCCAGCATCTGTTCCGGAGGCAGGAGGATATTGCGATCTGCGGCATACGCTTGATCTTGCAAGGATAATAAAAAATTATGGGATGCACTTCGTCCTTGATTTCCATTACTCAGATTTCTGGGCTGATCCGGGACAACAGAAAAAACCGGCAGCATGGGAAAAACTGGACTTTGAACAGCTAAAGAAGGCGGTATATGATTACACATCAGAAGTGATCCTTGCATTAAAGGAGATAGGATGCACACCGGACATGGTCCAGGTTGGAAATGAGATACGAAGCGGGATGCTGTTCCCGGATGGCGAGGTACCGGATTACAAGCAGCTTGCACAGCTTGTAAATCAGGGAATACGTGCAGTCAGGGACACTGCTCCTTATACCGAAGTTATGATACATCTTGATCAGGGCGGCAGATATTATTATCTGAAGGAATGGTTTGATGCAATGTTTGATGCAGGAATGGAGCCGATCGATGCTATTGGAATTTCGTTCTATTCGTTCTGGCATGGAACATATATGGATCTTCTTGATACGATGAAAAAGCTGATCGAAAGATACAAACTGCCTGTTTATGTAGTTGAAACGGCACATCCATGGCGACATTGTGAAAACGAGCATGTGTCAAGGGAGCTTATGGATACTGCGGGGCTTCCGGCAGGAAAAGAGCAGCAGAAGCAGGCAATGCAGATAATTATGCAGATTGCTGCGGAGGCATCAAAGGGTACAGGGAAAACAGGTGTGTACTATTGGGAGCCTGTATGTGCCCCGGGAAGGGGATTTGGAACCTGGAATGAGAACATGGGTATGTTTGATGAAAACTGTGTGCAGCTTCCGGCATGGAAAGCAATAAGAGACTTTGATCCAAAGAATCCGCCTATTGAAGATCTGGATTCATGTATAAGAAAAATTTATGAATATGATGATTCTCCAAAAATTCTGTCAGGAGAAAATCTTATTCCAAACGGGAACTTTGAAAAGGGATCAGAAGGCTGGTGGATTTCGAAAAAACCGGATGATGTGATCGTCAGGACAGAAGATGAAGGTTTATTTATATCGTCGGATAAGAACTTTGAATTTTCTATTGAAAAGCAGATATATATAAAGCAAAAAGGAAAATATCGTCTGGATGTGGATTACAGAGGAACAAACACGACCGGAGTTGAGATAATACTTTTTATCAGTCAGATTTCATCTGGTGGTGAGAAACAAAAGCAAAAGAATATATATCCATCAGATGTAAGGTTTGTGACACATTCGATAGAGGAAGTTATGCTTGAAGCAGGACATGTAAAGATCGGGATAAAGATGCATACACCACCTGTTTTTGGAAGGATAGCAAGGTTTTCTCTTACAAAATCATAAAAGCAAAATGAATATTTTTCCGGTGCTTTCACATACTAGATCCAAAGCCGGCTGGCAGTAAAATATGACTTTGGAGGAAAGATGGATGAAAGCTACAGGACTTACAAGGCGGGTTGATTCCCTTGGACGGGTTGTGATACCTAAAGAACTTAGAAAAGTGCTCCGCATACAGGAGGGAAGTCCTTTAGAAATATATACAGATGGTGATGAGGGTATTATTTTAAAAAAATATTCTCCTATAGGCGGGCTTCGCAGCATATCGCAGTCGTATGCGGAAAGTCTGGCGCAGGCGTCTGGACTTCTTGTATGTATCGCTGACCGCGATGAGATAATTGCGGCAGCAGGCAGGAGAAAAAAGGAATATGAGGGAAAGCGGCCATCAAGCCAGCTTGACCGGATCATGGAAAACAGAATGTGTGGTAATTTCAGTAAAAATGATGAAAATCTGATACAGATAACTTCAGACGATACCTGTGATTATTACGGACAGACGATAGCCACCATAGTAAATGATGGTGACTGCGCAGGAGCGGTTGTTATGTGTGCAGGAGAAGAGAAAGAATTTCAAGGCGAGGTGGCAGGAAAACTTGTGAAAACAGCGGCAGATTTTCTGTCTAAACAAATAGGTTGAAGACATTTTTTAAAGGAGAACTTATTATATCTTTATAATAGGTACTCCTTAATTTTGTATTAAATTTAAATTAAATACATTATCAATTTTTTGATTTTACACGAAAAGTATTGTATAGTATGAAATAAAGTTATACATATAATTTTAGGAGGACAAAATGGCAAAGAAGAAAAAGAAGAAAAAGCAGCACCGCTTTTTCTGGTTTATGATAAAATTCCAGATTTTCCTCATGATCATAGTTTTAGGTGGACTGGGATACTATTTCTTCGGTGGATATGCAGGACAGGTTCAAAAGCTAAGAAGCGAGGCTGTAGAACTGGTAAAACAGTCAGATAAAAATACCTTTGTACCTGCCAGGACCAGCCTGCTCTACGATACGAATGGTACGCTTATATCTGAGACAGCATCTGAAAAAGACGCAGAATATGTTAAATATGAGGATATACCGGCAAACTTTGTTACGGCTATGGTTAGTATTGAGGATAAAAAGTTTTACAGTCATAATGGTGTAGACTATAAAGCCATAATCCGGGCGGCCAAAGCTATAATTCAGGATGGAAAGGTAAGTCAGGGTGGAAGCACGATAACGATGCAGCTTGCGAGGAATATATACCTTGATACCGGAAAAACATGGCAGCGTAAAGTAAAGGAAATCTTTATTGCAATGCAGCTTGAGAAGAAATACAGTAAAAACGATATTATGGAGTTTTATCTCAATAATATATATTTTGCTAATGGATATTACGGGATCGAGGCGGCATGCCATGGATATTTTAACTGTGAATTAAAGGATCTGGATCTTTCACAGACAGCATTTTTATGCTCCATTCCCAATAGTCCTACTTACTATGATCCTATAGTAAATCAGGATCACACAATAAAGAGGCGTAATCTTATACTTAAGAATATGCGTGAGGATGGAAAAATCACACAGGCTGAGTATGAAAAGGCGGTAAGCGAGGAAATCGTGCTGAATGTTTCCAAATCAGATGATACCGTAAAGAATAACTATGTAGACACATATGCATACTTTTGTGCTACAGAGGCTCTGATGGAGAACGAAGGATTTAAATTCAAATATTATTTTGATTCGACGGATGATGAAAAAAAATATGATGAATCATATGATGAGCTTTATTCATACTGCCAGAAAAAACTTTATTCAGAAGGATACAAAATATATACATCAATAGACCTTGATAAGCAGGAAAAATTGCAGGATTCTGTGGATACGGCACTGGCTGACTTTACCGACGTGACGGATGATGGAATGTATAAGCTGCAGGGTGCGGCTGTTTCCATCGATAACTCAAACGGATATGTGGTTGCTATAGTAGGAGGACGCAGCCAGGACTTTACGAACCATACTTTAAACAGGGCATTCCAAAGCCACAGACAGCCAGGAAGTTCAATAAAACCGCTTATAGTCTATACTCCGGCATTTGAAAACGGTTATACACCGGATTCGGTGGTTGATGACCATAAATTTGATGGAGGACCATCAAACGCAGGAGACACATATCATGGAGATGTCACAATTCGTTATGCGGTCGAACAGTCATTAAACACTGTTGCATGGCAGGTATACGAGGATGTTACACCAGAAACAGGGCTTAAATATTTAAAGAATATGAATTTTACGAATATAGTCGATTCTGATTACACGATCGCCACGGCACTCGGTGGATTTACAACGGGAACATCGCCGCTTGAGATGGCATCGGCATATGCAACACTTGAAAATGATGGATTATATCGTAAACCTACATGTGTTACATCAATAGTTGATGGAAATGAGAACATTGTATATACATCTTCACCTGTTGAAACTGTTATATACAAAGAAACAGCGTCAAGGATGATGACTGATGTCCTTACCGGTGTTATGGCGGACGGAACAGGAAGAAAAGCAAAGCTCGAAAATGATATGCCATGTGCAGGTAAAACAGGAACAACAAACGATAAAAAGGATGGTTGGTTCTGTGGATATACAAGATACTATACAACAAGTGTTTGGGTGGGCTGCGATATGCCTGAGTCAGTAAGCAGTCTTACCGGAAGCTCATATCCGGCACAGATATGGAAGCAGTACATGGATGATATACATGATGGTCTTACGCCGCTTGATTTTCTGCCGTATGCACAGATGTCACAGGATTATTCTGATAATGATGACAGCACATACGAAGAAAATGCACAGGAATTGCAGGATGAGCAGACGCCTGATGATGGAGCTGCGGCACAGACACCTGATGCCGCTACAGGAAATGGTGCAACAACAGATCAAAGCCAGCAGACCACTCCTGATCAGAGTACGACAGGAACAACGACTCCGTCCGGAAATACAAATACTACAGATACAACTGGCGGAAATACAGGAGAAGCTGGTGGAAATGCAGGAACGACCGGTGGAAATACAGGAGCAGCAACAGATAATACTACACCGGGGGATACAACAAACAGCGGCACCGGTAATACAACTGGTGGAAATGCTGCGGATGCAACTGGCGCAGATACAACAGATACAACCGGTGGCAACACCGGCGATACGACAGGTGGGAACACTGACAGTACAACCGGAGGAGGCGCCGGAAATACAGGAGATAATACTGGCGGAAATACCGGCGCCGACACCGGAAATACAGGTGACGGCAGCAGTCCGGCAGATCAGACAACACCATAGTGTAAGGTAAATACACTTGCCTATGTAAATGGCATGTCACAAAAAATAAATATTTATAAGCCGGCAGGCCTGCGGAAACGCAGGTCTGTTTTTGTGTGCATGAATTATTCTGTAACTTATTGTACAACAAAAGTAAGCGCACTCTTTATTTGAAGTCTGATAAAAAGGTTTGAAAAGGAAATATTTTGACTTGACAAGTATTTTTGTTGTGATATACTTTGAACATCAAATGTTTTGATGTACTAAATATTTGAAACACCAAACATTTCTAAAACAATAATAAAGGAGAAAATTACTATGTTTGAAAAAATTAAAGAAATCGTAGCAGATCAGTTAGGAATTGATGCGGAGGACATTAAATTAGAGTCAAATTTCAAAGAGGATTTAGAGGCTGATTCCCTTGATCTTTTCGAGCTTGTTATGTCACTTGAGGAGGAGTACGGAGTGGAAATTCCTTCAGAGGATCTTGAAAAGATCGAAACTGTAAATGATATTATAGAGTATTTAAAAGCTAAAGGTGTTGAGGCGTAAAATGGAAACGAGAGTAACAAAGCTTCTGGGAATTGAATATCCCATAATCCAGGGAGGAATGGCATGGGTTGCAACACACGAACTGGCCAGTGCTGTTTCAAATGCCGGAGGTCTTGGTATTATTGGTGCCGGAGGCGCACCGGCTTCATGGGTAAGGGAACAGATACAGGCAGCGAAAAAAGAAACAGATAAGCCGTTTGGAGTAAATTTAATGCTCATGAATCCTGAAGCCGATGAAATAGCAAGGATAATAGCAGAGGAAAAAGTAAAGGTTGTGACAACCGGAGCAGGGAATCCCGCAAAATACATGCAGATGTGGAAGGAAGCCGGAGTTATAGTTATTCCTGTAGTTGCAAGTGTTGCGCTTGCAAAGCTTATGGAAAGAGGTGGCGCATCTGCAGTTATAGCAGAGGGAATGGAATCGGGAGGACACATAGGTTCACAAACTACTATGACGCTTGTTCCGCAGGTTGTTGATGCAGTGGAAATTCCTGTTATAGCTGCAGGAGGAATCGCAGATAACAGAGGATTTAATGCAGCGATGGCACTTGGTGCGGAAGCCGTTCAGATGGGAACACGCTTCGTCACAGCAAAGGAGTCGATCGTTCATGAGAATTATAAGCAGAAAATCATAAAGGCGAAGGATATCGATTCACAGGTAACCGGAACAAGTACCGGACATCCGATCCGTGTTCTCAGAAATAAGATGACAAGGGAATATCTCAAAAAAGAAAAAGAGGGAGCCGGACTTGAAGAACTGGAAAAGATGACTCTTGGAGCACTCAGAAAAGCTGTAGTGGATGGAGACGTTACATATGGCAGTGTCATGGCAGGTCAGATAGCAGGCCTCATAAAAAAAGAAGAGACATGCGAAGAAATATTGAAAGATGTTGCAGGGATTAAATAAGTAAAGGACTAGATAAAAGGAGAAACTGGAAAATGGGCAAGAGAGTATTTATGTTCCCGGGACAGGGTTCACAATATGTTGGAATGGGCAAAGGATTTTATGACTCAATGCCACAGGTAAAAGAAATTTTTGAACTTGCAAGTGAAAAATCAGGACTTGACATTCCAAATCTTTGTTTTACAGAAAACGATAAATTAAACATAACAGAGTACACACAGATCTGCATGCTTACAGTAGAAGCTGCACTTTATAAGGCGCTTGTAGATAAAGGAATAACACCTGACGTTACAGCAGGCCTTAGTCTTGGAGAATATGGTGCTCTCATTGCTTCCGGTGTTATGACGATGGAGGACGCATTTGGCATTGTCAGAAAAAGAGGGATATATATGCAGGAGGCTGTTCCGACAGGGGGAGCAATGACTGCTGTTTTGGGACTTGATCCTGAAAAGATAGAAGAAATATGTAAAGAAACAGCACAGAAAGAAAGTGCTGTTGTATCGATCGCAAATTATAACTGTCCGGGACAGATCGTTATAACCGGACAGAAAGATGCAGTGGATAAGGCGGCAGCAGCATGCAGCGAGGCTGGTGCAAAAAGAGCGGTACCGCTTAAGGTTAGTGGTCCTTTCCATTCAAAAATGTTAGAAGGTGCAGGGGAAAAACTTGGTGAGGCATTAAAGGATGTGGAAATACATGATATAAAAGTGCCTTACATTACAAATGTTACAGCGGATTATGTAGCATCAAAGGATGACGTAAAAGATTATCTGAAACGTCAGGTTTCGTCTTCTGTCCGCTGGCAGCAGACAATTGAGCGCCTTATAGCAGATGGTGCGGACGAATTTATTGAAATCGGACCGGGACGCTCACTCGCTGGATTTATGAGAAAGATAAACAGAGACGTAAAAGTCGTAAATATAGATAAACTGGAGGATTTTGAAAAGTATGTTAACAGGTAAGGTTGCGCTCGTAACAGGAGCCGGCAGGGGAATAGGCAGACAGATAGCACTTACCCTTGCAGCACAGAATGCCTTTGTCATAGTAAATTATAATGGTTCTAAAGATAAGGCAGAGGAAACAGTTTCTGAGATAAAGGCAGCAGGAGGAGATGCGGTTTCATATAAATGTAATGTATCTGATTTCGAAGAGTGCCAGCAGATGATAACAGCCATTATCAAAGAATATAAACATATTGACATCCTCGTAAATAATGCAGGAATTACAAGGGACGGACTTATTATGAAAATGAGTGAGGATGATTATGATGCAGTTCTTGATACCAATTTAAAGGGCACATTTAATACTATACGCCATATGTCGAGATATTTCCTTAAACAAAAATCAGGAAGGATCATCAATATATCGTCTGTTTCGGGAATACTTGGAAATGCCGGACAGGCAAACTACAGTGCAAGCAAGGCGGGAGTTATCGGACTTACGAAAGCGGTTGCCAGGGAACTTGCAAGCCGCGGAATAACAGTGAACGCTGTAGCACCGGGATTTGTTGATACAGATATGACAGATGCACTTTCAGACAGTGCAAAAGAAAATCTTATTTCACAGATTCCGCTCGGAAGAACCGGAAAACCACAGGATATAGCAAACGCAGTATTATTTTTAGCATCAGATGCAGCAGACTACATCACAGGCCAGGTGCTGTCTGTTGACGGAGGAATGGCAATATGAGTAGAAGAGTAGTTGTAACAGGACTTGGAGCAGT
>OIDU01000085.1_pt1 | contig 50722 bp, 53 predicted proteins | sample 1581481 | NCBI WGS metagenome assembly OIDU01 (sample SAMEA3882519, study PRJEB24775) | human gut metagenome | biome: human-associated habitat; feature: intestine environment; material: feces | place: Netherlands | collected 2009/2010
AATATTATAAACTAGTATCTGAAAATTCGCAACTTTTTTGTAAACGCTATAATCTATGTTTTAAAAAATCAATTTAATATCATTTTTATCTAAACAACGTTATTCACTTCATTCCGAAACCTAGAAAAAATATAAGTAATCCTCCCTCTAACGACTTTGCTCATGTAAAAAACCAAGTCAGCTTAGACTTGGTTTTGGATTTTATTTTTGAACAAATGATTTTAAACTACTAACTTGTTGGCAAGGAAATCGGAATATTAAGCTTCACCTTCATCTTACCGTTGGTAACTGTGGCTTGGTCAATCTCGTATCCTATTTCAGGAAGCTTGATCTGGATCTGGTTGTTAACCATGCGAACACCACTACTAGACTGGGCAATGCTCTTCTTGAGATAAGGCAGAACCAGTGATTTTGGAACTGGAAGACGACCCAAGTGGGCACCTACCAAATCTAGTAGGATGACTTCCTTGTTAGTGCTGACCGTAAAATCAAGGCTAAATGTTGATTCGATAGGGCCAAGAGATACGGGAACCTTAGCTGTTAGATAGGAATCATTCAACTCTACGGTACTGTTTTGCAAGGTCTCATCATTAGATTCAGCTATGCTTGCTTTTAGGACTTGACGAAACTGATTACTATCAAGATTAATCTCGGTTGAAAGGCCACCTGATGAGAGGGATGCCCCACCGATACCAGCCTGGGCTAAATCAACAAGAGATGTTTGTGTTGATACATTTTTTAATTGGTCTTGACTGTCGATATTGTCCGGAATAAGTAGAGCCACCACTGCCAAAAAGAGCACAATGACGAGGATAAGGAGTCGCTTAAACCATTTCCACATAGGGATACCTCATTTCAATTTTTCACTTTTGACGTCTATTGTACTGTAATCAAGGGAAAAAAGCGAGTAAGAACTGGAAATTCTCTCATATTTTTTTAATCCAATAGGTAGGGTTCAAGAGATTCATAGACCTTTAAGTAGGCATTGGCATATAGGTGAACGCCGTCATATGGTGGAACCACTGGTTTCCATAAGGTCTCCTCGGTTATATCATTAGTACCGATATTGCTGAAAACCTTAGTCGGTCTCAAATCCAAAAGCAGGGAATGGATATGCTGGACAAATTCATCCGTATTCAAACCACTGATGCCTCGATTATAGATGATATCGTCGATATCTCTACTCCCAGCAAGTTCACAAAGGGGAAAAAGCTCCATGAGAGAGGAGACAATGAAGAGCATCTCCCCCTTGATGACGACCTCATTTAAGTACTGATAGTTTTTCAGTTTGGTTTCTTATGTGGGAATATATCCACTTAACCTTTTAACGATAGTATAAAGTCATCGTTAAAGGTATTACCTCGACAAATTTAGGGTTATCTATCTCACTCTTTTTTCAAATCTTAAGAAGAAATCTATAAGAGCATCTAGCAATTCAATCTAATAATGATGCTAACAAATACGAATACTCTGCTTTTGAAATATAGCCTTCATGGAACAACTCTTCTATATCAAGTCTCATTCCATCAATATTCAATGTGTTATCTTCCGTAAAATACATTCTATCAGCGAGAGGTGTGTAGTTATTATAGGTAAAATAACTTTTTTCCGTTTTATACTGTTTTTTATTCAGCCATTCAAATGGGCTTACTCCATACTTCTTGTGAAACTCTTTAAAATCTGGTGTCTTAAAATTCGAAAGCTTTGCTTCACTTATTACTTTAGAAAAATACATATAGTCATTTGAATAAACCGTATATTTCCCTTTAAAGTAATCTCCTATCGAACCAGTTCCTGCAAATAAGTCTGCAAAGGTTTCTCCCTCAATTTTATATTTGTCAATAACTTTCTCAATAAAAGTTAACAATTTTGTCTTATTTCCCAAATAGCACATCATTCAACCCTATCCTTATTTTCAAGTTTATATTCAATAATCTCTTCTAGTTGACATTGAAGTGCTTCACATAGCCTTGCAAGTGCCTCCATAGAAACAGTCTCATCTTTAGATAATCTAGATAATGTCGAATTTGTAATCCCAGCCATATCTCTCAAAGATGTTTTGTTAATTCTCCTTTTCAACGTTAACTCCCACAGTCGTTCATAACTAAAACCCATGTAGTTCCTCCGTCCACAAAAGTGGAATATTATTCTATAAATATAGAATTGTTATATCACAGAATGCCACTTTATAATTAACCGTTTTAAACTTATTATGTACTTTTTTGGAGTTTTGAGTGATAAAAAGGCACTCTAGGGAATCATTCAACAGAGTGCACCCGTCATTATTTCCAATTAATTTTAGCTGAAATTCCTAGCTGCTTAGTTAACTTTTCAAGCTTATTTTTAGTATCTTTTCTTGAAAAATTTGTGAATAGCCATACACCTGGAGCCACTTCTGCTGAAATTGGTCTGCCATTATAAGTTGAAACTTTTCTACCTAAAACGACTCCAGCAGTTGGTGCATTTGGCGCTATTAACTCTTCTATCTGTTGTTTGTATTTATCGTCGACAAGCATTGATTTTACGAAATCAACAAACAGACCTCTTGCAGACTTTGATTGTAGTGTGTGACCATCATATTGAATTTCAAACATATCTGATGAACTAACCTCATTCGTTAATTCACCCTCTGAAACACCAAACAGATCAATATTTGCAATATCATCAATGATCTCAAAAACAGTCTCATACAATTGATCTGACTGGGCTTTTGAAAGCTTCCCAATATAAGATTTGTTTCCAATAGTTGAATTCATCATTTGGTAATCAGATTTCTCAATGAAATCTTGAATGAGTCGCTTCTCCAAATAATCGGTATCAGCTTTTGATAGTTTTCCATCTGTTCTGGAGAAAAATAAAACTGACTCAACCCATTTCTTATCTTCTTTAGAAAAGTGTTGATATAACCGTTGATAAATGGTTTGGCCTGCAGCTTGCCCCACGTAGCGTTTATTTCTACCAATTAAAACATAGATAGTTGTATGACTCGCAAAGTCTTGTTCTTTTAGATAAGGCAAGTCACTGCGATTCATGGAAACTAGCATTGCCGGCTCACGTTCAAAATATGAAATATTATCTTTTTGTGAATCTGAGAATATAAAAATCTGCTTCATAGCCTTGTCTCCCATGGAATTTCGATAATATATTATATCACGTAACCGTTACCAAAATCATCTAAGCTATCAACTCTACGGTGTAAAACCCGTCAACTCAAGGCTCCATAACATTTCTTTCAACTCTACGGTTCGCCATGAAAAAGTCATTTTTACACGGAAAAAGGGCAATCCGAGGATTCCCCCGAGCTGCTCAAAACCTTATTATATCACCGTTCCACACGAGTGAGCAGACCTACACACTCGATGTGATGCGTCTGCGGAAAAAGATCCACCGGCTGTACTTTCTTCAATTCATAGCCCAACTCTTGATAGCGTTTGATATCACGCGCCATGGTTGCTGGGTTACATGAGACATAAGTAATCTTCTCAGGTTGCATGGCGACGCTGGCTTTGATGAAGCTTTCCGTCAACCCCTTGCGTGGTGGATCTACAATGATGACATCTGGTTTGATACCATCCTGGCTCCATTTAGCCATGGCATTTTCAGCTGAGTTAGCCACATAGTGGGCATTTGTAATGCCGTTGCGTTCTGCATTTTTCTTGGCATCTTCAACAGCTGTTTCGATGACTTCAACGCCGTAGACTTCCCTGACCTGTTTCGCAAATGACAAACCGATTGTCCCGATTCCTGAATAGGCATCAATAACAATGCTGTCGCTGTTTAGATCTGAGAAATCAATGGCTATTTGATAGAGTTTTTCAGCCATCTCAGTATTAACCTGATAGAAAGACTGGGCAGAAATCTCATAGTCATTACCCAACATACTGTCTGTGATGGTGTCTTGGCCATAAAGGGTGCGGAACTCCTTACCAAAGATGGCGTTAGTGTTCTTATCGTTGATGTTTTGAATGATTGAAACAATACTTGGAAAGGCTTCCGTAATCTTAGCAATGACTTGGTCAATACGGAAAACTTTTGGTTTGGTCGTTACAAAGACCAACATCATCTGACCTGAATAATGACCACGACGAACTACCAAATGACGAATCAAACCTGTCTGCTCCTTCTCATCATAAGGTTTGAGATCATAACGACGGAGAAGGTCACGGACAAAGACAATGAGTTTATCAATTTCCTTGTCTTGAATGAGGAAATCTTCAATTGGAATCAAGTCGTGCGAATTCTTGCGGTAGAAACCTGTTTCAAGCTGACCTTTAACACGGCGAACGGGCACCTGCGCCTTATTACGGTAGGCGTAAGGTGTTTCCATACCTAGTGTTTCAGCAACTTCTACGTCCGAGATACCGGCTGTCTTATAGAGGTTATCGACGACTTGTTTACGCTTGAACTTAAGCTGCTCAGTGTAAGTCATATGCCCAAAATCAGCAATCCCTGAACGAAGATAAGTAGCATTAATATCCTGATTACGACTTGGTGAAAGGGTCACATACTCATCAACCTTACCAAAGCCGATATTCTTCTTAAGCTTAAGCACACGCATTCTGATGACTTCACCCGGTAGGGCATTATCCACGAAAAAGACAAAGCCGTCGACCTTGGCTACGCCTGATCCTTCATGTGTCAAATCGACAATTTCAACTTCTACAATATCGTTTTTATTTAACATAATTCAACTTTCTTTACTCTTATAGGGCTTAAACATATCTTCAAAAGCCTTTTACTATCCTCCATTATAGCACATATAAATCAAATTTATGACTAGCCATAAATAATATAAATTTTACAGAAAAGTCATACAGTGCTATCATAGGTCCATGACAAAAAATTAAACGACTCAGCAACTTGCTAGATGTCGTTTCTATCTAAAGGAGAATAGAAATCATGCCAGATATTACCATTCATACAATCGAAACTGCACCAGAAGAAGTTAAAGACGTCCTTCAAACAGTCAAAGATGCCAATGGGGGATTCATTCCAAACTTGATTGGTCTCCTTGCTAATGCGCCAACTGCGCTTGAAGCTTACCGTACTGTCGGTGAAATCAACCGTCGCAATTCATTGACACCAACTGAACGTGAGGTTGTTCAAATTACAGCTGCTGTTACTAACGGATGTGCCTTCTGTGTGGCAGGTCACACAGCCTTTTCAATCAAGCAAATCCAAATGGCACCTCAACTTTTGGAAGCCCTTCGTAACCGTACACCAATCGAAGACGATCCAAAACTTGATACCCTTGCTAAATTCACTATTGCCGTAATCAATACTAAAGGTGCTGTTGGTGACGAAGCCTACAATGACTTCTTGGAAGCTGGCTACACTGCTCAAAATGCCCTTGACGTTATCTTGGGTGTCAGCCTTGCTAGCTTGTGTAACTACGCTAACAATCTCGCACAAACACCGATTAACCCTGAACTTCAAGAATTCGCTTAATTCAAAACCAAACGATAAACTAGAGGAGGATCTAAGCCTATGTCACGTTTTTCAAAAGAATTCCTTACTTGGTTGGACACCAACGCTGACCATATTGACCAAGAGTCTGGACCAATTGCGGACCAACTTCTTGAAAAAATTGCTGAAAACGACGTCTTTAAGATCGGCGTACCTGCTGAGTTTAATGGCCTAGGTGGTGGTCCTACTCACGTTGTTGATGTGCTTAATGAATTGGCACAACACTCTTTGACAGCTTCCTTTATTTCTTGGGGACACCGTACTTTCATCGAGTATATCTTAGCTAGCGACAATGCTTACCCTCGTGAAACATGGTTGAAAGAATTATATACCGGTGAGCGTGCTGGTGGTACCGGTTTGTCTAACGCCGTCAAATTCTTATCTGATATTGAAGAATTGAATGTTACTATCAGCCAAGAAGGTGATGACTACTATATTGATGGTCGTTTGCCTTGGGTAACTAACCTTCGTTCTGATAAATTCGCTGCTCTCTTTGCTGCTGACTTTAAAGACGGTAGCCAACCTTGGATTATCACCATTCCATCTGAAGCTGAAGGCCTCAGCCGTTCTGAAGATTTGGAATTTGTTTCCCTTCAAGGTGCTAACACTGCCTCTCTTACTTTTGATCACGTTAAGTTAGATCCTAATTGGGTCCTTTCAAAAGAAGGTGCAGACTATATTGCCAAAACACGTCCGAACTTCCTTGGTTTCCAATTTGGTCTTGCCTTTGGTTTGGCACAACGTTCTCTTGATGAGGTTGAAGCTAGTCTAAACAGTAACCGTAGCGTTCTTCGTGAGGAATTTGAAGCAACACGTGGAAATCTTCTTGCTATTCAAGACCAACTCTTTGCGGGTCTTAATGATGCTAATTATTTCATTGAAAAACCACGTGAACTTTTCCAATTGCGTATCGATATTGTCGACGTCGTAGCCAACAGCCTGCTCCTCGAACTTCAGGCTAGTGGTGGTCGTGGCTATTTGAAAGAATCAGAGTCAAGCTTTATCCGTCGTTGGAATGAAGGCGTCTTCCTTCCAATTGTATCTCCGAGTGCGGTACAGCTTCGTCACATTCTTGCAGCTAGCTAGACAGGCCGGTAGAACAATGAAGGTATTTTTTAAGAAAATTCCCTTGGCCCTATCTAGTCTAGTTCTTGCCCTCTTTAGTTTATCCAATCAAATAAACCACTATGCCCTGATTGCTCAGGGCATTTGGTTTCTGGCAAGTATAGGTTTTATGCTTATACTAGGACGCTTGATTCTTGGCTTTGAAAAAGTAAGGGAAGATTTGCACAATCCAGTCATTGCTTCGGCCTTTGCTAGCTACTTTATGGCTGCCTTTCTCTTTGCCAGCCGCCTTCCACTAGCTCAAATAGGCTTAAGTGTGACTTGGGTTGGGCTCCTTGGACTTTATATTGCCTATATTATTTTTTTCAGTCTGCGTTTTATGCACCCACTATCTTTGAACCAAGTCTTTCCAAGCTGGTTCGTGATCTACGTTGGACCTGCTATCAGTCTTGTGACAGTACCAGCTAGTGTTCCAACTAGCATCAAGGGACTTATTCTGGGACTAACGGGACTGGCGACACTAGCCCTCTTTCCACTTGTTTTGTGGAGAATGAGACAGATAGCCATCCCTCACCTCTATCGACCTATACTTGCCATTTTAGCAGCACCTCTGGCCCTTCTCATTACCAGCTCAATCAAGAGTAATCAAAGACCTGCAACTATTATTTTACTTGCCCTACTCTTATTCTCGCAAGCATTCTTTTTCTATGCTCTTAATCTCTTCGTAAGACTGGTTAAAAAAGGCTTTATGCCACTTTTTGCAGCTTTCAGCTTTCCCTTGGTCAATAGTGTCAATGCTTTTAGGGCAGCCACTACTAGTCTTGGACTAGTCAATCCAGCTACCCAATTGGTTTATAAGGTAGAGTTCGTCTTCGTTCTTGTCATCATGACCTATTTGCTCTATCATTTTATTAAGCTTTTGTATAATCATTTTATACAAGCTAAACGCTAAAAAACAAGCACGTTCACAGAACATGCTTGTTTTTTATTGGCTCTATAATTTCTGTAGTGGGTAAAACTACTGTAGGGATTATAGAGCTTTTTGAGTGTACACAAAAAGTCCCATAAGAACTATAATGAAAAGCAACCAAACCATCATTAGGAAGAACTTATGAGACTTATTAAGAATACCACAGAATTAATCGGAATTAAAGACCAAAATATCAAGATTTCACTTGTTTTTGAAACTGACACTCATATCGAGATTCAAGCAAAACTTGATTACCCTGCACCATCATGTCCTCATTGCCATGGAAAGATGATCAAGTACGACTTTCAAAAGCCTTCTAAAATCCCTCTTCTCGAGCAAGCGGGAACGCCAACTCTACTACGTCTGAAAAAACGTCGTTTCCAGTGTAAAAGTTGTAGAAGTGTCACGGTAGCTGAGACATCTATCGTTGAGAAAAACTGCCAAATCTCCAATCTAGTCCGACAAAAAGTTACACAACTCCTAACTGAGAAAGTGTCACTAACTGATATTGCAAGAAGACTTCGCGTGTCGACGTCCACTGTCTATCGTAAGCTTGATCAGTTTACTTTCAAGGAACATTATGACAAACTCCCTGCTGTTATGTCCTGGGATGAGTTTGGGTTCAAGAAAGGGGAATTGGCTTTTGTGGCGCAGAATTATGAGACAAACGAACTCATAACCATCCTTGATAATCGCCGCCAAACTACTATACGAAACTACTTTTTGAAGTATCCATTGAAAGTCCGACAACAGGTACAGTTTATCACGATGGATATGTCTGGAGCTTATATTCCACTGGCTCGCAAGCTCTTTCCAAACGCAAAAATCGTTCTTGATCGTTTCCACATCATCCAGCACCTTGGACGTGCCTTTTTAAAGACAAGAATTGCAATTATGAACCAGTTCGATAAGAAGTCACTACCCTATCGAGCCCTGAAAAATCACTGGCGACTCTTCCAAAAGGACAGCCGTAAACTATCTCTCAACTCTTTTTATTCAAAGACTTTCCGTCAAACTTTAGCACCACATGAAGTTGTTGCGAAGACACTAGTCTTTTCAAAAGAGCTTACTGACTACTATACACTTTATCAGCTTTTGCTTTTTCACTTTCAGGAGAAGAGAGTAGATGAGTTCTTTGAACTGATAGAGGAAAATAGGAGCAAGGTCAATCATTATTTTCAAACTGTCTTTAGGACTTTTCTTAGACACAAGCAATACATCAAAAACGCACTAGAAACGGACTATTCAAACGCGAAACTTGAAGCGACTAATAAGTTGATCAAAGACATCAAACGTTTGGGCTTCGGTTTTAGAAACTTTATCAACTTTAAGAAGCGTGTCTTCATCACACTGAACATACATAAAAAAAGGACCTATCCGGTCCTCTCTAGATGTTAGCTTTTCGTCACCCACTACAGTTGACAAAGAGCCCAAAAAAACACCCTCAAGACTGAGGATGATTCTAGACTTATTTAGCTTCTGCGTAAAGCTCAGCAACTTTATTCCAATTGATGATTTCAAAGAAGGCTTTGATGTAGTTTGGACGTACGTTACGGTATTTTAGGTAGTAAGCATGTTCCCAAACATCAAGTGCCAAGATTGGTTTTTTACCGTCTGAGATAGGTGTATCTTGGTTGGGAGTTGAAACAACTTCAAGTTTACCTTCTGCGTTAACCACAAGCCATGCCCACCCTGAACCAAAACGAGTTGTCGCTGCCGTAGTGAAAACTTCTTGGAAAGCTTCAAATGAACCGAATGCTTCGTTAATAGCGGCTGCTACTTCTGCAGTTGGTTCTTGTTTTTCTGGTGACAAAAGTTCCCAGAAAAGTGCGTGGTTAAGATGTCCACCACCATTGTTAATAAGTGCTTGACGAATGTCTGCTGGAATTTTTTCTACATCAGCCAAAAGCGCTTCAAGGTCCTCACCAATTTCAGGGTGTTTTTCAAGCGCAGCATTAGCATTCGCCACGTAAGTTGCATGGTGTTTGTCATGATGAAGAGTCATTGTTTCAGCATCAATGTATGGTTCCAAAGCATCGTAAGCGTAAGGAAGATCTGGAAGAATAATAGCCATAGTAAAGGTCCTCTTTTCATTTTTTTCTATCTTACCATAAAGTGATAGAGCTTTCAAAAATTTTGCTTACAAAATCTTGGAAATCTCCATTTTTTTAGCTGTTTGACGCTATTTTTAAAAGTGCTAAATCAAGTAGATAATCTTTATCTAAAGTTCCTGTTTTTATCTGGTAGTCTGTCTCAACCAGAGTCTTAATCGTTGTCTTTAAAAATGCAACTGATAAATGACGACTATCTCTTATAGCATAGCGAACCTGAAATGGATTAACTTTCCGACTTAGATAGTCTGAAAGACTTGAAACAATTTGTTGCTCGCTTTTACCTTGAGCAGATAACAATTTGACTTGCAGATAGGTGCGGAATTGTCCCAGCATAACAGCAATCAACTTAATCTCATCTTCTCCTTGCAATCGTAAATCATGAACCAATTCACGAACATCTTGAATCTGTCCTCTCAAAAGAAGTTGAGTCATATCAAAAATGTTATCTTGTAAACTTTTAGGAATAGCCTCCGTAATGTCTTGCGATGAGATATTTCCTTCAGTTTTATATCCTTTTAAAAACGCCAGATTCTTTTGAATATCTGAAAAATCAAAACTTGACTTGACTAAGAGTTCCTCAAATACCCCTTTATCAAAAGTGAGTCCCTCTTGATGTGCCTGTTTTTGAAAATAAGTTCTAAGCTCTGTATCCTTTAAAGAGTTAGCTTCAAGTACCAAAGCATCACGTTTTAGGAGTTTAACCAACCGACGCTTCCCATCGAGCTTTCCAGAAGCCATTAATACAAGACGTGTTGTTTCTACAGGTGATTGAAGATAATTTTCAAGACGTTTCAATGCTTTTTCATCTAGATAAGACTTTTTAGCAGTCGTCATATCTGCGAAATGATCAAAAATAACTACCTTTTCATCTGCAAAAAAAGGCATACTTTCCAAATCGAGTTCAGCATCCTGATAATCAGTCTCGGACATATCAAAATAGGAATAGGTCAAGTCGCTTGAATCAAATCCAATTTGTTTTAAAAATTTTTCTTTAGCTTGACTATACTGACCTAAATCCTCGCCAGCCAAGACAGTTATCTTAGGAAGTTTTTCTCTGCTCAGCTTTTCAATCGTTTCCATAGCAATCATGGTTATATTATACCAGAATTTTCATTATAACAAAAAGCTCACCACCGAAGCGATGAACTTTACTTTATTAACCAGAGTTTCGAAGTCCTGTTGCAATACCATTGATAGTAATATGAATAAGACTAATTTCGTCATCAGTCAGATTATTATTACGAAGACGTTTAATCAATTCAATTTGGATGTAGTTCAAGACGTTGAAGTATGGCAATCGGAAACCCAAACTCGCTTTAAGAGATGGGCTTTCTTCAAGGAAGTCATCATGTTTTTCAATCGCAAGAATGACATTCTTAGTCAGCTGCCACTCATCCAAAATGATGTTAAAGACGCTACGAACTTCTTCACTCTCTGCCAACTGTGCATAGTGGAAGGCAATATTCATATCTGATTTTGAAAGCACCATATCCACGTTAGACAAAAGTGAACGGAAGAATGGCCATGTTTCAAACATGTGTTGAAGTTTTTCAAGGTTTCCTTCTTCAGCTTCAATATAGTGATTAAAGGCAGAACCCACACCATACCAACCTGGTAACATGATACGGTTTTGTGACCATGAGAATACCCAAGGAATAGCACGAAGTCCTGAAATATCAGTAATAGTCTTACGAGCAGCTGGACGAGAACCAATATTTAAACTTGATACTTCCTTGATTGGACTTGCTTCAAAGAAGTAATCATAGAAATGTTCATTTCCGAAGACAAGATCTCGATAAATACCATTAGAATCTTGAACAATACTATCCATAATTTCACGGAAATCAACCAATTCATCAGGATCAGTAATTTGGCGTGTTACCATGCGATCAAGCGTAGCTGAAACTAGCATTTCAAGATTGTAGTAAGCTGCATCCTTATTGCCATATTTATTACCGATAACCTCACCTTGCTCCGTCAAACGGATACGGTCTTTAATAGTACCAAATGGTTGAGAAGTAATAGCATCGTAAGATGGGCCACCACCACGACCAACTGTACCACCACGGCCATGGAAGAAGGTAATTTTAATGCCACGCTCTTCACCAATCTTGGTCAATTCGTTCTGAGCCTTGTAAAGCGTCCAACCTGAAGACAAGTAACCACCATCTTTGTTTGAATCTGAGTAACCCAACATGATTTCTTGGTAGTTATTGCTATTCTTAATCCATCGTTTAACAATATCATAACCAAGGTATTGTTTCATGATTTCATTAGAGTTTTCCAAGTCTTCGATGGTTTCAAACAGTGGAACGATTTGAACACGCGCACGCTCAGTATCAACTAAACCAACTTCTTTAAGAAGGATGGCTAACTCAAACATATCTGAGACGCTCTCAGTGTGAGAGATGATATGTTGTTTGATGACTTCTTCACCAAGATAGTCCTTCAAAAGACGAGCAGTACGGAAGATAGCTAATTCTTTTTCAAGCGTTTCAGACTTAGATACATTTGTTGATGATAAGGTACGCGGATCTTCTTGCAATTCTTTAAGAAGAACAGCAACCTTTTCAACCTCTGTCAATTCACTGTAGTTGTCAACAATGTTTGCAGATTTAAGCAACTCTGCCACACAAGCTTCATGAACGCTTGAATCCTGACGCATATCAATTGTTGCAAGGTAGAATCCAAAGACCTCAACAGCTTGAAGAAGCTCTTCGAAATCACCGGAAATCAAGACAGAATCATCATTTTCGAGAAGTGAATTTTTAATTGCCAAAAGATCATCATGGAATGCTTCAGCTGTTTCATAAAATTCGGTAGTTTGTTGTGAGACAGCTTGAAGACTTTGGCTGAGACGGTCATGCACAAAATCAGCTACTACTTCACCTGTTGAAACTGAGCCAAGACGAACATTTTCAGAAAGACGCTTAGCAGCTCTTTCATTGCTAAAGTTACCTGCTTTGAAGAAAAGAAGCGTCTGAATCAATTTAGATTGAATGTAACTAAAAGCACGACGGTATGGTTCGTTTTCACGGTAAACAGATGTATCTGGAGAAAGTTTCGCCATTTCTGCTACTGTTTCTGAAACTTCAGTCAAACGTGATGAGAGTGAGAATGAGCGGTAAAGATTATCAACTTTTTCAATATAGTAATTGAGGATAACTTCACTTTGTAATGTCGCAGAAAGTTTAAGAGTTTCTGCCGTTACAAATGGGTTCCCGTCACGGTCACCACCAATCCACATTCCCATTGTAATAGGTGTTGGATTATCAAGTTCGATACCTTTTTCAACCGCTAAACGTTTGAATTCATGCGATAGCTTGGTAATCGCCTTAATCAATGAGGAGTTGTAATACTCCATAACGTTAGTGATTTCGTTTTTAACTTTAAGTTTCTTCTCACGAATGATATCCGTTTTCATCATAATCTCTACATAACGACGCAAATCCGCATACCATTTATCCTTATTAATAAGACCATCCTTAACGTCACGATGCTTACGGAGAAGTTCGTGAATGTGGTTAGTCAATTCAAGCATGGTTTTACGTTGAACCTGAGTTGGGTGAGCTGTCAATACCGGCACGACATTAACATTTTCAAGAATGTCACGCGCATTGTCGCTTTCAGCGACAACATCAAAGGTTTCAGACAACTTACCTAAATAAGATTCATCAATATTATTTTTGCGGTTGACTTCATAAGCCAAATCCACGTCCTCAGAGATATTAATCAAGAGAGGTAACAAAGAGAAATAACGTGATGCAACGACCATATCATCATTTGTCATTTCTGAAATGGCTTGTGTAAGGGCCACATAGTCACCTTCATCATAAAGTTCAACCAAATGTTGGATAGTCGTGAGGCCTTGCTCACCAGCCATGCCTCGTGTTGCATCATCCAACAATTCTTTCAAGATACCAACTTCTTCAGAGATGATTTCCTGGTTGTTACTGCTTTCCAATTTGTTAAAAGCCAAACCGTATTCTCCTTACTTTATGTAGTACCCTTTTATGATATCACTTTTAAAACAAAAGTAAACTGTTTTTCTGTAAATCGTCAGTTGTTTTGCAATTTTCTGACTTTTATTAAAAAATTATTAGTCCTATTTCCGAACTTTATAAAAAAAAAGACTCTGAATTAGAGTCTAAAATCTTAATTATACTTTTCTTGGTAGAATTTGATTTCATCACCATCTTGAACTTTAAGTTGATTAGCAGCTTTCTCACCGATTTTTCCATTGACATCAAACATCCAATAAATCCCCTTCTCCTTGTCTTGAGAAATTCCATCAATTTCAGTAATAAAACCATCATTTTCTTGAACAGGATATATTTCTTTTAAAACATCAAGGACCGTATCACCTTTTTTGAATTCTACGGATTTTTTCTTACTTTCCTTTTCAGTTTTTAAAATCAAAGTAACCTGGCCTTGACCCTTAGACTGATGATTGTTTGTGCTACTAGTAGGTTTAGCAGACTCATTTTTTCCACAAGCGCCTAAAGTAACAAGAGAAAAGGCAAGAGCTAAACATATCAATAATTTTTTCATTTCAAAAGTCTCCTAAAAATAGACTGAATAAATGGATAGAATAGAAGCGTCGATACTGCATGATAAGTATCATAAAGAAGTCCAGAAACAACAAAGGTAAGACCGCTCTTAAATAGGAGGCCATAACTATAATCCAAGAGAACTCCGTAGAGAAAGGATAAAATAGTTACTAAAGCAATCTGCCAAACAAGTGATAACCTAGGTGCAATCAAGCTCCAAAGAGCCATCAAAATGCCGAAGGCCAAGATTTGATTAAAAACCCAGGGACCAAACCCAAAGATGAATCCTGAGATTGACATGGTCAAAGCCATAATCAAGAAACCATCTACTAACCCCAAATAAAGGACAGACACAAAAAACATAGCTGTGATAGGCTGAATATTTGGCAATCCTATAAATGCTGACCGCAATCCTACTGCCAGTGCTGACAAAATGGCTATCCGAGCCATTCGTTGAATCGTTAGTTTCATATATCTATTATGCCAGAAATAAGTTGAATTGACTAGGTATGATACTTATTTATTTAATTAAAAAAGAAAATAACTGCTAAAAGAAAGAGGCCAATCACATGATTAGCCTTCCCTGAGTTACATTTGTTTCAAGCGTTCCACCCGTTCTGAAATTGGTGGGTGAGTATAAAAGAGCTTCTGTAAACCAGATTCTTTTTTAGGGTCATTGATAAAGAGGGCTGCGCTAGCATCATCCACGTGATGTTGCATTGGCGCACTATTATCAAGTTTGAGCAGAGCGTTAATCATACCTTGTGGGTTACGTGTCAATTCGACGCTAGAAGCATCAGCTAAAAATTCACGCTGGCGTGAAATAGCCAACTGAACCAAGGTAGCTGCCAAAGGCGCCAGAATAATGGCAATCAAAGAAATAATGAGAAGAATAATTTCCAAGCCACTACTTCCATTACGATCATCATCATTACGACGACGGCCTCCACCCCAGAACATCATATTGCGGGCCATACCAGATAGCATGGTGATGGCAGATGCTAAGGCAACTGCAATGGTCGAAATACGGATGTCATAGTTACGAATATGACTCACTTCATGTCCGATAACCCCTTCAAGCTCCTCACGATTCATAACCGCAAGAAGACCTGTTGTAGCAGCTACTGCCGCATTCTTGGGGCTTGATCCAGTCGCAAAAGCATTCATAGAAGGATCATCGACAATAAAGACACGTGGCATCGGTATTTGTGCCACCATAGCCATATCCTCAACAACATGATAAAGGTTCGGAGCGGTTTGTTCATCAACCTCTCGTGCACCGTTCATAGCCATAACGACATTAGTTGATTGGAAAATCATGGTAACGGCATAGATAAAACCGATAACTAGAGCAAGAATCAGACCACCGAAGCCTGAACCTAACCAAAGGTAGCCAACACCGTAACCAACAAGGCCCAACAAGAGGAAAAAGACAAGGAGCAGAAGCCAAGTCTTTCTCTTATTTCGAGCAATTTGATCAAATAACATATTAGTTACCTAGTCCACTGAAATCAACCTTAGGCACAGCTTTTTCTTCTTCTGGTGTTTCAAGGAATTCAGCAGCCTTAAAGCTAAACATCTTGGCAATAACATTGCTTGGGAATGTTTCCAATTTCACATTGTAGTTACTTGTTACACTGTTATAAAGTTGGCGTGAATAGGCAATTTTGTTTTCAGTGTTCGTCAACTCTTCTTGAAGCTGGCTGAAGTTTGCACTTGCCTTAAGGTCAGGGTAACTTTCAGCAACCGCAAAGATTCCAGAAACCTGGCGTGTCAATTCATCACTAGCACGCATCGCTTCTGCAGGTGAAGTTGCAGCTGCTACTTGATTACGAAGTTCTGTTACTTTTTCAAGCGTTGAACCTTCGTATTTTGCATACCCTTTAACAGTTTCAATCAAGTTAGGAAGAAGGTCATTACGACGTTTCAATTGAACATCAATTTGACTCCACGCCTCCTTGGTTTGCATGCGGCTATTAACCAAGCCGTTATAACTTGCAATAACAAAAATCACGAGAACAACAATAATGGCAATAATAATCCAAATCATATTTTTTATTCCTTTCTTATACCTAAAGAAAGTCCGTACGACTTCTCTTACAAGTATCTTTAATAGTCTCAGTATATCAAATTTTCAGATAAAAGTGGTAGAATGTAAGTCATTTTACAAAAAACTGGACAAGATGTCCAGATTTTTTATTACTCTTTAGTCGTATGTCGTTTACCTTGGGCTATGGCATCTGCTTCTGTCATAGTGACGACATTAGCCTTATTGGTATTGCTAGGCATACTATTGATGTCATACCAATAAACATCTGCTGTTCCATGACGCGCCACATAGACTGTTCTACTTTCTTCCTGTGTAGGTTGCACAGGCTCTGGCTCAGAACTCGGTTGTTCAGCCACTTGGGAACTCTCAGAACTAGGCTCAGATGGTGCTTCAGTAAATTCAGTTACCGTATTTGTTGCTGTCCCATCTGCATAATTGATTTCTGCATTTGGTGATTGGTTATCTAAGACAACATGTGTAACTCCCTGACTATCAAGAGTCTCCTTATCTCCACCAAGTTTAATTTCCAAGAGATTTCCAGAACTATCGATACCAACATACTGAAGTTCTACTTGACGAGGCAACAACTCGTCTCCACTGTAGATAGCTGTTACCTTATAATCTAACCAATAGTTAGGGTGGAGTGCCAGCCAGTTATCCAAGCGATTCTCGTAATAAAGCATGCCTGACTGATTACCTTCATCGGTTCCTTTATAATTTCCAGAGTTCAACCAGGCAGTCATAGGTACTAAATTCTTGCCCTCGTCATTGACACCAGAAAACTGATAGCCAATCAAATGTCCTCGATTCATTAACCAAGATTTTGATTTACCATTACCATAATAAAACTTATAGTTATGCCATCCTACAGGATCATATTTTATTTTACCGGGGCGTTTATTCTTTGGCTCGTCCTTATCTTGTAACTGTATATGAGCACTGTGGGCACGTCCTAACTGGTCCTTTTCCTCCATGACAAACTGCTTTTGACCATTAAAAGCTAATATACCATTGTTCTCATCCGCTTGAGCGACTTGAGGGGGCACAGCCAACGATTGTTTGCTAGTATCTACTGAAAATCCAAAACCTAAAGTAAATACTAAAACAAGAAGAGCAAATAAACGAATCCTACTATTTCTTTTTTCTTTCATTATCTTAACTCATTAATTTTTTATCACTTTAATTATACAGGACCAAATCTTTTTGATAAACGTACCACGATTAAAAACATGTTCAAATCCAGCTTCGTCGTTTCCTCGAATTAAGATACCTGATAGTTGATGATTCTCATATTCTTTTACAATTTTTTTGATAAATGTTTTGATTTTATTTATTTGCATCCCAGATAGCTTTACATTCAACGTTAAATCATCCAAGCCATCAGTATCAAATAAATCAGATAGAGCTTCACGTTTTTCTGATAAAGAAGAAAAAATATCATTTTTTGAAGTAAACTGAATTTCATCAACACTAGATAATTTTTTTAAAAAATTCCTCTTTATCTTCATAAAACCCCTTTATGTTAAACTTAACTTCCGTTGTATCATTGAGAATTTTTTCTAGCAGATTACGGTGTCTTACATCCGAAAAATACAATAAATTATTATCTAAATCAAATAAGACAAAAAATTGCTTCAAAAATTCCAACTCTGTTTCTGATTTGGGATTTTTCACGTTTTTGATTCGTATAGTAGTCCGTTACAGTAGTATCTCTTGGCTCTAATTTTCCAGATTCTATTACTAAAAAAATGAAGTGATTATTTTTATCAACCTCTATATGATATAATCCATCTTTATGTTGTAAGTTGCATGGAGTCAACTTATCAAATGTCTTTAAAATAGGTTGTAACCATCTCTCCTCTTTGATCGCTTTCAATAAATGGTTTCCAAATAGAAAAAGTAATCTCTGACATTTATTTTCCCTCAAATTCTTTCAACTTTAAAATTCTAACAGCTATATTCTCTACTCCACCTTCACCTGTCCATTCATCAACATTGGCAAGAGCCAATCGCGCAGTTGGGTGAGTTCTTGATTTTGTTGTTGATTGATGATTATATTCTCTAATATACTTTCAAATTTTTCAAAAATTGAAGATAAACACTTATCTTTAGGCAGAATAACATTGATTGCTTTTAAATCTTTATCACTTAAATGACCTACTGTTGTTCTTGAGACTGATTTTTCTCGCAATTTGATAAAAGGTTCAATCTGATATTTAAGCACCATATTAGGTAATTTATCACTATTTACTTTTACAACTCGTTGATTAAGATAACAATTCTCTTTAATCCAATAATTCATATGAAAATTTCCATCCATACCAATTAAAACATCACCAACATTAATTCTATATTTATCTTCTACTTCTTCTGTAGAATAATTAGTAATATCATTTCCAAGAATGTCTCTAATTCTAATCACCGGAACACCTTCGCCGGTACTATTAAAATAATCTGTACTAAAAGGATATCCATACTGAACTTCTGCGGCATCAAAAAGATTAGACACTCCCCACCCCTCTGGGATTTCGCGTTTGAGTTCTGGGTGATAGACCATCTTTCCGCCTGATGATTTGTAGGGTTTGCCATTCTGGTCTGGGAAATCAAACTGCACAAACCAGTAGTCATAGAGGGTCTTGGCCATGGCTTCCAACTCTTGGTTGATTTGGTTGTTGATTTGGATTTTTTTATCTATAGAAGTTAAAATATCTGCTATTTTATTTTGAATATCAATATCTGGAAACACAAAAGATAAATTACCAATGTCTTCAGGTCTGATAGAAGGATAGGACGAGGTACTATTTTCTCCAATACTCTGAAGTTGTGATATCACACTATTTTGAGTTAATAGGTAATACAAATATTTCGAATTTATTCGTGGATCTATTACGTCTAACGTTGCAAATCCTGTAGATACTACTAAATCATTGGAATGTGTGTCAAAATAACCAAAGTGTTTCTGATTAGGTCTAACTGTAGAATAAATAATAGTACCTTTTTCAACTTTTCTCTTTGCTCTACTTGGAAGTTTTTCTCCTTTTTGAAAAATTTGTAATGTGTCAATTTGATTTTCGGTTATATTTCCTGTATCTAAATACTTTAAAGTAGACCAATTATCTTTAGCGGATAAAGTTGATTTGTTAATATTAACAACATTTTTAACAGTAAGCTTTTCACTCATACTTGATCCCCTTCATCACCTTCTCTATCTCCTGCTCCAATGCATGCGATTGCTGGAAGAGGTCTGTTAGTTTGTCTTGAAAGGCGGTCATCTTGGCTTCAAACTCTTCTGCTGTGATATCTACATAGTCGATCTTGATGTCAAAGTACTGACCTGCGCTGAGAGAGTAGTTTTTCTCCTTGATATCCTCATAAGAGACTGTGACAGAAAAGTCCTCGACGGCTTCTTTCTTGATAAAGGTCTCGACGATTTTCTGCTCTTCTTCAGGAGAAAGCACGGTCTTTTGATTCTTGCCTTCCTTGACTTTGGTTCCGAGGTTTGAGGCATCGATGAGGACGACATCACCCTTGTTTTTTTTATCGATAAAGAGAATGGAGACGTTGGTACCTGTCGTCGCAAAGATATTAGACGGCATAGAAACGACACCTGCCAGCATTTGATTGTCCACTAAGTGTTGGCGGATTTTCTTATCAATTCCCGATTGAGCAGTAATAAAACCTGTAGGCAGAACAACTGCTGCTTGACCTTCTGGTTTTAAAGAATAGATGATATGCTGAACAAATAGTTCATAAATCGCCATCTTATCCTTAGACTTGGCCGGAACCTTTGGAACTCCTGCAAAGAATCGCTCGCTAGCTTCTGGCAAGGTCTCCACTTGGTCACGCCACTCTGAAAAGTCCAGCTTGAAAGGAGGGTTAGACACGATATAGTCCATCTTTTCAGGATGGCGATTAGCGATGATAGTATTTCCCTGTACGATATTGTGAATCGAATGTTGTAGTCCATTCAAGATCAGGTTGAGTCGGAGAAGATTAGATGACTTTTGCGATATATCCTGACTGTAAACAGTAGTCTTATCCACACCGATACGACTAGCCAGGTTCATAAGCAAGGTACCCGAACCAGCAGACGGGTCATAGATCCTCACGTTTGACGGCTGGTCATTTCCCACCAAGATATCTGCGATAATCTTAGCAACAGAGTGTGGTGTGTAGTACTCGGCATACTTGCCACCACCGTCTTTGTTGTAGTCCTTGATCATGTACTCAAAGAGAGTTGAGAAAAAGTCGAAACCTTGTGAAAAAATGGTCTCATCAAACTTGACGCGTGCAAGGAGATTGATGATAGCTTTTGCCACTTCGTTGCGTTTACTGCTATCTGAGATAGTATCCGTAATCAGACGCTCATCAAAGAGACGAATAGCCGTATCTCCGTCCGTATGTACAGAGAAGATATCGTTATTGTCAATGGCGATTTGATTGAGAGTGTTTTCAAACGTCTCATAAAAATCGGATTCATTTTGCTTGCGATGGAGCGTTTCGATGAATTGATTTGGCTTCATCCAGGCTGTTGAAGTTCCGATATCCTCTAGGAGCCAATCATAATCCTCTTCACTCATAGATACTAGACGGTCATAGGTGTTTTCCGAATCAACGTCTTGTGCTTCATAGAGAAACTTGTCATTCAAGAATTTGTACAAGAAAGATTGGGTAAGGAGTTTGTATTCTCCTGCTTCACCCCCTAGACCAGCATGGGTAAAGACTGCTTTCAAATCATCTACCAAGTTTTGGACTTGGACCTTATATTGTTCATTCATTAGTTTTGATATTCCTGTTCGTATTCTTCAAATAAAGATTCAACAAGATTGTTGAAGTCTTGTTTTGTCAACCTTTCATTTCCTGCTGACTCTGTATTTTTCATTTCTTTGCGTGCCTGTTCACGAATCATTCGTTTAAAAAATTCATTGTTATCAAGGACACCTTGATTTAAACCAATTTGATAATCTAAATTGGCTTTTGAGCCTTTAATCACATGAAAGATAACTGGAAATTCACTTACTACGGTTGAGTTGGTAACATGCTTAAAAGATCGAGCTGCCATTTCATCGCCATTGAAATTCATAGCTAGTCGTCGCATTCGGCTCTTATAATCTTCAAATGCGTCAAACAGATTTTGATACTCAGTCTGAGTTTCTTTGATATTCTCCATTGTGAGGCCTTCCTGCTCATAAATCATATGTTTCTTCAGGATTCTACGGAATTCCTCATAGAGATTTACCCATTCAGGGTCTTTTTCATCTGGACGACCATTAATCCCACCTGCAACTCGTTTGCGAAGCTCGTAGAGATCATTCGCTGCTAGTCGTAACTCCTCTTCTGCGATTTTAACGAAACTAAATGTCGTATCAGACATTGCTAGATTAAGCAAGGTTCGACTTGAAAATTCATCAGGTTTTTCCATAAGTGAGAGGTTAAGTAAACGTCTTGAAATCACGTTCAACAAAGTCGAAACCTGGTTAATGTCAATTTTATTTAGAAGTTCACGATGTCCTAAAAGTCGAGCAACATTATAAAATTGCTTCATCGCTTCTAGAGCTTTTCGTAACTCAATCAGTTGATGTCTATCCCTCACTTCGTCGATGGCTTTAGAGAAGAACTCTAGATTCTCAGTTGGATAATTCATCAAAATTGTCTCTGATTTCTCAAGTTGTTTACTAATTTCGTCAGCTGAAACAAAGAGGGAACCAAAAACATTTTCAACATCTTCTCCTGTGTTTTTTAGATCATACTCCTGATTAAGCTCCTCCAAATACGCACGATTGGTTTTATCAAATTCTTTCGAAATATCTGCAAAGTCAATCACATATCCAAATTGATAATCCTTATATGGACGATTAACACGTGTCAATGTTTGAAGTAAGTTATGAGCCTTGATTTTGCGACCTAAGTACAATCTTTTCAACCTGGGTGCATCAAATCCTGTTAGTAACATCGAATATACAATAACAAGATCAATTTTACCTTCTTTATAGCTCTCTACACGATCTTTCTTGTATTCTTTGTCACCTTCATCATGAAGGATTAAAGCTGATGTGATATTTGTCTCCCCACGACTTCTGCGTTCTTCTAATTGCTTTTCAATCTCACGAGCTTGCTTAGATGAATCACAAACGATCATTCCACCGATGGAATCATCATCGAAGACAACATCACGTGCTCTATTGAAATCTTCCAGAATGAAATCCAACATTGGTGAGACATAACGTGGATGAGCAAAAATATCATCTTTTGAAAGATCTCCACGCAAGATTTCTTCATTGATGGTTTGAAGAGTCTCTTTATAAGAGGTTTCAATATCTTCACGCATCAGACGAAGTGTAAAACCATCATCAATCGATTGATTGTAGTAGTATTTATGGATATAATCACCAAAAATATCACGAGTCGTTGCATGACTTTCCTTGGTTTTACCATCTTTTTTATATGTTATTAGGGGCGTTCCAGTCAATGCAATCTTAATAGCATTTTTATCTGCATTGTATAGATTTGGGAGATAGGAGCCTTTCTCATTATATGAACGGTGAGCTTCATCAATAAAATAGATATTTTGACGATTTAAATCATAGCCTGAATGATCTGTTAAATCTGAATTATCCTTAAATTTTTGAATATTAACGACAGCAACTTGATAATCATCATGTTTTTCATTCAATTCTTGTGGACGGTTAATCCTTTTTACTTTCAAGCCACGTTTCGTAAACTCTCGCGTAGCTTGATCTGCAAGATCCAAGCGATCAACTACAAAATAAAACTGAGGAACGATTCCTTGTTTTGAGAAATAATTTGTAAGGTACCTGATATTAAAATAAGACAAGGCAGTTTTTCCAGATCCTTGTGTATGCCAGATGACACCTTTCTTCACTCCTTTTCCAATTGCATCCTCAATTGCTTTTGTTGCAAAAAACTGTGGATAACGCATCACATGTTTTTGCAGTTGAATAGTGCCATCTTTCGAGTGTTCTTCTACATAAGCTAATCCGTATCGAAGCAAAAACAATAGTCTTTCCTTTTGATAGAGTGATGAGATAAATGTATTACAAGGTGTACTTGGATCTTGATTTGTCTTAAATTCTGGCTGAGATTTCAAGGCAAATCGATTAACATCTTTTAATACTGCGTCAATCTCCTCTTCACCTAATGAACGTATAGAATAAATTAGTTCCTCTTCTCTTTCTTCCTTAAATGCATTGAATTTAGTTTTTGAAAATGCATTGGAACAGTAAAAGGATCCTTGCTTTTGTTGACCTTGACCACTGATATAAGGTAAATTATCTGAGAACGAAATTAATTGTGTAATATTATTGAAACGACGGAATCTCCTATTCTCAAATCTAACGGCTGTTCGTGATTGCTCAGATTGAATAGCAGTCTTACCATCACGAATGGCATTAGGTTGTTTCACTTCAATATATGAAAGTGGTAAGCCATTTATAAAAATGACGATATCAGGTCTAAACTCGTCTCCTTCATTTTGACAGGTTACCTCTAAAGCAAGGTGAAATGTATTATTTTCAGGGTTTTCCCAGTCAACATAAGTTGGACCACTATCACTTACTATACGATTATAAAAGGCACGTCCTAAATCATTTTGATCTAATTCAATCTTGATATTATTAAGTTCTCTTTCAACATCCAAATCAGTTGCATAATTATTGAACTTTAAAAATTGCTCTCTAAAGATTGAAATTAAAATATTTGTTTCGGGGTCTCTCCCCATAATCTCCTTACCATTATGAGGAAGATATGTATACCCCAAACGCATTAAGTGTAAGGCTGCTGGAATCTGAACCCTAGTTAATTCTGAAAACTCTCTTCTAGAAACCATTGTTTCACCTCTCCGTCCTGTCGTAATCCCTTACATTATAGCATTTTCACGGTTTCTTTCATAGTTTTGGAAAAGTTCAAACAAAAAAACACAGCTTGGTTCCGTGTTTTTATCTTCTATTTACTCTTTTTTTCTGAATGAGTTTTTCCACTCTTTGGTAACTGGCTTCAATTTCTTCCTTGCTAAAGAGTTTTGATTGTAAGTCTTCCCAGCTACTGCCGATGGCTGGATTAGTTTTATTCTTCATAAGTTTCTCTTTTTACTCTCCCCTATGAATCGTAAACCCTGTGGCTTGTTGGTTAGCCATGATGATCATGTCTGAAATCTGAACACGTCGTGGTTGCTTGGTGACATATAGGACCGCCTCCGCAATATCTTGGGCTTGGAGGGCTTTCAAACCTTGATAGACATTGGCTGCTTTGTCCTCCTTGTCACCGTGAAATCGAACTTGAGAAAAGTCCGTCTCAACAATACCTGGCTGAATGGTTGTTACCTTGATATCTGTGGCAATGGTATCAATACGCAATCCGTCACTATAGGTCAGCTGAAAATCCTCCTTCCAGCCAATGACACTATATCTGTCCCACGAAAGACAAGCTGATGGTAGTCTAATTCAGGTAAACTGAAAATTATGGCTGCAAATTGCTTTTCAACTTCCTTGTCCAAGACACTACGGTAGCTACTTAGATTAAGTCCCGCAAAACGCCTCGACCTAACCATAGATTCAGCTAGTTCAACCCGTTTCTTAGTCACCATGAAGCTGTAGTCTAGATTCAGGTCTTTCTCCTCGCATAATCATGTAAATTGAGGGGCTTCTGTAAATCACTTGCTGTGAACCATTTGTCATAGATCAGGTAACCAATTTCGTTGATACAAACCTTATCCAAGATATTGAGAGGTTCTTGATCAAAGGTAAGCTCCTTCACCTGTTCAAGATAATCGATTAAATTGGGCATGGTAAACTCTTTGAAAGTCTTTCTTACTTTGATTTTACTAGAATTTTCACAAAATTGTTAGTGAAAAATGTGATATGATAAGAGAGATTATTTATTAAGAAAAGGAAACTTATGACTATTTCACGATTTTACCGTATCTTACTAGCTCTTTGTGGACTGGTAGGAGTCTCTATTCAAATCCATGATGATGGTTGGGGCATGTTGCTCTACTACACCGTTTTGTCCAATATCCTCGTCTTTTCTAGTTTGATTTTCTTTATCATCTATGACTTCAAAAAAGGGGATGCGACGACTAACACAAAACTCTTGCGTTACAAGGGTGGCGTAACCATGGCCATCCTCATCACTGGAGTCATCTATCACATCCTCTTGGCTCCTATTACAGAACCTGAGAAATTCTGGACCCTCCGCAATTTCTTAGTTCACTATATTGTCCCTTGGGGATTGGTGCTTGATACCCTCATTTTCGATGCTAAGAAAGCCTTTCGTCTGCGCGAACCACTTTACTGGTCCCTATTCCCACTGTCTTACTTCGCCTTTGCCCTTCTAAACGGACTGGTTCTAAAACTGTCAATTCCAGGTGCCAAAGATAGTCCTTTCGCCTACTTCTTTATCAATGTCAATAAATTTGGTTGGAATAAGGTCATGATAAACGTCCTGGTCATCAGTGCTGGCTACATTGCTGTTGGCTATCTCTTATTCCTCTTGAAAAAATTTATCGGTCATAAACCGGCATAAAATACAAACTGAGCTCCAAAAGGAACTCAGTTTTTCTATTTCAATAATCCTAATCTATCAAAAGCCTTATAGAGGCCATCAACATCAAAAAAATAAGTTTTGACATGATATTACCTCAAATATTTTGTCCTTATTATAGCCTTATATTGATTTCAGGGCTACTATTATCCTTAGACAAACTGATACTATCCTACGATTGTATACTTCTCAATCCAATGTATTGCTATTTCGCATGAAAGAAGTTATCATGAAAATATGAACGATTTAAAAACATTACTGAACCATTTGCCCTATAAACTAGCAGCCTATGATGCTACAGGAACCCTTCTCTATGACAATGGTGGGGCTGACGGTAGCTTCTTTCCCCGTGAGTCTGAAAATTTGCCCGATTGGATTCTATCTGAGATTTTGGCTTCTCCTAACAAAGAAATGAGTTATCAAATTCCCACAGACAGTTTTGATCAAATCCTAATCCAGACCTATCAGGCTGCTCTCGATAAAGAAGGAAATGTCCTTGGATTTTGGGAAACCATTTATGATTTAAAACAACCTCTCAAGACCTATCTGGATAGTTCTGCTCAAGCTCTAGTAGCTTGGTCTGATGCCACTAGTGGTGCTAGTTTTAAGGAAAAATCTGATAAATAAGGCTAAAAATTCTTCTTAAATAAATGAAATATTCACTTAATTCACAACTAATCCCCTAATAATACCCTCATTAAATCAGTTTGAGCTAGTATCACTAAACTTTAAAAAAATAAGTCACTGTAATATATCTCACATAATTTATATGCCGAGTGTTTTGCATTTTTACGCTATTTAATGTAGAATGGGAAGGGATGAGAAGAAGAATTAAACCGATCGTTGTTTACGTGGTTCTAGCTCTTTTAGGATTAGCATTAGTTATTGCAAACATTCACAATACGTCTAAACAGCAGGCGCATCTCGAGAAAGTGAAATCAGCTATTCCTTCTGCTACTACACCAAAAACAACAACCAGTAGTAGATCTGACAGTTCCGATGAGGAGCTGATACTCAATCCCATTATCGACCTTTCGGGTTGGCAACTTCCTCAGGATATCGACTACGATGTCTTGTCAAATTATATTTCTGGTGCTATCATCCGCGTCTTCGGTGGTTCACAGATTAGTAAGGATAGTAATGCCGCCAGCTCAAATGGAGTTGACAAATCTTTTAAAACACATATCAAAGAACTCAAAAAACGTGACGTTCCAGTTGCCGTCTATTCCTACGCCCAAGGTACTTCTGTCAAAGAGATGAAGGAAGAAGCTCGTATTTTCTACAATAATGCTTCTCCATACAAACCTACCTATTACTGGATTGACGTTGAAGAGGAAACCATGTCTAACATGGAGGAAGGTGTCCAAGCCTTTCGTGCTGAACTCAAACGTCTAGGAGCTGAGAAGATTGGCCTCTATATTGGTGCCTATTTCATGCTTGAGCAAGAAGTTTCAACCAAAAACTTCGATGCCGTTTGGATTCCAGCCTATGGTACCGACTCGGGCTACTATGAGGCTTTGCCAAATACTGAAATCGACTATGACCTTCACCAGTATACGTCACAAGGAAGCCTTCCTGGTTTCGACAATACCCTAGATCTTAATCAAATCAACCCTGAGAAAAACAAGCGTAAAACCTTTGAAAAACTCTTTGGAAAGATTAAGAAGAAATCAACTAAAAATAAGAAAACTACTTCGACCAGTTCAACTAGCTCAGCAACTGTAACCAGCTCATCTCGTTCCTCAAAGTCGTCTACTAGTGAGTAAAAACCAGTGTTTCAGACACTGGTTTTCTTCTTGCCCAAATTGACTTAGGCGTGTTTGTACAAATGTGTTATAATGGAAAGTAGAAATGTACAACTTTGAAAAGGAGATAACGTAATGGCTAAAAAAAGCAAAGTCAAGAAAACTTTGGTCGACCAAATTCTTGATAAGGCTAAAATAGACCATGATAGCTTATCCTTCAACGGTTTAGAAGGAGAGCTTCCAGAGGATGTGGCGCGTGAGAGCATCTATAAAACCCTGGCCCTTAAAGGGGATAAGACAGGACCAGTCATTGGTATTATCCCTATCACTGAGCATCTATCCGAAAAGAAATTAGCTAAAATTTCAGGCAACAAGAAAGTTCAAATGATTACACAAAAGGATCTCCAAAAAACAACTGGCTATGTACACGGGGCCAACAATCCTGTGGGAATTCGTCAAAAACACAATTTTCCCATTTATATCGATCAGTCTGCCCAGGAAGCAGGTTTTCTTATTGTCTCAGCTGGAGAGATTGGGCGTTCTATCCGCATCAACAGTCAAGAACTTGCTGATTTCGTTAATGCCGAGTTTGCTGATATTAAGGAGTAATCATGAGACTATATTTTGTACGCCACGGTAAAACTCAATGGAATTTGGAAGGACGCCTCCAAGGTTCCAAGGGAGACTCCCCCCTTCTTAAAGAATCTATTGAGCAAGTCAGTGAGCTTGGCCATTACCTCAGTGATACTCATTTCGACTTGGTCTTATTAAGTGACTTACCACGCGCTAAAAAAACAACTGAACCCATCATGGAGTCTCAAAAAACTAAAGCTAACATTACCTATACCAAGGATCTGCGTGAGTGGCAATTGGGGAAACTAGAGGGACAAAAACTTTCTATCATTCAAGCGATTTATCCCAAAGAAATGGATGCCTTTCGTCATAACCTGGCCAACTTCCATTCCAACAACTTTCAAGCGGAGTCCGTCTATCACACAATCAAACGTGTAGCTGACTTAGTCCGAACACTGAAAGATAGTAGTATGAAGAACGTCCTCCTCGTCGGACATGGAGCTAATCTAACAGCTTCTATTCGTAGTCTACTTGGCTTTGAACCTGGTCTTCTTCGTAAAGCCGGTGGTCTTGACAATGCATCTGTCACAATTCTCGAGACAGATGATTGTGAGCACTTCACTCTCAAATCTTGGAATGACACATCCTATAGGACTCAAGTCAACAAAATTAGCTAAGTCATCATCTTATATCGTGAAATAAGCGGTCCTTAACAGGATCGCTTTTTTTGCATGAAAAAAACCATAAAACTATTACTTTTTAGGGCTACTTGGTAATTGTTTCCGACTCGGTTCATCTTTGACAATTCTATGAACATGTTCCCAATAGTTATCAGAAAACCCTCTTTGCTTTTCTTCAGCATTAAGATGGTCTGCCAAGGCATAATAGGAATCTAAGGCAACACACTTCATCTGCTCCGCATCTCTAACACCCACAAAGAGATCACCACATTTATCGTTGAGCTCTTCTACCTATTTTCTAAAAGCATCACGCTCAGTACTTAGTGCTTCAATATCATATTTTAAGTTATCTGTTTCCACCATTTCACTTCCCCCTTTATCACATTCTAGACAATAAAACGGCCTCGTTAGGCCGTTTTTTTTTATTTTCCATACTTCATACGAAGAATTTTTTCCTGGTTAGCATCCAAACGAAGGAGAATAACCACCTTATCAATACTCATATTGCTCTCAAGAAGACGTTCAGCTGCCATCATAAGACCATTGTTAATACCCAGTTGAAGAACTGGATTTTCTTTATCGTTAATATCAAAGATAAATTTGTTATTTGGAAGGTCGAAAAGGACTTTCACAGCTCCAAAGAGTTGCTCGAAACTATCGATTTCCAAGTCAAAGACTGGTTTCGTACCTGGTTTAAGACTACGTCCACGGTGGTTAAACCACATAGAATGCCAGCCACTGTTAAAGGCACCCATAACGTCATTGTCGTATGAATCTCCGACGTAGAGAGTCGTCGATGGATTCATATCAAATTGTTCAGCAGCAAGATTGAAGATTTCCTTTTCAGGCTTTTGGAATCCTGTCGCCTGACTGACGATGACACATTTGGGATCCACGTAATCGTATAATCCTAACTTCTTGACTTTCTTAAGCTGATGCTCTGTTGGTCCATTAGTAATAATTCCCATACGAACATTTTTTTCTTTGAGGAAATCAAGGGTCATGCGCATTTCATCAAGCATAGTAATGTTTTCCAACTCATGCTCATAAACCTCTTGGAAATGGTTCCCCATTTCTTCATCGATTTCATGGTAACCAAACTCCAAAAGTGTCTCTTTACAGCGCCAAAAACGGAAATATTCGGTTGTCCACTCACCGGTCATTACACGTGGAAAACCGATGTCAGAATAGTGGCGGAAACGAATATAAGCCTGATTCATATGGGTCATATCAAAGTCAGGGAAACATTTTTCCATGGCAATACGATAAGGTGCCTGTTGGTCGTAAATAGTATCGTCAACGTCAAAAACAATAGAAGTAATCATTTGTCCGTTCTCTCTTATGTCGTTCTCTTGCCATAGACTTAGCAAACTAGAATGTCCGATAACTAAACTGATGAAGCAGTCAGCCCCTAAGCCTAAGTCTTGCAAAAGTTGCTTTAAGTCAACTGTCTATAAGCAGTCATGCATATCTGTTTTTTGATCAGCATGAAATTGCCCAAACATTTTTATTATACCGTTTTTGCCCTCTTATTTCAATTTTTGACCAAAATTGGGAAAATATTATTCGTGACTTCCAGTATTTCAGATAGAAAAAAGGTTTGAAACATGACATTCCAAACCTTAGGGATCTTTTTATCATCAGATGATTATTTAATTTCTTTAAAAGTCATTTTCTGTTTCACTTCACCCTGACCACCTTTGGCAATCTGGTAATAGAAATCTTTTGATGTGAAATGGTCGCCATAAGCAAAGACCTTATTGTACTGCCATTGTGACAATTGATCATCCTCTTTTTTACCGAGAGTCAAAGTTGTTTTTGTCACATTATATTCCCATTTAGCTGTTTGGTCACTATAGGCTTTGTCAAAATCAGTCTGGCTCTTAGCGGCATTAACCACTGTCGTACGGTCCTGACTCACTAGTGCCTTGTTACCACCCTCTTGGAAGGCTACATACATGACACGATTGTTGACCTCACCATTTAAAGAACTTGAATATTGGTAAACCTTACCAGGTACAACACTATCCAAATGGTGTGACCCCCAGTAATAGAAGACACTGAAACCAGCTCCCGTAACCAAGAGGCAAGCAAGTACAACACTAATAATGATATTTCTCTTTGACATGATTGGCCTCTCTCTATTCGTCACCAGTTAGGTCAGAGGAATTTGCCTCTGAGTCTGTTTCAGTATGACTTGAAGAACTTGATGATGAACTTGAACTCATGCGTGTTTCTGTTTGAGAATCATCACTTGATGAAGCTTTTGATTCAGATGATGTTTCAGTGCTTGATGATGAACTTTCTTTTTCTTTATAAACATCAACATTGAAGGTCCACTTATCACCCTTGTAAGTTACCTTAATTTGGGCATATTTTGCCTTGATAAGCTCTGACATTTTGCCACCATTGTTAAGGGTGTCGTAAATCTTCTCAGCGAGTGCTTTGGCATTGGCTTCAGTTCTGGCACCATCTTTAGGACCATTAGCAATGTCTTCATCTTTAGCAGTTTCGCCTTGACGGTAAAGCGCTGTTCTTTCAGTGTCCTCCTTAGCATCAGCATTCAGATCATTCTTATCATCTACATGTGAGAAGAATTTCCATGCAGGTCTACCTGAGCGTTTTTGTTGATAAATATTTGAAACTTCTTCTTGAACCTTGTCTTGGAAAGCATCCTCAGTCAATTCTTTCTCTTTAGAAGTATCTGTACTTGCTTTACTTTCACTGCCACTTGCTGCTGAGCTTGATGCAGAAGATGAAGAAGAACTTGTTGAACTTGATGAAGCGTCTTTAGATTCTGATGATGAAGAAGATGACTCCTTACTTTCTTTAGAATCTTTATCCTTATCGTTATTATTGTTGTTGTTATTGGAGAATGAAATGCTGTGATCAGAATTATCTGGAGCGTAAATCATTGTATTCTTAGAGTGGTCATCAGATACAAAAGTACTATTATTGATAATCACTCGGTTATTATCGCCATAATAGTTGTTGATAACAATCTTAGAATGTGCACAACGGTGACCATTACCAGTCACATGATAACCTGCTGGTACATCACCATCACGTTTCAAGATGAGGACGTCACCCGCGAAGATAAGGTCAATATTCTGAATATTGTTATCGTAGGCTAATTTTTCAATAGAGATTCCCGTCGCTTGAGAGATTCCCCACAAGGTATCACCCCATTGAATTACATATTTTTGACCATCTAACTGTTGTGGATTGATGTTCTGAGTTATCAAATTATTTGTAATTTGTTGCGGTGTGCTGGCAATCCAGTTTGTAATATCTGCAGCATGAGCACTTGTTTGATTTTGATAAAAGCCATCTGCTAACACAGATACCGTAGGTAGCCCAATAGGCGCTAGTAAAGCGCCAAGCATCACAGCTTTACCAACATAATTTTTCTTTTTCATTGTATACTCTCCTTAATTTCATACGAATCCTACCCTGTTGTTGTACACTTTTTTATTATATTTGTCAATAAATTATATAACTTCCTAATCAATCATTAATTCAAGTTAACTATTTTTCTTAAAAATAAAGGGCTTTCCCCTTTATTTATCTGACATTTAGTCATTTGTCCTATCTTTAGAGGATGAATTATGATACAATATTAACGACTATTTTATGGAGGACTAACATGCCAAATCAACACATGGAAGAATTAAACGATCAACAGATTGTCCGTCGTGAAAAAATGGCGGCCTTGGCTGAACAAGGAATCGATCCTTTTGGTAAGCGATTCGAACGCACAGCTACATCTGGTCAATTAAAAGAAAAATACGCCGATAAAACAAAAGAAGAATTGCACGAAATCAATGAAACTGCTACTATCGCAGGCCGTTTGATGACTAAGCGTGGTAAAGGTAAAGTTGGCTTTGCTCACATCCAAGATCGCGATGGTCAAATCCAAATCTATGTGCGTAAAGATGCTGTCGGTGAAGAAAACTACGAAATCTTCAAGAAAGCTGACCTTGGTGACTTCCTCGGTGTCGAAGGTGAAGTTATGCGTACAGATATGGGAGAACTTTCTATCAAGGCTACTCATATCACGCACTTGTCTAAAGCCCTTCGTCCATTGCCTGAGAAATTCCACGGACTTTCAGACATTGAAACGATTTACCGTAAACGTTACCTCGATTTGATTTCTAATCGTTAAAGCTTTGACCGCTTTGTCACACGTTCAAAAATCATTTCTGAAATCCGTCGCTACCTCGATGCTCAAGGTTTCCTTGAAGTCGAAACACCAGTGCTTCACAATGAAGCTGGGGGTGCGGCTGCCAAACCATTTATTACACACCACAATGCTCAAAATATTGATATGGTGCTTCGTATAGCTCTAGAACTTCATCTCAAACGTCTCATTGTTGGTGGTATGGAACGCGTCTATGAGATTGGCCGTATCTTCCGTAACGAAGGAATGGATGCAACTCATAATCCTGAATTTACTATGATTGAGGTTTACCAAGCCTATGCTGATTTCCATGATATTATGGATTTAACAGAAGGTATTATCCAGCATGCTGCAAAAGCTGTCAAAGGAGATGGGCCTGTCAACTACCAAGGAACAGAAATCAAAATCAACGAACCATTCAAACGCATCCATATGGTTGATGCCATCAAGGAAATCACTGGCGTTGACTTCTGGCAAGACATGACCTTTGAAGAAGCTGTAGCACTTGCAAACGAAAAACATGTACCAGTTGAAAAACACTACACAGAAGTGGGACAAATTATCAATGCCTTCTTCGAAGAATTTGTTGAAGAAACCTTGACGCAACCAACTTTTGTTTATGGTCACCCAGTAGCAGTGTCACCTTTGGCTAAGAAAAATCCAGAAGACCCACGCTTCACGGATCGTTTTGAGCTCTTCATTATGACCAAAGAATACGGAAATGCCTATTCTGAGTTGAATGATCCAATCGATCAATTGTCACGTTTCGAAGCACAAGCTGCTGCTAAAGAACTCGGTGACGACGAAGCAACAGGCATCGACTACGACTACGTTGAAGCTCTCGAATACGGTATGCCACCAACAGGTGGACTCGGAATCGGTATCGACCGTCTCTGCATGCTTCTTACTGACACAACAACCATCCGTGATGTCTTGTTGTTCCCAACGATGAAATAATAATGATATCCCATTAGTCAAATAATGGGATATTTTTAAAACTCGAAAAATTCTAAAGAATTTAATTACAAATACATCGTTAACAAAAACGAACATCATTTCAAGAAAGGAATCTAGAAATGATATTCGTTTTATATTATTATAAGTAAAATGATTTTTTCCGATTAATTTTTTACTCAGCGGAAAAGTAAAATTAAGTTTGATTTCCAAATAATATTTTTTTGATTATCTAAAATTTTTTCGAATATAAAGTATATAATATTGAATGATTCTACCTCAGGCTAATGTAGATCATGCTATTTTAAGAGTATTCAAAATAGTAAAAATAACCTAAGCCTGATAGAGATAATATATAAATTTATTTTAACAACTAAATTGAGATTTTAAATTTCCATTTTCATCAAAAAAGAAACTTAATTGATCAGTAATTTCCTGCGAGATAGTAGGATTTACATAAGATACTTTAATTCTAGAGTCATTTCTACCTAAAATTTCAAATTTATCACATTCGGAAAACTTAAATCTTGCTTTTCCAGGATTCTTTCCTGCTGCCAAAACTCTACTCTCATAGTGAGACTCCAACTGGCCATTCGGCATCGACATGATCGATACCATTTCAACTTCTAGAGTTTCTGAGTTAGATAGAATAACTACAAAGAATGATAAACATACTTTTTCTTTTTCTGAACCAAAAGAATAATATTTAGGAAGATTTGGACGATAGTGTTCTACTCCCCCTCCTCGTTTATGTATATCTCCTTCGTAGGAATTTTGGTTTTCTCCTACAAATATCGATCTTTTCATATCACCGATATTATCAGTAACTACAGTTTTCATGTCTAAATGAATGTACGCATCACTTACCTCGAAGAACATATCACTAGATACTGGATTAGAATTAGGAGTGCCAAAGGCTCTTCCGTTCAATAAAGAATACACAATCCTTTCGGCACCAACAGCAAACTCCGAAATTCCTCCATTTCCCGTACCATATAAATGTTCCCAATCAGATCGTATTTTTTCCTTTGAATCGAAGCCCTCAATCATTTCGTCTTCAACGTACTTCAGAAAATGAAAGAACTTATTCAAATATTTTTTTTCCAATTCTTCAATCTGATAATCTGTTAACACAATATATACCTCTTAAGTTATTATAACAAAGAGAACACTTTCTATCAAATTAATCAGTTACATTTTTTTTTAAACTATTATATAATTAATTTCTATATTACTTTTAGGAGGTCAAAATTGAGTAATTTAAATTTGCTTTCTTTATTTTCTGGTGCTGGAGGTATGGACCTAGGTTTTAAAAACGCAGGTTTCAATATATTGTGGGCAAATGACTTCCAAAAAGATGCAGTTGAAACGTATAAAAATAACATTGGTAATCATATAGTTCTCGGTGACATTACTAAAATTGATTCCAGTGAAATCCCTGGAACGGATATAGACGTCGTTATTGGTGGCTTCCCATGTCAAGGTTTCAGTATCGCAAATGTCAAAAGAAATATGGAAGATCATAGAAATTTCCTTTACCTAGAATTACTTCGAGTAATTAAAGACAAACAACCTAAGTTTTTTGTTGCAGAAAATGTAAAAGGCTTATTGTCAATGCAAAAAGGAAAAGTAATTAATATGATTGTTAAAGACTTTGAATCATTAGGATACAAAGTTGATTATCAATTATTAAACGCAGCTGAGTATGGGGTCCCACAAGCAAGGGAGCGTGTGATTATCATCGGTAATAGAATAGGAATTGATAATCCCTTCCCAAAACCCACCCATAAGATCCCCGATGAAAATGAATTAGATCTTTTTCCTGAATTACCGGATGCAATCACAACTGAAGAAGCTATAGGTTTTTTGGCAGATGTTGAACTACAAAATGGGAAAATAGCAGACCATATTGTTGTTGACGGAAGAAAAATTTATAATCATATTGCATCAACAAAAGTAGAGGATACTTTCTTTGGAAGAAAATATCAGGTAAATCAGCATGAAATTTGTGATTACTTAAGATACTATCGAGATAAATCTGACTGGACAACCAAAAAAATTGATGATTATTTTGGTTATAAACACACAGCAGGTCACTGGTTTAGAAAAGATAATAATTCTGGAAGTATTCCAAAACCAAGTGACTGGTGGAAACTTAAAGAAATTCTTAAATTTGATGATAAGTATGACAAAGTAGTTACAACATTTGTAGAAAAACCTATTCGTTTTGAGCAATCATTAAGAATTACTAACTGGGATAGACCAAGTGATACTATTACAGCAACTTCTCCAGAAATCCATGTCAATAAAACTAGACGACTATCAGCAAGAGAATGCGCAATTTTACAAACATTTCCTGACGATTTTGTATTTTATGGAAGTCTGAATTCACTCTATAGGCAAATAGGAAATGCTGTACCTGTAAAACTTGCAGAGATGATTGCATCTGAAATCAAAGCTTTTCTAATCTAATTATGTCAATTATTTTCAATATTTAAAAATGTTTCTCTCATCTCGAGAGAAGCATTTTCTTATTTCCAAAATTTTGCTTTTGAATCTGCTACCCAAACTGATAGACTGGCTAGAGCTGCTTCTGCATAAATCGCGTATTGTTTAGCAGGATAAAGCCATGCTTTATTTTCTTCATGCCAATGAGACTTCCAGAGACCGATGTAATTTTCTGTTATTTCAGGATTTTTAAGGCACTCCATGTAATTTGCAGGTAAATTGTCTGGTTGATTCGTTTGTATGTTAATGATATAAATCACCAAAACAATCGCAATGACAGCTAAGAGTTTCAAAGCAATCTTTTTCTTGGCTGTTAGTTGAAATGCTTTCAATTATTTTTCTTCCCAATATAGTAATATATGTACTCCTATACTTTAGTATAAAAAGTAGGGATACAACATTAATGATTAAAAAGTCAAAACCTTTCGAAAACCTTGCATATCTAGCTCATAGTGTTATAATAGAACTGTCCGTCTGTCTAGAAATAATACACTTTTAGGCAGATGCGACTTAGAAAGAGGTATTTATGACATTTTCAAAAAAGGTTTCCCTTTCTGAGGTAAACCAATCCGTAGATACACCTAATAATAATCGTTTTTGGCAAAATCTTAAGGCTTTCTTGGGACCTGGGGCTCTTGTGGCCGTGGGTTACATGGATCCAGGGAACTGGATAACAAGTGTCGTCGGTGGGGCGACCTACAAGTACAGCCTACTCTTTGTCATCTTAATTTCATCATTAATCGCTATGCAGTTGCAACAAATGGCCGGAAAATTAGGGGTTGTGACCCAAATGGACCTAGCTCAAGCGACTGCCTACCACTCACCTAAATGGTTGCGATACACGCTTTGGGTGATTCTTGAGCTGGCCTTAATGGCGACGGACTTGGCTGAGGTACTTGGTTCTGGCATCGCTCTTAACCTACTCTTTGGTATTCCAATCATGGTTGCTATTCTGGTGACAGTCCTTGACGTCTTCCTACTCCTGCTCATCATGAAGCTGGGATTCAGGAAAATCGAGGCTATTGTTTCAACCTTAATTTTGACCATCTTGGTTATCTTTGCCTATCTAGTAGCCTTGTCTGAGCCTAGTGTTGCGGGAATCCTCGAGGGTTATCTTCCTACGCCAGCACTCTTCGAGCCACATGCTGCTGGGGACACCAACCAATTGACTTTGGCACTTGGGATTGTGGGGGCAACCGTTATGCCACATAACCTCTACTTGCACTCATCCTTGTCACAGACTCGTAAGGTTGACTATTCAGATGATAAAGACGTGACCAAGGCTGTCCGTTTCATGACCTGGGACTCCAACATTCAATTGTCTTTGGCCTTTGTGGTTAACTCCCTCCTCTTGATTTTGGGGGCAGCTCTCTTCTTTGGTCACGCTTCTGATATTTCAGCCTTCTCACAAATGTACAATGCCCTTCAGGACTCTAAGATTGCTGGTGCGTTAGCTAGTTCGACACTTTCAACTCTCTTTGCCTTGGCGCTCTTGGCTAGTGGTCAAAACTCTACTATCACTGGTACTTTGAGTGGTCAAATTGTCATGGAAGGTTTCCTCCACATGAGGTTACCAAAGTGGGTAATTCGTTTGTTCACACGTCTCTTCGCCCTGCTACCTGTTATCATTGTAGCTATTCTCTACGGCGATCAAGAAAAGACACTGGATCAACTCTTGGTGTATTCACAAGTATTCCTTTCAATTGCCTTGCCATTCTCTATTTTCCCTTTGATTTACTACACTTCTAAAAAATCACTCATGGGAAAACACGTCAATGCCAAGTGGAATACCTACCTCGGTTATGCCATCGCTATTGTCCTAACCATTCTCAATCTCAAACTTATCTTTGATACGTTTTAAAAAAAAACAAGGCTAGCACCATGCTAACCTTGTTTTAGTTTTTGAAGGCGTCAACGAGAACTTGGAATTCTTCGTTACTAAGGGTAATTCCCTTGCCCATCTTGGTGTGGTCTGGACTCCAAGTGCGGATATCGTACTTGGCTGGTGCTCCGTTAAAGCTCACACGATTAAGCTCCTTAGTCCATCCCTTATCATTCTCAGACAATACCAAGAGTTTTTCTTCAATTTCAAATGAAAATTCTGCCATTTGCTTACCTCCACTAACTTTATTCGTTTTTTTCCTGTGAAAATTTCAGGATTTAGCAAAAAGTTATCCACAAAATTTTACCTTTCATGCTATAATTATTTTATCAAGAAACGAAGGAAATGACCATGATAAACTTTTTAGAAACGGTAAAGCATCAGCTTCATCAGTTTGTGGAAACAGGTTACAGCAAACCTGTCCACCTAATGCAAAATCAGCTTATCAATGATATCTATCATGCTATTGATAATAAACAAATGGTCATGCTGGCTTCTAATCATAGGACCTATAAGGGCTACATCAATCGTTATGACAGCCAACGTCAAGCTATCTTTATCGAGCAGGACAAAGTTATCAGTATGATTGAACTAAAAGACATTAAACGTCTAAAAATCATATCTCAACGAGGTTAAGTATATTAGTTAACCTCTTTTTATTTTTGGGTTGACTAATATAGTAGGTCTTGGTATTATAAGTTAACTATCAAATCGCTCGAGGTTAACTCAAATGACACAAAATCGGACACTATCCCTTATTCTTCCAGCTTTTGGTGCTGCTATTATTGCTGCACTGGCTCAAATCATCATTCCGATTGGGGCAGTTCCCATTACTCTACAGACCTTTGCTGTAGGACTTGTGGCTGCTGTTTTTAAACCGAGGGAAGCTACTCTTTCTGCTATCCTCTATCTTATTCTTGGCGCTATTGGTTTACCCGTTTTCGCAGGAGGTGGCGGTGGGCTTCAATCCTTCTTTGGTCCTTCAGCTGGCTATCTTCTTGCCTATCCTTTTTTTGCTCTTGTCACATCAGCACTAACCCATGCTAAGACCCCTATCTGGAAAAGCTTTTTGGCTTTTGTTTTGGGAGATGCGCTTGTCTTTGGCGGTGGTATCCTTAGCCTGCACTTTCTTGGAAAGATGGGTTGGTCTGCAGCTGTGGCGGTCGGTTTGACACCCTTTATCATTCCCGACCTCATTAAAGGTCTGATTGTTACTTTGGTGACTAAGCCAGTATTAAAAGCTCTAAAAAATCATAGCTACTTTAACTAAAGAAAAAAAGATTGAAGACTTTGTTCCTGTGAACAGAATCTTCAATCTTTTTATTTTTCAAAATAAATATCATAATGCTTTGAACAAGCTAGGTTGAAAGCACTGTGACAATTAGGGCAAGCTATTGCCTCTTGATACTACTCAATAACCATCTCATGCTGATAAACACCACAGATAAGGACCTTGTCCTGCTTGAGATGACAAGGATAAGCTCGAAAGCTATGTGTTCCTCCAAGCTATCATGACACTGATAACAAGCATAATACTTCAGACAATCGAAGCATTTTAGGGCAACAATATCTAGCTCTGTGTGATAATGCTGGCACCTGCTCTCATTATCTACCAAGAGACCATATATTTTTCTCGTCATTAGGCACGAACAGTCTTACTTGAACCGTCTTTTTGGTAGAGATTAATCAAACCTTCTTTAGTTGAACGAATCATATCACCAGGTTTAACTTCTTGTGGCACGGTAATAGTAAGAAGTTCCATTGGGTTTGGTGCACGATCAATCTTATTACCATTAGCATCGTGAAGATCTTTGATCTCACACTCGAAATGACGGAAGCCTGGTCCGTAGAATTCAACGTGGTCACCTTCGAGGATAACATTACGTTGACGGATCGTAGCTGTCATAGTTACTGGGTCAAAATCTACTACTTCACCAACAAATTTGTATTGTGGAATCTTACGACGGGCACCAAAGAGTTGCTCGTTTTCTGTTGGAGTCTTGTAATAAAAACCTGTTGCCAATTCACGTTGGGCAACTTTCCAAAGCTCGTTAACCAAATCATCTTTAATAGCATAAAAGGCTTCTGCACTTTCCATGTAAGCATCACAGGCCGCCTTGTAACAGTTGGCAACTGTTGATACGTAATGGACAGATTTCATACGACCTTCGATTTTCAGGCTATCAACACCATTATCGATAAGGTCCGGGATGTTTTCAATCATACACATGTCAACAGCTGACATTGAGTATTCTTCAGGAACTTCACCGTGAATACTCTTTCGCTCTTGGCCGAATGGCATGTCGTAAAGGTCATATTTCCAACGGCATGACTGTGAACAACCACCACGGTTGGCATCACGGTCTGACATGTGGTTAGAAAGGGTACAGCGACCTGAGTATGAGATACACATAGCACCATGGACAAAGGCCTCAATTTCAAGGTCCGTACGTTTACGGATTTCAGCTAATTCTTCCATAGTAACCTCACGTGCTAAAACAACACGAGTCAAGCCATACTGTTTCCAAAAATGAAAAGTTTCAACGTTTGTCGCAGATGCTTGCGTTGACAAGTGGATGTTAAGGCCTGGAGCATAGGTTGAACAGATTTCAATCAAGGCTGGATCAGATGCAATAACGGCATCGAGTCCCATATCACGCAATTCACGGAACCACTCACCTGCACCTTTTTCATTTCCTTCATGGGTAACCATGTTAGAAGCAACGTGCACGTCAACGCCACGAGCGTGAGCGTATTCGATACCTTCACGAAGTTCATCCATGGTAAAGTTTCCAGCACGGCTACGCAAACCATAGGCTTGTCCACCAACGAAAACAGCATCTGCGCCGTAATTTACAGCAACTCTCAATTTTTCCAAAGTCCCAGCAGGTACCAGTACCTCTGGGCGTTTTTTAGTTGTAGTCATAATTTCTCCAATTTGCAAGATTGTCGATTTTAGTTTTTAGGATAGATCCTTCGTTCCCTGAAAATGGAAAACTCTCAACCGAAGGAGGACGTAATTTTATTTTACACGGTCAGGTTCATAATCATAGAAACCTGTGTCCAAACCACGGTTGGCTGGGTGTAATTTATGAATGGCTTCATCGAAGAGGAAGGCTTGATCCTGTGAAAATTCTCCAGCCTCGATGAGGTCACGAGCCTTCACAAAATATTCGGTAATTTTTACGAAGTTTTCACCTGGGCAATAAACACCGTCCAACTTCCAGTGGTCAAAACCATGCTCAACGAGTTCTGAAAGCTTAGTCATCATATCCAGGTCATTATTGGCAAAGATATGTGTTCCATGCAAGTCTTCATAGACTGAGTAGTGAGAATCTGGATCTCCAGGTTCAGAAAGAAAGAGGTCACGTTCTTTGGTAACAGCTTCATCCGTTTTGATAAAGTTGTAGTAGTTTTGAAGAAGTGGTCGTTTTGAGTGGTGAATGATACTTGCCCCGTAAACCAAAACCTCAGCTGGAATTTGAAGATTTTCAGCCATGATGAAGAGTTCCGCAGATGGAATCTCACGGGCCAAAACAGCTTCAGATGCTCCTGCCTGTTTGCCCCAGAAATTAATCTGACGGCTAGAGGTTACCATGGTTGAAGCATCATAAATCATTTTGAAGGGACGTTTATCACGGTTACAGATGTAGAAAACTCCTGCATCACCAACCGTGATATAATCTGCTTTAATATCTTCAAGAAAATCAAGGTAGTCAGGAAGAGCATCCATCATACTTTGGTGCATGAGGGCGTTAACTGCAACAGTTAACTCTTTACCTGACTCATGTACCAGCTCTGCGATTTTTCGCATTTCTGCGAATGAAAAAGGCTTAGGCAAACGAAGGCCAAAAGTTTTTTCGCCGATGTAAATACGATCTACGCCAAGTTCTAGGAGATCACGTGCCTGCTCGTAGCTCTCTGCTGTCGCTGTAATCACTATTTTTTTCATAACTCATATTATAGCACAAATTGATTGATTTTTTTAGAACTTTTAGGTTTTGTTAAATCGTACTTTGATATTTAAAAATTGTTTTATAATACTAGAATTTCAAAAAAACTTTGCAATATAAACTTTTTATGGTATTATTAAAAAGATTGTAACTAGTGAAATACTGACTCAGTCTTTTAGCCTACACAAAATAGTGATTTAAGTACTTTATATAGAAAGGAGGCAGACATGGCTGACAACTTACACCGTCAATTTGATCACATCGAAGATTTCGAGATTGAACGTCGTCAAACGACCAATTATCAAGACGATCAAGGTCTAAATAGTAATAGTATTAAACTACAAGATATGATTTTCTTTGGACGTGTCTCAAGCTTCTGTGTTTCAACAGTCCTAGTTGCCTTCCTTTTCTTGGTAGCACAGGTAGCTACCTTCTGGGCCTTCTTCTGGGCAATTACCATTAGCGCCATTGGTCAGTTAGGCATTTATGTCCTAATCGAATATCTTAAAGCAAAAGAACGTTGACTCCTTAGTCAACGTTCTTTTTAGTTTGATTCTGCTACTTCTTCATTGATATCTTTGATATCAATGAAGATATCATCAACGATAGCTTTTGTTTCTGCTTTAACATTGGCTTGCTCAGGTGTTACTTGAGCTGTTTTTTCCTTGATGAGTTCAAAGCTCTCTTTTGCAAAGTCAGCAACTTGAGCTGTTTTTTCTTGAACGGCTTTTGTAAAATCAGTTGCAGTGATGTCGCCATTTTCAAATTTTGTTTTATAATCTTGGAAAGTATCGACTGCCAATTCTTTATAGTCGCCAACTTTTTCCACTACTTGATTTTGGTAAGCTTTAGGATCTTCTTTGAATGAAGCGATTTCCTCATCAATACGTGCTTTAACCGCTTTACCTTTTTCAGTTGTAAAGAAATACGCTGCTGCAGCTCCAGATGCTGCACCAATAATTAGGGTGTTTAGAAATTTACTCATGAAAAGACCTCCTTATTTTTTCTTGTCTTTTTTACCAAATAGTTTTGAAGCAACCTTGCCGATAGCAAAGGCTGAGCCTGCTTTACCGACACTTGCTCCTGCTGCACTTGCCTTAGCAGCAAGGTGACGAGCTCGAGTATTCAAGTCAGAAACACTTTCTGAAAGATCAGCTACTGCTACAAAGAGAGGATCAATCGTTTGAACTTTTTCATTAACATCTTCAACCAAGACATTAGCCTTAGCCAAAATTTCATTTGTTTGGTGAAGTGTTACGTTAATATCTGTACGAAGAACCGCAACTGTTTCTTCAACTTCTTTGACAACACGACGTGTGCGAAGTAAAGTTGGGATTAATGCAATTAGAAATGCAGCAAGTGCGATTGCGATAATAAGAAATGCAATTTCTACCATAGTTTTAGACTCCTTTGACCTGTTTAAAAGGTTAACAAAAAAACTGAATGTTTGACTCCTGCCTCGTATGACCTTTGTTATTATAATTTTCACTTCATTATAACAAAGTCTGAACAGTATGACTAGTTTTTCATTTTATAATCTGCTTTTTGACGTTGTTTACGGAAATATAAGAGGACAGCTCCAAGGATAATGATGGAAATGCTGACCCATTGTGAGACACGCAAGCCGGCAAACATAAGACTATCCGTACGCATGCCTTCAATGACAAAGCGTCCAAGTCCATACCAGATAAGGTAAAATGAAGTCACATCTCCCTGTCGCAATCCCTTATTAAAATATCGTAGTCCCATAATAATGCTAAAACCAACTAAATTCCATAGGCTTTCATAAAGGAAGGTAGGTACACGGTAGCTTCCATCAATAAACATCTGCTGACGGATAATTTCTGGAAGATAATTCAGTTGACTAACTGCTTTTCCATAGGCCTCTTGATTGACAAAATTTCCCCAGCGACCGATGCTCTGAGCTATCATGACCCCAGGGGCCGCAATATCTAGAAAATCTAAAACCGCTATAGCATGACGTTTGGCGAACCAATAAAGGACAGCTGCACCAGCAATCAAGCCACCATAGATAGCAATTCCACCATTCCAAATCGCAAAAATTTCCAATGGATTTTGGCTGTAATAAGACCACTGGAAAATCACATAGTAGAGCCTAGCACCAACAATGGCTATAGGAAAGGCTAAGAGAATAAAATCTAAGATATGCTCAGGATTGATTCCCTTTTCAGGAGCCAAACGCTGAGCCAGATAAACTGCAAGCAAAAGACCAGATACAATACAGATAGCATACCAATGAATACTGATTGGACCAAGTCTTAGAGCAATTGGATCAATAGTAGCTAACATTAGTCTTCACCATTCTTACTAATGAGGTCAGTCAAACGGTCCTTAAAAGTTTTGGTTGCATCATATCCCATTTGCTTAGCACGATAGTTCATTGCTGCAGCTTCTATAACGACTGACACGTTACGTCCTGTCTTAACAGGAATGCGGATACGTGGAATCTTAACGCCCTGTAATTCAATCTCTTCATTGCTATTTCCAAGACGGTCAAAGACCTCGTCATTTTCAAAATTCTCAAGATATATGCACAACTGAACTTGAGATGAATTACGGACAGCACTAGCTCCGTAAAGACTCATAACGTCAATGATACCAACCCCACGGATTTCAAGAAGATGGAGAAGAATTTCTGCAGGTTCCCCCCAGAGAGTTCCTTCATCCTTAGCATAGACATCTACACGGTCATCAGCAACTAGACGGTGGCCACGTTTCACCAACTCGAGCGCTGTCTCACTCTTACCGATACCAGAGTCCCCTTGAATAAGAACACCCATCCCGTAGATATCTACCAGAACACCATGGACACTAGTACGTTCAGCTAATTGAGAGTTGAGATACCAAGACATGTCACCTGAAAGTGATGATGTAGAGTTGCGTCCTTGAAGAACTGCTACACCATTTTCCTTAGCAGCTTGAAGCATCTCTTCTGGAATCTCAAGACCACGCGCCACGACAACAGCTGGAGTTTCCTCTCTAAATATATTAGCAAAAACAGAATAACGGTTATTAGCAGTCATGGTTTTAAGGTAGGACCACTCCTTCATCCCAACCAACTGAAGTCGTTCTGGTGAATAATAGTCAAAATAACCCGTCATTTCTAAACCAGGACGAGAGATATCAGCCGTTGTTATCGCTTTTGCCAAAAGCTCCTCATTCCCATAGACAACCTTAAGTTTAAGCTTATCAACCAACATTTTAACAGTTACTGTCATGTTATTTCCTCCGATTATTTACTAGTTTCATTGTATCATAAAAAGGTTTTCAATGCGGTTCGCAAAGCAAAAAAAAAGACCTATGACTAACACTAAGGTCAATCATAGATCTTTTCTGTTATCATTTACTCACCATTTCCACTCGTCTTCTACAGGTTCAGCATTTTTGCGTTTTCTTCCATCCTTAAGTTTTATTTCGGGATAAATATCCTCTTTATAAGGAAGGAGGAGGGCTAAAACTAAGTATAAGAAGATTCCAAACTGCGTGGAAACCATGAGAATAATAGCTAAGACACGAGCCAAAGTGAGGTTCCAGCCAAATTTATCTGCCAAACCTGCAACAACACCGGCGACGAGTCTATTTTTTCGTATCTTATAGAAGTGATTTGGCATGGTTTTCTTCTCCTATCATTTCGTTGATATCATTGTATGATTTTTTGAGACAAAAAAATCAGTCCTAGGACTGATTTAGAAAAATGAGTTTGCCTTGGCACAAACCGCATCCAAATTTCTGTGTATTGACACGGCGTTTGCGACGGTAAGTGTGACCACAAGATTGGCACTGATAAAGGAAGTAATTTTCTGCCTGGTTTCGCATTTTGGGGGCGTACCTAAGGCCATCCACCCTAGCTAGTAGGTCCTTGAAATCTCTATCCCCATGTTTGCAGCCCTTCCCTTGAAAATAAAGGTGGTAGTGACAGAGTTCATGACGGACGATTTTCCGAAAGGTCTCGAGGCCGTGTTCTTCATAAAGTTTCGGATTGAAATCTAAGTGTCCATCCTTGGGGAAGAAACGACCTCCAGTGGTCCTCAGGCGCTTGTTCCACAAGGCTTGATGCTTAAATTTCCAACCGAAATCTTCGATAGAAACTGTCTTAACATAATCAGTTAGATTCACGTGGATTCACCAAGGAAAGATTAAGCTTTTCGTGTTCTAAGTCAATTTTTGACACCCATACGGTAACTAAATCCCCAACAGAAACCACTTGGCTTGGATGGTTAACGAAACTCTTACTCATCTCAGAGATATGGATAAGACCATCCTCATGGACACCGATATCCACAAAAGCACCAAAGTCCACAACGTTACGTACTGTTCCTTCAAGTTTTTGCCCCACCGACAAGTCTTTGAGCTCAAGAACATCCTTGCGAAGTACCGGTGCTTCAAAATCATCACGCAAGTCTCGACCTGGTTTTAAAAGGTCAGCAATGATATCTTTAAGGGTTTCCTGACCAAGCCCTAGCTCTTCTGCTGTGTCATTAAGATTAAGAGCCTTCAATTTTGCCTTAGCAGAGTCGTCCAAATCTGTGATGTCTAACTGCTTGAAGAGAGCCTTCACCGCTGGATAAGACTCTGGGTGGACTCCCGTATTATCCAAGATATTTTTAGCGTTTGGAATACGGAGGAAACCGGCAGCTTGTTCAAAGGCTTTGGCACCAAGACGTGGGACCTTCTTAATTTCATCACGTGATGTAAACTCCCCATTTTCCTCACGGTAGGCAACAATATTTTCTGAGATAGTCTTGTTGAGACCTGAGACATGTGACAAGAGAGTACTACTTGCCGTATTGACATTGACACCAACCTGGTTAACCACGGTATCAACGACGAAATCAAGATTTTCAGAGAGTTTCTTCTGGCTAACATCATGCTGGTATTGGCCTACTCCGATTGATTTGGGGTCAATCTTAACCAATTCCGCCAGAGGGTCTTGAAGACGACGGGCAATGGAAATAGCAGAGCGCTTTTCGACCGTCAAGTCTGGGAACTCATGACGGGCCAACTCTGAAGCAGAGTAGACTGAGGCACCACTTTCATTGACAATGACATAAGAGGTCTCTGGGAAATCTTTGAGGACTTCTGCCACAAAGGCTTCACTTTCACGGCTGGCTGTTCCATTTCCGATAGCAATAATCTCAATAGCATGCTCTTTGATGAGGTCAGCCAAGTCTTTCTTAGCTTGAGCAATCTTAGCTTGACTTGCTGGAGCAACTGGATAGATGACCTGAGTTGTAATCAGTTTCCCTGTTTGGTCAACGACGGCCAATTTAGCTCCTGTACGAAAGGCTGGGTCAAATCCAAGTACCATCTTTCCTTTAAGTGGTGAGACTAGGAGAAGGCTTCGAAGATTTTGAGAGAAAAGATTAATGGCTCCATCTTCTGCTGCTTCAGTCAACTCACTACGGATACGACGCTCCATAGCTGGAATGATTTTCTTCTTGAGCGACTGGTTGATGACTTCCTCAATATAATCATTTTTTTGCTTGAAACGGGCACTGTAAAAACGATGCATTTTCTCAAGATTGTGCTTAAAGTTTACCTTGATAACGCCTAATTTCTCACCACGGTTAAGGGCCAGAGTACGGTAACCTTGGAGTTTAGATACCTTATCCGCAAAATCATAGTAAATCTTGAAGGTTTCCTTTTCATCCAGAGATTGATCCTTTAGGATCGAAGTGATCTCACTGTTGTTCCAGATTTCGTTGTAGGTCCAAGAGCGCAAGCTATTGTCCTCAGAAAAGGCCTCAACCAAAATATCCACAGCACCCGCAAGGGCCTTGTCAGCTGTTGGAAAGGCTTCGGATGTCAACTTTTCAGCTTCATCTTTGAGGTTTGAACTATTTTGCAAGATAAGACGAGCCAGTGGAAAAAGGCCTGCTTCACGTGCAATAGTCGCTTTAGTGCGGCGTTTTTCCTTATAGGGAAGGTAGAGTTCTTCCACGTCTGCCAACTTTTCAGCCGCTTCGATGGCTGCCTTTAGTTGGTCAGTCAATTTGCCCTGAGCCTCAATCTTTGCCAGAACCGTTTCCTTGTGGTCTTGGAGGGCTGTCAAAGACTTATCCATATCAATGATAGCCTTGATTTGCGTTTCATCCAGATTTCCGGTTTTTTCCTTACGGTAACGGGCGATGAAGGGAATGGTATTACCTTCTGCGGTCAATTCCAAAACGGTTTCAACTTGTTGTTTTTTTAGGCCCAATTCTTGAGCCAATGTCTCTAAATTTCGATTTTCCATAAACTCTATTATACCACGATAGGAGGTATGCTTGGGCAGAAAACCTTGTAGATGAAGCGAGATTTTTTGAGCAAGAGGTAGTATAATAAGAGAGTAAACCTATTCTTAAGGCTATTTCTTTCGGAAAATAGATGCATCTTCCTTGAAGCAAAGCTTCTTCTGCCGATTCCCTAATTTTCTGTCAGAAATGACGCCCTTAGTATCTTAATTAACTCGGAGGCTTTTTATGGCGGTTATTCAGAAAAAAACAAATGAACTTGAAAGCATGATGGCATCTTTTGCGGTTATCCCTGATTTTGAAAAGGCGGGAACTGATCCTAAGAAGGACAAACGTCTTCAAGAAGATAAGAAGAAATAAAAGTTATGGCTATTTTTCATCAACTACCAGATAGCGTTTTTCAGCTTCTGGCAGTTTTTCTATCTATTATTATCGAAGCCCTGCCCTTTGTTTTACTGGGAAGTATCGTGTCTGGCTTTATCGAAGTCTTCTTGACTCCTGAAAAGGTCCAAAACTTCCTGCCGAAAAACAAGGTCCTGGCTATTCTCTTTGGAACCCTAGTCGGCTTTATTTTTCCTTCTTGTGAATGTGGGATTGTTCCCATTATCACGCGCTTTTTAGAGAAAAAAGTGCCTAGCTACACGGCTATTCCTTTCATGGCAACTGCCCCTATTATTAATCCAGTCGTTCTCTTTGCGACCTATACGGCCTTTGGGAACTCTTGGTACGTGATTTTACGTTTCCTCGGGGCTTTCTTGATTGCCATGATTTTGGGAATCTTGCTGGGCTTTGTGGTGGATGACCAGATTCTTAAGGAAAATCGAAAGGTCAGTCATGTGCACGACTATAGTGGTTTGTCAGCTGGTAAGAAGGTTTTTCAAGCCTTGATTCATGCGGTAGATGAATTTTTCGACACTGGGCGTTACCTGATTTTCGGGAGCCTGGTGGCCGCAAGTATGCAGACCTACCTACCTACCCGAATCCTAACGACCATCGGTCATAATTCTGTGACAGCCATCCTCATCATGATGCTCCTGGCCTTTATCCTCTCACTTTGTTCTGAGGCAGATGCCTTTATCGGAGCTTCACTACTCTCTAGTTTTGGAGTGGCACCAACAGTGGCCTTCCTCATCATCGGTCCTATGGTTGATATCAAGAACTTGATCATGATGAAACACCAGTTTAAGACACGCTTTGTCGGGCTCTTTGTGGGAACCGCAAGTCTGGTAACAGTCATTTACTGTCTAGTATTGGGGGTGATTTAATGTTACGTTTTCTCATCTTATCTGGGTATTTTGAGCTCGTCATGTACTTGCAAGTTTCTGGCAAGCTCAACCAGTACATTAATATCCACTACTCCTACCTGGCTTACATTTCCATGGCGCTTTCCTTCATCCTCGCTTTGGTTCAACTCATCGTTTGGATGAAGAAAATAAAGGTTCACTCGCATTTGTCAGGTCGAGTGGCCAAGGGAGCCAGCATCGTTCTCTTGGCATTTCCAGTTCTCACTGGGCTCTTAGTGCCAACGGTGACCCTGGATGCCAATACTGTATCAGCTAAGGGTTATCATTTTCCACTGGCGGCAGGGAGCGATCCTAATCAGGCCAATCAAGAGGGAACGACTATCCAGTACTTAAGGCCGGACACCAGCTCCTACTTCACCTCCTCAGCTTATGAGAAGGAGATGACCAAGGAGCTAGCCAGGTACAAGGGACGTGAGACCATCCAGATTACCACGGAAAATTACATGGAAGTCATGGAGCTCATCTATCTCTATCCAAACGATTTCGTGGGTAAGAAGGTCACCTATACCGGCTTTGTTTACAATGACCCGCAGACCGAGGGATATCAGTTCATCTTCCGTTTCGGTATTATCCACTGTATCGCCGATTCAGGTGTTTACGGACTGGCAACGACAGGAAGCGACCAAACCTTTAAGGATAATACCTGGGTAACAGTCACTGGTACCATCACTGTGAATTATTATCAAAACCTTAAACAGAGCCTCCCTATCCTTAATTTGACTGAGATTAAAGAGGTTAGTCAGCCTGACAATCCTTATGTTTATCGTGTATTTTAAAAAGCCAAGTTCAATTGAACCGGCTTTTTATGTTGAATCAAACTGTACAGTTACTTAAATCTTGAGAGTACAAAAACGGGTGGGGTGTGTTTGTAACAGCGTATGCGTTGTACAGTTACTTAAATCTTGAGAGTACAAAA
>OIDU01000104.1_pt1 | contig 44959 bp, 41 predicted proteins | sample 1581481 | NCBI WGS metagenome assembly OIDU01 (sample SAMEA3882519, study PRJEB24775) | human gut metagenome | biome: human-associated habitat; feature: intestine environment; material: feces | place: Netherlands | collected 2009/2010
TGGACGAGTTTTTCCGTCAGAACGATCCGCAGTATGCGGCGGAGCACCCGGAGGCGCATGCTGCAAAGGAGAAACTTTACGAAAACCTGATGGCAGGGCGCATTTCCGCTCTGGATGAAAAGCTGGCGGCGCTGGGGCAAACGCAGGAGGACTATCTTCCTTCGGAGATCGAAAAATTCAAGGACGCCACGGGCTATGAGGAATTTCTTGATTTTGATCCGGCGGAGGTCAAGGCCGCTTTGGATGACCCGGAGAAGTCCCATGCGGATGAAATGCTGGCCTTTGCGGAAAAGGCAGAACGGGAGTATGCAGCGGAGGCGGCCGCCTATGTGCAGACGCCCGCCGACATTGCGGAGCAGGCGCAGGCCGTTCCGAGAGATACCTTTTCCATCTACCAACTGAAAAGCGGCAATGAAACATTGGATTACCGCTTTGAGCCGTTGGATGCCATCCGCAACAATGGCCTTTCTGTAAAGCCGGAGAACTATGAACTGGTCTACACCGCCCCGCTGACAGAGCAGGACAGTTTGGAAAGCATCTATACCCGATTTAATATCAACCACCCGGCAGACTTCAAGGGGCACTCCCTGTCCGTATCCGATATTGTGGTGCTGCATCAGGACGGGGAGAACACCGCGCATTACTGTGACCGCTTTGGCTTCTCCCAGGTGCCGGAATTTTTGCAGCCGGAACGGGCAGCGGAGGTCACGATCCCCACGCCGGATCAGATGGCGACGCAGGAGCGGATCAGCACACCCAGAGGCAGCTTTTGTGTGACCAATATGACGCGGGAACAAATGGAGGCGGCGGGATATGGGGTTCACCATCAGTCTGACGATGGGAAATATCTCATCATGGGCAACGGCACACGGGCTTTTGCTGTCCTCGCGCAGCAGCCGGAACAGGACAATCCCCTCCGCACGGCGGAAATGACGCTGGAAGATGACTACGGGATGATCGATGGCGTTATCAACAACGGCAGACGCGGCGAAGAATTGGAAAAAGCCCAGGAGTACGCAGATCGGACAACGCCGGAGAAGCCTTCCATCCGTGAGCGGTTAGAGGATGCCAAACGGGAGTGTGCTGAGCACAAGCCCCCGGAGGGCAAGAAGCCCGGCCGTGATGTGCCGGAGCATGACTGCCTATGAGCCGAAGCAAGAAGTGGCGGCTGGAATGGGCGTTCTTCCTGGGCGAGAACGGCAGGCGGCAGTATAACCATATTTGTAAAAAATGTGTTCACGGCTGCAAGCAGAGTTTTAGGGCGTGTCTGGTCGCTTGTCCGCATTACAATTCCAAACGGTCTAAAATATGTGAAGATAGGGGTGGAAAAACCGCAAAATAATTCCCTGTATCCGTATTTTCAAAGGGAGCCTTTATGATTTCTCATGTGTCGGTCTGTTTGCTGGTACATGAAGAAAAAGGCTTGATTTCAAACACTTTCTGACACATAAAACGGGAGTACAGCTTTTCGGTTCATCCGATTGGCTGTACTCCCGCTTTTTTCTTTTTGCAAAATGAAGATATTTGTAAATTGGAAAAATAACTGCTATAATTATAAAATATAAGGATATGGTTGTTTGCGTCAGGATTAGAGAAAAATGTTTGCTATGAGAGGAATCGCTTTATGGAAAAAGCAGATAATGAGATGTATGCCTTGGTAGACGAGGAATTTCTGGCGAAATTCTCCAATCAACATTTGAACTATATGAAGAAACTTTACTACTCATTCTATGCTGGCTATTGCAAAAGAATCAAACGAAAGCCATTAACTTCTGAGGATTTTTTTAAGAATATGCACCTCAGAAGATTTCAACTATACCAACTTTGTTGCCCTTATTGTGGGACAGTTTCCTTATGCATTCACGATAAGAAAGAATCTAAGACTGCTGGATATAATTTTTGCCATTCTTGTGGCCGAACATCTACGCTAAAAAATATACAAAAGCATCTGGCTCGCTTTGTTCGTATTAAACGAATGAATCGTATTAGTATTCAGGCAGTTGCGGAACATCGACCTGAAACAGAGAAGTGGCTATTGGCGTATGACTGCTATCAAATCGAAATAATTGAACTGGCATCTATTATCGAGGTTCTATTTAGGGATTATTTTGAGGCCTTACTCTTCATAAGTTGTGAATCTAAAAAAGATAGCTTCTTGGAAAAAATTGTTCGCAAGTATACTGGGAACGACTTTATGAATATTGAAAAAACAAATGATATCTACAAAAAGGCATTTGGAATTGAAATACGAAAGAATTTGAACGCTGAAACTTGGGATGATTTACTGGATATTGTGAACCTTCGGAACATGATAGTACATAATAACGGACAAGTAGACAAGCGCTTTGAGTCCACATCTACGTTCAGAAGATGGAAAGATCGAGTAGACATCCCGCTCATTAAAATAGAAGATGAAGATATTGCTAAACTGCTTTCAAGTGTTATTGATGCTGTTACAATCATTTCAAATCTATATCTAAAAGAATACTATCAAAGACGAAACCGAGTGATAGCAAACTACTACTTTAACAAAGAAAATGCATATGATTTTTTTGCGGACACGGAATGATTAAGAAACCGGAGGGTATTATCCCTCCGGTTTGTGTTTTAAGTGTAGTCATCCAACTATCAATCTCCACACCGTCAGCGGCACATACCACACCGCCACGATCAGCCGCCAGACCAGAACGAAACCGCCGATGATCCCGGCCAGAATAAAGTTCAGCGCGAACAAGGCAATCCCACTGCCCAGGGAGCCGCCGCCTGGTATGATCCAGAGGCGCAGCCGCCAGATGCCGAACGGCAGCCCGCAGAGTATCCATAACCATAGGTAGTCCAGCTCACCGGTTTTCACGCAAGCGGACCGGAAGATGCAGTACAGCAGCGCGGCGGCCGCCACGGGCAGGATCGTCTTGCAAAAGAAATCCTTTATTGCTTCGCCTCTCGTCATAGGCTCGCCTCCTTTGATATGTCTATATCGTTATTATATTTGATGTTCTGACAAAAGCCCAGAATAAAACGCAGAAAACGGATTTATTCCAGCTCCACATTCTTTTTCCGCTCCTGCTCCGGCTGCGGCGGGGAAAGAAAATCCTCCACATTCTGACGCATGGCAGCATAGTCCTGTTCTTTCCGCTGGGCTTTCTGCAATTCAGCTTTTAGAATGGCTTTTCTTGCGTTGAGCTCGTCTATTTCGGCCTGCATCCGCTCTGTGGCAGGCAGCGGAACCGCACCCAGCCGCTTACACTCCCTGGCGGCGGCTTCAAAAAGGATGATCTCGCTCTCATGCCCTCGCAGAAACTTTTCCTTATCCCTGGACGCCTTATAGCGGTCATAGATTGGCTTGAGCTGGCGGTAGGCGGCGACGTGCTTCATCTTCAAGGCCAGCTCGTCGATTTTCGCCCCGGTATCCCGAAGGTCCGCTTTCAGCCGGGCAGCGGAGGCGGATGCCACCTCGCACCGATCCAACAATTCTTCATAACTGCCGATACCATGCTCCGTCAAAAAGTTGGAGGTATCCGCGATCCGTTTCAGATTTTCGATGGTCGCCCAGCGGCGATAGCCTGCACTCTGCTGCGCCTTGATGTTGTTCTGGATATCAATGAGCAGACTGATCTTTCCATTCTGCTGTTTCGGTTGGCGGGAAGGTCTGGCGCGTCCGGCAATCCGGGCGGCAAGGGCTTCTTCGGTGTAGTCCATCCCCAAGGTTTTCAGACGGGTAAACCGTTCCTGATCCGGCGCTCTGGCGGAGATATATTTGCCACGCTTGATCTCATAGCCTTCTCTCTGCAGGCGGCGAAGCAGTTCTTCCAGGTTGGAACAGGCTGGCAGGAGCCGGTCAATAGCAGCTTTCAGCTTCGCCTTATAACTGGTGCCGTTTTGCGTGGTCTGATGTTCAATATAGCTTTTGCCCTTGTCCTGTCCGGGGATGATGACGGACAGACCGTGTTCTTTGCAAAGCCTGTCCGAAGTGCGGCGGATGAAGTGATAGCTCCGCTTATTGGAGTGATAGTGCTTGTGATCCTGAAAGCTGACCGCATTGAAAATCAAGTGGTTATGAACATGATCTTTGTCTATGTGGGTGGTAAGTACAAATTCATACTTGCCGCCCAAGATTTCTTTTGCAAGTTCCATGCCTATTTCATGGGCCTGTTCCGGCGTAACCTCCCCAGGCTGAAAGGCTTGGATCAGGTGTCGGCCCAGGTTCGTTCCCTTGTCGATGGCATGGCGGCGGGTCCAGGCAAATTCGATATCCGCAGTTTCGACGGAGCAGCCATAGGCGGATACCAGGAGCTTCCCGTCTGTTTTCTCCGGGTTGCAGATATAGTCAATGGCTGCTTTCAGCGTTGACTTGATAGGATGTGTCTTTGTAACTGCCATATCTCGTCCAGCCTTTCCCGTATCTCGTCCATGTCGGCCTGATACGCAGGACCTCCGGCGTTGATCCGCTTGGCGATCTGATTGATGTTCCGGCCGATGGCGGAAAGCTCTTTGGTGAACGCCTTGATATCTGCGGTATCTGTATAGATGATATACCCGTCAATCGCCATCTTGCGGAGATAGGCACCGATCCGCTGGGTGGGGAGCTGAGCCATCTTCTGTTCAATCAAAGCCCGTTCCTCCGCCGTCACCGGGCAGCGAAGAACGATGGGCCGTTTCCTGTTCGCCATAGCGGATACCTCCGTTTCTCATAAGGGTTTGGGATATCCCAACAAGCAGTTTTCTCTTTTCGGGCAAGGGACCTGAAAAGAAGAAAAATCCGCAAGTGTGGCTACACTTGCTGTGCTTGCTGACTACTTCGTACCCCCGTATTCCTTCCGCTACCCATACTACAATCTGAATGGGGCCTTTTGGCCACATCTGCGGATTTTGCAAAAGAAAAACGCCATGAACTACCTGTTCATAGCGTTCCTTACACCGTATTCAATTTTCTCCCTCGCTGTCTGCTCTTGCATCCAGTAGCGCTTGCGCCGTTGCCGTAAGGATTTTGATTTCCGCATCCGTCAGCTCGTCCAACAGCGTTTCAAACTGCATACGCTCCGTAGACTTGCCCTCCATAGCTTCGCCATGAAGAATCTGATCCACGGAGATATGATACCGGGACATCAGCTCTAAGAATACCTGTACGCTGGGATGCTGTCCCTTATTCTCGATGTTGGCGAGATAGCGCGGCGAAATAAACAGCGCATCAGCTGCCTTATTCCGGGATTCTTTCTGCTTTGTGCGCCCGGCTTTGATTGCTGCGCCATACGGCTTGAAGTCGATTTTCGCAACAGGCCGCTTATCTTTCTTCGTTCTTTTAGACATATCCATTCACCCTACTACATTCTACTGTTCACCTCGTTTTCAAGGATATGCTCTATTAGTTCATTGTGTTAGCTTAAATACTTCCTATTATTCACATTCGGTCTATTGCTATTATTCGTTTGACCGTATATAATATATCATGGTAGGTTTTGAACAGAAAGGACGGGTGCTTGTATGGAATATGTATCTTGTGCGGAAGTGGCGGCAAAATGGGGCATTTCCGAAAGACGGGTGCAGAAACTTTGCGAGGGTGAGCGCATACCCGGCGCGGTAAAGTTCAGCCGCATTTGGTTGATACCCAAAGACGCGGAAAAGCCTGTTGACGGGAGAAGAATAGACAGTAAGATAATTGATAAATAGTTGAAAAATGAGCACTACACTTAATTGTTAGGAGGTGTGTAAAGTGGGAGCAAAAATCTTAATCGCTGACGATGAAAGCGACATTGTTTCTATGCTCGGCAGCTTTTTTGAAAGCAAGGGCTTTCGTGTCCTGCCCGCTTTCAATGGTGCAGAAGCACTAAAGCAAGTGGAAAAACAACCGGATATTATTTTGCTTGACATCAATATGCCCGGAAAAGACGGGTTAGAAGTTTGCAAGCGTATCCGCGATCACATATCCTGCCCGATCCTTTTTCTGACTGCTCGAATCGAAGATACAGATAAGGTAAAAGGCTTTACTGTTGGCGGCGATGATTACATTGTGAAGCCCTTTTCACTTATGGAACTTGAAGCGCGGGTGCGCGCTCATCTGCGCCGGGAAGCACGACACAATTTTGAAGCACAAGTCAAGTTTTCCGGTGATTTGACGATTGACTATTCAGAACGTTGCTTGTTCTTTGGCGATAAGCGTGTCGGTCTTGCAAAAAAGGAATTTGATATTGTGGAACTGCTTTCTCAAAATCCAGGACAGATCTTTGATAAAGAACGGATATATGAGCGTATTTGGGATTATGACAGCGAGGGCGACAGCAGCGTTGTGGCAGAGCATATCCGCAGAATACGATCCAAAATCGCGGCATATACCGACCGCATATATATTGAAACGGTTTGGGGGTGTGGATACAAATGGGTCAAGTAAATTGCCGCAAGCACTATTTATCTCTCCGAAAAAGCCTTGTTCTCTATATAATTGCCTTTGTTGTACTCGCAGTCTTTCTATCCGTAACGACTTTTTCAATCTGTGGTAGTGCTGCCGAAGGTATCAGAGCATCTTATCCCCCGTCCGGCGAAAAATATTATTTGACAAATGAACAGGGGGAACAGTTGGGCGACGGCGCTTACATCGGGACAGTGCCCGTCCCGATGTCTAAAGAGGACGAGCGTACCATTGCGCTACTGGAGAAACTTCCCATTGTTGCAACTCCTATCTATTCTGCATTCTGTATTATCGCTGCTGCGCTGCTGTTTTACAGAAACAGGCTGAAAAAGCCGCTTGTGGAACTGCGGACTGCTTCTGAAAAAATAGCGAACAATGACTTGGACTTTTCAATCGACTATGATAACAACGATGAATTGGGGCAGCTTTGCGCGTCCTTTGAAATCATGCGGACAACCCTTGCGGACAATTTCTCTAAAATGTGGCGGCAAGTTGAAGAACGAAAAGCACTCAACGCCGCTTTTGCTCACGATTTGCGTACCCCTCTAACAGTACTAAAAGGCTATAATGAAATGCTGCAAGCCAGCGAAAATCCTCAAACACAAGAAACCGCCGCCATAATGGGCAAACATATCTCCCGTATGGAAAGCTATGTGAGCAGTATGAGCAATCTTAGGCGCATGGAAGATGCGCAGCCGGAGTACAAGTTGATAGACTTGCAGACAGTGGCATCTTCTTTGTATGACAGCGCAAAAATCGTATGTGCGAAAAACGGAAAAGAATTGATTTTACAAAATGACATGCCTGTTTCGCAGTTATCCCTTGATGGGGCCTTTGTTTCACAGGTCAGCAATAACCTGATCTCCAACGCGGTTCGGTATGCCCGGACTGCGGTGACAATCTCTTTTGCCTTGCGTGACAATGGTCTGCTGCTTTCCGTATCGGATGATGGAAAGGGGTTTGACAAAAACGGTCTGCAAAAAGCCACCAGTCCATATTACACAGAGGAAAGCAACCATTCCGAGCACTTTGGACTTGGGCTGTATATTTGCAAGCTGCTTTGTGAACACCACAACGGCTATTTGAAGATCGAAAATACTGCATCCGGGGCAAAGGTATCCGCCTACTTCAAATCTCCTGCCTTGTAGATAAAAAGTAGATATTTTCCCTCTATACTCTCCATGAAAACACATGGAGAGTATTTTTTTGCTCCCTATGGAGAAAGGGGCTTTTTATGGAATTAAAAACGATCGGACTGACAAAAAAGTTCGGTTCCAAAACCGCCGTGGACAATTTGAATATTACCTTAACAAATGGCGTCTACGGCTTACTGGGTGCAAATGGCGCAGGGAAAACAACGCTTATGCGTCTGCTCTGCAATATCCAAAATCCTACTTCCGGGAAAATTCTGCTGAACGGGAAAAACATTGTGGGGCTGGGTGAACGCTATCGCAATCTTTTGGGCTACTTGCCCCAGCACTTCGGATATTACCCGGATTTTTCAGCGTTTGACTTTCTGCTCTATGTTTCTGCCCTAAAAGGATTGGACGAGAAGGCGGCGCGGAAGAAGTCAAAGGAGCTGCTGGAAGCAGTAGACTTATCGAGAGAAAGTAAGCACAAAATCAAAACCTTTTCCGGGGGCATGAAGCAGCGTTTGGGGATTGCACAGGCCATGCTCAATGACCCCCATATTTTGATTTTAGACGAGCCGACGGCGGGGCTTGACCCGAAAGAACGCGTCCGTTTCCGCAATTTGATCAGCGCCTTTTCCAAAGACCGCATTGTGATCCTGTCTACGCATATTGTTTCCGATGTGGAGTTTATTGCGGAGGAAATCATCATGATGAAATCCGGGCAAATCATTCACTTTGGAAATCCGCAGGAGATCACTTCTGAAATCGACGGCCAAGTGTGGGAATGTACGGTTCCGACTGCCTATGCGGAAAAATACGCGGCTGCCTACAACACAAGCAACTTGCGAAACACCAGCGAAAACCAGACAATTTTACGGATCATTGGAGATCGTCCGCCGATGGAAAATGCAGTAAGGGTGCAGCCTACTTTGGAAGATTTGTACCTGTTCTATTTCAAAGGGGGCTGTGAAGAATGAAAAAACTGATTCTTTTTGAACTGCGGAAAGTGTTTTCAAAGCGTTTGGCGCTCATCGCTCTAATTGGAATTATCCTGTTCTCTGCCTTGCTATCCTTTTCCACCTTTCAAAACAAATATGCGTTTGACCAAAATATCGGTAAAGGTACTGGCAAAACAGCAGTAGAAATCGACAAGGAAATTGCAGCGAAATATGAAGGAATCCTGACAGACAAAAAAGTGCAGCAAATGATGTCTGATTTTGCACCGACATCAGATTTACATGGATTGAGTGCAATCTATGTTTATCAAAACGCCATGCAATCGGCAGCCTTTTCACGGTTTTCTGATAAAGAGGGAAATTGGAACGGATTAAGTGTTTCTGATGTATTTGGCAATGAAGAAATCAAAATTGGCTATGTGGACGGTTGGCTTTCCACCAGCCGAAACATGGTGCGGGTTTTTGTCGCGCTTGCTCTTGCGGTTATCATCATGCTTGCTCCGATTTTCTCCGGCGAGTATGAAGGTGTTGATAATATCATATTGACAAGCAAGTACGGTAAAACCAAATGCGCTACTGCAAAGGTGGTTGCAGGTATTATCACCGCCATTCTCACTACCACGCTGATTGCAGCATTTAACCTGCTTCTTGCTTTTGTTTTTTATGGAACAGAAGGGTTGGATTGCAGTATTCTATTTGCCCCCAGTGACTATGTGGAAGCGTTTATCCCTTTTAATATCACCTGCGGTACGCTGCTCAAATATCAAATTCTGCTGGCATTTACCTGTACGCTTAGCGTTACGGGAATTACACTGTTCCTATCTGCAATCAGTAAAAATCAGATTGTAGCTTTGGTTGCGGCGATGGCAATTTTTCTTTTTCCCGTTTTGCTGCCGATCACCGAAGTAAATCCATTGTTCCGATTGGTTGGACTTCTTCCGATCTATCATGTACTAGCCATTTCGCTCCTGTCGGTGGAACAAATGAGTAACGGGATGCTGTATGCGATATGGGCAATCCCGGCAGCACTGCTCTTTTTGGGAGTTGGTGCAGGTATCTCTCGCCGTGTATTTGCAAAGCATCAAGTTTTATAAATCATTCGCACAGAGCCGCTAACAGCAGATTTGCGCGAAATAAAAAACGGCGGCTTTAATACGAAATCAAAGCCGCCGTTTTCTTTTCGAAAAATAAGAATACGGGGGGTGTGTTAAAGTCGCCCTTTTTTAAGGACACGGCGGTATCTGGGAGGTATTGCCGTGTCCTTTTTGCTTTTTCGCAACGTCCATGATCTGCACCAGTTAAAAAAAGCGTAACCCCTCCATCGGACTATTCCGGCTATGAGTATGAACACAGAAATCATGTAAATAGATTTTATAATTCTTCTGCGCCTATCTGCGTTTTGCAGACAGGCGCTTTTTGTCGTTATCGGGGATGTTTCTACTGTCCCCGCGCTCCGCCCTTTGCCTGATCCGGCCACCCACCCGATCAGGACGAAAGGAGCGCACAAATGAGCGACAGAAAAAATAATTTTGATTTTTCCCGGCAGAGCTGGCCAAAACAGCCTTCCGCAGAACGAGTAGTGGGCGAAAGGGGAAGAAAAGAACTGCCTCCCGGCACGAAGGGAGGTGAGAACATGAAACCTGATCGCCACGCCGAACACAAGCAGCACGCCTTTGACAGCTTTTGCAAAAAGGTCTTGAAGTGCGAGGCCTGCAATGGCTATCGAGAGATCAGCCGCAGGAAGAAGCACAGCATCCCTTTCAGCGAACTGCCGGAGGACGCAATGGAGCAGCTTGCGGCCTATGACCGTTATCCCTGGGAGTACAACACCTTCATTCTTGGCGGTGATGTGATCCTGATCGAAAACGATCTGCTGGCCGATGCGCTGAACGCCTTGCCTCAGGACAACCGGGATATCCTTCTGATGTACTGGTTCCTGGAAATGGCGGACCGTGAGATCGCGGAGCGTATGAACCTGGCCCGCAGGACGATCAACAACCGCAGGCTGAAATCCTATCGGCTGCTGAAAGAGCTGATGGGAGGTGATACGGATGCGTGACACCGCAGCTTCCCGGAATAATCTTCTTCCTTATCCGGTCATTACCGCCGCTGTCCAGGGCGACCCTGACGCGGTAAACCGTGTGATCGGCCACTACTCCGGCTACATAGCGGCGCTTTCCACAAGGACAAGCTATGATCCTCAGGGCTGTCCTCATTCTCAGGTGGACGATGATCTGCGCCGCAGACTGGAAACGAAGCTGATTATTGCGATTCTGGATTTTGACCTGACCTGATTCAGATGACCGCCGTGCGTTCCCCTTTCCGCATGGTGTGTTCCGTACCTTGACAAAGAAAGCCCGTTGGGAGGCCAGCGCCGCAGTATAAGGCAAACGGATACATTCCTGTTTGTGCCGAGCCATACGGTCGGTGCGCCATGACCTCCATGCGGAGAGAGCGAGAAACACCAGACCGCAAAGCAAGCGTGGCAGCTTGCGGGCGATGACACACGGGCAGGGTCAAAGATACTCGCGCATTGAACGCCCACAAAGCATTGTGCGCCGCACCCATCAGCATGGGCCGGGGTTAGACTCCCGTGGAGCTGTGCCAGCAGCCGTCCGTAAGCCTACTTTTCTTTTTTGAAAGTTTATGGATAGATCGTAAACTTTTCAATTAGCAGCAGACAAACACAGAGCAGCACGGTAAAATAATAGTGGAAGTTATATTACCCACACATATTCGTGCTGTTCCTTTTCATAACTGAAAGGGGGTTCTCATGTCTCAAACATGGAACGGCACGAAGAAAGAAACCCCTGAAAGAAGGACATATACGGTTGACGATATTGCTCAAATCCTGGGCATCGGAAGAACTTCCGCATATATCCTCGTAAAAGAAGGGCACTTCAAAATCGTGCGAATTGGTAACGCCATACGCATTTCCAAGCGGTCATTTGACGAGTGGCTTGACTCCCTCGACCTGTGATCCAAGAAAGGAAGAACGATATGGCATCTATAATCAAGCGAAAGAAAAACTATTCCGTTGTTTACAACTATGTGGATGAAAACGGAGAAACCAAACAGAAGTGGGAAACCTGGCATACCCACAAGGAGGCCTTGAAGCGCAAGGCGGAAATCGAAAATCAGCAGCACACGGGAACTTTTCTCCCTCCAAGCAATCAGACGATCACCGAGTTCCTTTATGACTTCGTATCTCTTTACGGAGAAAAGAAATGGGGCGTGTCTATGTATGACAGCCAAACGGCGCTGATTGCGAACTATATCAATCCGATCATCGGTGATATGGAGGTACAGGCGGTTACTCCCCGTGCAGTTGACGGTTATATCCAGACCTTGCAGAAAACCAAGTCGGTGTCTACCAAAACCCGAAAGGCCGTTACCACCTATGTCAGCGACAAGACCATTGAAAAGATTATCAAGCTCCTGCGGTGTGCGTTTAAGCAGGCGGTACGCTGGGAAATCATTGCAAGAAATCCCTTTGACAATGTGATTCTCCCGAAAACGGAGTATGCGAAACGGGATATCTGGACGGCGGATATGATCCGTCTTGCCCTGGACAAATGCACGGACAGCAAACTCTATGTAGCAATGAACCTTTCCTTTGCCTGCTCTCTGCGTATGGGTGAAATCCTGGGACTGACCTGGGAGAACGTCCATATTTCCGATGAAGATATTGCGGCGGATAACGCCTATGTCTACATCGACAAGGAGCTGACACGGGCTTCCAAACGGGCGATTGAAACGCTGGGTGAGAAGGATATCTATTACATCTTCACTCCGCTCATGCCGAACACCAGCACAAGAATTATTTTGAAAAAGCCGAAAACCGACTCCAGTATCCGTAAGGTGTGGCTGCCGAAAACGCTTGCCTATATTCTGCGAGAATGGAAAAAGTCCCAGGACGAGCTGAAAGGCTTCTTGGGCGACGAGTATCAGGACTTCGATCTGGTTGTGGCACTTCCCAATGGACGGCCCTGCGAGGATCGGATCATCCTCAAAGAGTTTGCAAAGCTCCGTGAGGACGCAGGGCTGCCGAAGGTGGTCTTTCATTCTCTCCGTCATTCCAGTACCACCTACAAACTGAAACTGAACCACGGCGATCTGAAAGCCACCCAGGGCGATACAGGCCATGCCGAGATCGACATGATAACCAGTATCTATGCTCACATTTTGGACGAGGATAGAAAGGTCAATGCTCAGAAATTCGAAACAGCCTTCTATGCCAAACCTGATCTTCGCAACGTCCGTCCGCCGGAGGAACCGGCAAAATCGGAGCCTGCGACCCTGGACCTTGAAAGCCTTGTGGAGCAGCTTCAGAAGTCGCCGGAGCTGGCAAGTGCGCTCGCAGCCCTGATAGCGGCGCAAGCCCCGGCAAAGTGATCCGAAAAATCAAATTAGCAAAACGCAGAATTTTCTTAGCAAATTTCTGAAAAGCGTTCGAGTCCAATTAGCAAATATACATCATGCGGCGCATAAAAATCTCCCGGTAACGGAAGTGAAATTACCGGGAGAAGGAGGAACAAAAAAAACGCTGCAAACCCCGAAAAAAGGCTTGCAGCGGTGCTTTCTGGCGTCCCAGAGAGGATTTGAACCTCCGACCCCACGCTTAGGAGTATGGCTTACCGCTTTGTACGCCGTTTTGAACCATGTTGTCTGATGCTAAATTTTCAACGAAACAGCGATATTATTTATCGACATATATCTTGCGTGATACCTTGGAGTACTGTGTGAGTTTCCATGGTTTTGGGTCGTCCAATTAGCAAATTCTTAGCAAATAACGAGTCCCATATAATGGACAGATATTCTTGTTGCACAGAACTCCAATGCCTTGACAGAGAAAGGGGACTTGTGCTATACTCCACCTGTAAATGATTTTTGTGCCTTGCGCACACGTTGTTTTAGTTTGCAATTCGTGCCAGCAGCCTTGTCCTGCCCATATCGGGCGGACGCTGCCGGCACTTTTCTTTTTATACGGGGTGAATACACCCAACCATAGCGAGAATGATCGTGGTTCACGGTTCGCCGTGAACATCAGGCATTGCCTGCGGTCATTCTCGCTTTTTTATTTTGTTTCAAGGCCAATCGACTTTGAGAAATACATTTTATATAGGAAAGGCGGAACACAAAATGAACGAACAGGCAAGACCCAAGGTAATCGCGCGGCGCATTACACGCCCGCGCAAGGCAAGACCCATCCCGCGCAATTTGCAGTATCGGCTGTACAATGTGCGCACCCGGCCCAAGCGCCCCTATCGCCAGCGCGAGAGGAGGGGCTGAGGATGCCGGAGCACATACGGCAGGAACCCAAGGTGCTGGTCAGCACCGAAAACCTCACCGAGCAGGAATGGCTGGCATACCGCAGGCAGGGGATAGGCGGCAGCGATGTCGCCGCAATCCTCGGCATTTCTCCGTTCCGCACCGCCCGCGACCTGTACGATGACAAGCTGAACATTGCTTCGGCTGTCGATGATACAGGCAACTGGGTGGCGCTGGAAATGGGGCATCTGCTGGAACCGCTGGTCGCGCAGATATTCACCAAGAAAACCGGGCTGGAAGTATTCCAAATCAAAAAGATGTTCCAGCACCCGCAGTATCCTTTCATGCTGGCAGATGTGGACTACTTTGTACGTCTGCCAAATGGGGAAATTGCGCTGCTGGAGATAAAAACGACCAACTACAACGCGAAAGACCACTGGTGGAAGGACGGCGAGGAATGTGTTCCCGTCTATTACGAAACACAGGGACGCCATTACATGGCTGTCATGGACATGGACGAAATCTTCTATTGCTGTCTCTATGGCAACAATGAGGACGAAGCCATCATCCGCCACCTGTACCGTGATCGGGAGTACGAGCAGGAGATGGTTTATCTGGAACGCGAGTTCTGGCACGACCACATCCTGACCCGCATCCCGCCGCCCTACACCGAGGACGGCAGCCTTATTCTCGAAAGTCTGCGCCGCCGCTTGGGTGCTGCGGATAAGACAATCCCGGCTATCCAGTTGGACAACGACCTGTCCGCGACCATGCTGCGGTATCTCCGCTTACAGGAGCAAAGGCAGCAGGTGGAAACACGGGTCAAAACATTGGACGCAGAAATGCAGCGGCTGAAAGGCCAAATGGTTGCCAAACTGGGCGGCAGCTGCATGGCAATGGGGGAATACGGCGGTACACAGTACACTATCAGCTACAATCCCGTCAGCCGGACAGGCATCACGAAAGACGATCTCCAAAAACTGAAACTGCTGCACCCCGACATTTACGATGAGTACGTTACGGTATCGGAATCGCGGCGGTTCTGCATCAAGGCAAAAGCGGCGGACAAAGCCGCCTGACAAAGAAGGGAGCGTGCCTATGCACGACAGTGAACAGGAACACAGCGGCATTACTGGCTGCCGTGTCACCTACGAATCTACGATTTTTTACAATGAAGCAAACAAATTCTCCATCATCGTTGTCAAAACCAGTGACCCGCGCATCCCGCCGCAGGCTTGCAGCGGTCGCTACTACGGCGACCGTATGCTGCGCTTTACGGCAGTGGGGTACGAACTGCCCCGCACCAAGGCGGTGGAGCTGGAACTGGACGGCGAGTGGGTCGAGAGCAAGTACGGCTATCAGCTGCAAGTCGAGCAGTGGCAGGAAATCGTTCCGCAGACAGCGGACGGTCTGCTGGCTTACTTGGGTTCGGGGCTTATCAAGGGCATCGGTCCCAAGACGGCAGAGGACATTGTTGCCACGTTCGGACCGGACACCCTGAATATCCTTGACAACGAACCGGAAAAGCTGCTGCAAATCCGCGGCATCACCGAGGGAAAACTCAAGGATATTGAGGAATCCTACGCCGAGAGCCGTGTCCTGCGCAACCTTATGAGCCTTCTGGGACCGTTCAAAATTACGCCCGCCACGGCGCTGAAAATTTATCAGAATTTTGGTCCGGCGTGTGTGGACATCCTCAAAAAATGCCCGTATGATCTGTGCCAGATTTCCGGTTTCGGATTCAAGCGTGTGGATGGCATCGTCCGTAAAACGGATAACCGCCTGCACAGCGCCGAGCGCATCAAGGGTGCGGTGCTGTACACGCTGGAGGATGCCCGCAGTAAATCGGGGCATCTGTTTCTGCCATCGGAAGATTTGGTAAAGGAAACTCTTCTGCTGCTCAACGCGCCCATTCCCATCCCGGAACAGCGCGTCCGCGCCGAGGAGGTGCAGGAACCCATGCGGCAGATGATTCTGCACGGCGCAGTGGTAGCTTACAAGCAGTACCTGTACAGCCCGCGTGTGTTCGGGCAGGAGGACGACACCGCCCGCATGATCGCTGAGCGGCTTGCCAACATCAGCGTGGCCGAGAACATTGAGTCTGCACTGGAATCGGTGCGCGAAAGTCTGGGTATCACGCTTTCCCAACAACAGGAGCAGGCGGTGCGAACGGCATTTCAGCATGGGCTGACGATTATCACCGGCTCGCCCGGTACCGGCAAGACCACCGTGTTAAAGGCCATCATCGAGGTGTTCAAGAACCTGCACCCGAAAGGAAAGTTTGCCCTTATGGCTCCCACAGGCCGTGCCAGCCGCCGTATGGCGGAAAGCACCGGCATAGACGAAGCCCGCACGCTGCACAGCGCACTGGGGCTTGGCACCGGGGAAGAAGTGGGCGATGGCGAGCGCGTTCGCTTTGTGGATGCAGACCTCGTCATTGTGGACGAGTTTTCTATGGTGGATATGTGGCTGGCACAGCAGTTTTTCAAGCGTATCGGTCAGCACACGCGGGTCGTTCTTGTGGGCGACCCGAACCAGCTTCCCAGCGTGGGCGCCGGCAACGTGTTCTACGAGCTGATCCACAGCGGAATGGTGCCTGTCACGGTGCTGGATTGGATCTTCCGCCAGTCGAAAGACGGATTGATTGCCTACAATGCGAAGTTCATCAACGAGGGCAGCACCAAGCTGTACTACGGCAATGACTTTGTGTTTGTGGACAGCCCAACGCAAATCGAGACGGCGCGGCGCATCCAAGATATTTACTGCAAGGAAGCCGCCGAGCGTGGCATCGAGAATGTGCAGATCCTTTCGCCGTTCCGCGAGAAAGGCGAGGCGGCGTCAGAACAGCTCAACCGAGCCATCCGGGAACGGGTCAACCCGTTCCGTTCGACCGAGGAAGAAGTGAAGATTGGAAGCCGTATATTCCGTGTCCATGACCGTGTTATGCAGACAAAGAACACCGAGAAAGTGTCCAACGGTGATCTCGGTTTTATCACCGGGATTACCACAGGCAGCAAAGGTGAACGGCTCGTGCAGATGGAGTTTGGCGGCGACCGCAAAATGAACTACACAGCAGAACAGCTGGCACACGTTGACCTTGCTTATGCCACAACGATTCATAAAGCGATGGGGTCAGAGTTTGAAACGGTCATTATCCCCATCGTCAAGGCGCACACAATCATGCTGTATCGCAATTTATTGTATACAGCCGTGACCCGCGCCAAGAAAAAGGTCATCCTTGTGGGGCATAAGCCGATTCTGTTTATGGCGGTTCACCGCGCCGATATCAGCAAGCGCAACACCATGCTGGGCGAGCGCATCCGACTGTACTGCAAGGCCTACCACACCGAACGAAACGCACTACCGGAACTGCAACAGGCCGGCTGAATATGTAATTGAAGGGAGAAATCACCCATGAAAGGGAATCAAGAACCTATGCTGTACACTACCAACGCCACTGTGGCCGCGCTGAATCATGTGCCCGGCTTTGACCCCCTGAAATTTCTGCGCCGCACGATTTCCCGTAAAACCGGGGAGGACGTGATGCGTTTGGATCTGCGATACAAAAAGCTGTGGTTCCGGCTGGCCTGCCCCACGGGGCGGCTGAAGCTCAATGCCCTGCGCATCACCGAGAAGATGGCGATTTTTGAGGCCAAGGTCTACCGTGACCGCGAGGACGCCGAGCCGCTGAGCAGCTACGTTGCCAACTGCACACTGGACACAACGCCCGGTGGGCTGTATGTGGAGGCTGCGCAGGAGGAAGCGCTGGACACGGCGCTCTCCAATGCGGGCTTTGGCATCCAGTTTGCTGATGTGGGCAGTGAATCCGAGGAGTACGGCAGTGAGGTACCGATGGGCGCAAAAGCAGAAATTGCAAAGCCTGTTCAGGCAAAAACGGAAACTGCGAAGTCGGTACAGGCGAAAGAGAAAATTGACCAGCCTATGCAGAAACATCCCGAAGTCGTGAAAGCAGCCCCGGAGGAGCCTGTCAAGGCTGACCCGCTGGATGCCATCATGGCAGACGATATGCCCGTTCCCGAACAGGTCACGGCAGAAATCGTAGAAAAGTCCAAGATGGTTGTACTGGAATCCGTACAGCCTGCGCAGATCCCGGCAGAACCGCCGCAGAATGTCATTGTGCTGGAACAGGAACCGCCCGCCGCTGCGTATACCCAAAACAGCCCGGTGGAGGAGATTCGCCGGCAGATGACCTACGAACAGGCGCAGAACGTCATTGTGGACTGCGGCACCTGCAAGGGCTGGACGCTGGCACAGGTGGCTGACCGCCGCCCCGCCAGTCTGCGCTGGTATGTGAAAGGCTATCAGGGAGAGAACAACATTCTCCGCGCGGCGGCCGCTATTATATGGGACAGCTTGCAGGAGAAGCAGGCGGGATAACCGGGAAGGAGGCCGTTTTGCATGACCTCATCTTCCGATACATTTCCGTTTGGTATTGCCGATGTGGTAGAACTGCTGGGGCTTACCGTCCGCCGCCGTCTGCCGTCGAGCCTGTACCTGAACTGCCCCTTTTGCGGGGAGCTGCGCGGGCGGCTCAACGTCAACACGGACAAAAACGTCTGGCGCTGCAACCGCTGCGGTGCGGCGGGTGGTATGCTGGCATTGTATGCCCGCTATAACTGCACCAGTAATGCCGATGCCTACCGCGAGATTTGCGAAGCGCTGGGGCGATACACACCCCGGCCAAGGGTAAATGACTGCATCGGGGTAAAGCCGGAGCAGAATGCCCGCGCCACCCCACAGGAGATACACCAGACTTACTCGCTGCTGCTCTCCATGCTGCCGCTGACACCCACGCACAAGGCACATCTGCTGTCACCGCGGCGCGGGCTGACCGAGGAACAGATCGCAAGGTTCGGGTTCAAATCGACCCCGCCTGCGTTTCTGTGCCGAAGTTATGCCGAGCGTCTGCGGCGGCATGGCTGCACCTTGCAGGGTGTGCCGGGCTTTTATCAAGACGATGCCGGACGGTGGACGATCAACTTCGGCAGCCGCACGGCGGGCATCCTGCTCCCAGCTGTCGGTATGGACGGATTGATTTGCGGTATGCAAATCAGGCTGGACACACCGCTGCGCCGCAGGGATGACCCACCGGGCAAAAGCGGGGCGAAGTATATATGGCTGTCTTCTATCGGCAAGCCGCATGGCGTGACCTCCGGCAGCCCGCTGCATTTTGTGGGCGAGCCGTTTGCCAAGACCGTATATGTGACGGAAGGGCTGCTCAAAGCCGATATTGCCTACTGCCTGACAGGACGCTCGTTTGTTGCTGTGGCAGGGGTGAACAGCTTGAACGGCTTGGAATCCGCACTGCGCTGCATGGCACAGAACGGCACCAAGCTGGTCGTGGAAGCCTATGACATGGACAAGTTAGAAAATGAATATGTGGCATCTGCCGCCGAAAAGGTTCAGCAGATTGCCCGCGTAGCCGGGCTGCAAAGCACAAGCCTTGTCTGGAATACTGCCTACAAGGGCATAGACGACTGGCAGCTTGCTTTGCGGCAGGAAGAAGCAAAAGAAAAAGCGGCCTGATGCCGCGCAAAGTTATGGCAGAGAGTTACCATCGGGTAGCTCTCTGCCTTTTTTAGAAAGGACAGAACAATGGGTATACTCTCTGAAATGGATATGATGAACCGCGACGCCGAGGATGATGCTTTTGAGGTATCTTCGGATAGTGAAACCGTAGATTCTTTCAGCGAAGAATTTGAGCCGGTAGAAACCCCGAAGCAGGAACCGCAAGCGGAGGACGCAGAAGAAGCCCGCAAAAAGGCTGAATTTGATGCCGCCGAAGCCAAGCGCAAAGCCGAATGGGAGGCAAAGCAGGCACAGAAGAAACTGCGGGAACAGCAGGAACTGGACCGCCTTGCGGCCATGTCGGATGACGATGTGATGCAGGCATCCATGAACCGCGTCTCGCAGGACACCGAACGTCTGACCCGCCGCAACATGAAGCTCTGCGTCATGGAAGATGTGCAGACCGAATGTCTGGCTGATCCTGCCTTTGCCCGGCTTGTGATGAACCCCAAGAAAAAGATGGTAAACTGCTTCCACTATATCAACCGCAAAGCGCGGGAATATCTGGAACAGGAAATGAGGGACAACGACGAAAAGCCTATGGGCGGCGGTTTCGGCGGCGATGTGCCGGACGAGCTCTGCTACCAGTGGGCGCGGGAGTATTTCCGTGATGCCGATGCCAAGGAGGACGCTGAACCGGAAGAAAAGTTTGTCCCCAAAAACTATAATGGGAAAGCGCCCAAGGCAGGCAAAGGCAAAAAGGATAAGCCCAAGAAAGCAACACCCAAGCCTGCCCCGAAACCTGCGGACGAAGAACAGCTTACTTTCGGTGACTTTGGCACAGAGGAGGCAGCAGGATGAAACTGGACAAACGAGCCTGCCGCCATGCAGCCAATGTTCCGCTGCATATCAGCCTGAATGCCGGGGTGCTGTACACGGATCGGGTGAAATACCTTGTCACCGCCGCCGTCAAGCTGCTCGGCGGGCATAGGGTGCTGACAGTTTGCTTCTATGAATGCGAACGGCTAAAAGCAAACGACCGTATGCCGAAGTGGGTCGTGTTTCAGGGTAAGGATGACTTTGCCACGCTGGAACGCGATGCCACAGGAAACGTCAAATGGCGGGATGCCATGCTGACGAATCTGACGGGTTATTATAGTGGGTCATTCCTCCCCGCTTGTGTGTTTTATAAAAAAACAGGATGTCATACGATTGCAAGGTACATCCATGTTGAAGCAAATCCGACATTGGTGCTGAGGCATTTGGACGATTATCAACAGGATATCCGTGACCGACAGGCGAAAATCCGCCGTTACAAGCGTGATACTGTAGTTCGGGACAAAATGCGCAGTGTGCCGAAAACGCCCGCCAACCTGAAGCGCTGGGCAGATAAGCACATAATGCCGCACTATCTGTTCTATGACTACAATAACGGCCGAGTCAAAACACAGGTGTACTGCACCTATTGCGAGAAGTTTTCTGTAATAAAAAGGCCCAAAAACAACGATATTTTGCGCTGCCCAAAATGTGACCAGAAGGTCATAGACAAGGCGCAGGGGAGAAGGGCTGCCTACCATGAAGACAGGGAAACTTGTCAGGTAGTCCAGCAAATCAGCCCGCAGGAGCTTGTGGTGCGCATCTATAAGCTGTACTGGTCCTACATCAAAGGGAAGGATACTGCCAGAAAATCCGCATATGAAGTCATGCGCATATTCGTCCGCAGCGATGACGGCAAAAAGGTAACCATTGAGCCCTACTATTATGACAGCGGCTATGACAGCGCAACCCACTGGCGGCGTGGCTATCATCCGGGGGCACTGTTTGGAATGGAGTGCTTTATTTCAGAAGAAACCGGCGAGGTATATCTTCCGGGGCTTGAAAATGCTCTGCGCGGTTCACGTTGGGAATACTGCGCACTGCGGCAATTCTATGAGCGGACAGGTATTCCGATGCAGGTCAGCTACTATCTGGCAATGTACTTACAGTATCCGCGTTTGGTCGAACGACTGACGAAAGTGGGCTTTGAGAACATTGTTGCCGATGTTGTCTACCGGCACGGCTTCAGTGATGCGCTGGATGAAACGCAGGCCAAAACGCACCGCATTCTGCGCGTGGAAAAACAGGATGTGTCTGTGCTGCGGGAGCAAAAAGCAGGCGTATCGCTGCTGAAGACGTATCAGGCATATGTGGCAATCCACCTGCAAGGAAGAGCCGAACTGTTTCAGTGGCAGCTCCGCAACAAGGTGTCGGAGATTCCCGCAGACGTGTTTCAATACATGACAGCGGAAAAGTTCATGCACTATATGGATGCTCAGTTCCCGATTTATTGTGAGACACGCCCGGCTAATGGGTATCGTGATCCGACGATGGAAACGCTGGTGACAACGTATGTTGACTATCTGAATATGTGCCGCAGACAGGCCTATGACATGAAAGATAAGTCGGTGCTATTCCCGAAAAACTGCGCGGCGACGCATGACCGAGAAGCAGAGCGTATCCAAAAGATCAACGACGCAAAGAAAAACAAGGCATTCTGCATGGCTTATGCGAGCTTTGCACGAAAAGCGGCTCTTTCCAGTGAAGCACTGCAAATCGTCTGTCCGAAGCGGGCCAATGATCTTGTTGACGAAGGAAAGGCGTTGCACCACTGTGTTGGCAACTATATTGACAAAGTGGCAGAGGGAAGATGCTTAATTGTATTTGTCCGCCGCGTGGAAGAACCGAAAAAGCCGTATGTGACCGTGGAGGTGCGTGATGGCAAAATCGCGCAGATCCACGGTGACCATAACAGTGACCCTACGGAAGAAGTAAAAAAGTTTGTTGACCTGTGGAGCCGCAAGGTGCTGCCTATGGCTTTGTAGGCCGCGTAAGAAAGGATGTGCTTACCTTATGAAGCAGATCGGAAATCTCGCCATCGTCTGCGCCCGGCGCAAAGATGTGACTCTGCGCATTGAGCAGGGGAGAGTGATGGTCTTGCTGGATGGCACTTATGCGCCGACAGCGTTTTCTGCCGACTGGGATGACGATGAAACCATCCTGTCGGTGATCCATGAACTGAACTTCGGCCGATGCGCCCCAAAAAGCCAATGAAAACCGAGGAATGGCAGGAGAAAGCCGCTTTCATCGGAAAACTGCGGGAACTGACAGACCGCCTGAACCGCTGCCGCGCAGCGTATAAAGCCCATACGCCGCTGGTAAGCGATGAGATTTATGATATTCTGTTCAGCGACTTGCAGACACTGGAAAGCTGGCTGGGGTTGAGAATGAAAAACTCACCGACCAAGAAAGACAATCATCTGATTTGAGACGGCCTCCAATCTATGCGGTATTGTGCATAGGTTGGAGGCTTTTGCTTGGCTGGAAATAAAAGCGGATAAACTTGAACTTAATAACGTAATATGGTATAATTCTAATAAATACATTGTAGGGGGCATCTTATGGTACCACAGAAAATAGCACAGCGTAAACGGGCAATGCGAGTGGCAGATGCTGTCAATAAAATTGAAGGAGCACCGGTTCGCAGCTACGCAATAGAACTTTCAAACGCATGGTGCGAAGGAAAAATCACCGGGGCGCAGATGAAAGAGACCCTTTTGAAAAGTTACATGGAATTGGCGCGCCGGGTGAAGTAAAATTATATAGAAAATAAAAGAAAAATCGCCCCCGACTTGTATCTACGCAATGTGATGTAAGCTAGAGGCAATTATTTTTATATTTCTTTTACAGCTGTCGTTTTCACTAGTGGCATCATCGGGCGGCGCAGCTCGTCTTTCATGCCAGATAAGTCCATCATGTCGGCGGGCGGCTCGGCCTCTTCCACGGCGTTCAGCACAAACCTATTGTGCAGTAAGCCCATAAGAATCTGCTTCAATGTGTGGTGTTGCTTGTAGACCTCACAGCCCAAAAAGTTGGTGACACGCTCACCGGGCAGAAAATAATTGTCGATGGGCCAGTATAACGGCAGGCCGTCCGCGCCATAAACCCAGCAGAGATTGCAAAGGGCAAGCACTATACATTGCCAAAAGAGTGGATGCTATCGTCCTGATCGAGCAAATCCGAGACACACCCCTCTTCAAGTGGCCGAGAATCGGATTCGTCAGGAGCCGAACCAGCAAAAGAGTAAATGTGCAGCAGTGGAGAAAAAGATAAAAGCTGCCTAACATGCGTTGGAACGCTTTGAAAGTGAGATTCTAAATTGCATTGATGGAATGAGTGATTTTGCAGAAGATATGATTGCCAAGCAGATTCTTCGATACCAACAGGAAATGGATGGTGCCAAGGCAGAGTACGTGGAACTCCAAAATGCGAAGTTAAACGAAGCGGTTGGGATTCGGAAACTGCGTACTTACTACGACGATTTCAGAGGCTGGGCAGAGGAATTTGATACCGCTCCGCTGGAAATGAAACGGGTGATACTGGGCCATCTGATTGACAGGGTGGAGACTGGCAGAAAATACCAAGTCATTGTGAGGTGTCAGTGATTTTTTGAGTATACGAAATATATTGACTAGAACATCAAAAAGGATGCATAATAAAATTATTAAGATTGTAGAATACTTAAGCCAGTTGAAAGACGTGAAACTGTTAAATTGATGGCAAGAATTCGACGAGCGATACCGCTTGTGAAATTGCACAATTTTTTGCCGCTGATTTTGCGTATGACCGTCAATGAAGTGAGAAAATTCAAAGCTGTCATGGGCATATATATTAAAAAATGACGTTTCATCGTTCGAAGACTTTTGCAATGAATTGAGGCTGACAGTAGGGAGTGGCTCTTATAATATTTTTTGACGAAAGAGCACAATAATTCTTTTGCAGGTATTGACGTAGTTCCGTAAAATATGATATATATATAAATATAAAATAATGGCGCGGACGATTGCGATAGCACAAGGGTGTGACTATCGTTTTTAATTGATTGGGAAGTAATACGCCAGGATGCGTGTGCTGATAATAGGGAAATTGTATTGACAAGAGCAAAGCATAAAAGTATGTACGGAATATGTTGCTTGGGGGTGACTGATTATGGAAAATGAAAAACTAAATAGTCGAGGCAAGCGGGAAACAACAAAAGATAGCATGTACAGAGAAAAGCTATTAGAGTATATGGAAAAAGAATATGAAAGACAGGATGAGCAAAATGAAAAGATAACGAGTAGAGTAAGTATAAGTGTTTCTGTGGCAACAGCGGTTATATTTATATTGCCAAGCGTTATTAGCGTGCCAAGTTTGCCATCTCTCAGAGGCGTTATAGGTGTGATAGCCTTGATTTCTATAGGATTGGCAGTGGCACTCCTTTTTGGCCTGCTGATTATGTGGAAAAAGTTTAGTGGACCGAATATGAGACAATTGTACGATGCCTTGTACGATACCAATAAGTATGCTAAACCAGAAACAGATCCGCAAAAATTTTATACAGCGTATTGGTTGGAAATGTGGGAAGAAAACGAGCGCTTTTTGAGAAAAAAGCAGCAATGCTACAATGCGGCAATGGTGTTATTAGGGATGTTTGTAATTCTTGAGATGCTTGTTCAATATATTTAAGGCAAACAATTGGTTGTGTTGAGGAGAAAAAATAATGGATAACAGGAGAGAAATAAATCCAATTGATAAATTTACAGATAAAAAAGATGAAAAGCCTGCTAAAAAGGAAGTGAAGAAAAAGTTTTTGAAGAAAACAAAACCGGATGGAACAATCGAAACGACATTGATTGAAAAAAGGTATGGAAAAAGATAGGAATCATGTACATTGTTCATAGCTGAAGGTTATGATAAATGAAATAGTAAAGTACCACACATGTATTCGGAAAGGATAATTTTTATGAATGAAGCCGCCAAAAAGCGCCAAATATCATTTGCAAAGTGCGTTTTTGCCTCAAATAAAAAAATGGAGGAAAGAAGTAAAGGTTCTAGCGGAGAACAGACGCTCAGCTTTCAAAAAGTACAGAGAGAAATTTATGGGATTGAAGAAAAGAGAGCGAGGACTCTTTCATCGGTACGCTATGGAAAATTGAGATAAAATTAATGAATTACAAGCGATAGGCGTGAGTCGACTTATGTACAATAACAATTTTGAGGCAATAGAAAAATTGGAAGATGCACTGTTTACTATATATACATTCGGGTATACTACAAACAAGGCGTTTAAAAGTGCATTTCATGAAAATGTTACAAAGCGATTGCCAATTTTGTATGAAAAAGCTAAATATGTAAACATAGAAAAAAGCTATGTGGAAACAGAGTGGAAGGACTTGATCTCTCTACACTATATCAATACAACTTATGCTAATGAACTAAAAAATAGAGTAATAAGAGTACACTTTTTTAAGGAAAAAGTATGCTCCGAAGACAACTATGTTGGTTTTATAACGCTTAGACCCATACAAGAAATGCAAATAGCATTATCATATGTGTTTGTCAACTGGAATGCAATCCTTGCGCATGCAAGTAAAAAAGATGAAAAAAGCCAGATGGTTACCTATAATAAAAGAGTTCATTGCATGGGTAAAGAACTCTTTATCAAGACATATCCATTGCTGGTTCAGGATTCGATTGTTACATGCTGTGTTGACGTTAATTTGATTACGCTTACAAGATTTTTGTCACATAAAGGTATGACAAAAAAATTGAGCATAAAAGATATGTGTGGGGAAGATATAAATGGGGGATGCCCTAAGTATCTTACGGAAGGGTACATATCAAATTTCTGCAAAGAAAAGAAAATTCCACTCAAGTTAAGTACTATAGATGTGAGTCAATTAGAAGATGAAAAACAGGACTTGGATGAGGAAAAACAAAAAGAACCAGGGCTTGTTACTGTACTTACAAAGAAAGGCATGATAGCGTACATAAATGCGTACTTGAACAGCAATCTTCCGGTATTTCTGTGTGGAGCAGGCCATGTTGTTCAAATTGTGGGATATATTGAGCATGGAAAAGAGAAGAGACATATCATATTTGATGACTCAGGAAGTAGGGATCCCCAAAAACTACCCAAAGAAAAGGGACGTTGCATCTACAATGTGGATTTATACAAGTATCTTTATGAAAATAATGATGCAGATGACGATATGGGAATCACGATTGGAGTACCGACGTTTGAGCGGGTGTATATTGATTATCCCTATTATGAGACATTTCTTTTCTCAAAATTGCGGAAGCTTGCAGACAAAAATGGCAGAATATTTTCAAAAAAGTTGTTTGAAAGCGATGGTAACTATACAAAAGGCGTGAAAATCATGTCGTGCTTAATAGAGTGTAGTACCTTAATGCAACACCTAAGGAAAAACCTTGAAGAAATCAAGCAAGTTATGGATACTTCTGTGAATGAATCAGAAGATATCATTGAAAACCAGATAGCAATTGTAGAAAATTTGGAAAAAGTTCCAATGCCGCACTATGTGTGGTATACAGAAGTAACTTTGGATAGAGAAAGCTGTTTTGCTTTGTGCGCAGATCCGACGCGATATTATGTGACAGATCATCCGGGAAAAGTTTTCTTCAATGGCGATGAGGAGGTCATTTTGATTTTCAAACCGTTTTTTGAGGGATGAAAATTATTCATTATAAAGATATTGTCAACTTGAGAGCATGCTGGTTGAGAGAACAACGGAATCTTAATCAGTGCGGATTGGGTAGAGTCTCTCGATGATGCACCACAAATTGCCACAAGATGGATATCTTGTGGCAATTTTCTTTAATAATAGTGCATTCCAATCGATAAAATCCTATGGACGGAGTGAATCATCACTATTAATAAAGCCGTAGTTGACGTTTATCCTCAAGTGTGTTACCATACTCTTGTAAGTGATTTATGTGCCCTGCAAAGCAATTTGCACTGACACACGTTGTTATTTTTGTACTTTGTGCCTGCAATGCCGTTGACCGTCTTGTCTGTGCATTGCGGGCATTTTTTACCCGCCGGGGGCTACCCCGAATAAAGCGAGAATGACTTTTGTGCTGCGATTGGCAGCGAAGAAAAGTTATTCTCGCTTTCTTGTTTTGGTTTAGCGCCGCCCGGCGTTAAAAATAGAAATGTAAGAAAGGCGAGATTACAATGATGGACGAACTCAAACAGCAATTTTACGAGGTCATGCACAAGTATCAAAAGCCGTTTTCGGAGGAAGGCGTCACCGCAAACCTTACACAATGGTACGAACAGAAGCAGGGGCTTTTGCAGCTCCTGCGCAAGCATCCACTATGGAACGAGAAGGAACTGGCAATCGTGTTCCGTGTGGAGGAGCGCCGGGAGATTGACCGTATCACGGTAGATGAAACGCGCGCCGCCATACTGGAACTGGGCCGTAGGGCCTGCACGGATGATACGGTATATGAGAACTTTGAAACCGCCCTGCGCGCGGCAACCGCAGACTATGCCCGGATACCAAACGAGTACCGCTTGGACACAATCAGGCAGTACGGCGGCATCAAGTGCGCACCGGGACAAAAGGCGAGCCGCATTATCAATCGGCTCTGCCTGAAATTCCATCTTGACCAGATTGAGGAAGAAACCGAAGCAGGTGAGCCGGACAACCGTTATATGCGCACGGTCAGACCCTACAACGCACTGTTTGCACGGCTGGCCGATGCTCTGAACCCGGCGCATATCGAGAAAACCGCTGTATTGTCTATTCACCCCTGCGATTTCCTCGAAATGTCCAACCGCGACAACACTTGGAGTTCCTGCCATTGCTTAGAAGGTGGCGGTTACCGCGGCGGCTGCCAGTCCTATATGGGTGACGCTGTCAGCATGATTTTCTTCACGGTCAGTGACGAGTACACGCAGGACTTCCATACCGCCCCGCGCATCACGCGAGAAATTTTCTGCTATAAGGACAATGTGTTGTTGCAATCTCGTTTGTATCCCACGGATTTGGAAGACCAGAAAACCCTGTATCGCAGCATCGTCCAGCAAGCAATCGCAACGTGCCTTGACAAGCCGAACCTGTGGTCACTTAAGCGTGGAAAAGATACCGAACCTTACTGCGAGTCTGCGGCGGACAGCAACCACTATCCCGACTATGAGTATGGGTATGCGGTAGTATCTCTGCTGAAAGGGGAGACCGACTATGGCAAAATGACGATTGGCTCGGTGGCCCGCTGTGTCTGCTGCGGCGGGGAACAGAAAGACCACCGCTCGATACGCTGTACAGAATGCGGCAGTATGTTTGTTTGCAAAGGCTGTGGTAAAACGGTGCATGGATATGGGCGATATATTGATAACCACTTTTACTGTAAGGAATGCAGTTATCGCTGCACTGCCTGCGGAGAGGAGTTTATCGGTATGCCGCGTATCGGAATTGCCCGTTCCGGCGAGCAGCGCGGAATTTGCCCTGCCTGCTATGAGCAGGTTGTTGGCGTATGCGGAAACTGCACAATCCATAGTGACTGCCTTTCCATCGGTGCCAATCGCTTCTGCCCGAACCAAATGAGCGGTCTTGCCGCATAAAGGAGGAATCCATGCAAGAATTGACGTTTGAAACCATTCTACGTCTGCCGCAGATGGAATTGAAAAAGAGGTTAAAAGCCGAGCTGAAAAGCAGGGGTTACCCCGTTACCGATAAGCCCGGCTACCTGTATGCCGAGGGAACGATTCCTGTCTTGCTGGTAGCCCACATGGACACGGTTCACCGTCAGCCTGTCGAGCAGATATGCTATTCGGCAGACAGGGCAGTAGCTATGTCACCGCAGGGAATCGGCGGCGATGACCGCTGTGGTGTCTGGATGATTTTGCAGATCCTGCGCACGGCGAACTGTCATGTGCTGTTCTGTGAGGATGAGGAAGTCGGCTGTGTAGGTGCAAAGAAATTCACAAGAGGTCCTTTGCGGCCACAGGTAAACTACATTGTAGAGCTTGACCGCCGGGGCAGTAATGATGCTGTGTTTTACCGCTGCGATAACCCGGAGTTTGAGGACTTCGTTACCTCGTTCGGATTTGAAACAGCAGGTGGTTCGTGTAGTGACATATCTTATATCGCACCGTATCTGGAAACAGCTGCAGTCAATATCAGCTGCGGCTACTACTGTGAACATCAACGACATGAGTACATCTGCTTAGAGGAGATGGAACTGAATGCCGCCCGCGTGGCGCAGATGGTAACGCAACGGACAGAACACTTTGAATATATGGAACGACAGGATAGTTTCTTTGGCGGGCGCACCTACCAGTATTCTATGTGGGATACCGCTTTTGAGAGAGAAACCTACAAATGGCTTTCGCCGCTGCCAAAAGAAGCAAAAATTAAACTGGGAACAGCAGAACTTATCCTGCCCCATGCTAGGATTGACCGACAGGGGAAGGTACATCGCTATGTTTCAAAATTGAAAGCTGCAGTTCTGACAGAAAACGCCATAGCTGTGATGCCGGACGGTAAGAAAGTAAGATATGACTCCCAAAAGGCAAAGTGCCAGAAAGTGATGCCCCTGTCAAGGGCGTTGGAAATACTGAATACAATATAAACACAGCCCCTTCCGCTGATACAATTTCAGCGGAAGGGGCTTCCCTTTTACCTATATGAATTTCCCCGGCGGGCCACAAATTATCGGTTCCAGATGTTGTTTTCGAGATCGACAAGCCGCTTCTTGTACTCAGCCATCCGCTGGTCGGCTTTGCCGTCATCATCGGGAAAACTGACGAGGTAGCCTGTGTCCGTGTCATGGAAGCCGATTTCCCCGGTGAGGCCGCATATATCGGAAACTTTCAGCAAGGTATGAAAATCATACTGCATGGCACTGACTTCAAGCGTTTTATTCATGGCAGACTCCTGTGCTTTTTACTTACTTTGCCCATTATAGCGCACCCGCCGGGGAAATGCAAACAAATAAATAATGCGCATCATAGCGTATAAAAAAAATAATGCGTAATTTTGTTGGGAAATGACGTATTCAAAACGTATAAGGTAAATATAAGCATCGAAGGGAGTTGATGTTATGCTTATTGCTATCGACCACGGCAACAAACAAGTCAAAACCGTCCATGGAAACGCCATTGTTTCCGGTGTACAGAAAAGCAAAACCAGACCTTACGGCAGGGATGTACTGAAATACAGCGGCAGTTACTATACGCTGTCCGCACAGCGCATCCCATACCAGAAGGACAAAACCACAGACGAGCGGTTCTTTATTCTATCGCTGTTTGCCATTGCAGAGGAAATCGAAGCGCAGGGCGCGTATACCTCCGGGCTGATGCCCATTGACCTTGCCATCGGTCTGCCACCCGCACACTTTGGCGCACAGAACAAGGCATTTGTGCGCTACTTCAAGCGCAAGGAACCCGTCTACTTCTCCTACCGTGACAAGCTGTACAGCATCCTGATCCGCAATGTGCAGTGTTATCCGCAGGCGTTTGCAGCGGCAGCCATGATGTTGGGCGAGCTGGCAACGGTACCGCGCGCGCTGATTCTGGATGTGGGCGGCTTCACAGCGGACTATCTGCTGCTGAAGAACGGCCGCGCCGACCTGTCTACCTGTGACTCACTGGAAAACGGCGTGATTCTGCTGTACAACCGCATCCGCTCTAAAGCCAGCTCCGATTTGGACATTCTGTTAGAGGAAACAGATGTGGATGCCATTCTCTTGCAGGGGCAGGGGAGCAGCTACGGGGAAGAAGTCGCCGCGCTGGTAGAATATCAGGCGCAGGAGTTTGTCAACGATATGTTGGGCGCACTGCGCGAGCGGCAGCTTGACCTGCGCACAGGGCGTGTGATCTTCGTGGGCGGCGGAGCCTGCCTGCTGCGGCGGCAAATCGAAACATCCGGCAAGGTGGCACACCCCGTCTTTGTGGAGGACGTGAATGCCAACGCCAAGGGCTTTGAGTATCTTTACCGCTGCACAGTGACAGGGGCGTGATGAACCATGAAGCTGAAAAAAGACCGGGGACGATTTACGGTTCGCTTTGACATGGAAAACCCAGACCATGTGTGCGCCGTAGAATACTTGGAACGGCAGCGCGACAGGGGTAAGGCACAGTATCTTGCCGATGCAATTTTGTGCTATGAAAAGGCAGAGACGAAGTCTTTCCCGCAGACAGACCGCGCCTGGATTGAGCAAATAGTGCAGGAATACTTAGAAAAGCAGAGCATGGGGCATACCCCGAATTTGCAGAAAGAGGAGCCATCTATATCTTCGCCGCCAATAGATTTAATAGCCAGTGCTTTGGCCGATTTTAGAGGGTAAAGCACTATACAGAAAAAGGGCTTCCGCCAGCAGATGCGGAAGCCCTTTTTGAGAAGGAGAATAGTGAATATCAGTTTTTCATTTCGGCGCGAATCTTATCGTTGGCTTCCTCGACCTTCACGCGAGAGAGGATAACGGTAATGATGGCATCCAGCACAAAGGAAATCACGAGGTACATGAGTTTCAGCATATTGATGCAGGAATCCGGCTGCACGGCCAGCGCCTTATCATAGTTGCTGAACGCCAGCAGCCAGCCGGTGATGGCGGTGCCGAGGCCGCCGCCCATCTTGACACCGAGCGAGGTGCAGGAATACATCGTGCCGTCCACGCGCTTGTGCTTCGTCAGCCAAGTGTACTCAGAGCAGGAGGCGATAACGGCGTTCATGTCGCCTTGCCACGGGCCCTGACCCAGTGCAGCAATGGCCGTGAAGAGCAGCATCATCTTGACATCGCCGGAACCCGTATAGCCGGCTACGGCAACGAGCGCACGGGCTACGGTAGCAAGGGCATAGCTGCCGACGTTCAGTTTGTACATGCCGTGCATCTTGGTAACAAGGGTCGGGGTAAAGACCAGTGCGATAATCAAAGGAAAGCATCGCTGCGCCGGGATGCCGGAATGTAGTAGGCACGATTCGGCATGGTACCCACATGCAGTGTGTGCGGGTCCTCGTAATAGTGCGGAATAATCATCCATTCTCCGCCTGTGATTTATACAGTTCGGCTTGCGTTTCGTCTGAAATTATTATACAATTTCTATATACAATAAAACATAAACGGTATTGCACTAAATATGCACAAAATCAATGGCTTTTTGTAAAGTGAAGGTAAAATGGACGAAGCACCTCGCAATATTCACAAAAACAGGAGGGAATTTTTGTGCACATTAACTCTGGCTATCTGAACAATTCCCGTACAGATTTCAAAGACAACTCCACGCCGTTGGTGGTAGGCAGCTGTGGTACTTATCGGCTGAAAACACGCCCCAAATTACCGACCTACTGGCAAAAAGGGCGCAGGGATTACCAGATTCTATATGTGGCAAACGGCAAGACGCATTTCTGGTTTGACGGCAAGGAAGAAATCGTCAGCGCGGGCCATATGGTGCTGTACAAGCCGGAAGAAATTCAAAAATATGTATATTATCTGGAAGATAACCCGGAAGTTTTCTGGATTCACTTCACAGGCGGTGATGTAAAAAACATATTGGCATATCACGGTATCTCGCTTGATGAGCATGTATTCTACTGCGGGGTGCTGCCGGACTACAAAGCGCTGTTCCGTAAAATCATTCAGGAGTTGCAGCTGTGCCGCTATGGGTACGAGGACTATATCGCATCGCTGTTCAACGATATTCTGCTGTTGGTTGATCGCCAGCAGCATGAACAGAAAAAAGCCACCGGCAACGTCCAAGAGCAGATTGAACGCGCGGCAGCTTACTTCAATGAGAACTATAACACAAAGATCAGCATAGATGATTACGCGGAATCCCTGCACATCAGCACCAACTGGTTTATACAAAGCAAGTGATAATGAAGAAAATGACTATACTGTGTGGTATACAGCCGAGACGCAAGTAGGAGCAGAAAGTCAAAGCGATTCGTTGACGGTGGGGAATATAGGAATAGCGGACACTACATTTATGCAGTACACATTGCCGTATGGGACAAAGATACAGATTGCGATAACAAAGAATGGTGGAAAAGTTCGTCAAATTAACACATACTTTGTGAAAGATAATATTCTGTACCATATATACGCAGATGTGTGGGCGCAGGAGTCAGGACGAGCAGACATACCAATAAATGACTTCCTTGCAATATTGGACGAAATAGAAGAATGTGCCCCAATAAATTGAATCCTTATATATTGAGCATAGATAAAACGCTAGGAGGGAAATGATGAATAAAGCAGTATCGTTTTTTATGGCAATTCTTGCTTTGGTGGTAATGATTCCTATGGCAGCTTTTGCGCAGGGATCCAATACAAGTACGGCCAAAGGAAATGAAACAACAGAAAAAAACTATGACCAGGGCATTCGAGAAGTCGAACTTGATGATGGTACGATTGTAAAGGTTGGCTTCTCTTCGACCGAATATTCGAGCTCGATTATGCCCAAAAGTGGATGCGCTAACGGCAATCATACAAGCAAGCATTATTATGGCACCGTTGATGCAACCAGAATTCATCAGGCTGCTGCAAGCCATCCATGCTATTGCACAGTAGTATATTCTCAAGATTGGCAGTGCAGTGCGTGCAATTCACAGACAGCAAGCCCTTTCGGCTGCTTGAGCAATTTTTACTTCAAAATATTGTCTAACTTTTGGGGGTCACTTCAGAGGCGTGGAGACTTTTTATTATACTGATTGGTATTAACGTCTACATGCTATGTTACAGAAAAAAGCAAACGTTATTTTTGTAGGCGATACAAAAGATTATCCATAATATCGTTCCACGAGTTCCATCTTTGAATATTTGAAATAAGATTCTCGTGATACAGTGATGGACTTATGCCGAGTAGGTTGAAAAGAACGATGCGGTACAAAAAGCTTATTTTAATTGAGTACAAGACAGATTCTGGCCCGTTCAAATAAGAACCAGAGCAGTTCCTCTTTATATGCATGATGCGAACTCGACTATTTACTAATGATTTAAGGAATGTTTCAAAGCAACTATTTATCTCATTCTCAAAAATATCGGAACCGTATGTTGTTATAAGTGCTCGGAGACAATCACGTAAAGAGGTGCCTTGTTTTCCTGGATTTAGACTCTCAAAAAGAGGACTATTAGCCTTCACGATTTCAACGACTGGTTCAGCTAATTCGATCAAAAAAGCACATCTCAAATCGACAGGCTGATTCGTATCACATAGGGAATAGAGGTATACCTGATGCGCAACATCAAGATCTTCCAAAATACCTTTCCACTTTTCGTAAAGGGCAGGTGTTAGAACTTTTGAAAAGTCAAGCAAATAGTTGCTGGAAAAGAGAATTTTGTTAGAATGAAAATAGGCTAATCGTCTCCTCATAAAATGTTCTGCGCATTCCTTAAGATTGGGAGGTACACATCCGGCAGAGTCTTGAAACTCAATTGAGATTAGATTCATAAAGTAACCATCAAAAAGCATAAGCAAACGCTCTACTTTTGTAAGCACAGCTATTAAATCATCAACTAATTGCTCAGACGTGAAGTCGATTTCAATTTTTCGGACAGTAAATTGCTCTATATGAATACGGACGGATTTGTGAATCAAAAAATCAATTTCATATAGCTTTTTCAATGTGTTAATTTCGTTTTTATAAATAGCGGTCAATGTTTTGCATCGCATAGGTTGTTCCATTTGTCTTAACCTTTATCCCTCCGCATATTCGCTCGGTGTTTTCCCATAAAACTCTTTGAATTTCCGCGAGAAGAAGTAGGGATCATCAAAACCTACGGCGGCAGCTACTTCCTTGACATAGGCCTGCTTATTACTGCGGATCATCTCACCGGCGCGTTTCATGCGCACCTCGTTGATGTACTGGAACAGGCCGGTGCCGGTCTCTTTGGAGAACAGGCGGCTCAGATATTCCCGATTCAGCCCCACATAATCGGCAATGCTGTCCAGCGTCAGCTTGTCCATATAATGCGCGTTTACATAGATGATGACGGCCTGCACCTCTTTTTTGAATTTGCTCAAGGCAATTTTGCTAAGTCCCATGCGCTCCTGCAAAATCAAGCAGAGCAGTTGTTCAAGAGCCTCCGCAGTGGGGGCTTTTTCTATTTCCTTAAAGGTTTGCTCCAGTGTCTCCTGCGGAATCATATTCTCGCCGGGACGCTCCAGCAACAGATGGCAGGCTTCGCGGACGCGCTGCGGCGGCATACAGAGCGCCGCGCAGTTCTGAAAGAAGGTGTGAACGGCAATCTGCATCTGCAATTCATCGGCATTTTGCGCTGCTGCAGCGGTGGCCTTGGACAGTTCTGCCTGAGAGACATGGAAGGGTTGGGCGGTAACTGTGTGTGCCGTTGCCCTTAGGGGAGCGCTGCGCCCTACATAAAAGGCGAGTGCCTTAGAATCCTCACACAGTTGGTAGCCCTGGCGGAGTTCAGCCAGTGAAATGGGCTTGTCGTGGTATATGATGACTGGCGCATCCAGAAAATATGTTGTGACCTGCCGTTGCAAGCGGGCAAGTTTCTTATCCAGAGTACGCCCGGAGGCTACAAGGCTTTCATTGCTGATCAACCCGCAGATTTCATCCTCATGGGTGTGCAGAAATACTTTGCCGCTGATTTCATCGAAAACCTCGGTAATTAAGTCGGTCACAGCATCCAGCGCGGGCATAGGATGAGTTTTTGCGGGAATTAAAGTGACGGTAAACAGCCGGACGGGAAAGGCCAGCGGTTCCGGCAGCATGGAAAACGGATTAGCCGCAGGGGAGGGCTCAGCAGTGGACGTTACCCATTGAGCGCAGTGAATCAGGGCATTCTCCTTTTTCTGCGCTTCAATGGCAAAGGATCGGTGGTCCTCTTCCGTCTGGCGTTGCTGCTGGACACGAAGCAAATCGGCCATCTTTTCCAGATGCTCGCCGATGCTTTCCCCGTTCATATTGATTTTCAGGAAGTAGTCATAGGCACCGTCCGTTAGGGCTGTGCGCACGGAATCAAAATCGGAATAGTTGCTCAACACCAGAATCGGACCGGTAAAGCTGCGCTTTTTCAATTCATGAATGAGTGCAAGCCCATCCATGCCGGGCATTTTCAAGTCCGTAATAACCGCATCAATGTGCTGTGTCTCTACAATGTGCAGCGCTTCCTGCCCATTACTGGCTGTTGCCGCCAGAAGAAAGCCGTTCTTGCCCCACTCCACGGCGGACTGGAAAGCAACCTTAATCAGCGGTTCGTCATCTACAAGCAATAAATTATACATTGTGTTACCTCAACGAATGGCTTCATTTGGAATACGGAGAATACATTGCGTGCCGATGCCGGGGGCGCTTTCAATCGTAAGGCCGTACTCATTTCCGTAGTGCAGACGCATACGCTCATCCACGTTGCTCAACCCTATGCCAGAGAACCGCTCTGAATTTTTCTCTTTGATGGCACTGGTGTCAAAGCCGCAGCCGGTGTCGGAAATATGAATCGTAAGCAGGTTCTCGCTCACGGTGGCGCGGACGGTGATGGTGACAAAGTCGTCTTCATCCGCCGTGCCGTGCAGGATGGAATTTTCTACAAGCGGCTGCAAAATAAAGCGCGGTACTGTCCAGTATCCGGCAGCATCTTCAATTTGGTATTCCATCTCAAAGCGCCCTGCGTAGCGCAGCTGCTGAATGTCGCAGTAGTTTTTCAGGTTGCGCAGCTCATCGTCAAACGGAATCAGTTCATCCTTTTTAATAAGGGTGCTTTGCAGCAGGGAAGAGAGGGCATCAATGCCGTGGCTGACCTGAGTGACGTGATTAAGTGTGGCGATCCACTTTAAGGTGTTCAGGGTATTGAACAGGAAGTGCGGGTTGATTTGATATTGCAGGGTCTGCAATTCCAACTCGCGCATTTTGCGCTGATCATCGCTCCAGCGCTGCGCCAGCAGACCAATTTCGTTGACCATGTTGTCGATGGTGCGCGCCAGAAATCCGAGTTCATCGGGGCTGGTATCATTGATTTTCAGCCCGATTTCCTCATCGCTTTTCGCATTGCAGGCAGCGACCATGTTGTCAATAGGGTGCATGACGCTGCGATAGACAAGCAGTGTCAGGAACAAGCTGACAACGACCAGCACTGCGGCCAGCGCGATGAGCATCATATTGATGGTTCTTGTGCCGTTGGTAATATATGCCTGCGGTATTGTGGCTGCCAGATAAACATTATAGGTCGTGTTGTATTTGAAAATCGTCAGCGTATCTACGCCGTTCAGCTCACATAAAAAGTTGTTTTCACCCGCCTGCCGATGCGCCGTGATCTGCTGGAAAATCGGGTCATCGGCCAAATCTTCTCCCAGCAGTTCCGCGTTCTGAGAAGATACCACATTGCCGGCGGCATCAATCAGCAGGAAGTTGGACCCCTCGCCAAAGGAAACATCGGTAAATATGTAGCGGCTTAGCTGGGATTCGTCAATGTACAGCATGATATACCCCAGCGGCGTGCTGGTGTGGTGCATATCATAGATTTTACGGCCAATGACAATTTTATCGTTGGCGCGGTAAGTGTGGATGTATTGCAGACTATCCTGTGGAGAGGCGGCCTCAATATTATCCAACAATTCATTAAAACGCTGAGGTGTAATATCGTCATAGCCCAAATCGTAGATGACTGTGCGGTCATTGGAAACGACGCGGATGTTTTTAAGGTGTGTGCTCTGAAAAGGAATTGTGACGATCATTTCACCAATACCGCTTACAATACCACTCGTAAGGGGGTGCCCATTATTGACAGATGCGACACCATTCTGTACAGTATCAGATACGGAGATGGAACCTATGTAGTCGCTATAAATGCCAAGCTGGGTAGACATATTATTATTGAGTAGTTCGATAGTTTGTAAGGCAGCCTGTTTGACCTTTTCGTTCATGGATTGGGTGTATGCACGGTAAGAAAAAATACCAATCGTGATGACGGGAACAAGAGAAATAATCAAAAATGTCACAAACAGACGGGTGCGAAGTTTGATTCGTCGCAACACATTGGGGGAAAACCCACGCGTTTTTTGTGCATTTAGTGACATATATAGGCCTCCGTTTGTGCAAAGTGACTACAATCTATCCATACATTACCTGAATTATAAGGGTAACGACAGAAAAAGTCAATAAAATCCATCTTTAAGTAAAGGGAATACATTTATCAAATCCGGTTTGCCCGATATAATAAGAGTGCAATCAGGGAACGACAGATGAGCCGCATCCCAAACAAAGAAGGAATAATTTTTAGGAGGAAAACCATGAAAAAAGCAATCAGCATGATGCTTGCCACTGCAATGGCAGCTACCTGTCTGGCAGGCTGCGGCAGCGCAGCATCTTCCAGCGCAGCAGCATCCAGCGAGGCCGTCTCTTCCGAAGCAACGTCCGCCGCTACCAGCGAAGCCTCTACCGGTGAGAAGACCTTTGAGAACAATGAACTGAACATCGCGGTGTTCGAGGGCGGCTACGGTTCCGCGTACTGGGACGAAATCATCAAACGCTTCGAGGATGCCTATCCCGGCGTCACTGTCAATATGCAGATCAGCCCGAAGATTGGCGACATCATCCGCCCGCAAATCGTGGCAGGTAATGTGCCCGACTTCATCTCGATGAACGACAACGACTCCACCGGCCTGATTTCCTCTATGGTCAAGGAGCATGCGCTGATGGATCTGTCCGATGTCTTTGAGGAGGGCGGCATTGATGATGACACCCCGCTGAAGGATCAGGTTATCGATGGTCTGCTGGATTCTGCCAAGTGCTCTCCCTACGGCGATGGCAAAATCTACATTGCCCCGTTTGATGCCAGCCCGATGGGTCTGGTTTACAACAAGACTCTGTTCGAAGAGAACGGCTGGGAAACACCTGTGACCTGGGATGACTTCTTTGAACTGGGCGACAAGGCCAAGGAAAAGGGTATCGCACTGTTTACCTATCAGGGTATCTACCCCGGCTACCTTGAGAGCATGCTGTGGCCCGCACTGGCTTCTGCCACCGGCATCGACAACATGAAGGCAATCGCCTCCTACACGCCCGGCTCCCTCAGCTCTGATGAGGCCCTCAAGGTCTTCCAGAACATGGCAAAGATCGGCACCGATGGCTACCTGATGGATGGCACCGTTGCTCTGAACCATACCCAGAGCCAGACTGACATGATGATGAACAAGGCTCTGTTCATCCCCAACGGCAACTGGATGGAAGGCGAAATGGCCGATGCTCCCCGTGCTGACGGCTTTGAGTTTGGTCTGACCTGCGCACCCGTTCTGGATGACGGCGAGACCCGCTATGTTATGAGCTCCGTTGAGCAGTTTGAGATTCCTGCCAACGCCAAGAACCCCGAACTGGCAAAAGAGTTCCTGCGTTTCCTGTACACTGAGGATTCCGTTAAGCTGTTCGCAGAAAAAGCCAACGGCATCTACGCTCTGAAGAAGGCCAACGAGATGGTCAAGGGCATCGTTACCGATGGTGTCTACAACATGAACGACATCTATCAGGAAGGCACGTTCATGGTCTTCGGTTGGGATGCAATGCCCGACACCAGCAAGGTTGTTATCGCTGATTCCGTCTTCAATGTTGCCAGTGACGTTATGAATGGTGACATGACTGCCGAGCAGTGGCGTGACGGCATCGAGGCTGCTTTCGAGGAGATTGCTGCTTCCAAGTAAGCTGAATTGCTGAATTTCCACTGACCAAAATAAGATTGGCCCTGCCGAGTAAACGCCATGCGAACTTGGCAGGGTTCTTTTTAAGGGGGAAACTTGTTTGAAAAAACGCCAAAATCGCCAAAAAAAGGCGCAGCCACTTCCCGTACTGTTTATCTGCATCAGCGTTCTGCCTGCCGTGATCCTAACTCTTATGTTCACGATCTGGCCTACGGTGCAGGCATTATATCTTTCTTTTACCAATGCGACCTCTCTGGGGCTTAACAACAAATTTGTGTGGCTGGATAACTATATCTATATGTTCCACGACAAATCTTTCATTCAAGCACTTAAAAATACAGCAAAGCTGATGGCGGTTGTTCCCGTTATCACAATTTTCTGTAGTCTGGTGCTGGCATTCGTTTTGAACCAGTGCAAGCTGAAAGAAATGGTCTTGTACCGCACGATCTTCTATTTCCCGAACATCGTTTCTCTGACCGTTGTAGGTATTATATGGAGTTTTGTGTTCCACCCGAATGTGGGCATCGTCAATAAGATTCTCGGTGCTGTCGGGCTGGAGAGCTTGCAGCGTTCCTGGCTGGGCGACAGCAAGACTGCGCTTTGGTGCATCGCGTTCACGCTGCTGTGGCAGGCTGCCGGTTACTATATGGTCATGCACATCGCGGCTATGGACGGCATTTCGCCGGAAATCTACGAGTCCGCAACGCTGGACGGTGCCAGCGCATGGCGCAAGCTCGTCAGTATTACGATGCCTCTGATGAAAGATATTATCGGCATCACCTTTGTTCTGGCACTTTCCGGCACCATCAACCTGAGTTTTGTGCTTTCGCAGGTCATGACTGGGGGCGGTCCTAACGGTGCATCCAGCGTTCTGCTGCAATATATGTACACGCAGGGCTTTGTCAACGGCAACTTTGGCTATGCCATGGCTATCACGGTCTTTACGCTCGCCATCTCCGTGGCGCTGTCCATGCTGTCCCGCAAATTGACCGATGCTTCCGAAGGAGGTCAGTAATATGACACAAAATGAAAAAAGCAAAATCAGAGCAAAGGTCATCAAGTGGGTGACGCGCCTGTTCCTGATTTTGGTTGCCATTATCATGCTGTACCCTCTGGTGTGGAACGTCGTTTCTTCGTTCAAAACCAGTACAGAGTTTCTGACGGATCCCTTTGCATGGCCGCAGGGACTTGCATGGGATAACTACGTCCGCGCTTATGAAAAATCTAACCTTGCTGCCAACATCGGCAACTCGATTTATGTCGTGCTGGAAACACTGGTCATTATTGTGATCTGCGTTGTGCCGTGTTCTTACTGCCTTGTGCGGTATAAGTTCCCCGGCGCGAAGCTGATTTTGAACATCTACATGGCGGCCATCTTCATTCAGGCCACTTATATTATGATTCCGCTGTTCTTGCAGATGAACAAGCTGAACCTGCTCAACAGCCTGACGGCGCTGGGTGTACTGTATGCAACGATGCAGTTCCCGTTTGCTATCTTCCTGCTGACCGGCTTCCTGCGCAGCATCCCGCGTGATTATGAGGAGGCAGCCATGATCGACGGCTGCGGCCCGTTCCGTATTTTGACGAGCATTATCATTCCCATGTGCAAGCCCGGTATCGTGACGGTCTGCATGATCTCCGCTATGGCAGCATGGAACGAGTACCCGGTGGCTCTCGTTATGGTTACCGATCCGACCAAGGCTACGCTACCTGTCGGCCTTGCCAACCTGTATGAGATCCAGCGCTACGCTACCGACTGGGGCGCGCTGTTCGCAGCCCTCGTGCTGGCACTGATTCCCACTGTCATCCTCTTCATCGTCGGCCAGAAGCAGCTCGTGCAGGGCTTGAGCGTCGGTGGCGTTAAGGGCTAAACAAAATCGAATAGGTTAGGAGAACCGATATGCTGCCCCCGAAACATTGCAACATCAATTTGACCGGCCCAATACCCCGCTGGGATGAAGCAATTCCACTGGGGAACGGCATACTCGGTTCTCTTTTTTGGGGGCCGATGGAGCACCTGCGCATTTCCGTGGACATTGCCGGACTGTGGCTGCGTCGCCGCCCGGAGGAAAAACTCGATAAAGAATTTACTTATGCAAAACTGGTAGAGCTTGCACGGAAAGGCGATGTGGCAGAAACACGCCGTATCTTTGATACGCCCTATGCCCGCCCGACACCTACAAAAATCCCCGCGGGACACTTGTTCTTGGATGGACTGCCGCAGGGCAGCTATCAGGCAAGCCTTGATTTGGGCACGGCGGTGGCATTCTTTTCGCAAAAGGGTACAAGCATTCTGCGAGCCTTCCTCTGTATGGGGCGGCCTGTTGGGGTACTGATGCTGCCGGAGGCGTACCGGGATGCAGAGCTCACGGTGGAGCGCCCCTCTTTCGGGAATGGCACACAGGCAGCCGAAGCGGGCAACAGCGTGTCCCCCGGCAGCTTGCAGCAGCTCACCCTGCCGTATGCCAACCTCGAAACGGAGGACGGCATGATTGGCTTTTCCCAAAAGGTCGATGATCGGACTGCCTATTCGCTGCTCTGTAAAAAATGTGGTGCAACGCTGTATTATACCGCTTTGCAGGCAGAGAGCGTAGAAAAGGCAAGCCGACTGGCGAAGCTGGAACTATGTGCAGCGGAAGATATGGGTGCAGAGAAGCTGCTGCAACAGCATAAACGCTGGTGGCAGCAATACTGGGGCAAAAGCAGTTTGCAGCTGCCGGATGAAACACTCGAACAACTCTGGTACCGCGCCAACTATTTTTTAGCAGCGGGTTCCGAGCCGGGCAATGCCCCGATGCCGCTGCAAGGGGTATGGTGCGCGGATGACGACCGGCTCCCGCCATGGAAAGGCGATTACCACAACGACCTCAACACCCAATTCACCTACTGCCATTATCTGACTGCCAACCACCCAGAGCAGGGAAAGGTGTTTCTTGATTATCTCTGGTCGCTGCGCCCGCAGGCGGCAAAGTTTGCCCGTGCATTTTACGGCACAGCAGGGGAGTGTCTGCCCAGTGTCATGGACATTGACGGCGGTGCGCTCGGCGGCTGGCCGATGTACTCTCTGTCGCCGACCAATCAAATCTGGCTCTGCCAGATGTTTTATGAATACTACCGCCTGACGGGGGATAAAGAGTTTCTGCGCACCCGCGTGGAGCCTTACTTTACCGCCACGGCAGCCTGCCTGGAAGAACTGCTCCACGAAGGCCCGGACGGAAAGCTGGTTTTACCTGTCTCGTCCTCACCGGAGATTCACGATGACGAAGCAGCCTCATGGCTGACCCCCAACAGCAACTACGATCTGGCGCTGCTGCACTATCTGTTCCAGACCTTGGTGCAGATTGAGTACCAGCTTGGCAAGTCCCGCAGCCACTGGCGTGCGATGGATGCTAAACTTGCTCCGTTGAGTGTAGACGCAAAAACCGGTTTGATGCTTTCGCCCGATGAAACCTTACAGGAAACGCACCGCCATTTTTCCCACGCTATGGCAATCGAGCCGCTGTGTATGCTGCGCTATGAAAATCCGCAGGATCGCAGTGTAATAGATGCAACGGTAGATCACCTTGTACACCTCGGCAGTGGGCAGTGGGTAGGGTTTTCCTTCGGTTGGATGGCACTTTTGCAGATTACCCGCAACAATGGAAAGGGTGCTTTGTATGAGCTGCATCGCTTCGCAGAGCATTTCCTGAGTCCGAACGGATTCCATTTGAACGGCGACTACAAAAACAGCGGCGTTTGTGATTTTCACTATCGCCCCTTTACGCTGGAAGCAGATTTCCTCGCGGCACACGCAGTACAAAAAATGCTGTTGCGTTCCGAAAAGAATCATATCGAGGTTTTACCGGCCTGCCCGCAGGGCTGGAAAAATGAACCTGTTGCATTTCAGAATTTGCGGGCAGAAAATGGTCTACTGATTTCTTATCAGCGGACAGCAGACGGCAAGCACAGCCTTACCGTAAAAGCAACACAGGACGGAAGCTGGTATCTTTGCAACACGAATTGCTGGGTCACCTTGCAGGCCGGACAAACTCAATCTTACCAATGGACGGAGGAAAGCAAGAAATGAATACAAACGGTCGTGTAACGATCCCCACTGATATGGACGCTGTTCCTGAAACTCTCGACCTGCTCAAACGCTGGGGCGCCGATGCTATCCGCGACTGCGACGGCACCGAGTTCCCGCAGGAGCTGAAGGACACCGGCGCAAAGATCTACGCCACCTACTACACCACCCGCAAGGACAACGCCTGGGCGAAGGCGAACCCCGATGAAACGCAGCAGTGCTACATTATGACCCCGTTCTACACCGCCGAGGACGACGCGCTGACCATCCCCCTGATGACCGGCATCAGCCGTGAGCTGATGAAGGTCAACGACCACGATGATATTGCCCGCTGGTGGGAGGTCATAGATCGCACGACGGGCGAGGCGTTGGATGCCGCCGACTGGCACTATGATGCCGCTGCCGAGAGCGTTGTCATCGACGTCCCCGCTGCCTACCATGAGTACACGGTCAGCTTTTTGGCGTACCTGATCTGGGACCCCGTCCACATGTACAACTCGGTCATCAATGACTGGAAGGATGTCGAACACCAGATCCCGTTCGATGTGCGCCAGCCCAAGACCCACGCCTACACGATGCGCCGCTTGCGCGAATATCTCGAAAGCCACCCCTATGTCAATGTCGTTCGCTTTACGACCTTCTTCCACTTGTTCACGCTGGTGTTTGACGAGCTGCGCCGCGAGAAGTATGTGGACTGGTACGGCTATTCTGCCTCGGTTTCCCCCTACATTCTCGACCAGTTTGAGAAAGAGGTCGGCTATAAGTTCCGCCCCGAGTTCATCATTGACCAGGGCTACTACAACAACCAGTACCGCGTGCCGAGCAAGGAGTACAAGGATTTTCAGGCATTCCAGCGCCGCGAGGTCGCCGGGCTGATGAAGGAAATGACCGACATCGTCCACGCCTACGGCAAGGAAGCCATGATGTTCCTGGGCGACCACTGGATCGGCTGCGAGCCGTTCATGCCCGAATTTCAGCATTCCGGCGTGGATGCCATTGTCGGCAGTGTCGGCAACGGCAGCACGCTGCGCCTGATTTCCGACATTCCCGGCGTCAAGTACACCGAGGGCCGCTTCCTGCCCTACTTCTTCCCCGATACCTTCCACGAGGGCGGCGACCCTGTGC
>OIDU01000120.1_pt1 | contig 42529 bp, 37 predicted proteins | sample 1581481 | NCBI WGS metagenome assembly OIDU01 (sample SAMEA3882519, study PRJEB24775) | human gut metagenome | biome: human-associated habitat; feature: intestine environment; material: feces | place: Netherlands | collected 2009/2010
CAAATCTTGCCCCTTTGCATATAGGTCTGAAAAGCGGGTCTGCTATGACGGTCTTATGCTGTGAAAAAAGCTTTTCAAGCTCTGCTTCTTCCTCGCAGAAAACGTCCGTCCCTGACAACACCTCGCTGTTTCTTATGCCAACTGTCACCACAGTTTTTGCGCCAAGTTCAGCCCCTAGGGAAGAAGCAAAAACGCTTTCCCCTGCAACTATCATATGAGCATTCTCTACAGCTTTTTCACCGCAGGAATTTATACAAACGCCCTCTGACACTGCTCTTTTCAGGTCAGCGGAAAGCTTTTTGGAAAAACTTTTCCCCACAGGCACACCCACAACATATGGCACTCCATAGGTATCAAAAAGATACTTTGCCGCAGCTATCCCGTCTGAGGATATAACAAGGCTTACAGCCGCCTGTGGTGCGGTAGAGATCTCATCAAGGCTGCTGTCCATAGCAAAACAGCTTTGCACTGAAAAGCCGTTATCCAAAAGCCACTTTTTTATAGAGCTTACGCTGGTGTTCACTGAAAAGTCAAGAGGCGTTGCACCAATAATGTTCACTGAATTTGCCTTCTTTTCTTTTCCCTCACGGCAGAAAAGCTTTGCAATATTAAGGAAAGCTCCCTCTGCTCCTTGAAGATAGGAATGAGTGCCGTTGGTATCAACGAAAAATGTGGTCAGACCCGTTTGACTCTCTATCTCCTCAGCCGCCGCACTATAGTCAAAGCCTGTCATCGCAGGCATTGGCGAACCGCAAATGGCTATGAATTTGGGTGAAAGCTCTTTGGCGGCTTTCGTTACGTCACGAATGAACTTGCCGTCATTGCCCATAACGGCGTCCGCTTCTGTTAGTGCAGAAATATATATCATGCTTTTGCGGTCATACCAGCGTGGCTCGTCATGGGTGGCGTAGGTGGAGTTACAGCCCGAAGCGTCATGGACGACGGTCATTCCACCAAGCTCATAAAGCGCCGAGCATACTCCCGAAGTATCCGCCGCATATATGGATATCACTTTTGCATTCATAGACAGCTTTCACACCCCCAGCCCTTGTGTTGTATCACCTTACGTCTGTCCTTTTTGTTTACTGCTCCCTCAGCCATAAGCTCTGCAAGCCTTTTTATGCCCTCGAAGCCGTATCCCCCGCCCCCTGCGACTATATCAACAAAGTTATCGGTCTGGCAGAAAAAAGCCGCTTTCTGACCTACCGCAAGATATTTTTCTTCGCAATGTGAAAACTCCATTTTCACATTCACAGTAGGGAGAATTTCAAGGTCGTGGCAATGGGCTTTCAGCCACTCAAAATCTGCCCTTTCCTCCTCTGAAAAGCTGTCGGCGTAGCAACGCTTCACATTGAAGCCTTTCTCTGCAAGAAGTCTGCAAAAGCCAAGGGGTCTTGGCAGAGCGGTATAATCCACGGCTATAGGCATATTTTCCACTATCTCAAGGGCATTTGCAAGAGCCTTGTCGGCGGCTTCTCTGTCAGCAGAAAAGTCAGGCATTTTCACACCAAGCTGGGTGCAAAGCCTGCTGTAATTTTTCTCTATCTCATCATAGCCATAGCACAAGGGCAGATACAAATGCTTTGTGCCAAGTCGCTTTTCAAGCTCCTCTCCTGACGGCTTTGCCGTGGGGATATAGGTGATATTCAAAGAGCTTTCCGCCATGGAGAGATACTCCTCATAGGTCCTGCACTTTGTTATGTCAAGAAGCTCAAAGCCTGCTGAGTTTATTATTTTTACAAGCTCGGAGGCTTCGTCCGTGACTCTGTCACAGCCTATTATTGCCGCCGTTTTAGGCTTCTTTTCGCACTTTTCAAGTGGCTCGTAAAGCTGTTTTCTCATAAGGCTGTCAGGAGAAATAGACTTTCTCATGGTTGGCGTCATGTAGCAATCTATAAAATGCACCTGCGGAAACAATGCCGAAAGTTCGTCTATTATCATTTTGAAGTCACAGCCTGCAAAAAGGTGGACGCAGCTTAGAAAAATCAAAACGCATTTTGGCTTTTCCTCAAGCCTGTTTATTATATCCCTCACTCCGTCTATAACGTCCTGCTCCATTGTGCCGTCATACAGATCCTGCTCAGAAACAGTCACCCATGACATTCTATCCATGGCGTTCATTTCTGCCGCCGTGAGGATAACGCCCCTCAGGCAGCCCTGTGCGCAGACAAATATCTGCCGCGACTCAGGGATAAGCATACCGGTATGGACGATATTCCACACGCCCCTTGTGGGGGGATTATATTCAAGACCGCTTTCAAAAGGCGCAGGAAAAGCCGCCTTCGTTATATTTATGCCGCTCTCTTTTATCATTTTTCTTCTCCAATACCGCACAGCTCGGCTATCTTATCCGCAAGGGCTTTATACTGCTTTGCCGCAGTGCTGTCAGGAAAAGCTTCCATGACAGTTTTGCGCATATCCTCAGCTTCGCTCACAAGGTCGCTTCGGTCTATCTCGGCTATCACAGAGCTGTGAAAATCAGCCGCAAGCTCTGCCGCTTTTTCCTCCTCGTTTTTTACGTTGCGTTTATTGAGGATAAAGCCGCCAAGTGAAGCATATCCACGGCTTTTGAAATTTTCCACCGCCATTGCGATGTTTGCGGCGGCATATACAGACATACTCTCGCCTGATGTGATGATAAACACCTTATCGGCATAACCCTTTCGCATTGGCATTGAAAAACCTCCGCACACCACGTCTCCGAGAACGTCATAGATAACAACGTCAGGCTGATATTTTTCATATGCGCCTTTTTTTTCAAGCTCCTCCAAAGCGGCGATTATACCTCTGCCTGCACAGCCAAGCCCTGGGACCGGACCGCCTGCTTCAACGCACACAACACCGTTATAGCCTACCCTTACCATATCTTCAAGGTCAAAGCTTTCGCCTTTTCGCACAAGGTCAAGAACGGTGGGTATCTTCTCGCCACCATGGAGAAATATGGTGGAGTCAGCCTTTGGGTCACAGCCTATCTGCATGACTTTCAGCCCTTTTTGTGCAAGTGCAACACTGACGTTTGATGCCGCCGTTGACTTTCCTATTCCGCCTTTTCCGTAAAAAGCAAGCTTTATCATTATCTGTGATCTCCTCTTGATATCTTTATTTTATAGCCTATGGACTCCATTCGTCTTTCAAGGCAAGCCCTGCACTGTGCTGACTCGTCACCTGTGCATATCTTGTTGTCATAGAGCATATATTTTTTTCTCACCGCCACAGGGGACAGATTCGGCATTATTACGTTCGCACCTGACAGCACCCCTTGTTCTCTCCCTTTGGGGTTTATAGTACCAAGGGCTGTGGTGGCAGGCAAAAGGACGTCGGGGAGCATTATCCTGCAAATGCTCAGCAGAAAGAGAGTAAGCTCATATGAGCCTTGCGGACAGCTTCTGAAAGGCGTGTCCTTATGTGGGAGAAAAGGTCCAATGCCTATCATTTCGGGTTTGAAACCGCACATAAACTCCATATCCTCAGCAAGGCACTCCACCGTCTGATACGGCGAGCCTATCATCATTCCACAGCCTGTCTGATAGCCTATCTCTTTAAGATCTGAAAGACACTCCATTCGGTTTTTCCACGACATTTCGGCTGGGTGGAGCTTTTTGTAATGCTCCTCGTCGGCAGTTTCGTGCCTGAGAAGATACCGGTCTGCACCTGCATTGAAAAAGGCTTCATAGTCCTCACGGCTTTTCTCACCTAGGGATAATGTTACCGCACAATCAGGGTGACGCTTTTTTATCTCGCTGACGATACTGCAGAGCATTTCCCTGTCATAGAAAGCGTCCTCACCGCTTTGAAGCACAAAGGTACGAAAGCCATAGCCGTAGCCCTCGTCACAGCACTGCAAGATCTCCTCAGCGGTGAGCCTGTATCTGCTCACGTTGCCGTTTGAACGCCTTATTCCGCAGTAAAGGCAGTCGTTTTTGCAGATGTTTGAAAACTCCACTATGCCCCTTATGTAGATATCCCTGCCGAACATTTCCTGCGAAATGCCCCTTGCAAGCTCTGCGGCATAGGCTCTGTCGCTCTCGTCATATTCTTTTATAAGCTTCACCCATTCATCGTGGGAAAGCCTTTTCTCGCAGTTTAGTTTATCAATAAGTTCTCTGACCGCCATTGTGATCTTCAAGCTCCTTTACAAGATGTGGAAACACTTCTATGCTCCGTTTGAGAATACCTTTCATATAGGCAATTGCAATGCCATAATTTGTGAACGGCACGTCTGCGTCACAAGCACATTTCATTCTGTAGGTAAGCTCTTTTGAGCCGAGCATACAGCCGCCACAGTGTATGCAAAGCGCAAAGTCTGAAAGCTCCTCCGGAAAGCCGTGACCTGATGACAGCACTATCTCAAGATTCTTGCCTGTGTATTCTTTCAGCCAGTTCGGAAGCTTCACAGAGCCTATATCACCGCACTGTCTGTGATGTGTACAGCCCTCTGAAATAAGCACCTTGTCACCGTCTTTAAGATTGTCGATAGCTTTCACACCCTTTACTGCGGCGTCAAGAAAGCCCTTATATCTAGCCATAAGGATAGAAAATGAGGTGAGAGGGATATCCTCGGGAGTATCCTTTGAAACTCTTGAGAAAGCCTGACTATCCGTTATAACAAGTGCAGGCTTCTCTATCCTGCCAAGCACTCCTGAAAGCTCAGTTTCTCTTACCACCACCGCACAGGCGTTTGCTTCAAGAACATCTCTTATGACCTGCTGTTGTGGCAGGATAAGCCTACCCTTTGGTGCGGCACTGTCGATAGGGGTGACAAGCACCACCATATCGTCAGGCTTTATAAGGTCGCCCACAAGCTTCATTGTCATGGTGTCTGTTTCAGTGAGCTTTGCAACGGCGTTTTTAAGCTCCTCTATGCCTGTTTTCTCTTTTGCGCTGACGTACACTGCGCCCTCCTCTTTTGGGATATCAGTGAGCAGGTCGGCTTTGTTTTTGGCTATGATAAAAGGTATGTTTTTCTCTTTGAATATTGAGATAAGCTGTTTTTCGCAGTCGCCAAGGGGCAAGGTGCAATCGGTAACAAGAACGGCGCAATCTGTTCGATTTAGAATCTGCTTAGTTTTCTTCACACGAAGCTCTCCAAGCTCGCCCTCGTCGTCAAAGCCGGGGGTATCTATTATCACAACAGGGCCGAGGGGCAAAAGCTCCATTGCCTTTGTAACAGGGTCGGTGGTAGTGCCTTTCGTATCGGATACCACTGCAAGATCCTGATTTGTTACTGCATTCACAACGCTTGATTTTCCTGCGTTTCGTCTGCCGAAAAATCCTATATGTATACGTTCTCCGCTTGGTGCGTCATTAAGTCCCATTGCAAAAGCTCCTCTCAAAAAAATAAGCCATACCCCTATGGATACAGCTTTTCTATAGCAAAACAAGACCACACGATAGTGCAGCTTTCTGCTTGATGTGTATTCTTTCGCCTTAAAGGAGAAAACTCGTTTTCGGCGTCAGGGTCACAAATATTTATTAGATTTTTACTGTGGCGAATAAAGGGTCTTGGCGGTCACTCCCTCAAGCCTGCCTATCTTGCCTGCAAGAGAATTTATAACGTCCTGCGGAGCGTCAACTGCCACGCTTATTATGTTCATACCACGTTCTCGGTATGGCAGACCCATTCGTCCTATTATATACTCGGCATGCTCATGAAGAATTGCGTTTATCTCCTGTGCAGAGCCGTTATCGTGTGCGATTATTGCAAGTATTGCCACACGGGTATCCATAAAACACCCCAGTAATGTAAAAGTGTACTTTATCTTACTTTATGATAGCACGATTTGTTGGCGTTGTCAATTGGAAGTTATCTATTTGAATAAATTTTTTAGATAACAATCGAATAAAATATATGACATATGCTATTGACAAGTAAAGTTAGCCATGGTAAACTTATTTTGTGAAGTTCTTTTAGATAAAACATAAGAATAAAATATAGCTATGGAGGAAAAGACAATGACTCTTGATAAGCTTAAAACGGGTGAGTCTGCCGTGATAAAAGCGGTAGGCGGCGAGGGTGCGCTTAGGCTGCGTTTTCTCGACATGGGACTTATACCCAAAACAAAGGTGAAAATGCTAAAGCGTGCGCCAATGGGCGACCCTCTTGATATCGTGCTGAGAGGCTACGAGCTGACGCTCAGGATAGAGGACGCAAAAAACATAGAGATAGAAAAAACAGAGGAGAATGACCATATATGAGATTTGCCCTTGCAGGAAATCAGAACTGCGGAAAGACCACGCTTTTTAACGCCCTTACAGGGTCTAATCAGCACGTTGGAAACTTTCCCGGTGTAACAGTCGAGCAGAAGGTCGGTGATATAAAGGGGCAGAAAAACTGCACTGTGGTGGATCTGCCTGGAATATACTCACTGCGCCCTTACACGCAGGAAGAGATCGTCACCCGTGACTACATAATAAACGAAAAGCCTGACGGCATTATAAACATTGTTGACGCCACCAATATAGAGCGAAATCTGTATCTCACTTTACAGCTTCTTGAACTGCGTGTGCCAATGGTGCTTGCCTTAAACATGATGGACGAGGTAAGAGCCAACGGTGGAACGATAGACGTAAAAATGATGAGCGACGCACTTGGCATACCTGTTATACCAGTAAGTGCGGCAAAGGGCGAGGGTATCTCAGACCTTATCGACAAGGCTGTAGAAACCGCCCGAAACAAGACAAAGCCTGTTGTCACAGACTTTTGCTCAGACGATTCCGCTGTGCACAGATGTATACACGCAGTTGTTCATCTCATCATGGATCACGCAAACCGTGCAGGCATACCGCCGAGATTTTGTGCTTCAAAGCTTATTGAGGGTGATAAGAACATTGAAGATCAGCTTGAGCTTAATCAAAACGAGCTGGAGCTTCTCGAACACTGCATAGTGGAAATGGAGGACGAATCAAAGCTTGACAGAAATGCGGCGCTTGCAGATATGCGATACGACTTTATCGAGAAAGTCGTTGCCATAAGCGTTGTGAAATGCCACGAGAGCCGAGAACACAAGCGGAGCGTAAAAATAGACCGCATTTTAACGGGAAAATACACTGCACTGCCTGTATTTTTCGGGATAATGTTTCTTGTATTTTTCCTCACATTCAATGTTATCGGCTCGACATTATCAGATTGGCTTTCTCTCGGCATAGACAAGCTCACCGACCTAGCAGACAAAGGGCTTACAGCCTACGGCATAAACCCTGTTGTGCACAGCCTTATAATAGACGGAGTTTTTGCAGGCGTTGGAAGCGTTCTAAGCTTTCTGCCTATAATAGTGACGCTGTTCTTTTTCCTTTCCATACTGGAGGACACGGGCTACATGGCACGAGTGGCATTCGTAATGGACAAGCTTCTTAGAAAGATTGGTCTTTCAGGACGAAGCTTTGTGCCTATGCTCATAGGCTTCGGCTGTTCAGTGCCTGCCATAATGGCAACGAGGACGCTTGTATCAGACCGTGACAGAAAAATGACCATACTTCTTACCCCTTACATGAGCTGTTCGGCAAAGATACCTATTTACGCAGTTTTCTGTGCAGCATTTTTCAAAAAATATCAGGCGCTTGTGATGATAGGCTTATACATAACGGGCATAGTGCTTGGGATAATAGTTGCACTGATACTGAAAAACACAGCTTTCCGTGGCAAGCCTGTGCCGTTTGTAATGGAGCTTCCAAACTATCGTCTTCCTTCGGCAAAAAGCGTAGGACTTCTTCTTTGGGACAAGGCAAAGGACTTTATACAAAGAGCTTTCACAGTTATATTCTTTGCGACTATCATAATATGGTTTCTTGAAACCTTTGACGCAAAGCTCAACGTTGTAAAAGACTCCTCCGACAGCCTGCTCGCTCTTATCGGTCAGGCTATATCGCCAATATTCAAGCCATTGGGCTTTGCAGATTGGCGAGTGACCACCTCGCTTATATCGGGCTTCACTGCAAAAGAAGCGGTAGTAAGCACAATGGCGGTACTGATGAACACAAGCACTGCAAATCTTGGCACTGCTCTTTCGGGAGCATTCTCCACCCTTTCCGCACTGAGCTTTCTCGTATTCACCCTGCTTTACACCCCATGTGTTGCGGCGGTGGCGACCATAAAGAGAGAGCTTGATTCAAGGATACAGACAGTAGGCGTTGTGATAATGCAGTGCATGGTGGCATGGCTTTGCGGCTGTGCGGTATATCAGATAGGAGCGTTATTATGAATACAGCCGACTGGATAGTGGTGATACTTCTGCTTTTATGGGCAGTGGCGGCGGCAATAAGTATATCAAAGCAAAAGAAAAAAGGTAAGTGCTGTGGCTGTTGCTCACACTGTCACAGCAGATGCGGCAAAAAATAAGGCATAAAAGTAGCGGAGAACTGCAAAAAGAATGCGTTCTCCGCCATTTTATTAATATATAAGCAACACTAAGAAAATCAAAAATTTACAATACATCTGACTTTTTTCGTTAATATACCTGACAAATAAGCAAAAGTGTGATATAATATAGCTTAGGGCGAAGTAATCTACCCTGTTTTTTTGAAATATGGTTAGTTTAATCTAACTTTATAAAGAAAACCAACTTAGAAAGGTCGGTATTATGAAGAAACAATTTTTTAGCAATGAGAAAGACGGTTTTTATGGTACATATTATGAAAATCCAAAGGGTGCAAACTGCGCAATGATAGGTCTGTTCGGCGACGATCCTAATGACTTTATGGCAAAGTGCGGAGCAAAATGGCTTCACAAAAATGGCGTGAACGTTATGTGTATGTCACCTGACGTGAAGAACTACGGCCATGTAAACTTCCCGCTTGAAAGGATAGAGACCGCTATAAAGTGGCTCAAAAGCCATGGAAACAAGAAGATAGGCATAATGGGAATGAGTACGGCAGGAATGGATTCCCTTGTGGCAGCTTCATATTTCCCTGACATAACACTCACTTTCGGTCTTACACCAAGCGACTTTGTATGGCAGGGCTTTGAGCAGGGCGAAAAAGACGGCTGCAAGGAATGGCCTATCCCTGACGCTTCCACACTTTCATGGCAGGGCAAGCCGCTTGCCTATATGCCGTTCGTTTATGCCCACCCTGAATACTATCACAAAATAGAAGAAGAAACCAAAGGCTCGGGAGATATAACACGAAGCACGCACCTTTTTATCGACTCTGAAAAGGCAAGAGAACATACAGAGGAAGAAATGATAAAGGTTGAGAACATCAAGGGCAAGCTTATAATGGTGGGTGCTGATGACGACAGCTTCTGGGAGGCAGGAAAATACGTCCGCCGCATGGATAAGCGCTTGAAAGAACGCCCTCACGAGTGCGATTACGAAGCCCTGACTTACGAGCATGGAACGCACTTTGTGCTTCCTGAGACAATGCTCAGAAAAGCACTTCCTGTGGGACTTAAATTCGTAATGAAATTTATTTTCAAGGCTGCAAAGGACTATCCTAAGGAGTGCGAGCAGACAAGAAAGGATATCGACAGACGACTTTCTGCGGCTTTAAAACAGTGGGTAGCTGAATAAAAAAAGCCCATAAAATACGCTATTTTGTGTAGGAGCGACCTCTGTTCGCCCCTTGCTCGATATGTTTTACGATAAACAAAGACCGACTTCCAGCGAAAAAAGCTGAAAGTCGGTCTGTTATTTTTTCGCAACAGCATAAATGCTTTCAAAAAGAAGATTTTTGTGAATTTTGTGAGTTTTCTATTGACATTAGAGTGCGGATATGGTAACATTAACGGTGTGTGAATATTTTCTAATAGCAATCACATATCAAAGCAAAAAAGCAATTATTTTATATAGATAGTGGTGGGTCGTCATGACCCTGACGAAGGAGCAAGCTATGTTTACAAGCGATACAGCGAAATATAAAATAATAGGTATCTGCACTTCATGCGTACAATCTGACTATGTGAGAGAGATAGTATCTTCCATAAGCCGAAAGGGTGTAAAAGAGGGCTACAAGGTGCTTCTTTTTAACACCTTTTGCGACCTTTATCACAACAGCTCCTACAACCATGGTGAAGCAAGCATTTTTGATCTTATAAATTATGACATTCTTGACGTACTTATAATAATGCCCGAGGCAATAAAAAGAGACAGCATTTCCAACGAGATAAGCAAGCGTGCCCATGAACACGGTGTTCCTGTCATATGCGTTGACAGTACAATGGATAATTGCTGCAGTGTGACATTCAATTACTCTGACGTTTTTGAAAAGATAGTTCGCCATGTGATCGAATTTCACGGCTGCAGAAGAGTTAATTTCATTGCTGGCGTAAAGGGCAATGCTTTCTCAGAAGAGCGTATAGAAGCATACAAAAAGGTGCTTGCGGAAAACGGCATAGAATTTGAGCCTGAGCGTCTTGGCTATGGTGACTTCTGGGATATGCCAACAAAAGGAGTATTGGAGAAATTTTTAGAAAGCAGTTTGGAATTTCCGCAGGCGATAATATGTGCAAACGACGCTATGGCGATAACAGCTTGCAGCATACTGAGAGAACGCGGCATAAAAGTGCCTGAAGACGTTATTGTAACGGGCTTTGACGGCATCGAGCTTGAACAGTATAACAGCCCTCGTCTTACAACGGCGGCTGCAGACAATGATGTGCTTGGCGAAAAGATAATAAACGCCATAGACCATATGATGAACGGAGTGCCTCTTCCTGAAAAAATAGAGGTCAACTACACCATGAGGATATCCCAGTCTTGCGGCTGTAAGAAAATAGACCCGAGAGAAGTAGGCGACAAGATCCTTGAGCTTTACCATAGAATGAACAATTCTGATGGTCACGAACAGCATATGTTCTCTTATCTTGCAAAAACAGTGGAATGTCACACCGTAGAAGAAATGGCAAAGGTAATGGCACGTTCGGGAGATTATTATAGCTGGGTATGCACAAACTCTGATTTTCTGTCAAACACGAGGCAGAGAGAACGCTTTAATAACAGCTTTACAAAGCAGATGAGAGTTTTCATGCAGACTTTTGACAACAAATACAAGACCGGTGAAGTATTTGACACCAAGGATCTTTTGCCTGATATGGAGCAAGTCCTTGGACGCCATAACTGCTTAATGTTCTCGCCGCTTCATTTTCAGGACGAGGTCATAGGATATGCGGCAAATTCATATAATCCTATATATTTTCTTTTCCAGAACACAAGGCGTTTTATAAACAACACCAATCAGATAATGGAGAGCTTTAAAAACCGCCAGCGGCTTGAAAGGGCAAATGCAGAGCTTGCAAGGATACATATGCTTGACCCCATGACAGGGATATATAATCGCAGGGGCTTTTACAAGAACGTAAGAAAGCTTATTTCAAAGGCTGAGAAACAGGGCGTAGGCGTATGGGTATTCTCCATTGACATGGACAACCTTAAAAAGATAAATGACCTCTATGGTCACAACGAGGGTGACAAGGCGATAAAGGCGGTGGCGTCGCTGATGACAAAATGCACTGCAGAGGGTGGGATATGCTCACGCTTCGGTGGTGATGAATTTGTGGCTGTTATCGCTGAAACAGACGGTGCAGACAGCTTTTACGAAAAGATATCCCGCAGCATTGCAGAATACAATCGCAGAAGCAAGTCGCCATATGATGTGTCGATAAGCTGTGGCTACAAGGTGGGAAAGCCGAAAACATTGAAAGAGATCGACGATCTTATGAAAGCGTCAGATCGTGAGATGTACACGCAAAAGCGTAAACATCATAGTCGGCGGGACTAACAGACATAACAAGAGGGCGGATAGTTTGAAAACTTCCGCCCTTGTTTTTATGCTATTTGAGTATGCCAACTTCCTCAAGAAGGATCTTCAGCCCGATCAAAACGAGTATAATGCCGCCTGCTGTTTCTGCCTTGCTCTTATATTTTGAGCCGAACTTGTTGCTATGGCGAGTCAACTTTTTTTGTCAAATAAACATTTGACAAAATTGCAAAACTATGATATAATAACGATTGTAATGTGTTTCCGTAGCTCAGCTGGATAGAGCGACCGCCTCCTAAGCGGTAGGTCGGGTGTTCGAATCACCTCGGGAACGCCATAATGTGGTGACAAAAAAAGATGTCTCCTGCGAAAAGCCCGAATATATCGGGCTTTTTTGCTACCCAAAGGTGAACAAAAACGAATGAAGGCGAAATGGGGTCTGTTTATGACCGAACAGAAAAAGAATACTATCATAACAAGCGGCATCGCTGTACTTGCCGTGATACTGGCATATTGCTTCCGAATTGTGGGCAGGGGCAGCTTCTACCCGATGCTGTTTTCCTATCTGCGCAGCTTTATCTATATCGGTCTGTTCGCCGCCTGGGGGCTCTCCGTCCGTCAGCGGATCGTGCAAAAGCAGGTGTGCAGGTTTATGACGGTCACCGCAGTACTGCTCATCATATGGATGGTAGTCCGTTCGGCAAAGTATTTTATATTCTGGCAGCCGGATGCCGTCCGTTACTTGTGGTATCTGTTCTATCTGCCCATGCTTTTTGTGCCTATGCTGGCGCTGCTGATCGCCATGTCATTGGGAAAGCCGGACGAATACAAATTCCCCAAGGGAATGTCGATTCTGCCAAACAGAAAACCTGTCACAGTACCATCAGAATAGCATAAATGGAGATGCCAGCCGTACTCTGACTGCCTTTCGATTATCCTGTTCGTCCATTTTCTAAGCATTTCGACATCGGTGGTGCGGTTCTGGTGCTCGTCCAGTTTCTTTGCGTACTGCTGCATAAGACGGTGAAATTCGCTGCAATTTTCTTCGTTAACGCTGGTAAAAATCAGATTGTTCATACGATCTCCTTAATAACAAAAAAAGTGTCCCCGATAACGGGAACACTTGAATTTCACCATTCGTTTTTCATACCAAATCAAGCACAGAAATGTGAATGATAGATATTCCCATTATGGTTTGTGATTTTTTTCATATCATTCACCTTCCTTTCAGTTACTCATATTATAACATCATTTTGATTGAATGTCAAGCAGTTTGTCTATTTCCAGCAGGAGTTTTTCTTTCATTGCGGATAATTCGGATTCTGTGGGTCTGTTATCGTCAGAATACATCTTATCCATAGGATACCACCAAACCGGACCTTTTCCGTTGTTTCCGTAGTTTTCAATATCCCCGTCCTTTCTCGGGAACAGGTGCCAATGGAGGTGAGTATCACCGTTTCCTAGTAATTCATAGTTCATTTTTTCGGCCCCAAAGGCATTTGAAACTGCTTCTGCAACGATTGACATTTCCTCTAAAAACTTCATCTTCTGAGAATGATCAAGATGAAACAGCTCTGTTTTGTGTTCCTTGCACAGAAATAAAGTGTAGCCCTTAAAATGCTGATTATCTCCAATAACCACATAACCTGTTTCAAGTTCCTTTACAAAATACGGGTTAGTTCCTTGACCTATCATCTTTATCCTATCACAAATAAAGCACATATATTTTCCCTCTCAATTCATAGCAAAGTCAAATTTCATCAAGATGTAACGCTAATATTATTCTAATGCATTAAAGTAAATTTGTCAAGTTGGTCGTTTATCTTTCATTCTATAAAAATAAAATAACAAAAATCCGCAGGACTTTCTCATCAAATAATGAGCAGTCCTGCGGCTCTGTTGTTTTATTTTCCAACTCTGATTTTAGTTCCATTGTAGAACACAAATGTAATTTCACCGTTTCTGTGGACGATTGCCTTCTTGACCATCACCGTCCATATAGTATCGTTCCACTCATGCAGCACTGTTGGTTGTTTTTTGAGGGTACGAATGTAAAGCGCCATCGACTTGTCCTTTTGGCTGCGGGAAGCAAATCAAAAGCGATATGGAAAATGCTCTGAGCGCACCGGACAGATCCGTAACTGTCAAGGATGATTGCTACATCCTGCCCGACAAGACCGTCTGGCAGTTTCGCACACAAAATATCACCGTGGACAGCGATGACCGCTGGCAGCAGATAACGGCGCACAATGTAACCGAGCTGTATAACGGCTACCAAAAGCAAGAGGAAATAAATGAAGAACTGGCAGAAGTCAATCGAAAGCTCAGAAAGATGTACGCTCGCATGGAGAACGATGTCAAAGAGAAGGAAAGCCTTGACCTAAAGGTCTATATTCACGATACCATCGGGCGAAGCCTCCTGACCATCCGTGACATCATAGACAGCGGAGAGGATACCGAGCGAAAGCTTGAGGCGCTGCAAAATGCCATCGGTATGCTGGCAAGCAACCGTGTCACCTCTGTCAGCACAATGGACGAGGTAAAAAGAACCGCACAGCAACTTGGCGTGGCTGTAAAAATCGACGGCTACCTGCCCCGTGATACCGCAGCCGAGGAGCTGACCGTTGCTGCCGCCAAGGAGTGCGTGACCAACTGCATCAAGCACGCAGACGGGAATGAGGTATATATCCGCATTGCCCAGCGCGGCGAACGCTATGATGTTACCATAACCAACAACGGCAAAATACCCACAGAGCCGATAAAGGAGGGCAGCGGCCTGTCAACGCTTCGCCGCAGTATTGAAAGCTCCGGCGGTGAAATGCATATTTCGCACAATCCACGCTTTGCTCTTCTGATTACGATTCCCGCAAAGGAGATCAGCCTATGATAAACACCATACTTGTAGAAGATGATCTATACATCCAAAAGCACTTTGTCGATCGTCTTGCGGCAGACGGCGAGTTTCATCTTGTCGGCGTTTTCCGTGACGCCTTTGAAGCGGAAAAGCACTGCGACGCAACCGTAAAGCTCGTCCTTATGGATGTGCAGACGCAGCATAAGCATTCCGGTCTTGCCGCCGCAAAACGCATCAAAAAGGCTTTTCCGCAAATCAAAATCGTTGTGGCTACCTCGCTTGTCGATCCCGAAGTTTTGCAAAGAGCCAAAATGGGTGCTGCCGACAGCCTGTGGTATAAGGACCACGGAACAGAGGAGCTGATGAGCGTAGTAAAGCGCACCCTGGCAGGCGAAAAGGTATTCCCCGATACCGCTCCGGCCATTGAAATGGAGGGTACGATGTCCGATGTCTTCTCGCCACGGCAGTTAGACATACTACGCCTTTATATAAAGGGCTTTACCTATCAGGAAATTGCCGATAAGCTGGGCATCTCCAAAAACGGCGTTCGCTGGAACCTGGACGATATGGTGGAAAAGAGCGGCTTTGAAAGCAGAGAAGCGCTGGTTGCAACCGCCATTGAAAACAAGCTCATGGTGATCACCTTAAAAGACGAATAAGCAAAACTGAACCCCTTGGCTGTACGGTCAAGGGGTTTTTCGCGCCCAAAAGGCAAAAATCTTTGAAAAAATCGAGATCTTTCTTCTGTTACTGGCACAAGTGCCAGTGACAAACGCCAAAAAATCAGTATAATAGATAATGTAAGATTAGGATTGTGCTTTTAGAAGGTGGTGATGAATGATGAAAAAAATCGTTCTGGACATTCAAAGCGATATCCATGCGCACACCATGGAGCGAATGCTGATGCAAAAATTGGACGATTGCCAAGTTGTGATTTCCGAGTCGCCGGACGCAACCGTCGAGTGGTGCAAGACGCATCGACCGGATGTGCTTTTAATGGAGGTCAAGGCGTATTCGCCATGGATGTTCAAAGAACGAATGGCAATCCGTGACAAGGTAGAACGGAACACGGAAAACTGCCGGGTCATTCTCTTTGTGGATGACGATACAGACGGAGAGTTGACCGAAAAGGTACGGCAGGCAAAGTGCGAGGGTCTGATAGACGCTTTTCTCTTCGGTTCGGTATCCGAAAACTACTTTGCTTCGGTCATCGACAGTGTTTAAATCAGGCAACACAAAAAGCATAAAAATCTTCAAAATAATTATGAGGGAGGAATAATAGTATGACAAAAACGAACAAACGAAGGCGCGTCGCCAGCGTCCTGTTGGCGCTTGTGATGATGCTCTCACTGATGCCGAGTCAGGAACTTCATACCCATGCCTTTTGGGACGACTACGACCAAGGCACAGATTGTATCTACTGCGACCACTACCACTGGGGTGAGAATATGTGCGACGGTTGTGGGTTCTGCACTGTTGACTGCAACTCCGACTGCTTCGTTGAATTCCACTGCAACGATTGTGGTGAGTGTCTGTTCAATACAGTCTATTGGTGCGATCAATGCTACAAGTGCGCCGACTGCATGGAGGAAACGCACTGCTCCACCTGCGGCAAATGCTACATTGGCGAGGATGACCAGCTGTGCGGCGAATGCTATAAGGGTCCCTGCTGCTCCATAACCATCTGCGACTCCTGCGGATTCTGCGATGACTGCGCAAACGATGACAGCGACCCGATGCACTGCTCGCTTTGCAACAGCTGCTTCGGCGCGGTGGACGAGTGCGTGGACGACGATGATACCGGCGTCATCCACTGCATCGATTGCCACACATCCTGCGAACAGTGCGAGGAATGCCTGCTGAACCAGGAATCCTGCGAGGACTGCGGCCTGTGCCTTGAGTGCTGCCGAGATAACTCCGAGGGCGGCGGCTGCCCGGACGGCGAGACCTGCGTGGAAAGCCCCGAGTGGGACGAGCACATCTGTCAGGGCTGCGACGGCTGGGTCACAGATAAGGAGGACGAGGACGAGTTCTGCGAAACCTGCGAGATGTGCAAGGAGTGCTGCGAGGGCAACTCCGACTGCTCCGAGGGAATGTGCGCAATGGACACGGACTATGCGGATCACTTCTGTGAGGACTGCGGCCTGTGCTTCCACGACAGCGATCCCTGCGAGGACGGCTGCGATCAGCGCTGCAAGGACTGCTGCCGAGATGCCGTAAGCGCTATGGGCTGCGATCATGACGACTGGTGCTTCAGCGACTCTGATTTTGAGGATCATCTGAAGACGGAGCATTCCGGCGCCGGACATACCCACATAGCCTCCGCCACCTGGGCGGCTGACGGAACGCAGCACTGGCACCCCTGCCGCTATTGTGACGATAAAAAGCTGAATGCCGCCAACCATGAATTTGACGCCAAGGGCGTGTGCAAGGTCTGCGGCTACATCAGCGGCAGTTCCATCGTCATCAACCGCCAGCCGAGGGGCGTCAAGTGTAAGACCTCTATCTACGATGATTATAACGAAGAGCCGGAAAACGGCCTGCTGTTCTATGATAATAACCCGGTCACCTTCTCTGTTTCGGCAAAGAGCCTGAAGGGCGACGAATTGACCTATCAGTGGTATCGGAAGGATAATGAGAATCCCACGGCGGCGCCCTACAAACTGCCGGAGGGTAGGTTTTACACGGGTGTGACGACCTCCACACTGAAGATGCCGGTTTCCACCCAGGCCTGCCAGGAGGACTACTCCTACTACTGCGTCATCGGCAGAAAGGGCGACCCTTCGGACACCCTGAAAACGGCGGAGGCAAAACTGACTGCCACCCATGCCTACAGCCATAAGCAGGCGGGTGTGCGTGTGCCCACGGAGGAGAACCCCATAAAAGTACACCCAAATATTATTTACTCCACATTCTGCGGAAGCAGAATGTTTCTTTTCTCCGTAAGCCCTTTGTCAAGGAACTTGTAAAAGATGTGAATCTGCCTGTCCTCGTCCTTGCTTTCGGGACGATCACCAATCACGATGTACTCGATAAGCTCCAAACAAGTCTCACGGGTAAGCTCCTGAATATCGACATACTTCTTGATATTTTCAATGTATCTGTCAATATCCTTTTCAGCCTGTTCAGCGGTTTCGCACTTTTCTTTCAGTACAGCGACTTTCTCTCTCAGCATCTTCTGCTCATCAAGATACTGATTCAGCATTTTCACGCAGAGTTCTTCGGGTACAGTACCGAGGAGCTTTTCTTCATAGGTCTTACTGATAAGCGTTTCGAGCTGTGCAAGCCTTTTCTCACCCTCATGGAGTTCCTTGCTGTTATGCTGGCTCTCCGCATCGGCAGTAGCCTGTCTGCGTTTTCTAACGGCTTCACGGAGTGCGTCCTCGTCCTCAACGGCAAGTCGTGCCTTTGCTCTAATATCGTCAACAACAATCTGTGAAATTACTCTTTCCAAAATGGAATGAGGAGTGCAGCCGTCCATTCCGCTTCTAACATAAGTACCACAGCGATAGCTGACAGTCTCATATGTTCCACGCTTCTTAGAGGTGTGCATGGTTCTGTTCATTTTCATCTTGTAACCGCAGTCTGGGCAGTACATAAATCCTGACAGCGGAAGAATCACGCCTTCTTTTGTTGTCTTGCCGATACTCACCGATGCGTCAACCTCTCTAACCTTGTCCCACAGCTCTCTTGAAATGATAGGTTCATGATTATTTTCAATCACTATCCATTCCGACCTGTCCTTGCGTATCTGCTTGTGATTTTTGTAGGATACCGTTGTCACTCTCTGCTGTGCGAGATTTCCGATATAAATCTCATTGTTAAGAATGCCACGCACCATACAATCATTCCACAGATGTGAAGTCACAAGGGGATTATCTTTGCCTTTAAGCTGATAACGATGATCCGAGGGAGTTGCGATGCCGTCCTTGTTAAGCTGTATAGCGATCTGCTTCGGACTTAACCCTCTTGCCCTCTGCTCAAATATACGTCTTACGATAACGGCGGCATCTTCATCAATCAAGGGCGTATGCTTTTCATCATCTGCCTTGATGTAACCATAAGAAGCTGAAGCCGCCAGATACTTGCCCTGCCGAGAATTTGCTGCCATGACACTGCGTACCTTCTTTGACGTGTTGGCGGCGTGCCATTCGTTGAATAAATTCATCACAGGCATAAGATCCATTGCCGAACTGTTTCTGTCAAGCGTGTCTACATTGTCGCTCAGGGCGATGAAGCGGATATTGAATGAAGGAAAAATGTAATCTATATACTGACCGACCTCGATATAATTTCTTCCGAAACGTGAAAGGTCTTTACAGAGGATAAGATTTATCTTTCCCGACTTTGCATCATCAAGAATCTGCTTGATACCTGGTCTATCGAAACTTGTTCCCGAATAGCCATCGTCCTCGCATATCTCGATAAGATTCCACCCCTCCTGCTTGCTGACATATTCCGTCAGCATCTTCTTCTGATTTTCAATCGAAAGGGATTCGCCCGCACGTTCGTCCTCCTGCGACAAACGCACATAGATCCCGACATTGTAAGTAGTTTGCTTTGCCATAATAACTCCTTTCCAATCAAAGCAAACCATATTCGATGATACAACTATTATAGCGCAGAAAACCGAATATGGCAAGTCTTTTTTCAAAACTTTTTAGTTCTTTTCGGTTTTCTGAAACGCTCTTTTGAAAGCAAGTTCATAAAGCACCTTATCAAGGTCTTTTTCACCCACGAAATGACTTGTCACAGCATAACGCTGACCGTCCACTTCGTACACGGCTTTGCTGGTCGGCTTATCTTTATATCTCTCATTCAGCTCAGCCAAAGTAAATCCTGTATCTTTTCTTGGCAAGTGTCTCCTTTCCGCCTGCGATTATCTATCTCTACACGCAATGGCTTTTTGTTGCAGGGGCGTTACGCCTGCACAGGTGCTGTACGGAACGGCAGAGCCGTCCCTTACACAGCAATCGTTTTGTTGTCGGAATATATGTTACTCCGAATAGGAATGATCTGTTTCTGAAAAGCTCATCTGCTTAGCGTACTTTTCGGAATAGCTTTCGTCCGAGCTGTTGTCAGCATCGGCAGAACTATCGTCAGCCAGCTCACCAATCTGCTCATAGGTCATACCGCTTGCTGTCAGCTTGCCGATCAGCGTATGCTCCGCAGTCACAGCATCGAGAAGTGCCTGTCCCTCCGCACCGCCGTAAAGCTGTGAGAGCTTATCGTAGGTGTAGAGCTTGCTATCAATGATGACCTTGCGCCTGCGCTCCTGCACAGCTTTGATAGACTTTTCGTAGCTGTCGAGCTTTGCCTGATTCTCCGCAAGAACAGCATCCGTAATGATAACAGCGGACTTCTCATCAACCTCGGTCTTAGCTTTCTTACTCATTCTCATCACCTCCCAATGTATTGGATTTAGGGATAATACCCTATGCTAATATTATAGCATTCTCGGACAGCAAAAGTCTATTCGCATTGCGCAAGAAGTTGAGTGCGCCATAAAACTTCTTCATTCGTGAAATTGTTATGGGGAATTTTGCAGAAAGCAGACCGAGCATTGCAAATCCGAGCCATATCACATTGACTGCATACTGCATAGGTCACCATTTCTGATTTATTCAATACGGAGAATTATTATCACGGAGCAACTATTTTTATAAAAATCATGCCCGTTTCCTGATTGAACGTGCTTGTATATATAGAGGGGGTTTTATCCGAGTGCCGCCGTGACCTATTCACATTCTGTATAGAAATATGCTGTTGAATTTAGGCACAAGGGAGAACCGTCATGAACAAAGTGTAAACTTTTCTGAAAAACAACGCCATTTTCTCAAAAACACCGGTAGAAAAGTGAAGGGCTTTGACGTTGTGACGATCACACGCACCCCTGCATATCATTTTCATCATAAAATTTTTCTGCGGTATACTTAACGAAGCGGTCAATAATTTGGTATTAACTTATGGGAGCATATTTCATAGGACTGCCGCCCAGACTGCGCAATAACTGCGCTGAGCCAGTTTACAATTTCAAGAGTGATGATATTGAGTGCATCACGCAGGAGCGTGAGCGAGTATGACCGCCGACCTAAGCGGCGGAGAGTTTAAGTCGCATAGCTCCAAATTCGCTGACGGAGCATCGAAAGCCTGAGTGATATGAAAATCCCACAGGCTGGAAAATAGCGCTACAGCGCAACAAAAATAACAAGCATTGTATTTTGCGCCGCACAGCGAGCGAAAATACCAAATGCTTGTTAGGGACACCCCAAGCCCCGAAACGACCGCACAGCGGTCAAGAAAATCGGCTAACGCCGAAATACAAACAAAGGAGACACCACTATGAAAACCGAGAAAAAGAAGCGTGGAAGACCGCCCAAACACAAGGCTATGGAGTTTGAGGGTATGACCTACGAGGGAGCAATCAATCACGCACTTGACAAAGAGGTCAGAGCCGACCTTGACAAGTGCCTTGCCGACAAGGACGAGAGCCAGCTTACCGACGATGAACGCAAGTACCTGAAACGCAAGAAGGAGAAGAAGTCCTACACCCTCAATGTTCGTTTCACCGAATCGGAAATGCAGGACATTCTTTCCAAGTGTGAGCAGTACGGTTACAAGAACAAGACCGAGTATATCCGTGATTGTGTTCGGGCGAGGGTTGATCTCACGCCCGACCGTTCCGAAATTGCCGAGTGTAACCGTCTGATGAAACGCATCGGAGCAAACATCAACCAGATACTTGTCCGACTTTACAGCACAGGTCACATCTATGCCGAGGATATTACCGAGATAAAGAAAGGGGTAAACGAAATTTGGCATACACTTCTATCCATACGATCAGGGCAACAGTCAGCGCAGCGATCGCTTACATCACAAGAGATGATAAGACCATCGACGGTTTATATGTCAACTCTTATGCTTGCCGAGCCGATAGCGCAGGAGCAAGCGAGGACTTCCGAGCCGTCCGAAACACAGGAACAGGACGCACCCAAATCCTTGCCTACCACATGATACAGAGCTTTGCCCCCGGTGAAGTCACGCCCGAACAAGCTATGCAGATCGGAGAGGAGCTGTGCGACCGTTATCTGAAAGGCGATTATCAGTATGTCATTGCTGTTCATCATGACAAGTCGCACCTGCATTGCCACATCATTTTCAACAACACAAATCTGTATAACGGTCTGAGCTTTACCACCGAGCATAATCAAGGCAGAAAGTCTGAAAGAGCGTGGGCAGAGTTGCGTGAGATTTCGGACGAGATATGTGCTGAACACGGTATATCTGTTATCTCCGAGCCTGAAAAGGGACATGGGGTATCTCACTTTGAGAGGAATATGCAGAAAGAGGGCAAGTCGTGGAAAGATAAGCTCCGTGTCAGGATTGCGGAGGTCATGCTTTACAGCCGTGACTTCAAGGATTTTCTTGAAAAATGTTCGGAGTGCAGTATCGAATATGTTTACAAGCCAAGCAATAAGGTCAAGCTGAAATTCCGTTTATCAGGTGACGGTCAACAGAAGTTTACAAGAGCCGACACCCTGGGCGCAGACTTCACCCCCGAACGCATAGCCGAGCAGATAGCGGAGATACAGGAAAAGCTGTCAGCGGCGAATGTCACTCCCGATATGCTTATCGAAGCGCCGAAGCCTGTTGTTCCAAAGACCGAGCCGAAGCCGACACAGACAGTCACCGCACCGACAAAGCCGAAACAATCTGCCGAGCCTGAAACTATCACCGAAACAAGTGAAACCGCAAAGAGAAAAGCTGCTGCGGAACAGGTGGAGAAGTTCTTTGCAGCCCGACGAGCAAGACGGCAGGCACAGCTTGATATGCTTAACGCAACTGCTATCAATCCGAAGCCTGAACCGTCTGCCCGGACACCACAGCCCACACCTACGGAGAGTAAAGCACCTGAAAAGAAAGAAGATCCGTGGAAAGCTATCAGAGGTATGGGCAGAGCAAACGAAATCATCGCAGACCTTGAAGCTGGTGGCGTTATGTCATTCAGCGAGCTGTCTGGATTCTTCTTCAATACACCTCACTCCGATGACCACACAACTGAGCGTGCCGATCTGAAAAAGAAGTTTACAGCTATCGACACGCTCATTGCAAAGATGAAGCACCGTGACGAGCTGGAGCCTGTTTACAAGGAGTATCAGGGCAAATCGGGCTGGTCGCAGAGCCGTTTCAAGAAGAAAAATGCCGCCACTATCGAGGACTACGAGCAGACGGTCAAGTACATCAAGGAGCATATCAAGAAGTATGCTGTTGACGGCAAACCGCCGACGATGCTTGACCTTTTGGAGAAGTCCAACAAGCTGAAATCGAAGTGGAACAGGCTTAATGTCGAGCATACCGCATTCCTCACCAAGCGTGAAACGGCGAAGAAGTACACCCGACAGGTGCGCCAGTACATCAACGAACAGCAGATGAAGCGTGAGCGTGAGAAAAGCCGTCAGAGGACACAGGCTAAACATAGAAATAAAAATACACTTGAATAAAGAAAGGAAACAACAACTATGAGCAAAATAGGTTATATCCGTGTTTCTACGGAGCATCAGGAAACAGCGAGACAGCAGGAGATCATGTGCAGTTATCAGGTTGACCGCATCTTCTCCGAGAAGCTGTCAGGAGCGAACACCGACCGCCCTCAGCTCAGGGCAATGCTTGACTATGTGCGTGAGGGTGACACCCTCTACATCGAGAGTATCAGCCGTCTGGGACGCTCCACAAAGGACTTGCTGAACATCATCGACACCCTCACAGACAAGGGAGTAACGCTCATCAGCCACAAGGAGAAAATTGACACCGACACTCCTGCGGGCAAATTTATGCTCACCGTGTTCGCTGCACTCTCACAGTTGGAGCGTGAGCAGCTCAAACAGCGACAGCGTGAGGGCATCGAGATCGCTAAGGCTCAGGGCAAGTACACCGGGCGAAAGCCTATCCCCACCGACTGGACGAGGTTCGGTCAGCTCTATGGGGAATGGAGAGCCAAGCACATCACGGGCAGGGACTTTATGCGGAGAATGAATATGTCAGCAAATACTTTCTACCGCCGTGTGCGTGAGTATGAACTCCGTCACGGCATCACCGAGCCGACCTCAGCTTGACCGTCAGGCGAACGGAAATGCCACACATCACTATCCGAGCCTGCGGAGCGGAATTCTAACCGCTGAAAAGAAAAAGCCCTCAGAAACGCTTACAAGAGCATTTCCGAGGGCTTGCGGTTATTCAGTTCCAATAGAGTTTGTGCCTGTTGTGGTGTGCCCCACAATGCCTATTCAGACTTGTGTGGAACGAAAAATATAGTATTTGGCAATAAAACAAGATAACAATAAATTTATAGTTTAGTTAACTACATAGACATTTCCCTTTATGGCGATTTCGTTTATTATGGCACTACGGTTCAAATCTTTTTGGGACAATAAAACAATACCTATAATATTAATATCAGATTGCTTAATAGTATCTTTACCTGTATTAATACCGTTTCTTATGTTTTCAAATTCGTCTTCCAAATAAGCGTGTTTATCATTTATTATATTAACAAACTTATCTAATGGTGAAATGAGCTTTTCGCCAGCATAGAACAACGGGATACCATACACTCCTCTTTCGTCATTTTGAGGATTTTGAATCGTTGGTAGTGTTGAATCAGAATCATTGTAAGTATCGACCCAAAGCCATGTCACTGTTCCGTATTCACTATATTCATCTATTACAGATGATATATCTGATGAATTGATTGCATTCTTGAATGATACATATATTTTGCCTTCGCCAAGGATTGTTGAAACATCATTATCTTCTTCTGGCGTGGGGAGAAAAAAACGTTGATATTGAGAAGAATCATTTTCTTTAATAAGACAATTAGGAAAGTCTGTATTTGCGTTTACTCCGCTTGTGCCTGTCAATAAGCCGATTTTTTCAAATATGAATTTCTGATCAAGACTCACTTTTAATCTGAATGTAAATTTGTTAGTGTATTCTGTTGTGCTAAAAGGATAACTAAGAATAGAGTATTGATATTCATTACTGCTCTTTTGCTTGATGTCAAGCTCATTTCCATTTGGACAGCTTATATAATAATAATCTTGTATATCTTTATTCATTTGAGTCATCATTTTATCTCTGTTGTGATACTTAGATAAAACAAAAGTGCCTGCCGTAACTAATAATGATATAATTATAATTATAATTGTTTTTTTCATTGCTTCAACCTCTACTTCAAGGCTGGACACCGCTTATAAGCTGTTCATTATAAAAAACAATTATTTTATCATTTGGCAATAGCTGTTCTGTTCCCATTGAATAATCATTCGATGTATCCCAATTAGACCAATCTGCTGCATTTAGTCTAAAATGGATTACAAACTGTTTATTAGGTTGAAGTTCAACATCGGTATTAAATTTGATTTTTGCATATGTATTTCCGTAATCGTCATTAACAAATTCACAAACCGAAGTATTACCTAAGTATTGATTATCTACAGCAAGCCAGTCGCAATGGTATTCAAGGTTTTCTTTATTGTCTGCATTAAATACATAATTTATAGTTATATCACTCATTTTTAAAGGCTTGTCAGAGTTGTTAGTTATAACTATATTGGGATTTATAGTATTTGAGTTACTAATACCTGCATTGCAAGATTCTACTGTTATTTCAGGTGATTTCTCATCATCTTGAATTACCCCTGGATTGATAGTTGGCGTAACAGTTGTATCTATTTCACCATCATTATCAAGATCAATGTTAATAAAAAATGAACCATCTGATAAATTTAAGAATAATACAGATCCACTATTCACAGAGATATTGGTATACAAATAGATGTTTCCATCAATATTGCACATAATATCAGTGTTTTGATCAGCAAGTGAATTGATTTTACAATCATAATTATCATCAGCAAATTGAGCCAGTAAAATCGGATTGCCAACTGATGTTAAAGGGTCAAATTTAAAATTATTCCCTTCATGAACCTCTGAATTTGTGTAATAATATGAACAGGTTTCGTTTGAAAAGAATAAATCAAAATAACCTGAAATAGCAAGCTTATTTGAAAGTGTCTTGGTTTCTTCTATGGCATTAGATGTAAGATTGTTATTTGCCATTTTTGTTCTCATGGGCAGCTTCATAAATGATTTTGTATCTTTTATGTTTTTTAATATCTCATCTATGCATTCCTGACTCTGTATTAACCCCATATGATCTTGATCAAAGATTTTTATATCCAAAAGATCGTGATTAAAATTCATTGTTGCACTTTCAATTGGAACTACACTATCGCCAATACCATATTCTGGAACGAATTGCAATCCTCTATCGCCAGGACAATGTTGAATAGTTGAAATGGTATTTCTATTACTTCCTACTAATGCTATTCTTTTCAGATTATTAGTATTGTTTTGGGATATTTTTATGCGGCTATGGTTATATTTTCCATCTATCCAAAGATAATTATTATAATCATCAGAAATCAGCTCATCAAATTCGTCAAATGTAAAATACGTAAAATTGCCGTTATCTATAAAATAATCATACCAATGATCATAAGTTCGTTTATATGAATATATCCACTGCCAGTCATCTGTATAATCTTTATTTGGCAACAAATCATAACAACTGCCTAAATTCACCAAAACACTTGGAAGTTCAAATGAAGTAAATAATGATTCTGCTACCCCGAGTCCTCCTATGATATATGATAAATCACCAGTGCTTAAAACGCAAAGCATCGTTGGCGCACCCCAAAATGGTGTTCCGGCAGTTATTTGTTTAGAAATATTATCAGCACCATATTCCGAAATGTATTTTTCTGTAACAATACCACCCATACTATGTGCAACAAAAACTACCTCATTATAATCACTAATAAGATCATGAAGATTATTAGCCGTTATTTGCGCTCCCATTCTCCAATCATACGGGAAAAATAAGATATCATACTTATCAGAAATATCAGTATCATTATTTAGTGATTCAATTATTCCTTTATAAGTATCATCATATCCATAATTATTAACAGGATATAATTCAATATTACTATTACCGTAGTAATCGCATTTGAGCGACTGGAACGCATTGTGAATTTTTTTAACATCATCAAAGTTACTTGGCTGTTCAATCCAAGATCCCCATACACTTTCATCATTTGATGTTTTTGCAAGATCTATTCCCATTATTCCCGGTACTACTACAACGGCTCTTTTCAATTTAGGAATTGTTATGTTTTTGGTTATTCGCTTTACTTCTGTATCACCGGTCTTGGCAACTTTGTATGATAATTCAAAATCCAATTTTGCATTTATATCAGAATTATGTTTTGAATCTGTTGGAACTATAAATTTCAAAGGAATTGAATAGCTTTTACTTGGCTTTATTACCGAATAATTGTGTGTAAGTGAGGTTCCATACTTTGGTTCAAGGTTATCAGCAGTGATTTTTATCGATACATCTGTCACATCGCCATCTCCAATATTATCCAAATATACATTTGCATTTATATCATCATAATTAAAATTGGAAATACTAACCTTATTATCAGCGTATACACTTAATGCTAACGGAGGAATTAAATTCTGTTCTAACTCACTCAATCCATAATAGGTAACAAATTCTCGTGTTTCACCACTGGTGAAAGTATCTTTGTTCCATGTGATGGATACTGCACTATCTCCATTAGATCGTCCTGGCTGAGTCACATAATCCCATAGCGTACTTGTTACATTTCCCCAATTAGTAAATTGTACTTTATCAGGTTTTCTGTCTCCCGATTTGTAGAATGTACCTTGTGCTACTACACCGGGATTAGTTGCGGAATCAAAGGCTTGCCATATTTGCGGAATATTAGAACCTGAATATACGGTTTCAGTTGTTACATCAGATCCGTTTACTCTGAATGGCGCAGCATCATTACCACCGAGCATAGTGTCCATCATAATTCTTATGCCCACTTGTTTGGCGTATTCTGTATCATTTTTGACGATATACTTAATCTTAACAACATCATCTCGTCCAGTCGCCGAATTCTCAATAATAGATAGTTCTTGTGTGACATCAACACCATCATAAGAAGCTTTGGAAACACTTTTAGAACCATCAGCATCATAAGTTACATTTGATGATGTAAACTCATTTATGCTTTCACCAACAACAATTGTTGTTTTTGATGTTCCTCCACCCGGATGACCGAAAAGCATCTTTTTATTATCATCAGTTGAACTGTTAGGGTTTCCTCCTATTGTACCAATAGTATAGTGACCATTACTTGCAGTGTTGAACTCAATGTAGTCATTTGCTATTAAAGTATTATTTTTGAGAATACTTTTAAGCATTCTATTTTGGGGAACACTTACAGCAGAACTTGCCAGATTTGATTTCCATTCTTGGTACTCTTCACCATTAGGATCTAACGTTGAGTAATATTGATATTCGTCAACATAATCATCGGCAAAAGCAGGTAAACTCGTAAGCATAGTTGTAGATAACGCAATACAGCTAAGACCTGCCACGATACGTTTCAAAATCTTATTCTTAACCATTTCATACCCCCTTTCTGCAACACACAGTTGCCAATTATTTCTTGTTTACATAGTTTCTCAGCTCTTCTGGCTCTACAGGTTGTGCGAACCAATGGAAGCAAGCACTCGGAACTGATGTGGTAGCTACCACCAGCGCAAGAGCCGCCAGTGCCGTAGAAGCCTTCTTTGCTATGCTCATCAGCTTTTTCATTACAAATCCCTCCTTTCAAACAGTTCAGATAAGTCAGGCTCTTTCGGTTGATAAAACGTAATACCGCAAACGCTGCCATTTGAGATATACAGCACCAGCCTTACAAGAGCAAGAATTACAATCGCCAAAATACTCCGTTTTTCTCTTTCCTTATCATCGTTTACTGTTATCACCCCGATTCAAAAAGTGACCGAGCAGTGCCATGATTGCTGACAGCAGCATTCCGCTTGATACATAAAGGCTTAGTTTTTGATATTGGAATACAAGCAGTGCAATCGTGACAACGGATAGGGTAACAGCTAAGATGCAGCTTCTTTTCCTTAGCTTGACACTCTTTTCCTCTGACATCGGTTTATTCGGATGCGGAACGGGAGCAATACATAGAATGATTGGTAATGCTATCATTATGAAACTGATGCTGAATATTGGCGTAATATGTCCGCTTACATTGCAAATGCCGTAAGAGAAAACCATCATCACCATGACAAGCGTGAACATACAACTAAGATGACTGTTAGCGTGAAACCCACCTACAAACTGTCTCAACCCCATAAATACGGCTATGAATACAACAACCGCAGGCAGCGTATGGGAAAACAGAGCAATCAGCAGGACGATAATGGTATTCAGCACATCAGAGATCAGCAGCTCCATTCCATATGCGTAGATCACCTCTTTGGATTCTTCCGTTATGTTCTGAACCACAAAAAAGTGTGCTATGCTTTTTGCAAGTTTTGAAATCATTTCTGAATCACTTCCTGCAAAAATCATAACACAAGTTGCAAATTTTTTCAATAGGTTTTGAGAAAAAAGGTCTCAAAGTGTCCCCAAATGTCGTCTTCTTGTCCCGAAATGCAAATAGTTAAATTTGTAAACAATTACGAACCATAATGTTCAGCTTAAAAATTCCGTCATCATAATCGAAACTTACTAACCCACCCAATCTATCAACGGAGGATTTGATACTGTTTATCCCTATGCCGTGAAGCCCTTGTTCTTTCTTTGTTGATGTTAAAACAGATGTATCTACCTTATCTGATGTATTTGTAATGACAATAAATAGCTTCTCTCGTTCTTCCATTAGGCTTATCCAAATATGCTTATGTGATACACCAGCTCTCTGGCAACCTTCTATTGCATTGTCAAGAGCGTTTCCGATGATACGGCACAACTCCAATTCGTCTGCCTTGATATTTGTTATGATATTGACCTTGCAAATAAACTCTATACCGTATGTCTGAGCAAGAGAACCCTTGATGTTCACAATAGAATCGACGGCATTATTACCAGTATAGCAGAGTCTGTTAGCAAGCCTTACAAATGAGCTTAGCTTGACAAGATATTCCTTAGCAGAATCAGTATCATTGTTTTCCAACATATCATTCAGAACTAAAAATTGATTTTCAATATCGTGTTTAAACTCTCGTACTTGCTTGTATGACAGGGTAAGCAGCTTATAGTTTTCCTGTTCCTGTTGCTTTATTGTTTCAAGGTATTTTAACTTTATCTTATCTTCAAAACTTTCAAAGAAATTAAACATAGCAAGGTTTATAAAGATAATTCCTGCAAGAGAAACGCCCAAAGAAACATAACTATAAGTGTTGCTGCCAACAAATCCATCAAGCATTGTTTGTAAAAGAAAAATACTTATGATTGGAATAACTATTATCAATATCCAATATTTTATCGGCAGTTCACGAATTTTTTTGTTTATTATGCGGTGCATCAATCCTATAAGCCATAAATAAATTATATTTGTGCCTACCATTCCGAGATAACGTCCTAAACCAGACTCTAAGAATTCATCTGGTGTTCCCATATTAGCAATGCAAAGTAATCCAATCACAATAGGTTCAGATATAGATATAATCAGTAAAAACAATATGTTCCAAAATATTTTATGACGGATTGAATCATCATAACAAATAAAGGACATGGAGCTAATAAGAATAATGGTTGTAATCAGATACACTAAAATATTATCTGTCAACAAAACTGTCGCTGACAGTATTACAGTAGAAAGAAGATACGACAGATAAAGAACTGCTTTATTAACTTTTGCCTTACTCAACAAGGAAAAGTATAAGAATACCAACATCATTTCAATTGCTACATTGACAATCTCAATGATATTTTCAATCAATACGGGCAACTCGATCATCTCCCTGTTGCATAGTTAAGATAGCGAGCAACTATCTCATCTTTATATGTTTTGCCTATGGGGATTTTTCTGCCGTTGCTTAGAATAATATCGTACTTGGTAATATTCTGTATATGGTCAAGATTTACAAGTATTCCACGGTTTATAATAGCGAAATTGTACTTTAACAACTCGCCACACACAGTTGAAAAATCGCCGCCGTACTCCAATTCACCATTAACTGTGAATAGTGATACCTTTCTTCTATGTCCCTCAAAGTAAAGAATATCTGTCAGCCTGAACTTGAATGACAGATTTTTATTATTGAAAGTGAAAGTTCTAAATCGCTGCTGGCACTCAGCAATGATAGAATTTAGCTGTTTGGTATATACATAGTCTGGCTGATTTTTCAATATATAGCGAAACGCTCCCACATCGTAGCCCTTAACGGCAAATTCGGCATAATTCGTCAGGAAAGAAATAATAACTGAACCATCTATCTGTCTGATTCTTTCAGCGGTCTGCAATCCGGTCAGATCGGGCATTTCAACATCGAGTATGATGACTTCATACATTCCCTTGACATAGAAACTCAATAAGTCTCTCCCGCTTGTAAATTCGTGTATTTCGCAGTCGGGGAGTTTCATTTCTCTTAATCTGTTATGAAGTTGTTTTAAGAATACAGGTTCATCATCAACGATAGCAATATTCATAGCAATCACCTCACAATTGGTCATGCTTTATGTATCAGTTATCATTATACCACATCGGAGAGATTATTTCAAGAGAAAAAATAGCTATGCCTCCATTAATAGTTTCGGAGACATAGCCTCATGTTGCGTTATTTTATATTCATCGAATATGGTCTATTGCCTGATTTAAGAGTGGGTGTACTTATAAGTGCTTCACAGAAGACAGCGAGAGAACGCCGAAATACAATGTCACTTGGGTCGATAAGCATGGAGTTACCCATGACGGTGTCGTGGGCGGCGACCCGAAGTGCGACGGCCACAAGCTCCCGTGCCTGTTCGAAGCAGGCGAATACGAAGCGCATTATATGACCACCGGCTCCAAGGAGCGCATCTTCCCGCATACCTTTGAGCTTGACAGAAGCTATGACGCGGTAGGCGGCGGCAGAGTCGATGTACTCAGATGTTCCGTCTGCGACTATACCGTTCCAGTGAAGAGCCATGTCCATGATTACGGCTGGAACTGGGACTGCACCGGCTTCGGCAGTATCTATGAGTATACCTTCAACATCGGCGGCTCGACCAAGACGGTGGAGCAGCTCATCCTTGAATCCGGCTATGCCCACCCCGAAAAGTGCAAGGTTCCCGGCTGCGAGGAGTTCATCATGGTTCCCCATAGCTGGGGCCGCTGGAATGTGGTCAAAAACCCTGATACCGAGGGCGATAAAGGCAGCATGGAAGCTGAATGCAGCGTCTGCGAATACAAAGAGACGAAAGAAATTGACGGCGATTGGACAAAGGACACCGCTCTTGTGACGGTGAAAAATGGCCGGGCAACCCGTATGATCGTCAAGCCCGGCGACAAGATCAGGCTTTATCCCGAGGAGAGAACCGGTCAGAAAGCCATAGGCTGGAAGGTGGAGTATCGCCGCGAATACAATGAGTATGACATCATACCTGTTACTAGAAATTGGAATACCAATGAGGCGAAGACCCTGTTCAAGCTGGTGACCAACGGCTCCGCCCTCGAGTGGGGCTGCACGATCCCAGAGTTCAGCGCCATGGGTGCCCCCGGAGGCGGCAGTTTCTTCTTTGAGCCTGTCTATGCAAGCTGTGACCACAGCGGAGGCACCACGGTGCTCAATGCGAAGGAGCAGGTCTGCGACCGTAAGGGCTACACCGGCGACACCGCCTGTGCAGACTGCGGCCATGTCATCAGTGCCGGTTCGGATATCTACCCACCTGCAAACGCCGGTCATACCGGTCCACTGCAGCCGCTGTACTACTACGGCACGGCCAACTCAGCCACCACAGACGCGAGCCATGGTGGCAAACGCTATAACGCCAAATCGGGAGACTGCCGACACCGCGCCTATGAGGGCGACTACCGCTGCACGGCTTGCGGCGGCACCGTAAAGGGCGAGACCGGCGACTTCAGGCATAGCGGTCCCCTTGAACTGCGGGATGTAAGAACGGCGACCTGTACAGAGAGGGGCTATTCCGGCAACCAGTACTGCTCAGCGTGCGACAGGATCGCGCAGAAGGGCATCTCAACCCCGTCCCTCCACGAAATTGCCGATAACTACAAGCTGATCAATGAGGTTAAGCCAGGATGCACCACCTCAGGCTATAGCGGCGACCAGCAGTGCACAGCCGGCTGCGGACAGATTATCCGCTACGGTCATGTCGTTAATAAGCTCAGCCACGACTGGGACGGCGGCAAACCCGCAAAACAGGGCAAGAGCGAAGGAATTCTCTACACCTGCCAGCGTGCCGACTGCGGCGAGACAAGGTTCGTCAGAAGCTCCGCTGCGACCGGATACATTGTCACGGTTATCAAGGGCACGGCCTCCGTTGCTGCAGGGACACTCATCACAGACAAAATCGCGCAGAACACCGTTGTGACCGTTACGGCGGACGCACCGGAGGCAGGCAAGGTCTTTGACAAGTGGGTCGTGCTGGAGGGCAATGTCACTCTGGCAGACGTCACCAAGGCGACTACCACCTTCACCATGCCCGGCAATGATGTGAAGCTCGAGGCCACCTATAAGGATGCGCCTCCAAGCCATACCCACAGCTACGGCACCGAGTGGAAGTATGACGACACCGATCACTGGCATGAGTGCGAGTGCGGCGATAAGGCCAATATTGCGGCTCACAGTGCCAGCGAGTGGATCGTTGACACGGCAGCTACCGAAACCGCCGACGGCGCTAAGCATAAGGAATGCACCGTCTGCAAGAAGGTTCTTGAAACCGCACCGATCCCCACAACAGGCAGCAATCATACCCACAGCTACGGCACAGAGTGGAAGTATGACGGCACCAACCACTGGCATGAGTGTGAGTGCGGCGACAAGGCCGACACGGCAGCACACAGCTTCCAGTGGATGATCGACAATGCCGCTGCCAAGGAGTCCACCGGCATCAAGCACGAGGAATGCACCGTTTGCGGCGCCAAGCGCAGCGAAAATACGGTCATTGACAAGCTCCCCGACGGCGGCAACACCGACAATACAAGCAACAGTGATAATAACACCAATAAGCCAGGAAATGACGACTCCACCAAGTGTCCTCAGACCGGTGACAGCAGCAACCACATCGGTTGGCTGGCTGCTCTGTGCGGCGTTCTGACTCTGCTGGGCGTAAGCGGCAAAAAGAGAAAGAAATCCGAAGTTAAATAAGCCGACGCTTCCGAAATCGAACTAGCCTAAACACAATAGGCGGTGACGGATCATTCCGCCACCGCCTATTTTCCTGAGAGCGGGCTTGGCAGCAAGTCCCTTTCCGAAAGGCGGCAAGCGACACCCACATTCTGACCATGTATCCCCAGCCGAACGGGGACGGCAATCTCCGGCGTTCTTTCTTTATGCCTTCGACAAAAATCAGAGCAAAGCTCAAAAATCTTTTAGGAAATTAAAAAACTTGGTTTTAGCCCCCTCAACTTTTCGGCATGGAAAGTGAGGGGGCTTTCTCTATAGCCTCCGCCCGTTCTTTGAAAACCGAATAGTACAGCGCATCCTTTTGTAGGGCGTAATTTTTTTTGCCTAAAAGCAAATTTACTCACTGTCAAAAGCTTGAACTCACTACAAATAAAAAAATGGTAACACCAGCAGGAAGTTATTTTCCTGCTAATGTTACCTCATTTACAAGTATCACAAGATTTAAAGGGGAAATGATAAAGACTTTGTAATGCTTATCGTAATTCTTGTAGCTTTACGCTTAATTCTTGTAAATGTTTTTTGGCTCTTTAGCTTGATAGCCACCATACATTGATGCACATCCGCAGGCAGCTATACCCATTCTCTTAGTTGCTCTGGCAATAAGGCTAGCAAGCAATTTCTTAAATGATCTCATTCTTATCACACCTCTTTTCTTTGATCTTCGCTGATATTATTAAAACTGCAATTAATAGATTTGTTAACAGGATCATAGATCCAACCATCTGATATCTATTGATAATCGCCCCGCCAAACAGATCAAGCAACAGAAAAACTATCATTCCCATCGCTTTGAACTTTGGCTTTTTTTCTTTTTCTATAGGCTTATTTTTGTTCTCCACAGGGCAGAATACAAAAGCTATTATCTCTTCAAACACAACCAAGGCAACTATCACCCATATATTTATATATCCGCATACCTTGTCATTAAGAAAAGCTGTAGCAATAAATGTTGAACACATCAGCAGATTGCATCTGAAATATGTATCTGCATGATACCCTCCGGTAATAACCCTGACAGCAATAAACACTGCCAAATATATTACGCTTTCCAGCAAATGCCCTGTCAATGCTCCCATAAGCAATACAAGCACAATGTTTAACATTGATGAGATAGTTATTTCAATGCCATACCGATAAAAATCCTGTACCTCATCTGCTTTGCCGATAGCTTTCTGCTCGGTCAAAAAATTAAGTATACCCGATACAACAAGATCCATAAACTATCGCCTCGCTTTTGTCTTACCCTAATTTGAATTTTACTAGAATAAAAGCAATATGTCAAGCTTTTTGGAATGAGTTGCAGGTTTTTGTCACGAAATGCAGCAACGGCCCCGAACAATTAGTTCAGGACCGTTGTATCTGCCATCAATGTTACCTGACAGCAAAACATTCCCTCCGACTCATAGAAATCGCATCTGCCATTATATTTTCTTGCTATCTCTCTGATTATTGAGGTCCCCAGACCATGCTGTTTTTTATCAGCCTTTGTGGTCGTAAGCCTTGGATTACTATCCATAACAGAATGATCTATTGAATTTTTTATTAAAAACGTATATGTATCCGTTTCTCGGTCGATCTTCAGATACAGAAATTTATTTGCGTCGTCGGCTATTTCCTTGCATGCCGTTATAGCATTCTCCAACGTGTTGCTCAACAGGTCGCAAAGGTCAGTTCCCTTTATTCCCTCAAAATCTGAAACTGTTATACATGATATTTTTATCCCCAAGGAAGAAGCCATCGTAAGCTTTGCGTTAACGATAGCATTTACAATATTATTTTTCGTTTTAACATAGGACTCCGACTTCTCGATAAGGTCAAAGCTTTCTGAGATAAATTTTCTCGTTTCATCTATTTTTTGTACTTTCAACAGTTCATTGACCGTTTCATATTTGTCTTTTATATCATGCCTTAGTTTTCTCATGGCATCATATTGCGACTCGGCGTTTCCGATAAACTGCTCAAGATACTGCTCTCTTAGTTTGACTATCTCCATTTTCTTGAGCTTCCGATTCTTTTTTATCAAAGAATTTATTATCCAGAATATAAGTATATTAAGGACAAAGACAAGCATATATGACAGATTTATATACAGCCTATGGCCATCGTCTGCCGAAAGGGACAGTTCATGTATTACCATAACGAGAGAAAACGAAATAATAAGCACTGCAATTATTGTCACCCAATCTGAAGCCGTATAATCATCTGTGTGTTTAAAGGCCATCAGTATTAATCTAAATACAATTAATATAGAGATCTGGATCATTATAAGCGTCACAAATCTCAGCAAGCTTTGTTCGACCACAAGCTCCCTGAGGGATATTTTAAAAAATGACGATACAACATTTAGTTCCAATGACGTTATCAACAAGATCGCAACCTGAGAGAGGGATATGGAAAGAAATTTCTTTACAGCATTGTCACTAAAAAAGCAAAACGCAAAAACAAGCAGACTTGCCCAGTACAAAGCACTTCCAAAGCCCTCAAATACAGTGAAATAATTAAAAACAGTGACCAGACAGCCTTCACAAACGGCAAATATAACAGCCCATATCTTAGCCGTTTCATGAGATCTTGGCGTAAGAAATTTATATATAAACCATGTTTCCAGACCGCCCTGATAAAAGTTTATCAAGATCTCAAATATCGTCCACAATGTAATAGTCATCACTTTCTCCTCAGATATTCAGTCAAAGCGTCGTCAACTGCATTCTTATATCCTCGGCTCATGGGAAGCTCTGAACCGCTTTTGAAGATCACTGTTTCATTTGAACGGCTTATGTTAAAAACATATTTCAGATTGACGATATATTTTTTATGCACCCGTATAAAATCAAATTTACGATAAGCTTCTTCTATCTCGCCAATGCTATCTCTGACTGCAATAGTATCCTTATTATTTGCAAAATGATATATGATGCTGTGGCTATTGCTCTCTATATAAGTTACATCCCGAAGCTTTACAGAGATCCTTCCCTGCTCCCTATTCTCCAAAACCACTGTCTTTTCCTGCTTCAATGCGTCCGTCAGCTGTCCTGCTACCATATGGAGCCTATCCTTCATAACATCGGCGTCAGGATCTTTGCAGATAAAATTCAGCGGTCTGAAATTAAAGCTGTCATAAACCAGCTCCTGATGACTTGTCACAAAGATCACGAAGCAATTACCATTCTGACCTAGCTGCCGCGCGACTTCAAAACCGGTCATTTCAGGCATATCAAGGTCAAGAAATATAGCCGAAAAAGGCTTTTTACCATGGCAGTAAAAAAAGCTCTCAGCTTTGGTAAACGTTTCTATTTCAGCCTTGACCGACCTTGATTCAAGTTCATTTGCCAGCATAGATTTAAAAAACTGAAGAAATACAGCATTATCATCACAAACTGCGATCCGCATTTTTTCACGTCCTTTTATAACATAGTCTATGTACGATTTTATATTACCATAATTATACCGTAAGGTCAAGCCATAAGGCGTTTCACAGCTCCCTGCGTCAAGACCTCACTTGGCTGCAAACAAAAAAAGGGCTGTTCTAACAGCCCTTCAGTCTGCCGCAAAAGTGTAAGACCAACGTCCCACTTATTTAGGACTTTTCCAACTTATTTCGTTTTTGATCCCTACCCCTTAGGCTTTTTCATAGTAAGCGAAATACGCTTTTTCTTCAGGTCAACGTTAATTACCCAAACCTTAACTACCTCCCCGACCTTTACGACCTCAAGAGGGTGCTTTATATATCTGTCGCACATCTGAGAAATATGTACAAGACCGTCCTCATGGACGCCGATATCAACGAACGCACCGAAGTCTATAACGTTTCTCACTGTGCCCATAAGCTCCATGCCCGGTTTCAGGTCTTTAAGCTCCATAATGTCGCCGCTTCTCATAAGCGGTGGTGGCAGCTCGTCACGAGGGTCACGACCCGGCTTTTCAAGCTCCCCTACTATGTCCTTTAACGTCGGAGCACCAATACCGATATCTGTGGCAAGCTTCTTCATGCCCATTGCATTGACTTTCTCAGCTATCTGCTTTACATCGCCCATGTCCGCAAGGCTCAGCCCACATCTGTCAATAAGCGCCTGTGCTGCCTTGTATGACTCAGGGTGAACAGCGGTGTTATCCAGCGGATTTTTTCCGCCACGCACTCTCAAAAAGCCTGCGCACTGCTCAAAAGCCTTTGCGCCAAGCTTCGGAACTTTCATAAGCTGCTTTCTTTCGGTGAAAGCTCCGTTTTCCTCACGGTAGGAAACAATATTCTTTGCAACTGTCATATTTATGCCCGATATGTATGACAACAATGAGTATGAAGCCGTATTAAGGTCAACGCCTACTGAGTTTACGCAGTCCTCAACAACGCCCTTTAAAGCCTCGTCCATTCTCGCCTTTGGCATATCATGCTGATACTGTCCAACACCTATTGCCTTTGGGTCTATCTTTACAAGCTCTGCAAGAGGGTCCTGCAAACGGCGTGCTATTGATACTGCTGAACGCAGTGAAACGTCATACTCAGGAAACTCCTCAGCCGCAAGCTTGGAAGCGGAGTAAACTGAAGCGCCTGCCTCAGACACCACCATGTAAGAAACTTTCTGCGGAATTTCTTTGATAAGCTCGGCTGTGAACTGCTCCGTTTCTCTTGAAGCAGTGCCGTTTCCTATGGAGATGGTCGTAACACCATATTTCTTTATAAAGCCCGTCAGGATACGCTTAGCACGCTCTGTATCCTTCTTTGGCGGAGTAATGTAGATTATCGCAGTGTCAAGCACCTTGCCCGTAGCGTCCACTACAGCGGTCTTACAACCGTGAGCATATCCCGGGTCAAGACCAAGGGTAACAGTGTCTTTAACAGGCGGCTGCATAAGAAGCTGTCTGAGATTTGAGGAGAACACCTTTATTGCCCCCTCCTGAGCGTTTGCCGAAAGCTCCGCCCTTATCTCACGCTCTATGGACGGATAAATAAGTCTTTTATAGCCGTCCTCACAAGCAGCCGTAACAAGCTGTCCGCACTCTGACTTGTTTTTTACATATTTTGAAACGCAGGCTCTCTCTCCTGCACCCTCTGGGACATTCACTGATACTTTCAGAACGCCCTCTTTTTCGCCTCTATCCAAAGCCAAAACTCTGTGACCTGCTATCTTCCCAACAGCCTCGGCATAGTCGTAATAGTTCTCGTACACTGACTCGGTATTCTCGTCAGACGCTTTTGAGCTTATCACGCCTATCTGTGAAAACAGCGTTCTTATGTATTTTCTAAGGTCAGCGTCGTCAGAGATATCCTCTGCGATTATGTCCATTGCACCCTGCAAAGCTTCGTCTGCAGACTTTACGCCCTTGTCCTCGTTGATAAATTTTGACCCCTCGACCTGCGGGTCGCATTTCTTATCCTGAGTCAAGATAAGTTCAGCCAGTGGTTCAAGCCCCTTTTCTCTTGCCACCGAAGCCCTTGTTTTACGCTTTGGCTTGAAAGGTCTGTAGATATCCTCCACCTCCACAAGGGTCTTTGCATTTTCGATAGCAGACATTATCTGGTCTGTCATTTTCTCCTGCTCAGTGATAGAAGAGATTATCTCGCCTTTACGTTTTTCGAGATTTCTCAGGTAAGTGAGCCTGTCAGCGATCTCTCTAAGCACCTGATCGTCCAACGAGCCTGTAAGCTCTTTTCTGTATCGTGCAATAAACGGTATAGTTTTATCGTCATCAAGGAGTGCAACAGTATTGTCTATCTGCTCCTGTCTGAGCTTAAATTCTTCCGCAAGGGTCTTGTTAATATCCATGTTTTTACCAATCCTTTTTATTACTTTTTGCGTATTATCACATATAATATTATAGCACATTTTCGATAAAAACGCAACGAAAATGCGGTCGAAAACTGTAACAAAGATATTATATAATACATATAGGATCTATCAGAAAATTAATAAAAGCAGGCAAAAATGCACTTGAAAAAAGGGCATAGATATGATATCATAGAAGAATAAAACAGTATTCAGGAGTGTTTATATGCTAAATCAGTTTTCAAGAACCGAGCTTTTATTCGGCAAAGAAGCAATGGAAAAGCTCAGCAACAGCAGGGTTGCGATTTTCGGCATAGGCGGTGTAGGCGGATATGCAGTTGAAGCCCTTGCACGAAGCGGTGTAGGCGAGCTTGACCTTATAGATGATGACAAAGTGTGTCTGACCAACATCAATCGTCAGATAATTGCCACAAGAAAAACAGTAGGAAAATACAAGGTAGACGTGGCGGAGGAACGTGTTCACGACATCTGCCCTGACATAAAGGTAAACACATACAAGTGTTTTTATATGCCTGACACAGCGGATCAGTTTGATTTTACTCAGTATGATTACATTATCGACGCCATTGACACTGTTACAGGCAAGCTGGAGATAATAAAGCGAGCAGACGTCGCAGGAGTACCTGTTATATCCTCAATGGGTGCAGGCAACAAGCTTGACCCTACAGCATTCCGTGTGGCGGACATTTATCAGACAAAGGTCTGCCCACTTGCGAAAGTCATGCGACGAGAGCTTAAAAAGGCTGGTATAAAGTCGCTTAAAGTTGTTTACTCAGAGGAACAGCCTATCAGACCGATAGAAGATATGGCTATTTCATGCCGTCAGGACTGCATTTGCCCTCCTGGCACAGCAAGAAAATGCACAGTGCGCCGTGATATTCCAGGCTCAACGGCATTTGTGCCGTCAGTGGTGGGACTTATCGTGGCAGGAGAAGTTATTAAAGATCTGGCAAAGAAATAATGCAAACAAATGACGAACCATTGATCAGCTGTGGTATAATGGTTTTGGAAATTGGTCGGAATAAACTGCCCGACAAATCAGCAGTTGATAAGGAGTACAGGAATGAAAAATAGAATAATATATTGCCTTAATTTCCTTTGGACAAGCATTATTGCATTTTCGTTTCCAATATGCTTTGGCTGGATTTTTCTTGATATAACAGGTCATTCAAAAGGATATAGTTATAATTTAGGTTCTGAAAAAGATGTTTCAATATTATTTGGCTGCATTGAGTTGTTGATATGGTTGGCATTATCCTTACCATCATATATTTATATTTTTCGGAAAACAATCACTAAAGGGAAACGAAACTTGTATGTAATAATCGCTTTTTATATAGCTCTTGCTTTAATTTGTATCATTGTTTCAGGCGGAATATCTGCCTATTTAAAAGCAGTTTTCAATATATATTAATCAGATTTATCTCAACTATTACTTCCCATTTGTCGAGCAGATCACTTATCGCAGCACTATTATTTGAATTTTTCAGAAAGGAAAAACTGTTATGCAAGAATGGCTCATGACTATAACGCTTGGAATAATCGGAGTATTTTTGATAGCTGTTACATATGCCGCATTATATCAAAGCAAAAAAAGCCAAAAACACATATCTGGATTTCCATTTTTCGGTGGGTTTATTCTTGCTGTTGCATTTCTCTTCTCTCCTATTAAATGGTTAGCTTTTCTGGGCTTCATTGATTATGGTTTGTGGCTCCTGCCATATGTATTGATTATGGATTATTATAACAACAAAAAATTCAAAAAGATATATATGCAGCAGAATTTTGAACAACGCATCAGTGATGAATCAAAAGAATTACGTATCAGAATTTCTGAAAGAAATGAAGAATGGGTACAGCCGTATATTACGAATTTAGTTTATGTACTCAAAGTGCCTAAGCTGTATATGCTGTTTGTACAGACCAAAATGGAAAGAAATTTTTACTTATTGATAAATGCCAAAGAAAAAGCAACATTGAAATAGTTCCTTTTGATAATAATACTATTCTGCTTACAGACCTCAACTCAAAAAATGTTGATTATTCAGTAGAAATTGAAATCAAAGACAATCCATAAATAGTTTCCCATTTATCGAATAGCTCCCTCATCACAGCACTCATGACGTGTGCTGTGATTTTTTTTAGACAAACAGTGCTTCCGTACACCTACATTAGTGTAAGCATACGAAAGCACTGTTTCCTTACATTACATTTACAAACTTCAATACTAAATCATATATACAAAAAAAGAGCTATAGAAAAAGCTACAGCTCTTTGGCTCCCCCTGTTGGACTCGAACCAACGACCCTTCGGTTAACAGCCGAATGCTCTACCGACTGAGCTAAGGAGGAATATGACTAAACAGAGAAGAATATTATCTTCTCTGTTTAGTAAGGTGTCGGCAGCACCCTATCTTACCGGGACGTTACCATCCAAGTATTTTCGGCGAAGAAGAGCTTAACTACTGTGTTCGGCATGGGAACAGGTGTGACCTCAACTCAAACGCCACCGACTAAGTGAAGAGGAACGAATCCTCAAAATTGAATAATGAAAAAGCTGTTGGTTAAAAGGAGTAGTCATAACCAATAAGGTTAAGCCCTCGACCGATTAGTACTCGCTAGCTAAACACGTCACCGTGCTTACACTTTGAGCCTATCAACCTTGTAGTCTTCAAGGGGTCTTACTCTGTAAACAGAAGGGATATCTTATCTTAAGGGCGGCTTCACGCTTAGATGCCTTCAGCGTTTATCCGTTCCGCACATAGCTGCCCAGCTGTGCCACTGGCGTGACAACTGGTGCACCAGAGGTGCGTCCATCCCGGTCCTCTCGTACTAGGGACAGCTCCTTGCAAATATCCTACGCCCACGACAGATAGGGACCGAACTGTCTCACGACGTTCTGAACCCAGCTCGCG
>OIDU01000175.1_pt1 | contig 34204 bp, 25 predicted proteins | sample 1581481 | NCBI WGS metagenome assembly OIDU01 (sample SAMEA3882519, study PRJEB24775) | human gut metagenome | biome: human-associated habitat; feature: intestine environment; material: feces | place: Netherlands | collected 2009/2010
AGCATTTTGGCAACGCAGATGCCGTGCCGCAGCTGCCGGAGCGGTGCTTAAGCCGTCAGGCGGGAATTGTGCGGTGTTGCCTTTAGTTTGGGGCTGCCCCAGCGCCGGATAGAAAGCACGCACGGGGCTGGCTGACAAAAAGGTACAAAACGTGGGACGATGCACAAGCACCGCCCCACGTTATTTTATATTGGCAGAAATAAGATCAGAAATAGCACTTGATGTTGAACTTATCCACGTTCTGCTTTTCTTCCACCACCAGTTTTTCATGGTTGAAGTCAAAATGCACGCTGCGGCAGTCATCCGTATTGCGGGTCAGGCGCAGCAGGGTGTCCACGCGCTTCTGCTCGTCCTTGGTATAGAACAGGTAGCTGGCGCCTTCGCGCTTGGCGCGGCCGGTGCGGCCGATGCGGTGGGTGTAATGCTCGTTCTCTTCGGGCACATCATAGTTGATGACGGCGTCCACATCCGAAACATCGATGCCGCGGGCGGCCACATCGGTGGCAACCAGCACATTGATCTCGCCGGCCTTAAAGCGCTGCATGATGCGGTTGCGTTCCGCCTGGCTCAAATCGCCATGCAGGCAGTCTACATTAAAATGCAGCCGGGCCAGCTGGTTTGCCAGCATGCCGGTGTTGTACTTGGTGTTGCAAAACACCATTACGCGCTTGTAATCCTTGCTGATGATGATCTGGGCCAGGTCAGCCAGCTTGTCGCGGCCGGTGGTCAGCAGCTTGTACTGGGCAATTTTGGGGCTGGATTCCTGCACCGGCTGAACGTCTACTTCGGCGGCGTTGTGCTGGTACAGCCAGCCGATATCCAGTACCTCGCGGCTGATGGTGGCGCTGAACATGGATAGGGACTCTCTGCTTTTCAGCAGGTCAATGATGCCGCGCACATCCTTGTAAAAGCCCATGTTCAGCATTTCGTCGGCTTCGTCCAGCACAATGGTCGTCACCTGCGAAAGATCCAGCGCATGGTGGCGGTAGTGGTCCATCAGGCGGCCGGGGGTGGCAACCACGATCTGGCAGCCGGCTTTCAGCTGTTTCTGCTGCTTTTCCAGCCCGGCACCGCCGTACACGCACACCACGCGGATCTCCGGCAGGAACTGCGCCAGGTTAGTCAGATCCTGTGCAATCTGCTGTGCCAGCTCACGCGTGGGGCTGAGCACAACGGCCTTGGGCGCACCTGCCGGGAAACCAGCGGCCTTTTGCAGAATGGGAATGCCGAACGCAACGGTTTTGCCGGTGCCGGTGGGGGCCTTGGCAATCATATCATGCCCGGCCAGCATCAGGGGAATGGCCTTCTGCTGGATTTCGGTCATCTCGGTATATCCCATTGCCTGTGTTGCCCGGATGATCTCCGGCCGCACGGAGGAAGAAAGTTCAGTGAAGTTCATAAATTAGTGTACACCTTTCGTGTTAGTTAGGGGTTAGGAGGGAGGAGTTAATTAGGAATGAGAAATTAGAAATTGGAATGAATGATAAATTTATATGTAGGGCGGGGTCACTGACCCCGCCGGAACTTAGGTCGGATTGAACATTGAAAATATGTGACGAATCCACAAATTACTTGTAGGGGCGGCGTCCCCGACGCCCCGGATGGGCAATAATTATACCGCACATTTCAATGGATCTAACGTCTTATATGGCTTTCCGACTTTCCCGAAAAAACGCTTTTTCCCATTATAACAGCAAAAGCCGGGTGCGGCAAGTGCGCACCCGGCAAAATGCGGTGTGTTTTGCGTTTTACAGCTCACAGGAGGCAAAACCGTCCTTGCCCAGCACCAGAACACGGGTATAGCCCAGTTCCTTCAGCTGTGCGGCGGCTTCCTCAAAGCCAAAGGTCAGGGCCTTGGCTTCGTGGGCATCGGCGGTAATGGTCACATTGCCGCCCATGGTCAGCCATTCTTTCAGGATGGCCGGGGAGGGAAAGTAATCCTCGCGGAAGCCGCGATAAACCGAGCTGGTATTCACTTCCAGCACGCAGCCAGCCTGTGCAGCGGCTTCCAGTGCCTTGTGGGCAGCGGCGGTGTAGCGCGGGTCGGATTCATCAAAAAACTTGCCGCTGCCGTTCACCTTTTTGATCAGGTCAAAATGACCCAGGATGGTGGGCTTTTTGGCAGCAACTGCAGCTACGTTGGCAAAATACGTTTCCACCACAGCAAGGCCATCGCCGTCAAAGTCGTCCTGGATGCAGGCAGCCAGATCCGCTTCGCGCCAGTCAATCTCGTAATATTTGCCGGTCTTGGGGCCCTTGACATAATGGGCGCTGCCGATCCAGTAATCATAGGCAGCCGGGTCGTCATCGCTGTACAGATCCCATTCCAGGCCGCACAAAATGTCCAGCTTGCCGGCATAGCGCTCTTTCAGCTTGGCTACCTGGGCGCGGTACAGCTGGGTGCGTGCATTGGTCATGCAATACTCAATGTCGTGCGGGGTGTGGCTGTGGCCAGAGAAGCCCAGCGTTTTCAGCCCGGCTTTCCAGGCGCTCAGGGCAAGCTCCTCCAGGGTGTTTTTGCCGTCACACAGCTTGGTGTGAACATGAACCGAACTGAGCAGATATTCCTTAGCCATTACTGCATCCTCTCCTGTTTCACTTTATGGTCAATAACATGGCGCTTTTCCAGCTCTTTGGTGATGTCTTCTACGGAAATGCCAAGTTCAATCATCAAAACCATCACATGGTAGGCAAGGTCGCTGATCTCGTAAACGGTTTCCTCTTTGTCGCGCTTGCTGCCTGCAATGATCACTTCGGTGGATTCCTCGCCGACCTTTTTCAGAATCTTTTCCAGACCCTTGTCAAACAGGTAGGTGGTGTAGCTGCCCTCTTTGGGGTTGGTCTTGCGGCCTTCGATCAGCTCATACAGCCCCTGCCAGGTGAACTGCTTCAGCTCATCGGAAACATAGACCGGGTTAAAGAAGCAGCTTTCCGCGCCGGTGTGGCAGGCGGGGCCGCTCTTGATGACATCCACGACCAAAGCGTCCTTATCGCAGTCTGCGGTGATGGAAACCACGCGCTGCACATTGCCGCTGGTTTCGCCCTTGCGCCAGATCTCCTGGCGGCTGCGGGACCAGAACACCGTGCGGCCCTCGGCAATCGTCAAAGCCAGGGTTTCGGCGTTCATATAAGCCAGGGTCAGAACCTCTTTGGTGTAGTGATCCTGCACAATGGCCGGAATCAGGCCGTTGGCATCAAATTTCAGAGTTTTGGAATTTTCGGTGATTTCCATGGCGAACTCCTTATCTAAAACGGCGAAAGGCTGGGTACACTCTGCCGGGCCGCAGATTCATGCGAACCGCACAGCCGGATTCCCAAAAGATTCCCCATTCTCAGTAAAAAATTATAAGTATAGTTTAGCGTGTTTTGCGTTGTTTGGCAAGCCCCAATTATATGGGCTGCTTTTGCCTGTTATACCCGCATCTCCACGCCGTTTTCACGCAGGTAAAGCTTCAAATCGCGGATGTCCACCTGCTTCGTGTGGAAGATGGAGGCTGCCAGCCCGGCGTCCACGCGGGGGTGGTTCAAGAACAGCTCCTTGAAGTCATCCATCTTGCCAGCACCGCCGGAAGCGATGATGGGCACAGCACAGCGCTGGGCCACGGCGTCCAGCAGCTCCAGGTCAAAGCCGTTCTTTACGCCGTCCGTGTCAATCGAGTTGACAACCAGCTCGCCCGCGCCGTTTTTCACGCCATGCTCCAGCCAGTCCAGCGCGTCAATGCCGGTGTTTTCGCGCCCGCCTTTGGTGAACAGCTTGAACTTGCCATCCACCCGCTTGATGTCCGCCGAAAGCACCACGCACTGATTGCCGTAACGCTGGGCAGCGGCGGAAATAATGGCTGGGTTCTTGATGGCACCGGAGTTGACACTTACTTTGTCGGCACCGCATTTCAGCACCCGGTCAAAATCTTCCAGGCTGCCGATGCCGCCGCCGACCGTCAGCGGGATAAAAATTTCGCTGGCAACGCGGCGCAGAATATCGGTAAAAATCGTGCGGCCCTCCACGCTGGCGGTGATATCATAAAACACCAGCTCATCAGCCCCGGCCGCGTTGTAATAGCGGGCCATCTCGACCGGGTCGGCCATATCCTGTAATCCGGCAAAGTTGACACCCTTGACCACACGGCCGTCTTTTACATCCAAGCACGGGATAATGCGTTTGGTAATCATGCGCCCAGCCCCCTTATTCCTGATACAGTGCCACAGCCTGTTTGAGGTCGATGGCACCGGTGTAGATGGATTTGCCCAAAATTGCGGCGTGGCAGCCCATGGCCTGCAGCTCCGCCAGCTCTTCCATGCGGGCAATGCCGCCGGATGCCGTGATCTCCAGGCCGGAAATCTGCAACAGCTCACGGTACAGGTCCATGTTGGTGCCCTGCATTGTGCCGTCGCGGGAAATATCGGTGGCGATGATCGCCTGCACGCCAGCTTCGGCACAGCGGCGGCAGAAAGCAACGCCCGGTTCTGGGGTGACTTCTTTCCAGCCGTTCACAGCCACAAGGCCATCGCGCATGTCCACGCCAACGGCAATTTTGGGGCCGTATTTCTGCGCCATGCGGGCGGTAAAATCAAAATCTTTTACGGCAATGGTGCCCAGGATACAGCGCCCCACGCCGAGGGAAAGATACTGTTCAATGCGGGCTTCGTCACGGATGCCGCCGCCGACCTCGATAAACAGCCCGCCCTGCTTAGCAATGGCGGCAATGGTGGTCATGTTGGCGGTGGTGTCATCCTTGGCGCCGTCCAAGTCCACCACATGCAGGTACTTGGCCCCGGCGGCAATAAACTCCCGTGCCTGGGCGGCGGGGTCTGCATTGTAAACGGTCATCTGGTCGTAATCGCCCTGGTACAGGCGCACGGCCTGCCCGCCGCGCAGATCAATGGCAGGATATAACTTCATGGCTGCACCTCACAATTCTGCAAAGGCCCGCAGCATGCGCAGGCCGGTATCGCCGGATTTTTCGGGGTGGAACTGCGTGCCGTATACCAGGCCGTTTTTCACAGCGCCCGTTACCGGGATGCTGTACTCACTGGCAGCCAGCGTGTTGGCGGCACAGTTTTTGGCGTAAAAGCTGTGCACATAATACACATACTCACCGGGCTTGGTGTACTTGAACAGCGGGTCGTTTTCCCGCCCCGGCACAATGTCCAGCCGGTTCCAGCCGATGTGCGGCACTTTCAGGCTGGGGTCTTTCAAATCGTCTGCCAGCGGGCACACTTCGCCGGGAATCAGGCCAAGGCCGGTGTGTTCGCCGTACTCATAGCTTTTTTCAAACAGCAGCTGCATGCCCAGGCAGATGCCCAAAAGCGGTTTGTGCTCCACTTCCTGCTTGATAACGGGCACCAGGCCGGTGGCTTCCAGCTTGGCCATGGCATCGGCAAACGCGCCCACACCGGGCAGAATGATGTGGTCCGCCGCGCGGATGGCGGCAGCGTCGCGGGTCACTTTGGTTTCCAGTCCCAGGTTTTTCAGGCTGGAAGCCAGACTGAACAAGTTGCCCACGCCGTAATCAATAATTGCGATCATATACGTTCCCCTTTTTTGTATGCTGCTGTTGCAGCGCCCCTCTTAATACCTGGGGTTAATGTAGCCCCAGGGCCAGCCGGACCTCGTTCATTTGGATCTGGTCCGTGTCATATTGGTAAACCGTTCCATCGGCAAAGGTATAACGCACAAAAACGCCGGTGGGGTTTTTGGCGGTCTCTTCGGGTATTTCCACTTCCCACAAGTCCAGCACCGCGCCGCTGTGGTAGCGGACGGTGAGCGGCTCCCCCTGCGGGCAGCTTGGCTGCACTTTGCCCGCCCCGGCGGCGCAGATCAACCGGCATAACCGGCTGCTGGCATCCGGGTCCAGGGAGGAGGTTTCGCCGTTGCGGGTCAGCGAAGCGCCGATCTTGCCCGCGTTTTCCACACTGGCGGCAAAATCGGTGGAAAACCTGCGGTAGCGCTGGTGGTAACGCGCCGCCCAGCCAATGGTGCCAATGCAGATTACCAGAACCACACAGGCCGCCGCCAGGAACACCGCCCCGCCCCAGCCACGCCGCCGTTTGCCGGGTTTAATTCTGTCATACAGGTTCATGGTGTTCCCTCCTGATACAGTAGGTCCAAAACCCATTTGAACTGTAATCATACCCCTTTAACCGGTTCCCTTTGCGGTCTGGTAATTCCGTCCCCATGCCACTTTACCCCAAAATCAAATCCAGCTCCTCAAAGAATCGCTGCATCTGTTCCGGGGTACCGATGGTGATGCGCAGATAATCGGAAAGGCGCGGGGCGCTGAAATAGCGGATCAGCACGCCTTTTTGCCGCAGGCGCTCAAAAATCTGTTTGCAGGGCATGCGGCTGGTGGTAACGAACAAAAAGTTGGTGGCGGAATCCGGCCCGGTAAAACCGCGCTCCCGCAGCTTGGTCATTGTGTCGGCGCGGGTGGCGCAGATCTTGCCCACCGTATCACGGAAGTAATTCTCATCCTCCATGGCGGCCACGGCGGCAGCCTGGGAGAGGGAATTGACGTTGTATGGGCTGTAGCTGAACTTGATGCGGTTCATATCGGCAATCAGCTCCGGGTTTGCCACGCAGAAGCCCACGCGGGCACCGGCCAGATTGTGGGATTTGGAGAAGGTCTGCACCACAATCACATTGTCATATTTCTTGGTCAGCGGAACGCAGCTGGCGTTTGGCCCGGCAAAATCAATGTACGCCTCGTCCACAATCACAATGCTGTCGGGGTTGGTGCGCACCACTTCCTCAATGGCGGCCACCGGCTGCAGCAGGGTGGTGGGGGCGTTGGGGTTGGCAATCACGATGGTCTCATTCAGGCCGTGGTACTTGCTCAAATCCAGCGAGAAATCTTCCTCCACCAGGATCACATGCTGCGGAATGTGCAACAAATCGCACAAAACCGGGTAAAAGCTGTAGGTGATATCGGCAAATGCCAGCGGGTGGGTTTCATCGCAGAAAGCGCGCAGCGCCAGCAGCAGGTTTTCATCGCTGCCATTGCCGCACAAAATATTTTCCGGCTGCACGCCGCAGTGGCGGGCAATGGCGGCGCAGAGCGCGGCTTCGGTCAAATCGGAATACAGCCGCAGCCCCGGCACTGCTCCGGCCACCGCCGCCGCCACGCCGGGGGCAGGCGGGTAGGGGTTTTCGTTGGCGTTCAGCTTGACAAGGTCAGGCAGTTTCAGCTGCTCGCCGGGGGTATAAGGCTCCAGCGCAGCCAGCGTTTTGGTAAAATAACGGCTCATTTGGGTCACCTCTTTGTTGGTGCAGCAGCCGGGCCGCCGCACCGGATCAGGAAAGTCCGTGACATAACGTGTATCCTGCGCCCATTTGGCGGGGTTGGTGTCGATGTAGTGCCAGATGGTGTTGTAATCGTCCGGGGAGCGGATGATGTGGTCGTAATATCCGCGCTGCCAGAGTGCATGCCCGGCAGTTTTGTTGGTCAGCCGTTTCAAAGTGGAGATAAACATCGGGATGACCTGGCTTGCGCGGGCGGATGTAGGGGACGCTGCGCCCGCAGGCGCGTTTCGGAGGCCAACCGGGGCGAGCCCCGGCTTCTTAGGCCGGAGATGCGTCCTCGACGCCCCGGATGGGCCTTGCTGAATGGCAATCAATAAATGGATGTGATTGGGCATTACAACATATTTTTCAATCCGCACATGGGGATAAAATGCAATCTTATTCCCCAACTGCCGTGCAACAATTTTACCGGTTGGTGACAATCGGGTTCGCGGGGCGTCGGGGACGCCGCCCCCTACAATCGTTCCAAAGGTGCAACGCTTGTTTTTGGAACAAATCGTAATGAAATACACACCGGATTGGCTGTAATTATATGTTGCTAAACGGTTGGCCTTCCGCTCCGGTACCCCATCCTTCACTGGTCTTCAAAACGGATGGTAACGCTCTTGGCGTGGGCGTGCAGGCCCTCATGCTCGGCAAAATCGGCAATGCGAGATTGAACTTTGCCCAGGGCATCGCGGGTGTAATAAATGAAACTGGACTTTTTCACAAAATCGTCCACGCCCAGCGGGCTGGAAAAACGTGCCGTGCCGCTGGTGGGCAGGGTGTGGTTGGGGCCGGCAAAATAATCGCCCAGTGCTTCCGGCACATTCTTGCCCAGGAAAATGCTGCCCGCGTTCTTTACGCTGTTCAAAACGGCGAACGGGTCGTCCACACAAATTTCCAAATGCTCCGGGGCAATGATGTTCACGGCGTCAATGGCCTTGTTCATATCGTCCGTCACAATGATCTTGCCGTTGGTGTCCACGCTGGCGCGGGCGATGGCGGCGCGGGGCAGCTGTGGGATCTGCACTTCCAGCTCGGCTTGTACGGCCTTGGCCAGCTCGGCGCTGTCCGTTACCAGCACGGGGCTGGCCAGCTTGTCATGCTCGGCCTGGCTCAGCAGGTCAGCTGCCACCCAGGCGGGGTTGCAGCTGCCATCCGCCAGCACCAGAATCTCCGAAGGCCCGGCGATCATATCAATGCCAACCTTGCCGAACACTTTGCGCTTGGCGGTGGCAACGTAAATATTGCCGGGGCCGACGATCTTATCCACCGCGGGAATGCTCTCAGTGCCGTAAGCCAGCGCGGCCACGGCCTGGGCGCCGCCGGTCTTGAAGATCTTGTCAATACCGGCAATCACCGCAGCAGCCAGGATGGAGGGATTCACCTTGCCATCCGGCCCGGCGGGGGTGGTCATCACGATCTCCTTCACACCGGCCACCTTGGCGGGGATCACATCCATCAGTACGGTGCTGGGGTAAGCGGCGGTACCGCCCGGCACATACACACCGGCTTTTTCAATCGGGGTATATTTCTGGCCCAGCACAATGCCGGGGGTATCGTTCATCACAAAGTTCTTGTGGACCTGGTGCTCATGGAAGGCGCGGATGTTGGCGGCGGCCATCTTCAGGGTAGTCACAAAATCCTCACCGGCGGCTTCAAAGGCTTCGTCAATTTCCGCCTGGCTCACCCGCAGCTCGTCCAGCTGGGCGTGGTCAAATTTCAGGGCGTAATCTTTCAGGGCGGCATCACCGCGGGCGCGCACATCGGCGATAATGGCATCCACGGTTGCTTCCACGCTGGCTTCCGCGCGGATATCACGGTTCAGGATTTCTTCAGGCTTCAAAGCGTCAAACTCAAAAATGCGGATCATTTGGCAAGCGCCTCCTTCATCTTGTTCAGCAGTTCGGTCAGTTGCGCGTACTTGAATTTGTAGCTGGCTTTGTTGGCAATGAACCGTGCCGAAATGGGCATGAACTCTTCCAGTACGGCCAGATTGTTTTCTTTCAGGGTGGTGCCGGTCTCCACAATATCCACGATCACATCCGAAAGCCCCAGGATGGGAGCCAGCTCAATGGAGCCGTTCAGCTTGATGATGTCAATATCGCGGCCAATGCTCTCGTAATGGGCGCGGGCAATGTTCACAAACTTGGTGGCAACGCGCAGGGCACGGCTTTCATCGTCCACAAAGTTCCTGGGGCCTGCCACGCACATGCGGCACTTGCCCATGCCGGTATCCAGCAGCTCGTACACATCGGCACCGGATTCGGTCAGGATATCCTTGCCCACAATGCCAATGTCGGCAGCGCCGTGCTCTACATAAATGGCAACGTCGCTGGGCTTGACCAGGAAGTACCGCACCCCGGCTTCGGGGTTCTCCACCACCAGCTTGCGGGTCTCGTTATAGTTTTCGTTGGCTTCATACCCGGCAGCGGCCAGCAGGCCATAGGCTTTATCGCCCAGGCGGCCTTTGGGCAGGGCGATATTCAGCCACTGGCGCTCGGTGCCCTGCTGCTGCACCGGCGGCAGGGGAGCGCTCAGGCGCTCCAGCTCGTCCAGGTAAAGGGCAAAGCCCAGGGCGCAGGCACCGGGGGTAAAGCGCTGAGCCAGCAGGTCATACCGGCCGCCTTTCAGTACGGCACGAGGCACCCCGGCCACATAGCCGCTGAACACCAGGCCGTTGTAATATTCCATATCACCGGCAAGGCTCAGATCCAGCTGCATGCCGCGTCCGGCATCGCCCAGTTCATTCTGCAGGCTCTGCAGTTCCAGCAGGGCGTCCTGCTGGGCTTCGCACTGGCACTGGCTGCGGGCGGCGGCCAGCGTGGTGCCAAAGGGGCCGTGCAGGCTTAAAATAGCGGTCAGCGCGTTGGCGGCGGCTTCATCCAGCCCGCTTTGCAGCGCGGCGGCATACAGCTCGTGGGCGTTTTTATCGCGCAGCAGCTCCAACAGGCGCGGGCGGGCGGCGGCATCCACATGCAGGGTGTCCAGCAGGGCGGTCACAAAGCCCATATGGCTGACTTCCAGCACGGTGGGAACTTCCAGACTGGCCAGGCTTTCCAGCGCAAGGCGCACAACCTCGGCCTGTTCGGCAGCGCCAACCGCACCGATGCACTCCAGGCCCATCTGGCTGATTTCCGAGAAGGTGTGGCTTTCGCGGCTGGGGCGGCAGATCTGCTCTGTATAATAATACTTTTTGCATTCCCCGGCGGTGGGCTGGGCGTTCTTGGCGATCGAAAGCGTTACGTCCGGCTTGATGGCGCGCAGCTTGCCGTCCAGGTCGGTAAAAGTAATGACCTGAGAATCCGAAAGAAAGCGCTCATTTTGCTGATAAAGCGAATATTCCTCAAAATGGGAGCAGCGAAATTTGCGGTAGCCTGCACCCTCGTATAATACACGCAGCTGCAAAGTGCTGCGCTCAGCCGGTGAAAACCGGGAAAGATCAAGTTGCATGAATATACACTCCTCTTCTAATCTCTTCCGAACCTCTTCCATTCCTCTTCATCCACAACCCACCAACTTACGCGGGAATAGATGAATTTATTATACTTTTATGCATTAAAGATGTAAAGAGATTCCGCGCAAAATAATAGAATAAAAATACGGCCATCCCGCGCCCCAAAGGGCGCAGAACGGCCGTATGCTCAATGTTTGGTGCGCTGAACGTTGTAGGCTTTGACCATCAGCACAGTGTACCACAGCAGCAGTACCGAAAATACCACAAAGCTGCCGGAAGAAGCCTTGCCCAGCGGCACGCTGGCAGGCGCAGCAAGGCTGGCAATGCGCAACACCGTGTGGGCAGCCAGCAGCACCCCGCAGGCAACCAGCATCATGCGGGTGGAGCGGGTGTATTTCAGGTTGTCCACAGCGCGGCGGGCCGCAGGCAGGCTGCCCCACACAAGGCCCAGCAGCAGCCACAGGTCAGCCAGCCGCAAAAACGGCGCAGCAGCGGCCAAAGCCCCGCCGGTCTGCACCCAGGAACCGCACAAAACAAGCTCCAGTGCCGTGGCCGCCAACCCGCACACAAGCGCAGCCAGCCCCTGCCGTGTCAGCAGCAGGGCGCCGATCACCAGCAGCACGGTCAGGCTCAGTTCCGCCATGGTAACGCCTTCCGGCACACCCAGGAACGCCCGCCCCGCTGCGCCGATCCCCAGCAGCAGGAATCCGGCAGCCGCATAATTGTGGCGCTTTTCCATCTTAACACGTCCTTTTTGAAAAAGTCTGTTGCATAAAATCTTGAAAGGTTAAAGGGTATTATATCACGCGGTTCCCTCTTGCGCAAGGTGTGCGGCGGTGGTATAGTAATTACGATGCGGTCCAAAACGCAGCTTTTTAACTGTACCTCAGGAGGTTTCTTGTATGCATATCCCAAAAGGTCCCACCGCCGGGCTGGAACTGGCGCTGTTTGAACCCGCTTTGCAGGCGGCGCTGCAGCCTTCCCCGGATTATGATGCGGCCCGCTGGCTGTATGTGCCCAATACCTACTCCGAGTACCGTTACATTTTGGGCACCCGCGGTAAAAAGCCGCTGATCTGCGTAGGTATCAACCCATCCACCGCGGCCCCGGATGCCCTGGACCCCACCTTGCAGAGCGCCCAGCGCATTGCCCTGGCTAACGGGTATGACAGTTTTTTGATGTTCAACGTGTACGCCCAGCGCGCCACCCGCCCCGATGATATGGAGCATGCGCTGAACCCCGCCCTGCACGCGGAAAACCGCAAGGCGTTCCGGTATCTGCTATCTTTGTCGGACCAGCCTGCCGTGTGGGCGGCGTGGGGGAACATCATCCTGAAACGGGATTACCTGATGGACTGTATGCGGGATTTTGCCGCCGACGGCAAAGCGGCAGGCGCAAAGTGGTACACGGCAGGCCCGCTGTTAAAATCTGGTCAGCCGCACCACCCGCTGTACTTAAAAAAGGATACGCAGCTGCTGGACTTTGATATTGATGCCTATTTGTGCGCTCAGCGTGCAAAGTGAGATAGAGCAATACCAGATGATTCCCGCTGTATCGGTGCTTAGAATGATTTGGTATTGCCGGATAGAGGATAACCCCAGGCTTGGGAGAGGAGATAGAAAATCATGGCATTTGAAGTGGAATTTTCAAAACGGCTGGACCTGTTCGGCGCGGAAATTTTTGCCGCCCTGAATGATAAAAAGGTGGCCCTGGAAGCACAGGGCAAAAAGCTGTACAATCTTTCGGTCGGTACCCCGGACTTTGAGCCGATGCCGCACATCAAGCAGGCATTGTGCGATGCCGCCATGGTGAGCGAAAACTGGAAGTATTCCCTGCGGGACCTGCCGGAACTGCTGGATACCGTGTGCGCTTATTACAAGCGCCGCTTTGATGTGGACGGCATTACCCCGGACCAGATCATGAGCTTTAACGGCAGCCAGGACGGCATGGGCCACATGGGCCTTGCCCTGCTGAACGACGGCGATGTGGTGCTGCTGCCGGACCCCTGCTACCCGGTGTTCATTACCGGCGTCAAGCTGGGCGGCGGCGTGCCGTACTACTACCACCTGACCAAAGAGCATAACTTCCTGCCCAATGTGAAGGAGATCCCCGACGATGTGGCCGATAAGGCCAAGATGATGATCGTATCCCTGCCGGCCAACCCGGTGGGCAGCGTGGGCAGCCCGGAGCTGTACCAGGAGATCGTGGATTTCTGCAATGCACATAAGATTCTGCTCATCCATGATAACGCTTACAGCGATATCATCTTTGATGGTGCCGTGGGCCACAGCATCTTCAACATTCCCGGCGCCGAGACCTGCGCAGTCGAGTTCTTCTCCCTGAGCAAGAGTTTCAACGTGACCGGCGCGCGCATCAGCTTTTTGGTGGGCCGCCGCGATGTGATTGCCGCATGCAAGAAGCTGCGCACCCAGATCGATTTCGGCAAGTTCATCCCGGAGCAGAAAGCCGCCATTGCCGCTATGACAGGCCCGCTGGAGCCCATCAAGGCCCAATGTGCCGAATACCAGCGCCGCCGCGACGCCCTGTGCGGGGGCTTCCGCTCCATCGGCTGGGATGTGCCGGACAGCCACGGCTCCATGTTCGTCTGGGCACCGGTCCCGCAGGGGCACGGTACCAGCATGGAGTTCTGCATGGAAATGATTGAAAAAGCCGGCGTGATCTGCACCCCCGGCTCCAGCTTTGGCCCGTCCGGTGAAGGCTACGTCCGTTTTGCCCTGACCCTGCCGGTGGAAAAAATCACCGAAGCCGTCCAGGCTGTCAAGAACAGCGGCCTGATTGGGTAAAGCAGGCAAACGGATAAAATATAGCGCAAGGCCCGATACCGTGCGGTGAGATTCACCCCGGTATCGGGCCTTGCTGATTTTTGTTTGTGTTAGGGCAGGGGAGCAGCGGGGTCAGTGACCCCGCCCCTACAAAGAAGGCAATGGTTTTATCAGTCACTAGCAGGGTACGGGGGTGGAAAACGCACTTGTACAACTAAGTTGCCACCATAAAAATTATTCCCCGGCAAATACTTCATCTGTCATATTGCCCGCCGCGTCAAACAGCGCCACGCGGAAGCTGCCCGCCCCGGCGGCATGGTCCTCAGCCTGCTCGGCGCAGGCTTTCCAGAACCGTGCGGCCTGCACGGCAGCGGTAAAGGCATCCCCCGGCTGCACGGCGGCAAACGCCCCGCACAAAACGGAAAGCATACATCCGGCCCCCGTCACGGTGCGCATCCGGTTGCTGCCGCCGCGCACGGTGCAGAGCTGCTGCCCATCGGCAATCAGGTCCTCGGTGCCGGAAAGCAGCACCACACACCCCAGCTTTTGCGCCAGAGCTGCGGCCAGCCCGGCGGGCGCTTTTGGGGCGGTCAGACTGTCTACCCCGTGCTCGCTGCCGCCAAGGCCCAGCAGGGCGGCGGCCTCCCCGGCATTCACCCGCACAATGGCGGGCTGCACCTGCTGCAAAAGGCTCTGGATGTTTGCCAGCCGCCAGGGGCTTGCGCCCACACCCACTGGGTCCAGCACAACAGGGATGCTGCGGCGGTTTGCCGTGGCACCGGCGGTGCGGGCGGCGGTGAACTTGGCTTCGTCCGGGGTGCCGGTATTCAGCACAACGGCGCCAGCCAAAGCGGCAATGTCGGCCATTTCCTGCGGGGCCTGGGCCATGATGGGGCTTGCCCCGATGGCCAGCGCCAGGTTGGCGCAGTCGTTGGCAGAAACAATGTTGGAAATGCAGTGCAGAAGCGGGTGCTGCGCCCGGATGGCGGCCAGCGGTGCGGATACGGACATAAATACAAACCTCGTGTTACTTGTTCAGGGCGTTCTGCATGGATTTCAGGGTGCCGTTCTTTTCCAGTGCAAACAGGATGATGCCGGCAATGATGGAACCGCCCACGGTGGAAACCAAGAACGGCACAATGTAGGCATAGAACGCAATATCGCCGGCGGCTTTGCCCATAAACAAGATGGCAACCGGCCATGCCAGCAAACCGCCGATGATGCCGGTGCCGAACACCTCACCGACCAAAGTGGGCAGAAGCTTGTGGGTTTTGTGGTAGACAATGCCGCACAGCAAAGCGCCGCACATGCTGCCGGGGAACGCCATCAGGCTGCCAAGGCCCAGCAGGTTGCGCAGCAGGCTGGCCACAAATGCGGCACCAACGCCATACCAGGGCCCCAGCAGAACGGCGCACAGTACATTGACCATGTGCTGCACCGGCGCGCACTTGCTGCCAAAAACAGGGAAAGAAAACATGCTGCCAACAACAGCAACGGCACACAGAACACCGGCCAGAGCCAGCTTTTTGGTATTGGACTTTTTCATATCGAGTACTCCTTTTTCAATATAACAAAAAAGCGGAAGGCTGCCGCAGGCATCTGCCGTCAGCCGCCTTGTACGGGCGCAGCGGGCAAACACTTCTCCCCGCTGTTCGGTCGAAGCTTGCTGGCTTCCTCTCACGCCGGAACACGGCTTCCCATCGCTGAATCACAAAGCTCCGGGCGCTCCCCCGCAGCTTCGGGCACAATGCCTGTTTTCCTTCCTTTCCCCTAAGGCGGCCCAACGGGCCGGCCCTGATATGATACAAAAAGCAGGGGCCCAACGCGGAGCCCCTGCAAAAAAGACAGAACAAAATAGTTGAAAGTCTTCCTACGGTGGCATGGTCCACATCAGGTATTAAGGGTCGAAGCAGCGCTTCCTCTCAGCCAAAAAGGCTCCCCTGATTTCGTTACCCATCATAAACACTTGCGGGAATTTTGTCAAGGTCTTGTTTTTATCCGCAAAAAGGGGTATGATAGTACCCGTTATGGGGAGCCACTATGGCTGAGAGGGAACAATCGGTTCCGACCCGATGAACCTGATGTGGGTAATGCCAACGTAGGGAGAATGCAACATTCGTGTACAAAACGGGTGCGCCTTTTTCCGGCGCGCCCGTTTTTTGTTTTGCCTTTTTTGGAGGTTTTGTTTATGAAAGTTCTGCCGCAGCAGCTGCGCCTGTACGCTGTGACCGACCGCACCTGGCTGAACGGCCGCCGCCTTGCCGATGTAGTGGCCCAGGCCATTGATGGCGGGGCAACCTTTGTGCAGCTGCGGGAAAAATGCCTGGACGAACACGACCTGCTGGCCGAAGCCGAGGAACTGTCCGCCCTGTGCCACTTCCGCCATGTGCCGTTTGTGATTGATGATAATGTCGAAGTTGCTTTGGCAGCCGGGGCGGACGGCGTGCATGTGGGCCAGAGCGATATGGCCGCTAAGCGCGCCCGCGCCCTGCTGGGGCCGGATAAGATTTTGGGCGTATCGGCCCATAACGCTGCCGAAGCGCTGGCCGCCCAGGCCGACGGCGCGGACTACCTTGGCTGCGGCGCGGCCTTTGTGACCGGCACCAAGCTGGACGCCCACCCTGTTACTGCTGAAACCATGCGCGCGGTAACGGCGGCGGTCAACATCCCCGTTGTAGCCATCGGCGGCATTGACGCCGCCAACCTGCTGCAGCTGCAGGGCAGGGGGCTGGCCGGTGTGGCCGTTGTCAGCGCCATTTTTGCCCAGGCCGACCCCTGCGCTGCCAGCCGGGAACTGTACCGCCTGGCCGGGCAGTTATAATTTTATGACCTTGCAGCTTTGGGGTGTTCGATACATCCTATCGCTGTTGGTGCGCTGTGCATTGGGGGCACCACCTTGCACGGCGGATATTTTTACCTGATGCTGAACCACGCCCGATACGGGCAACAGGAGGAAAAACATGAAAACAGCATTGACAATCGCTGGCAGTGACTCCAGCGGCGGCGCCGGAATTCAGGCCGACATCAAAACCATGACGATGAACGGCGTGTTTGCCATGAGCGCCATCACCGCCCTGACCGCCCAGAACACCACTGGGGTAACCGGCATCCTGAATTCAACGCCGGAATTTTTAGCGCAGCAGCTGGATGCCGTGTTTACGGATATCTACCCGGATGCTGTCAAGATCGGTATGGTCAGCTCCCAGGAGCTGATCCGCGTGATCGCCCAAAAGCTGCGGCAGTACGGCGCAAAGCATATCGTGGTGGACCCCGTGATGGTGGCAACCTCCGGCGCGGCCCTGCTGGAACCGGACGCCGTTACCGCGCTGGAAACTGAGCTTTTGCCCCTGGCGGAAGTCATTACCCCCAACATCCCCGAAGCGGAGATCCTGTGCGGCCACAGCATTAAGACGGCTGCCGATATGGAAAACGCCGCTAAAGAGATCAGCCAGAAATTTGGCTGCAATGTGCTGTGCAAGGGCGGGCATAACCTGAACGATGCCAACGACCTGCTGGTGCTGACCGATGGCAGCGCCGCCTGGTTCAACGGCCAGCGCATTGATAACCCCAACACCCACGGCACCGGCTGCACCCTGTCCAGCGCCATTGCCTCCAACCTGGCAAAGGGCTATGATCTGGAAACCGCTGTGCGCCGCGCCAAGGCGTATATTTCTGGCGCATTGGCCGCCATGCTGGACCTGGGCCATGGCTCCGGCCCCATGAACCACGCCTTTGCATTGGATAACGAGTGGAGCAAGGAGGCCGAAGCATGAAAAAGACTTCTGTATTCCAAAACAGTTTGATCTGGTTCGGCGCTGGTGTTTCCATTGCTGAGATCCTGACCGGCACATACTTTGCCCCCCTCGGCATGGCCAAGGGCTTTGCCGCAATCCTGCTGGGCCATCTGATCGGCTGCACCATGATGTTCTTTGCCGGTCTCATCGGTGGGCGCACCGGGCTTTCCGCCATGGAAACCTCCAAGCTCAGCTTTGGCAAAAAAGGCAGCCTGTGGTTTGCCGCCCTCAACGTGCTGCAGCTGGTCGGCTGGACAGCCATCATGATTTATGACGGCGCGCTGGCGGCAAACGGCATTGCCGGTGTGGGTGCCTGGCTGTGGTGCCTTGTTATCGGCGCATTGATCCTGGTCTGGATTCTGATCGGCCTGACCGACTTGGGCCGCATCAACCAGGTGGTTATGGTGCTGCTGTTCGTGCTGACCCTTGTCATGTGCAAGGTCATCTTCTTTGGCGGCAACGGCATTATGACCGCGCAGGATGATTCCCTCAGCTTTGGCGCTGCCGTGGAGCTGGCCGTTGCCATGCCGCTGTCCTGGCTGCCGCTCATCAGCGATTACACCCGCGAAGCCGAAAAGCCCTTTGCCGCTACCCTGGCCAGCACTGTTACTTACGGCGTTGTTTCCTGCTGGATGTACCTCATTGGCATGGGCGCTGCCATCTATACCGGCCAGAGCGATATCGCCCAGATCCTGCTGCAGGCTGGCCTTGGAGTGGTCGGCCTGCTGATCGTGGTGTTCTCTACCGTCACCACCACCTTCCTGGATGCTTGGAGCGCCGGTATCTCTGCCGAGACCATCGCCCCCAAGTTCAAGGGCAAGCAGGTCGCTTTGATCGTGACTGTCATTGGCACCGTGGGCGCGATTGTTTTCCCCATGGATGATATCACCGATTTCCTGTACCTCATCGGCTCTGTGTTTGCCCCGATGATCGCCGTGCAGATTGCCGATGCTTTTATCCTGCATTCGGATGCTTCCGCCAAGGAGCTTTCCGCTTCCCGCATGATCATCTGGCTGGTGGGCTTTGTGATCTACCGCATCTTGATGAACATTGACTTTGTGCTGGGCAATACCCTGCCGGATATGCTCATCACCATGTTCATCACCGTGGTGTGGGGGCTGTGCGTGGAAAAGAACAAGAGCAAGGCATAAAATAAGAAATCCCCATAAAATGCAAAAGCAGAGCTGTCAAAAGCTCTGCTTTTTTCGTATACACGCCAAATGGTATTTTATCCCTGTAGGGCGGGATGCCCTCATCCCGCCGCGGAGAAAGCTTGCCGATTATGATAAACGCTGCAAATGATTTGTAGGGGACGATGCTTGCATCGTCCCGCTGCCGGGCCTTGCCGTATATTCCATTATTTGTTAGGCTCTGCGTGTGGAACCACCCCTCAGTCACCTGTGGTGACAGCTCCCCTCAAAGGGGAGCCAATCTCTTTCTTTTAGATTGCGGTGGCTCCCCTTTGAGGGGAGCTGGACGCGGAGCGGCCTGAGGGGTGGTTCCCCGCCACAAACCTAACGGCCGTGGGGTGGTTCCTCGCCACAAACCTAAAAGACATCCGTTCCGGGGCCATGGGGTGGTTCCCCACGCAGGGCCTAAAAATCAACCGAACAACGGCCATGTACACCCAAAAAAATTTATTTCCCAATAACCCACCATAGGGGGAGGGCCAAATCCGGCCCTCCCCCTGTGTATGATGGATTATCCCTCTATACCCTATTGGTGAATTGTAACATTGTTTTGCCTTGCGGCGGGCGCATCAGGTGCGGTTCTTCTTTTTCAGGCTCAGCAGCACGCCAACACCGGCCACAACCAGCAGCACACCAATGCCGCTGAACAGCAGGGTGCCGAAACCACCGGTGGTGGGCAGGTCGAAGCCCTTGCGGTTGATGATGGTGATCGCTGCATAGTTGTACAGAGTACCATCGCTATTCTTAACCTCGGTCTTACTATATTTATTCTTAATCAGTTTACCCGTGTTATCAAAGGTATCCGTATTACTCCATTTGGTGGTGCAGTCCAGAGTCAGGTTTGCGTTCACCGGCTCAGTCAACAGGTTATAGCCTTCGTGAGTCTTGGTTTCAACCAGCTTATACTCGCCAGTCGGCAAACCATTTGCAACAGCCTCACCGTTGCCATCCGTCTTCAAAGTCATAACAGCAAACCACTTAGACTTATCACTAACAGTAGCGTTCAGCTTTTTTGCTACTGCTTCCTCAGGCGTTAAAATGGTCTTATTAGCACCCATAAACGTAACGGCGGTGCCAGCTGCGTTAATCTTATCTTTTTCTGGATCAACCTTTTTATAAAGGGTAAATTCAACACCATCCAGCGGGTTGCCATCCGCACTATCACCCTTTTTCAGGATGCCAGTCTTGAACGTATAAACAACAGCTTCGTCATGGATATCATACGGAGGATCCTCTTCGGTAGTGATATCTGTCTTCTTGGAGTATTTCAGGTCGGCACTGTTTACATTGCCCACTTCACCAACCGAAGCGCCGGGCTGGAGCTTTGCGGTATAGGTAATGGTAATGGTTCCACCTGCATATGCCGCAATCTTGTCAGTAGCAAATGCAATCGTAAAGCCAGACTTACCCTCAGCATTCGTTATCGTCAGGGTATACTCAGTACCCTCTTTAAATGTCGTTTCTTCAGCTTCGCCAACTTTTCCTTTAACATCAATATCACTATTAACAACCAGCTGGTCGCTATTCATTTCATCAGATACGGTGAAAGTCCTCAGTTTTGCAACGTTTTCAGGAACATTGACAGTCAGAGTATACGGAACATCATCACCAATGCCATAGTCTGCATCCTTATTACCTTTAATTTCCTTTTCGAAGTCCGGCTTGTAGTTCTTTACTTTAACCTGTGCTCCACTAAAAGCAGTAGTGTCAAAGCTCTTTACACTAGTTTCAGGCTTTTGCGCGCCTTCAATATCACTTTCGGTCGCTGCAACCATCTCGCCACTGTCACTGATCTTAAAGACATAGGCAATGCCGGAATCCAAAATGTAACCATCGTTTGCATTAACTTCAGTTTCCACAAAGGCATATACACCTTTGGTCAAACCAGAAACGCTGATTTTGCCATCATCACCCGTGGTAAGGACACCCGTTTTATTATCTGCGTCAAGCCACTCGCCTGCATTATCTACGCCATTTGCAGGCTTCTTCTCAATCCAAGTCCATGTTCCGTCATCATTCTTCTTATAGAGCTTAAACTTGTAGCCCTGCATGGTTGTAACTTCTGGATTCGTACCGCTCTGCTTACCGACTTTCTGCAAAACAGCCTGACCATATGCAGTAGAGTTTTTCGGGAAGACATGAACATCGTACAGCCAATCAGTCAGAGCGCCATTCGTATCAGTCGAGACTTTTGTCATAGGAACAGAGACAAAGAACGGCTCACATGCAGTCTTGACAGAATCCGGTGTTTCGGTTTCAAGCACAAGGTAAAGACCCAAAGGCAATACTTCTTCCTGCACTTTGCCAAACTGAACAACGCCACTAGCATCTGTCTTTTTCGAACCGAATTCAGTTGCAGACACGCCAGTCTTCAGTTTATAACCGCCGGTAGTAGTATCTTTTTCTGCATATTCTTCCCAGCTTGTAGGCCAAGTTACATTTTTACCATCATAATAGTCTTTCAGGTCTTCTTCATTCTTAACCTGATAAACGGTAAAGGTTGCACCTGCCAACGGAGTAGGCTTTTCAGTTTTGCCATCAGCGTCTTTCGAAGGAAGATTCCCTGCGTCTCCTAGCTCGCCGGTTGCAGGCCCTCTAGTATCATCGTTCCACTCATATTTATGAATCGTAATGGAACCTTCCGTTTCCGTCCAAACCGGATTTGCAGTGGGTGCCGGTGTTGTTCCACTGCCATCATCTGCCATTGCTGGCATGGCGCACAGACTGAGGGCCAGGGCGGCGCTCAACAGGCCTGTGAGAAAACGTTTTGCTTTTTTCATTTCAGTACCTCTTCTCTTAAAAAAATCATCATCGGATGGGCGGCGGGGCCGCCCGGCTTAAGGGTTCTGCATCAGCACGGCGTGCAGTGCGGGGCGCTGCAGCGGGGAAACGCTGCCGCGCCGCCCGCACTGTGCCGTGAAGAAAAAAGGAGGAAAAACTGGGCCGCTTGCCCACTTGGCTTAAGGTGCATCTGAAACCAAAGGAAATAACGGATATTTCGCAGCCACAAGCAGGATGTAAGGCAAAGAGCCGCCGGAATCCTTTCCGGACCCCAAGGCTTCTTAACACAAAATCCGGCTGCGCTTATAGAAACAGGCGATATTTTCCGCTTTTCAGTTATACACCCCGGCTTATGGCTGCGCCCTGCCGTAAACGGGCGCGCACGGGCGGGCAGGCCCTGCATCCTGGGGGTTGCTGGGTTTCCGGGGGATGGTTAATGTCGCCGGCCCCCTTTCCTGTTGTAGCGGAATGTGAATATCAACAGCCCTGCCACCGCCAGCGGCATGCCGATCAGCAGCCACAGGCTTGGCGCGTCTGCACCCGTGTGGGGCAGCTCAGGCGTTTTACGGTTCAGAACGGTAAAGGTAACTGTGTAGCCGCTGGCTGCATCGCCCGTTGCTTTTTGGGCGGGACCATCGTCTATCTTGTACTTGCCGTCTTGGGTAAATTCGATATCAATCGACTTGGACAACAGGTTGTACCCCTCATGTGCCTTGGTTTCCGTCAGCCGGTATCTGCCGGGTTCCAGATCCTTGAACGGGTTATTTTTAATCTCGCCGTCCGTTCCGGTTGTACCGGTCAAATAATGTAGGTTGTCGTTGTTGTTGAATGTATAGGAAGTATCTACTTCCCACTGCGTTCCTCCAGTTTTTGCTTGCTTCAGCTTTTCCAGCTTGAACTCAACATCTTTCAAGAATACTTCTTCGCCCGCATTATTGGGTTCCGCGTCCTTCTTGATGATATCCAGTGCAAACTTCGGGTTCTGCAGCGTGTTGGTCAGCACAATCTTGCCGCTGCCGCCGGTGATGGTTCCATCGGGGGTTACTGTGGCTGGCGTTGTAGTTGCGCCGGTTTCGCTGTTCGTTTCGCTGTTTGCTGTGGCTGTATTGTCTGTTGAGCTGCCCGCGCTGTTCGTTTCGCTGTTTGCTGTCGCTTCAGCTTCAGCCGTTACAACATACGTATTGCCGTTAATCGTAATGGTTTCGTTCGGCTTTACCGCGGTAAAGTTGCCAGCCTTATCCACCGTACCTTCCACAATGCGGTATTGGTAGTTCGTGTTGGTTTCGCCAACCTGGCGCTGATCCAAACCGCTAAAGGTATGCTTCCAGCCATTATTATCATCGGGGGTAATGGTAACATAGGCTTTCGTGCCGTAGTTTACCGGTGTCCAGTCATCATCTTTTGTGCTGGTTGCCAGGCGGCGCTGGAGCTGGATGTAGATTTGTTTCGGCTGCTTCGCAGTGCTAAGATCGTCCTTACCATTTGCATCTTTCCAGAGCTTATCGAACTCAATGTTGATCAGTGTGCGCCGGGTGTTGGTAAAGATTGCGGTAATTGGGCAGGTGTTTGGCTCCTTAATCACGCCTTCCACGGTGTTGTCGATCACATCGGCGGAATCGCAACCTTTCGGAACAGTTACGCTTTGCAGCCTGGAACCATCTAGCGGTGTTTCTTCCTCGATGGTATAGCGGGTGCCAACGGGGATGCCGGTGATGGTCACGGTGTGGTCTGGGTATTTTTTCTCATCGGTCATGTCGATCTCAACATACCTTATGATGTCCTCTTTTTCCAGACCAGCACCGCCAACATCATTAAAGGTAACTTTGAAGGTGTAGGTTCCGGTCAAGGTTTCGCCCTCTGCGGCCTTCTTTTGGATTTTCAGCCCGCCGGTTTTGACGGTGTTGACGTATTTTACCTTTAGCTTTGTCAGCGTGGATTTTGTTTCGTCCGGGTCCTTATAGGAGCGGAAGACGATGGTGTTAGCGGTAGTGGGCTTCTGTCCGTTATAAATGTTTTGAACATTGCCGCTTTCTTGTTCCGTCTCAGACGTAATCTTTTCCGTTCGGCCATCATCGGGGCCGCTTCCCTTCTGCTCGATTAACGGAGGTGCTGGATCCAAAAGACTTACGCTCTTACCTCCGCTCATCGACTCAACCTCCTTCCCGTTCTCGCACACCGTCCATTTGGTGTCGTACAGGTTTTCGTTCAGTTCCTCTTTGAGCGAAATGTAGCTGCCGCGGCGGAACTGGTCGCTGAAGGTAACGGTTTCTCCAGCTTCCAGAACAAAGCGTCCGTCCTTGTCCACCAACTGGGTGTCTGTGTCATTGCTGGAGGTGTACTGTGCGTTTTCGGCGTTTTCCAAATGACCGCTTTCGGCGGAGCCGTAATCCGGGATTTCCTTCTGATCGGTTGTAAAGCCGGTCATCTTACTTGGCACCGCTTTGGGAATGAAGGTAAAGTCCCTGAAATAGATGTTGCGGTTATAGTTATCGCCCACGCGGATGGTTTTGACGTTGTCGCTAAAACCGTCCCGCTCTTTCATCTTGTGCAGGTCCAGCTTTACGGTGACCCATTGGTCTGTCGTCACTTCGACCGAGCCATATGTTGCGCCGTTAATGCCTGATGTGTCAAGGCTGCCTTTTTGGACGTCTTTATCATCCAGCAGTTCCAGATACAGGTTGTTGAGGGAAAGGTCACCTTCACTACCATCCGTTGTATCAACGTAAACCTGGAACGTAAGGAAGCGCATGTCTTTGATATTGATGGGGTTTTCCAGCGTCAGGATGCCACGACGTTTCTCACGCGCTGCACTTTGCGTATCCATATAGCGTGCGTACCAGTGAAGGACCTGTTCGGTATTTTGCCCGGTATCTTGCCCGGGATCTTGCCCGGAATCCGGCTTGGAATCTGGCCAGGGGTTTTTAACCAACTCGAAAATGTAGTCGCCTTTGTTTGATTCGGTTGGTTCGGTTGCGGGTTTAATCGTGTTACCAGTCGCAGTCAAATTCACCTTTTCGGTATCGCTTGGATTCGGTTTAGCGGCCAGTGTTGTTCCATAATGGGTTGCCTGATTCTGGATGGTGAAGTTGAAGATTTTCTGGTTTTTAAAGCAGTTTCGGAAGTCATCATCAGTAACGTTTTTCAGATCGACCACTTTTTGAACCTGCAGCTCGTTATTATCCGGGAAGTTGAACGCCACCGCCATGTTGGACTCCCACATACCGCGTTCCATATAGTACATGGTAAGGGTGTGCTTTTTGCCTTTGTCGAGTACAAGAGGAGTGTCTTTCTCTACAAGAGGAGTGCTTTCCGCGTAGAAAGAGATTTTCTCGCCATTATATGTTACGGTCTTGACAGCGCGATTGCCATTTGTTTCATCTTTATCATTATCTGACGTTCCGCCTGTTTTGACCCTACTGACATAGGCTGTTACACTATTTTTCTTTTCATCTTTTGTATTTGTCTCGCCAAATTCCAGCAGGCCGGAAACCTTACCATGGGCGCCGCCAACGTCAAGCGCCAGCTGGCCATCAATGAATACCCAAACGTCATCGTCACCGGAGAAGAAGAACTTGATGCTGGTTTTTTCCTTTGTTCCATCTGCCTTCTCTGTTTCAACTTTGCCGTCATCCGTCAGGGTAAAATCCATCTGCAGCTTGGTGCCAAAGCCGTAATTGTAGGTAGAAGCATTAAGAGAGGTTGCTGTTTCATTGAACGGGAAGTAGCCATAGGAATTTACATCCTTGCCATCTTTTTTTATCGTTTTTAAGGAGGAGTCAGATTTAAGATTGCATGACTTTTCCCGCTCGTCTGTGCTTGATTTCAGGAAATATTGATCTTGCTTGGTATCCTGCTTCAAGTACAGGGTCGTATCTTGGCTGTCAAAGTACCAGTAATCAACGCCCTTATCCTCATCAAAAATCTGTTTCTTGGTAAAGGGGAACGCAACATTATTGTACACATCGCCAAGCTTTGCATTTTTGCTGTTGGTGCCGCTCAAAAACGCTTCATCGAAGTGTGGTTCTACTACTTTTGTATCTTTCAGTGTATCCTTCAGCAGCGGTTCACCTGTTGCATCACCAGTGGAGGTTTTGGATTCAACCAAGCCCTGATAGGCATAGTCATAATGTTCGCCATCGTTATTTCCATTTTCATTGATTGTGGAGTTATTGATTGCCATGAAGCGATTTTCATTATTGAAGTCGCTATTAAGCCCCCAAAGATTCAATGCAGCACTAATCGCAGCAAACGTATATCCCCAGCCAGGATAAGAAGGCTGGAAATGTCCGGTATAAATCGGGTATTGGGCCTTTGCCTTCTTATAATAATCGCTCAGCGCCTGATCGAACTGGCGGAAGGGTACCCAGTTGCGGTGACTTACAGTAGGAGAACTTTGATCGTAACTGCCACGGTTCTTGCCGTTCAGTTCGTAATCTGTATAATAGTCATACAGCGTACTGGTAACATATTTTGTGTTTGCTTCTTCCGTAAAAGGAGCGGATTCAATATCTACTACTTTAGTTTTAGTAGTGTCAGTATTTTTCCACGTTTCGGCATCACGCAGGGTACCTTTTGGAGCCCAGTAGCCTCCACGAGTGGTACCTTTATATACTGCATCGTCATTCGTATCCGCATAGAAGCAATTTTTGTCATCTGTGGGAATCGGCAGCCACTCTGTACTTACTCCATTTCCTTTTGTCGCATTGTCATCGCCAATTTCTACACCGGAAAAGATGATTGAACTATTTGAACTATATTCTTGGGGAATGTCAACATAATAAAGGTTTTCGTTTGTATCATCTTTTACCAGCGTGCCTTTTTCGGATTTTCCGTTGCCTCCTTTTATCCGATAATAAATGGTCTCTGAATTATTGGCTTTTGGGATTGAATAGTTGCCGCTAGTATCACCCGTTCCTGTTGTTGGCAGCTTTGAGAAAGTAGCATCGTAATAGATACGGAAAGAGTTTTCTCTACCCCATCTTACGTTGTCTGCGCCAGTATAGATAAAGCAGTTCCTTGTTTCACTGTACATAAAGGATTCTTTATCATCACTAACAGATTCGTTATAGAAGTTATAGTATTTGCTGGTTTTGTTTTTACCGTCCTCAACCCATGTAAACTGAACATAAGAGCATGCCACGTTTGGGATGTTAAAACCAACGAATTCTCCCTCAGGAACATTTTGAGCTGCTGCGTCACCATTAACCAATGTTAAGTTTCCACTTTTTTCATCAGGGATATAAAAATTTGCCTTTACGTTCGTTAAATTAGCTGTACTGCGGTTTTCGAACTTGATGGGTTTGTTTGCATAGTATGTATGACTCGTCAGGATGGAATCGTCTGTCCATTCACCTTTAGTTGGATCGGCATTTTTAGTTGGATCATACATTTTGTTATTGTAGGAGCTTATAGGTTTCGGTTCCTGCTCCTTTAGCGGAATCTGTGCTTTCCAACCACCATCCCTGTATAACTGGAACTGTATTTCTAGAAAGTTATCTCCTAATATATCTTTACAATTCTTAACGGCATAAATCTTATGTCCATCTTCTGTTTTCCATCCGGTCGGCTCCATTGAAAGCTGAAGCCACCACTCATCATTCTTAGAATTGCCCGGTTTTCTATCAGTTCTTACATTAAATTTAATTTCATCGGAATCTAAAACGGTCACCGTCTCATTATTACCTGGCATCGTATCCGGAACGACAAAGTAAACCGTGAATCCTTCTGTCGCTTCCGGCTCACTAACTGCCTGCACATTATCCACGCTTCTTGCGGCGTACATCTTCTGCGGCTGTTCGGTCGGTTCCGGGGTGGCGGTGGGGGTCACGGTCGGCACAGGGGTGGCCGTTGCGGTGGCTGCCGGTTCCGGGGTCAGGGCGGGTTCTGCCGTGGGCTCCGGCGTTTCGGTCGGGGCGGGCTGCTCCGGCTCGGCGCTTTGTTCCGGTTCCGGGGTGGCGGCATCCGGCACCGGGGTGGCGGCGTTCTGCTCCGGCGGAACGGTATCCTCCCCGGAGGCCGTTCCCTGCTCATCCTCCAGCAGCTCTACTTCGTCAGGTGCGTCGGGCAGAAGATTCACCTCGGCGTATACAGGCAGGGCCATTGCCATAACCAGGCAAGCGGTGACAAGCAGCGCTGTCAGCCGGCGCGCCCAACCTGTTGTGTTTTTCCCTGTTCTATTCAATCTGCTCACTCGCCTTTCGCGCTGGCTTGATGAAAGCACATTGTTCCACAGGGGATCCCTGTGGAACAATAAAAGAAGCCAGCTTCTTTTACTTGCGCAACCGTTGCCATGTTGTTTTCAAAAAAATTACGCATCGAATCTTCTCATTGCGCATTTACTTTTCAGTGTTAAAGTATAGCACCTTTATACCAGAAAGGCAATACAATCCACGTAAATTCCTGTTTTTCAGCACTTTTACTGATTGCGTTTTCCTCCAATTATACAATGTATTCAAAGCCTTTGTATAATTTATTCCTGATTTTCTTTTTGGCAGCGGTCCCTTTTATATACTTTGACCGCGCGTTTATGATCCTCTGCGCACACAGAGCGCAACTTTGCGGCAAAATTCGCCTTTTTTGTTGCATTTTCCTGCTTTTGCGCAATTATTTGTTTCGCATGCGCCTGTTTGCGGCGGGGCCTGGCGGCTGGGTGGGCGCCTTGTGGGAGGGATGGCAGGTTTGCGGCGCACGGTTCCCGTTTTTTTGCGGCGCGATGGGTACACCGCGCCCCTGCAAACGGTTTGCGGTGTTTGCGGCGGCGGGTGTGTGTTTGGTGGATTGCACGCCCGCCAACGGGACGCCGTTCTCCCTTTACAACGGGGTGCGGGTTTGCTGCAGATATGCCATTCGCTTTTTTGTCCCCCCTGCCCCGCCCCTGATTCCCGGTTCCCCCTTGCCGATTTCTATCTGCGCCAGCTCCTGAGGTGCATCTGAGAGCAACGAAAATAGCGGATCTTTCGCAAGCACAAAATCCGGCTGCGTTTACTGAAACAGACGAGCTTTTTCTTTGTTTTCAGATACACCTCCAGCTCCCAGCTTTCAATCTATCCTGTGTAAACTGCAACCCCTCACGCGCCATTCTGTGCGGCACTTACCTTATAATATAGGGGTGCTGCCCTGTGTAATTTTGCAACTGATCTATTTGAAGCAGCTGTGAGCTGTTGCAATTTTGCACAGGGTATTGCCCGCATTCTGTGCCGAACATTCCCAAAACGTGTTGGAAAAACGCACAGGATTGCCTTGTTTCCCTATGCCGCTTACCGTTGGAAAAACGCACAGGTTACCCCTGGAACAGTTGCATTTTACACAGGGTATTCCCGCTCCCCTGCCCCGCCGTGACCCGCGTACCTGTTGGAAAACCACACAGGATAGGCCCGTTCCCCGTGTTGCAATTTACACAGGTTTGGCTGTTTTTGGCTTATTTGCAACTTTACGCAGGTTGCTTTCCGCACAGGAAAATGGTGGTGGAATGCACAGGCTACAGTTGGTTGAACACACAGGTTTGCGTTGTTAAATTACACAGGCTCTACCTATTTACTAATATAGAACTAAACATCTAAGCCATAATAACAACCAGAGGTAAGCCGGGAGATGGGGGAGAACGGAAAAAAATTGGTGTTGCCATTCCATCAGGTTACAGAACCCTGAAACGGCAGGGCAGAAAAGCACAATAAAACCCTGTGTAACCTGCACCCGGGCTGCAACCCCCACAGGATATATGGCAAACCACAACGCGGGTGTTGCATTTTGCACAGGGTAATGGCGGTGAAACCCTGTGTAAATTTGCAATTCTTGCGCTGGACAACAGGATGTGCTATAATGTTTAGCATGATGTGCGTGACCACCCGGGATACAGCAACCGATATAGGAGGCCCCTGCTTATGGCGGCAAGTAAACAGAAAAAAGATGATCCGTTTGTCGTTACGTTTGAAGAACGCGGGGACCAGACCATCGTTCGCAAATCCAATGACCTTGTACAGATGACGCGCAACAACCTGACGCTGAGCCAGCAGCGCCTGATGCTGCATATTTTTTCGATGATTAAGCCGGAGGATACGGACCTGCCCTCTTATGAGCTGAGCATTTATGATTTTATCAAGATGACCGGCATGGACCCGCACAGCGGGGCGCTGTACAAGCAGGTGCGCAAAAATATTGAGGAGCTGGCCAACGCGCCCATCCAGTGGATCAAGAATAACGGAACTTCCACGGTGGAAACATTCCGCTGGATCGATAAAGTGCGCATTGATGAGGGCCGCGCGCGCATGACCATCACGCTGGATCCGGTGCTGAAACCGCACCTGGTGCAGCTGAAAACCCTGTATACCACCATGGATGTGACCTACACCATGCTGATGCGGTCCACCTATTCCATCCGCATTTACGAGCTGTGCAAGAGCTACCAGAGCCTGTACCTGAAAAAGAAAGCGGCCGGGGAACCGCTGGTATGGAACCTGAGCATGCTGTATGAACAGCTTTCGTATACGGCCAACCGATGGTCGGATTTCCGCCGCCTGGCACTGGAAAAGGCAAAGGCGGAAATTAACGAAAAGACGGATATTATTTTTAATTACGATGTGTACGAAAAAAAGGGGCAGAAGGTTCTTTCGCTGGTGGTAACGATTGACCCGGTGGATGATGCCGCCGCACAGGCCAACCTGGACAGCATCAACAGCACAGTGCGCAAAAAGAGCAAAAAGAAGGGCCGCCCCACCGTGGCGATTGAGGATTCGCTGCTGGATGACCCCAGCGTGATCACCTTTGATTATGTTTCGGCACCGGAAACAACGATTCCCTATTCCTTTGGACGCCACCGCACCGAGCTGCGGGAGGAAATTGTTGTGAAAGCGCGCATGGATCAGCTGCGCGCGGAGATTACGCCCGAAGAGTTGCACGCGGTGGAAGTGATCATTGATGTGTTGGCAGACGCCTGCTGCACCATCCAGGCAGGCGATGGCGAGCAGGACGGCGGCAACAAAACGGTGTTTGGAAAGATGAATGCCATCATCCTGGATTGCGGCGGGCTGACCAGTTGGCTGGCCGGTGTGGCACCCCGTTATGCACAGGAGATCATTCCCCGGTCGCAGACGATGCGCAGCCCGGCGCGGTACCTGAACAAGGTGCTGCGCGAGGATATGGATAACTATCGCATTTATATTTTCCGCAAGGCAAAGCCGGCAGCAGAACCCAAAGAGGAGCTGTTGGAAGCGGAGTACCATGTGATGGACGAGCCGGTGCAGCAAACGATGCCGGAGCCTGAGCCGCCCAAGGTAGAACTGATTCCCGAAACGATTGTAAAACGGCAGGATATGCGAAAAGAGTTTGCAAAGTTTGTAGATGATGGATACCTGGAAAAGACGTTGACGAGCGGCCAGCGCGGCGCTTACCACGAAATTTACCGCCACCTGGCAGCGCGGTGCGTGCCATCGCCTTCCAGCCTGCGCAATGGGCTGAAAGACGAAATGCGGCTGCATTACCTGGCCTGCATGAATGAAGTGATTGAAAAGTATGGCAGCCTGACCCCATTGATGGAAGCTATGGCGCATGAACTGGACTTTGATGTGTTCTGGGCAAAGGCCGCCAAGGACCCCAACGTGAATAACCCGATGGGGCTGTTCTACCACATTATTGAAGAACGCGCGCTGAACCCGATTGGCACCATAATGAACGACCAGGCACAACGGCAGAAGGTTGCCGCCAAGGAAAAAGGTGAAAAAGATAAGTGGCACAACGAAAGCTGGATGGATGCTTTTGAGGAAGATATCCCGGATGACAGCGAAGAGTAATTGAGATGAAGCGGAACGGATAATCCGGGAGCGCTATTATAATAAGGTAAGCAGCGGCTGGCAGATTGCTGGCCGCTGCTTTTTTGTTGGGGTGCGGCTGAGAAATGGAAATATCCGGCGTTTTTAATTTCAGATAGACCTTGGGCAACACCGCACAATTCCCGCCTTGCGGCTTAAGCACCGCTCCGGCGGCTGCGGCACGGCATCTGCGTTGCCAAAATGCTCGATAAGACATCCAGTATTATCTGCGCTTTTGGCCTAGCAGCTACCGCACCTCGCTCGCCGTATCGGCACTTAGAATTATGCGGTATTGCCCTTGGGATAATAGGTGAGAATGAAGGTGCGTTAGCGGGAATGCCTGGATGAAGTGAAGAAGGATGGAAAGGAAAAGCGGCAGAGAAAATGCGTGAACAGCAACGAAGAGATGCCTGCATAATATTCGTCAAAATATCCGTTGACACGCGCGAAGCATATGATATAATAGAAGCTATAACAGCAACGAAGAGATGCCGCATGGCATGGGGTGCAAGTTTTTGCAACCCGCGGTTAGATTAAGATACCGGCGTGCGGTACCGCAAAAAGAACCGAACAAAAGCCAAAGATTAACCAACAGCAACGAAGAGATGCCTACACAAAGGCGCTCGCAAGGAGGAAAACAATGGGATATTGTATCTCAGTCTGCATTGAAAAAGGTGGCGTGGGAAAAACCGTTACCGTCTGCAACCTGGCGGCGCTGATGGCGCAGGACGGCAAGCGGGTGCTTGTTGTGGATATGGATGCCCAGGGCAACTGTACCTATACCCTGACGGGCGCCCGTGTAACCGATAATACTTTTGACCGCGCTGGCGTGTATGATATGTTCCGTGCCTATGGCATCAGCGGCACGCAGAACTATATTTCCCGCACGCAGTTTGATAATATTGATATAATTCCGGCAAATGGCAACACCCCAATGGCGGCCAAGCAGCTGCAAATCCTGGAACAGTCCGAAAGCACCAGTATCAATATGTTTTTGGCCATGTGCCTGGCACAGGTTGCCGGCGAATACGACTTTATTTTGATCGATACCCCGCCGTCCCGCGATGTAATGGTGACCAACGCCCTGATGGCCAGTGACTTTGTTCTGATCCCCTGCGTGTGCGATGACTACAGCCGTGACAGTGTGTACCGCACTGTGGCCATGTGCCAGCAGTTGGAGCACGATGAGGGCGAAAAAATTGATGTTTTGGGCATTATCCTGACTATGGTGGAAAAAACTGCCCTGACCGAAGTGATCCGCAATGAACTGCGGGAAAGCCAGCTGGGCAGCAAGCTGTTTGCTGCCGAAATCCGTAAGGGACAGGCTGTAAAGGATAGCACCCGCCTTGGTGCGCCGGTTGTGCTATGTGCACGCAGCAGCAACCCGGCAAAGGATTATGCAAAGGTGTATGCCGAGCTGAAAACGCGCGTTGAACAGGAGGCAGAGTGATGGCAAGCAAACTGGACCGACTGCAGAAGAAAGGCTTTAAAGTAAACGAAGCAGCGTTAAGTAAGATCGCGCGCGGCGACCAGGAGCCGGGCGGTGAATACAGCGAGATCAATATCAATGATATTGAAGAAAACCCGGATAATGCCCTTTACCGTGAGCTGGATACCGAGGAAGATATTGCGCTGCTGGCCGATGATATCCGCCGCGCGGGGCTGCTGCACAACCTGGTTGTTTTCCCTAAGACCGGTGTTGGCGGAAAATATGTGCTGCTTTCCGGCGAGCGCCGCCTGCGTGCGCTGCGCCTGTTGGTGGAGCAGGATAAACGCGAGCAGGAAGAAAAACAGTTGCCCAACCGCATGAGTGAATGGCAGAAAGTGCAGTGCAAAGTGGTGCGCAACTTGACGGAAAACGAAAAAGTTGTGTATATTGACAGCGCAAACCTGCAAGTGCGCGGCGGCATCAGCAATGAACGTGTGATGCGCCAGGCGGCGGCGCGTTTTGTGGAAAACCTGCAGAAAGCACCGTATAACCTGAGCGCAGCGGAAGCGAAAAAAGCGCTGAAAGAGGTCAGCCCGCTGAATTCCCGCACGATTGATAAGGCGCTTTCGATTCAGAATGATCTCAACCCTGACCTGCGCCGCTTGCTGGATGAGGAATTCCTGAACCGAGCCGAGTGCGAAACCTATCTCCGCCTGACCCTGGAAGAACAGGCCCGTGCAGCCGCAGTGTTTTTGAAAATCGCAGCCCTTGACCCACGCAGCCATGAGCGCCGCGCCATTAAGGACGCATTGACCACCGCCATGCTGGATGTAGCAGTGGAACGCCGCAGCATGCAGGAGCGCGAGAGCGTATTTGCAGCAGCGTTGCAAAATGCACAGGATGCAATCGGTCAGGCCAAGACGCAGGAAAACAAGGCGGCGGCAGTAGATAAAGACCACAACTTTATTTCGGCCAAGCTGCCTACCACGGCCCGCAAACTGCGTAAAATTGCAGCGGCAAAAAATATTGAAGCTAAGATCCGCAGTTATACGGCAGAGGACCGCAAAGCAATGTCGGACCAGATGCAGGAGCTGATTGCGGCAGCGCAGGAGCTGAAAGCACTGATTGATGCTGTGGAATAATCCAGATCCACGAAAACAGCAAACAACAAAAATCCATGCAAATAGGAATACAGGAATCCACGATATGAAACAGCGAATTGTCATCCGGCTGCACCTGGCTGTGCGGGCAGTGCTGCAAAGCGAAGCGGACTGGCGCGGCACGCGGCTGGGCACCCTGACATCGGAGCTGATCCATGAACAGGCTGCGAAAGCGCGCCTGTGCGGGGTGCAGAATTACGAGTTGAACCCCGTCAGCAGCCGCTATGTTCCCGTTACAAACGGGACAAAATATAAGCAGACATCTGGCCTGGAGCAGATCTCCATCTATCTGAACGATGAGGATATGCAAACCCTGAAAGAGCTGGCACTGGCCAACGATAGTGTGCGTGTGATCAACGGCAGGCAGGCAATCACCTACCGATATGTTGTTCCCGGAATGCTGCTGAACGACCCGGTGTTTACGGGGCTGACAGAGCAGAACAGCACGGTAGGGTAAGCACTTCAAAATCTTGAGGCAATACCGCATAATTCTAAGTGCCGATACGGCGAGCGAGGTGCGGCAGA
>OIDU01000188.1_pt1 | contig 33044 bp, 29 predicted proteins | sample 1581481 | NCBI WGS metagenome assembly OIDU01 (sample SAMEA3882519, study PRJEB24775) | human gut metagenome | biome: human-associated habitat; feature: intestine environment; material: feces | place: Netherlands | collected 2009/2010
ATCATGTATGCCGGAAGAAATGAGGAGGACACGGAGGATGATATTGTATTCTATTGCATGAACGCATATTGGGAGCCGCTTGTGATGCAGCTTCCGGTGCTTCCGAACGGAAAACACTGGCATGTGGACACCAACACCAATGCAGAGTATTTTGACGGAGAGGACTTCACGGAAAAGACAGAGCTTTTGGGTGTCAACACCATAAGAGTTCCTGCGAGAACCACGATAATACTTGTGGCAGAGTAAAAATAAAATCTGCAGCCCGGTACACATTGTGATATGTGCACCGGGCTGTTTTTCGTTACAGTTTTGGCTTAGACTGTAACATTTCCCCCTTTCATTTTTCAATATATTTTATGTGACATTTGCATCAGCAGCCGGTGATGGTTGTGAAGTGATACCGGAAGGCCTTGTATGTATATATCACATAATCAGTTGTGAGTTGGACAAATTTCGTCTGTGAATCCAAGAAAATAATTGGGTGTGACACCAAAAATTGTACTTAGATGGCAAATGACAAAAATGTCAGGCACTCTACGGCCTGTCCTGTAGCCTGAAATAGTTGATTCTGCACAGCACATGATTTCAGAAAGAGCAATGTTGGTCAAGTTGTTGAGCCTCATCAGATAATCAAGCCTGTCAGGCACAGTTGTACTAATGGTTGATAGTTGCTTTTCTTGTAAAAAGACATTAATTTTATTCATAAACAAATTGTAACATAATAATCATAAAAAGCAACAAATATCTGAAAAAATACGAAAAAAATAGAAAACTTAAAATTACAATTTTAAATCCAGCCACCATCAAAAGTGATTATCTGTCCGGTCAGGTAATCAGGTGCAGTGATAACGGAGTAAGCCATATCTGCGACCTCACAGGCTGTGGCAAAGCGTCCGGCAGGGATTTCATCGGCAAGCTCAGCACGTTCTGTCTCATCAAAGCAGCGGTTCATATCGGTATCTATGACACCGCAGGCTATAGCATTTACCGGAATATGCGATGGCGCAAGCTCCTTGCCGAGTGCCTTGGTAAATGCATTTATACCGCCCTTGCAGGCTGAGTATGCCACCTCGCAGGATGCTCCGACATTGCCCCAGACAGAGGAAATCTGTAGTATCCGGCCACATTTATCTGCAACCATATAAGGGATGACGAGCTTTGTGAAGTTGAAAACACCGGTCAGATTTATCGCCACGATATTGTTCCATTCCTCCGGTGTCATGTCGCTCAGCAGCCCGATATGCGATATACCGGCATTGTTAATTAGCACATCTATATGGCCAAAATGGGAAATGGTATTCGCAACCATATCCTTGGCAAAGAAAAAGTCTCCTACATTTCCGGTGTAGCATAGCACCTCAATTCCGTATGCACAGTGAAGCTCATCAGCCAGAGCCTTTAGCCTGTCAGATGAATTGCGGCAGCAAAGTGAGAGGTTATAGCCACAGGAAGCCAGCTTTTTGGCAATGGCGGCACCGATACCGCGTGAAGCTCCGGTTATTATAGCTGTTTTATTTATGTGATTTGTGTTATTTATGTTATTTGTCTGATTTATGTTATTTGTCTGATTTGTCATGATATTCTCCTGATAATTTATATACCGTGGTGCTAAGCCGGTCGCTGCGCTGCCGGGCCGGCTTCATAGTATAAAAAATAATTACGTGATTAAATTATAGTTTAGTCATGGGTATGATACCTTGCTGTGAGGCTGGGCACAATATTGTAAATTTTTATCTTATACAGCATAAATCATACCATAAATATATATTATGGGGTAGACAAAATTTATACATTGTGATATTATTTAATAGTTGCAAAACGAATTGCAGACGGCGTGTGGCTCAGTTTGGTAGAGCGCTACGTTCGGGACGTAGAGGTCGCAAGTTCGAATCTTGTCACGCCGATTTATTTATGGATGTATATGAATAGTTATCGACTGTATTATTTTGGAGCACGCGCATAGCGTGTTTTTTTTGTTACTGTTCAGTGTGAAGAGTAACTTTTTTTATATTTTTCTGAAAATTCACTTTTTATGTCTTTTTATTTAGAAAATGCTGGATTTTTCAATTATCATAATGTACAATAGCCATAGATTGGTAGCATAGCAAGCGGGCCTTGTGGAGCTGAAACTGCAGAAATTCCCCAAACAGCACCCCAAACCCAGCCCAAAATGATATTCATATGGTGCTATCAAACAAATGGAGACCATAATCTCCACTTTTGAAGATAAATGACATTTTTCATTTATCATATTCCCCACAAAAACAATTGAATTACTGTTAGAATCACATACATGGCATCACATGATGCAAAGAGTTAGGAGGAAAATAAAATAAGTTCAATAGATAATAGAATCCAATGGTTGGAAGGTGAGATATTAGAGATTCAGGAAAGACTGGAGACAATCACTGAGGAAGGAACAATTTATCCTACACAAAAAGACGGAAATGTTAAATGGTATGTTTGGAAAAATGGCAGAAGAGAGTATTTATCAAAGAAAAATGATAAAGAAATCAGAATTCTTGTCAATAAAAAATATCTGGAGCTTTATCTGAAGGACACAATAAATGAACTCAGACTACTCGAGACAAACAGGAAGACCCGGGAAAAATATAAAACCGATTATGCCCAGAAAATGTTGATGCAAAAACATTATAGCAGTATACTTTTAGCAGTTGATGAGAAGGAAAATGAAAAGTCACAGGTTCCTAACCCTGAAACTCTCAAGTTTTATACTAAAATGGGAATTATAGTGCGGTCAAAATCAGAAGTAATTATTGCGACAGCCTTGTATGATAATAATATTAAGTTTGAGTATGAAAAACCGATTAAAATCTCAGATGTTATTTATTATCCCGATTTTACGGTTGAGAAGAAAAATGGCGACATAATTCTGTGGGAGCATCTTGGCTTGATAGACAATCCTGATTATCGAAACAAAGCTTATCGAAAGATATTGAAATATAACGAAAATGGATATTATCAGGGAAAAAATCTTATATTGACATATGAAACAGCGGAAAGTCCATTGGACCCCATTGACGTTGAGCATGAAATAGAAAAAATGTGCAGGTGATAAAATGCTCAAAAAATTACGAAGAAAAATTATAGCCATAGCAATGTTATGAGTTTCAATTGTTCTTATTGCAATTGTAGGCACGATAAACATCGCAAACTATATAAGTACAAACGAGGCGTTGGATGCACGTCTTAAGCTGATTGCCGGAAACGGAGGAACATTCTCGGATCTTTTAGAACAGAAAACATGGGAGTGGAAGGCAATAAAATCGACAGTATAAATGCTTAAAACAATAAAAAATGCTGAAAACACAAACACCGGCACAGAAAGCACAAGCACAGATAAAGAAAACGCAAACACAGACACATTCGGCAATACAGCAGATGAAAGTACAAATAAAGGGACTCCCACTCTCAAAGAGCCACCATCCGGCAGAACAGATGTACAGCCACCGGAGGATATGAATTTATAATCGTATTGTAGATTAAAAATATTTTTTTACATGCATTTTACACACTAATGATTTTGCATTTTACATTTCCCCATTACTATATCAGTTGTAACAAACAAAGAAATAAATTCAAGAAAGAAATGAAAGAGGAAATTAAAATGAAAAATCGTATGAAAAAACTTTTAGTTTTAGCAACTGCTGCAACAATGATGACAGCAGCATTTACAGGATGTGGCTCAAGCTCAGACGGAGCAGACAACAATGCAGATACAAGCGCAGATAAGAGCGCAGATGAAGGCGCATCAAATGAGAACTTAAGCGGTTCACTTTCACTTGCAGGAAGTACTTCAATGGAGAAGCTTTGTGAGGCGCTCAAGGAGTCATTCATGGAGAAAAACCCTGGAGTAACAGTAACAGTAGAGTATACAGGCTCTGGTTCAGGAATCGAGTCAGTATCAGCAGGAAGCGTAGATATCGGAGATTCATCGAGAGCACTTACAGATGATGAGAAAGCAAACGGCGTTGAGGAAAACATCGTAGCAATCGATGGAATCGCAGTAATCACAGACAAGGACAACTCAGTAACAGAGCTTACATCAGATGACTTAAAGAAAATCTACACAGGTGAGATTTCAAACTGGAAAGACCTTGGTGGAAAAGATGAGGCAATCGTAGCAATCGGCCGTGAGGCAGCTTCAGGTACAAGAGGAGCATTCGAGGAGCTTCTTGATGTAAAGGATCAGTGCAAATATGCACAGGAGCTTGACTCAACAGGAGCAGTTCTTGCAAAGGTAGGCTCAACACCGGGAGCAATCGGATATGTTTCACTTGACGTGCTTGATGATACAGTAACAGCAATGAAAATTGACGGAGTAGAGGCAACAGAGGAAAACATTGTAGCAGGCAAATATCTCCTTTCTCGTCCATTCGTAATGGCTACAAAGGGCAAGATTGACGAGCAGAACGATATTGTTAAAGCTTGGTTTGACTATGTAAACTCAGATGAGGGACAGGCAGTTATCAAGAAGGTAGGTCTTATCCTCCCTCAGTAGAAATATCGGTCATAGTAATAATACAAAATACAGACATCGATGCGAGACATCACTAGTAAGTATAAGTATAAAAATAATACAAAATACAGACATCGATACGAGACATCGCTAGTAAGTATAAGTAAAAAATAATACAAAATACAGACATCGATATTAGACATCAGTATTAATACATATCGATAAGATATAGGGTTTCCTCAGGAAATGGCAGGTTTCCTGGGGAACTTTTTGAAACAAGGAGTATCAAATGAAACATAAATCCATAGTAGAGAATGTTGCCAAAATAATATTCACGGTATGTGCGGTTGTGGCAATATTCGCAGTATTATCAATAACAATTTATATGTTCCTTAAAGGCGCACCGGCATTTTTCAAGGTCGGAGTGTTAAACCTCTTATTCGGAACAAAATGGGCGCCGACAGCGGCAGACCCAAGCTACGGAATATTGTACATAATCCTCACATCCATCTTAGGAACAGCAGTATCTATACTCATAGGAGTACCAATTGCTCTTCTTACGGCAGTATTTCTCACTGAGGTGTCAAATAAAAAGCTCTCAGCGGTAGTGCAGCCGGCAGTAGAGCTGCTTGCAGCCATTCCATCAGTAATCTATGGACTTTTAGGACTTATGATACTTAATCCGGTATTATACAAGCTGGAGAAACATATTTTTGCAAACTCAGCAACACATCAGTTTACCGGCGGATCAAATCTGCTTGCAGCAATCATAGTGCTTGCAATCATGATTCTTCCTACGGTAATCAACATGAGCGTATCATCAATACAGGCAGTACCGCAGCAGATGAGAGCAGCATCCCTTGCTCTTGGAGCAACAAAGATACAGACAATATTTAAAGTGACGGTTCCTGCAGCAAAGTCAGGAATCATGACAGGAATTGTGCTCGGAATAGGTCGTGCGCTCGGAGAAGCGATGGCTATCAACATGGTAGCCGGTGGAACGGTAAGCTTTCCACTTCCGTTCAACTCAGTGCGTTTCCTTACCACACAGCTAGTCAGCGAGATGGGATACGCCAGCGGACTTCACAGACAGGTGCTTTTCTCAGTAGGTCTTGTGCTTTTTGTGTTTATCATGATAATCAACCTCACCCTTATGAAACTCAAAAAGAAAGGAGCTGTGGAAAATGACTAGTATAAATGGAAAACGCCGCAGAATAGGCGATGATGTAGTATATTTTTTCATATATCTGTGTGCAGCATTATCGGTAGTGCTGCTTGCGGGAATCATCATATATGTATTTGTCAGGGGAATCGGCCAGGTAAACTGGCAGTTTCTGACCAGTGAGACATCTGTCTTAAGAGGCACTGTCGGAATAGCGGGAAACCTGCTCAATACACTTTACATCATAATTATCACCATGCTCATAGCTACTCCTGTCGGAGTGGGAGCAGCCGTGTACTTGAATGAGTATGCAAAGCCGGGTAAGCTCGTATCCACAATAGAGTTTGCCACAGAGACACTTGCAGGAATACCGTCAATCATCTTTGGCCTATTCGGAATGATGTTCTTTGGACAGACAATAGGCTTTGGCTACAGTATCCTGACAGGCTCACTGACACTGACACTCATGGTGCTGCCTCTCATCACAAGAAATACACAGGAGGCACTGAAAACTGTACCGGACAGCTACAGACACGGAGCAGTCGGACTTGGAGCCGGAAAATGGCACACCATCCGCACCATCCTGCTGCCGTCAGCCATGCCGGGAATCATCACAGGTGTTATCCTTGCAATCGGCCGAATAGTAGGTGAGTCAGCAGCACTCCTCTTTACGGCAGGAAGTGCAGGAATGCTTCCAAAGGTTGCCAGCGGTTATTTCTCAAAGATAATGCAGTCAGGTGGAACACTTACCATCAAGCTCTACCTTGCAGCGACAAGTGAAGGAAAATTCGACCAGGCATTTGGAATTGCGGTTGTGCTTCTCGTAATCGTATTCCTTATCAATATCCTGACAAAGGTGCTGGCAAAGAAATTCCAGGCGAAGTAAACAAATCAACCGGTTATTATAATGATATGAGGGTCAAAAGGTATTTTACCCCTTTAATCATAATAATAAATTAACGAATATAGTAAATAACCAATATAATGAACTAACTAAGAAAAGAAGCTTCGATTTGATATCAGTAAATCGGAGCTTCTTTTGAGTTTCATTAAGATTATTTCTTAAACAAATCTTAATATGTTACATAATTGGATTTTAATGTTACAATTGATACAATAAGATCAACATAAAACTTCCGGAGGCAATTATGTATAAAGTATTAGTATGTGATGATGAGAAAGACATTGTATCAGCAATCAGCATTTATTTGACCAGCGATGGCTACGAGGTAATCCCGGCGCGAAATGGGCTGGAGGCGCTCGATATAGTAAAACACAATGATGTGCATCTTGTCCTGATGGATATAATGATGCCTGTCATGGACGGCATAGAGGCGATGGTGGAAATCAGAAAAATCTCTAATGTGCCGGTCATACTGCTCACTGCCAAAAGTGAGGACACTGACAAGGTACTCGGGCTCACGGTCGGAGCAGACGACTATGTGACGAAACCGTTTAACCCGGTAGAGCTGCAGGCAAGGGTAAAGTCGCAGATCAGGAGATACATGCTTCTTGGCGCAGGTAATACAAGCGCAGGAAAGCTGGTAATAGGCGGCATTGAGCTCGATGACAAATCAAAGACAGTGACAGTCGATGGCGAGGCAGCAAATCTCACACGTACAGAGTACGATATTTTGAAGCTTCTCATGGAGCATCCGGGCGAGGTGTATTCGCCGAATCAGATATATGCAAAGGTCTGGAAGGATGAGCCGTATGGGACAGAAAACACGGTGGCGGTACATATCCGTCATCTCAGAGAAAAGGTTGAGATAAATCCGGCTGAGCCAAGGTACTTAAAGGTCATCTGGGGTCGCGGATACAAAATTGACGCTGAATAGGTGCATGCTTGATACAGCTTTGTCAAGTGAAGCACTATAAAATGGAAGGTGAATGATATGAAAAAAATATCAAGAAATCTGTGGCTTAAGCTGGCGGCATTTATAGTATGCTCGGTCATGGCGGCAGGGCTTGTTGTAACAACGTTAGTTGCAGTGTATACAAACAATTATGAAAGTACAGCACAGCTAAGGGATGAAATTCATGCGAATATTGCAGGAGCCTATAGCAGACAGATGGTGTACAATTATGAATCCGGTGATGACAATGCATTTTCGCAGATGATGGACGATACCAATCTGCAGGCCGCAGTGGTAAAGAGTAATGAAACATCAGAGGACAAGGTAGATGTAAAATCTGATGCAGCAAAGGTGTATTCAAGTGTGGATGAAATATCAAATCCGGATTATATTTTTAGCTACAAGGCAAAGAACTTAAAGTGGAACAGGCTATCATATCTGTGGGATGCAATGAGCGGCAGCTATGAAGAGTCAGACGATGCATCAAACAATATGAACAGTGAGAGAATCAGCTCAATCATGTATTCCAAGACAAATGGGCTCTTTTATCTGTGCCTGAATGATGGTACCGCTTATGTCATTCCAAAGGTGAGGGTGATGACAGGCTCTAACGATAACAGCTCGCTTGGCTTATATAAGGCAGTTGAGAAAACCGATGAGAATGGAAATAATTACTTTGCCTACGAGGAGATGTTTACAGGCCAGTCACTCGATATTACAGGCTTTGCCGAGTGGAAAAATGTAAAGTGCTATGATGAAAAAGGAAATCATATAAAGTGTGGCATGAATCTGAGTGATGACGGCGATTCGCGCTTTGATAGTGACGGCTCTTACTACGATTATGATGAGGATATTTATTATGACAGCTACGAAATCATAAAAGTGGTGGAGCAGGTGAATGAGAGCTATGAGCTTTTACCGGATACCTTTAATATATCGGATACCGGAATTGTGTACTATCCATACACCCAAACGGAAGATAAGCCTGAGTACTATTATGTGTATGCAAAGCTTCCGCAGCAGCTTCAGGAAAAGGGCGATTACTTCAATCAGGCAGACAGCTTACTTGACGTCATGGAATTTACAGAGGCTCATTTGAGTGTATTGTTTGTCATATTTATACTTGGTTTTGTGATTACAGCGGGGTATCTGCTGACAGTTGCCGGAAAACGTGAGGATTCGGAAGAAATTAAATTACGATTATATGACAGGCTGCCGTATGAGGTGATGCTTGGAGTGACAATGTTTGCAGACTTTATGGTATTTCCGGCGGGCTTTTTACTTATAAAGCAGCTTCCGGTGGTGGCACTCATTTGTCTGGCGGCAACCATGGTTTCGCTAGAAGCAATCCTGACAACATACGTAAGAATCAGGGCACATGAGTTCTGGAAGCATACACTGTGCTACTATGTTGTTAGATTTTTCTTAAAGCCTGTCAAAAAGCTATGCAGGATGGTATTTGCTCCAATCAGATACGGCTTTTCATGGATAGAAAGAAATGTACCGCTGTTTCTGATCAGTATGCTGGCATTCGGCCTTTTATGTCTGCTTGAGCTTATAGGTTTTGGCTTCATTGTAAAGATTATAGAGCTTGCGCTGCTTATCACATTCATCATGCAGTATGACAGGATAAGATGCGCCGCAAAGGCAATAGCAAACGGTGATTTTTCACAGCCGGTTGATACATCAAGGCTTATGCTGTTTTTCAGAAAGCATGGTGAGGATTTGAATAATGTGAGCAATGGAATAGAGGCGGCGGTCTCTGAAAAAATGAAGAGCGAGCGCTTCAGGACGGAGCTCATCACAAATGTGTCGCATGATATCAAGACACCGCTCACTTCCATTATCAATTATGTGGACCTGTTGCAGAAGGAGGACATAGATAACGAGAAGGTACGCGAATATCTTGACGTTCTCGACAGACAGTCATCACGTTTGAAAAAATTAATTCAGGATTTACTTGAGGCTTCAAAGGCATCTACCGGCAGCATAAATGTAGAACTGGAGGAACTGGATGCGGCTGTTATGCTGTCACAGGTAGCCGGAGAATACAAAGAAAAATTCGAGAAAAATCATCTTGATTTAATTATCAAAAATGACGTTACGCCTGTTATGATTCAGGCAGATGGACGACATCTGTGGAGAGTGTTTGATAATCTGATGAACAACATCAACAAATACGCCCAGCCGGGTACGAGAGTGTATATTGACATCATTCCAAAGGACAGTGGAGCCATCATAACCTTCAAGAATGTATCAGCTACACCGCTTAATATTTCAAGCGATGAGCTTAAGGAGCGTTTTGTCAGAGGAGACAGCTCGCGAAACACCGAGGGCAGTGGACTTGGACTGTCTATTGCAGAAAGTCTCATGAAGCTCATGAATGGTACTTTGGAGCTGACTGTGGATGGCGATCTTTTTAAGGTGACTTTGGAGTTTTGAGTTTTTAAAAAATATATTATATATTGAAATATTATAAGGCATAAGAGACAACAAAATCCGGGGCATCTGCCCCGGATTTTAATCGAGCTGTTTCTCACAATATTTTTCGACAAGATTTATAAATTCTTCTGCAACTGTAATTTGCCGCTCTGCTTCTTCTCTGCTTGCAATATAAAAATCATCATAATCGCTTGCATGACGAATTTCCTCTGCCATTCCAATTTTTCTTCCTATTTCTCTGGGAAAAATTTCTGTTTTAACATAGTCTTTATTAAAATTAGCTATTGCATCCTTGTGTCTCTTATATGCTTTTCCACTAGTAGCATGTACTGCATTTATAGCATGAAAAATTGCATAGTAGGCTCTGTTATTAGCTCCTTTATAATCATCAATAGACAATAGCACCTTTGCGGATTTTAAGTCATTCTTTGAGGTTTCAATTCTATATAGAACAAGATCTCTTCTTGTACCAATTTCTACATCATGCTGCTCCATATAGTATAACCCCCTCTTTATGAATATTTGAATAAAATGGATAATTTACTACCCACTTATTAAAAATCTCTTCACTTTTGGCAATTGGTTTTATGTCAATGTCATGATCCAGATTAAAGTCATATGTCATATAGGAAAGCTTCTCACCATAAGATTTAAGTTCAATATCTGACATATCAACCAAAATCATAATATCTATATCTGAGTCGGGTCTGAAATCGCCTCTGGCATACGAACCATATAAAATAATCTGTCTGACATGTGAACCATAAATTTTTTTGATTTCTTCAATGTATTGTCCAATAAGATTATACATAGCATTTGGCATATGCTACCCCTCCTTAAAAAATAATCTTCACTCTACTATTTTATTATACCATATATTAAAAAAAATGCATTTTATATTTTACCACAAAAAGTCGGTATAAAAATCCGGGGCATCTGCCCCGGCCTCAGACTGTAGACGTGATTTAATTTGCAGATATCATCTCCAAAAACCTCTCATGAATCCGTGTATCATCATCAAGCTCCGGATGAAAAGCCAGCCCAATCTGGTTCTTATACTGCACGCCGACAATTTTGCCGTCATACTCGGCGAGCACATGTACATCATTTTTGGCGGAGTCATCAATAGCTTCCACGTAAGGCGCTCTGATAAATGTCATGGTAAAGTCAAAGCTATTGTCAAACCTTGCTTTGGCCTCGAAGCTTCCGAGCTGTCTGCCGTAGGCATTTCTTTTAACAGTGACAGGCAAAGTGCCGAAATATACGTTGTCGTCGTTGCTGATATGTGAAGCTAAAAGGATAAGACCGGCGCAGGTTGCAAGCACCGGAAGTCCGTTTGCGATTCTTTCTTTAAGCTCATCAAACATATCAAGCTCACGGAGCAGCTTGCCCTGCACAGTGCTCTCACCGCCCGGCAGCACGAGTCCGTCTATATCACAGATATCTGATTTTTTGCGCAGCTCAACACACTCACAGCCTAAAGATTCAAGCATGCGCTTGTGCTCAATAAATGCTCCCTGAACAGCTAAAACACCAATCTTAAGTCCTGATTTCATTTTATTTGCCTCTTTCTTCCATGATGATTTTAATCTCGCTCTCGTTGATTCCGACCATAGCCTCACCGAGATCCTCAGAAAGCTCTGCGATGAGCTTTGCATCAGTAAAGTTTGTCACAGCTTTTACGATAGCGGCAGCTCTCTTGGCAGGATCGCCTGATTTGAAGATACCTGAACCGACGAACACACCCTCAGCACCGAGCTGCATCATAAGAGCCGCATCAGCCGGAGTAGCCACACCGCCGGCCGCAAAGTTTACAACCGGAAGCTTGCCGTTGTCATGAACGAATTTGACCAGCTCGAAAGGCACCTGAAGATTTTTAGCTGCCTCGAAAAGCTCATCCTCACGCATGGAAGTAAGCTTAGCAATCTCAGAATTCATCTTTCTCATATGTCTGACAGCCTGCACGATATCACCGGTACCGGGCTCACCCTTTGTACGGATCATGGAAGCTCCCTCGTTGATACGGCGGAGAGCCTCACCGAGATCTCTTGCACCACATACGAAAGGAACCTTGAAGTCTCTCTTATTGATATGGTACACATCATCAGCAGGTGAAAGCACCTCAGACTCATCAATGTAGTCAATCTCGATAGCCTCGAGCACCTGTGCCTCCACGAAGTGACCGATACGGCACTTTGCCATGACGGGGATGCTGACAGCCTCCTGAATGCCCTTAATCATCTTAGGATCGCTCATTCTTGAAACACCGCCTGCGGCTCTGATATCAGCAGGGATTCTCTCAAGCGCCATGACAGCACATGCACCGGCAGCCTCGGCAATCTTTGCCTGCTCCGGAGTCGTGACATCCATGATGACACCGCCCTTGAGCATCTGTGCAAGTCCTTTATTGAGTTCGTATTGAGTATTCTTATTGTTTTCCATTTGTTAAATCTCCTTTTATTTTTATATTGCTTTTATGTCAATTTATATGACGAAAGTAGTCAGGCGTGAGCAAATATGTTTACTCGCCGCCTGCGCCGCCGGGATGTATTTGCTCCCACCAGCCATATATCATGGTTGCAATATTACGCCACATCTGGTAATATTAAAATACTCAAAATAAGGAAAATAAAAATGCCAGAAAGCGGTGAATCAAATGCTGACCTACGACCTCACAAAAACAGACGGACCACTCTACAAATGCCTTTATGAGTGCATCAAAAACGATATATCACAGGGAAAATTAAGCTCCGGGGAGAAAATGCCATCAAAACGTACCCTCGCCAAGAATCTGGGGGTTAGTACCATTACGGTTGAAAATGCATATGACCAGTTGATAGGCGAGGGCTATATGTTTGCAAGGCCAAAGAAGGGCTATTTCATAGCCGATGTGTCAGATATCAGGGTAATCAAGGCACCGGTGCATAAGGAGCTTAGCATAAAGCTGCCACCTGAGCAGGATGAAAGTATATTTGACTTCTCATCAAACAGGACAGACTCGGGTAACTTTCCGTTTTCTATATGGGCAAAGCTCATGCGAGAGACGATTTCCCTTAGGGAGCAGGAGCTTTTGTCGGTGTCGCCGTGTGGCGGAGTGAGAGAGCTTCGGGAAGCGATAGCAAGCCATCTGTCATCGTTTCGCGGCATGAATGTGGACCCGGACCAGATAATAGTCGGAGCGGGAACAGAGTATCTGTACGGACTTCTTGTGAAGCTTTTGGGTACGGACAAGGTATACTGCGTGGAGGATCCGGGCTATAAGAAAATCAGCCAGATATACGAGTGCAATAATACAAAATGCCTTCCGGTGCAGATGGATGAGCAGGGCATCAGCGTGGAGCTTATAAAGAAAGCGAACGCGCAGATAGCACATATCAGCCCGACACACCATTTCCCGACAGGAATCACGATGCCTGTGAACCGCCGCTATGAGCTTTTGGCATGGGCCAACGAGAGCAGCGACAGATACATCATAGAGGATGATTACGACAGTGAGTTTCGCATGAACGGACACCCGATACCGCCCATCCTCTCGATAGATGCATGCGAAAAGGTCATCTATATAAATACATTTTCAAAGTCTCTCACATCCACCATCCGAATCAGCTACATGGTGCTGCCGGAGCATCTGGCAAATGAGTTTTACAGGAGGCTTTCATTTTACTCATGTACGGTATCCACCTTCGAGCAGTACACGCTGGCACGATTTATCAGCGAGGGCTATTTTGAAAAGCACATAAACAGGATGAGACTGCACTACGGCAGAAAGCGCCAGAGCGTGCTTTCGTCCATAAAAGGCTGCTTCACTGAAAAGGAATGCAGGGTGATAGAAAATGACTCCGGACTGCATTTTATCATACAGTTTGACACGAACCTTCCGGACAAAACAGTTGAAGAGCTGCTATTGAAAAAAGGTATAAAGCTTCAGGCGATTACCCACTTCAACCTGAGTAAGCCAAAGGAGGACAGGCATCAGTTTATTATCAATTACTCCAATATTGATGCAGACAGGATAATGGATGAGCTTTTAATTATTAAAGATACAATACTTTAACCAGACAGTACTTTAATAAAGCCAACTATAAAGCATATAAATAGTGTATACAAATAATAAATACAAACAGTGCGAATAATTTATGTGTGTAAAAATTTGACATAGATTTTACATATATCTGATAGAGCATTTTACAAAGCATCCATATAATGTATTCTCGAAGACAAGAAATTTATTACATGTTGCAGGAGATACAAATGGAGAAAAAAATCAAAATTCAGGTTCGCGACCTGAATCTGTATTATGGACAGAATCATGCACTGCATGGTGTCAATATGGACATAAAAGAAAACAGCGTGACAGCGCTGATCGGACCGTCAGGATGTGGTAAGTCTACATTTTTAAAGTGTATCAACAGAATGAATGATCTGGTTGACAACGTCAGAATCGAGGGAAGCATAGAGATAGATGGTGAGAATATATATGCACCATCAGTCGATACAACCGTACTTCGCAAAAAGGTTGGTATGGTTTTCCAGCAGCCGAATCCGTTCCCGATGAGCATATATGACAATATCGCATATGGTCCGAGAGTGCATGGCATCAAGGATAAAAAGATACTCGACCAGATAGTTGAGGAAAGTCTTCAGGGTGCTGCGATATTCAATGAAGTTAAAGATAGATTAAAGAAATCTGCTATGGGACTTTCGGGTGGACAGCAGCAGAGACTGTGTATTGCGAGAGCGCTTGCCGTACAGCCGGAGGTGCTTTTGATGGATGAGCCAACATCAGCGCTCGACCCTATCTCTACTTCAAAGATAGAGGAGCTCATGGAGGATTTAAAGAAAAAATACACAGTTGTGGTTGTAACACATAACATGCAGCAGGCAGTGCGTGTGTCAGACGATACAGCCTTCTTCCTTGTGGGAGATATGGTTGAGTTTGGTGACACAAAGACAATTTTCTCATATCCACAGGACAAGAGAACAGAGGATTACATCACAGGGAGGTTTGGTTAATGAGATCGAAATTCGACGAGCAGCTTAAGATGCTGAATGAAGAAATGATGCACATGGGAAGCATGATTGAGGAGTCAATCCAGAAAGCGATCGAGGCATTTATACATCAGGATGCCGATAGCGCCAAAGCCATCATGGAGGGCGATTCAGAGATAGACAGAGAGCAGAAAAAGATAGAGAGCCTGTGCTTTAATCTGCTCATGCAGCAGCAGCCTGTAGCAAGAGACCTTAGAACAATTTCTGCAGCGATGAAGATGGTTACTGATATGGAGCGTATAGGAGACCACGCAGCCGATATCAGCGAGATGACCATTTTGATGAGCAGTGACAAGCCATACAGGGTCAATATAGAGCATGTCAAGAGCATGGCTTCAGAGACAATGCTTATGCTTATCAGGGCAATCGAGGCATATGTTGAGAAGAACAATGACAAGGCTCACATAGTGATGAAGCAGGATGATGTGGTTGATGATCTTTTTGATAAGGTAAAGGCTGAGCTTATTGATTTCATCAGGGAACATCCGGAGGATGGTGAGCAGGCAGAGGATCTTCTCATGGTTGCAAAATACTTCGAGCGTATCGGAGACCATGCGACAAATATTGCTGAGTGGGTTGAGTTTGCGCTTGATGACAAGGTTCGCAAATCATGATTTAATTATCATACACAAATGAAAGGTATACATCGAATTGCATGCAAGCATGCATCGATGATACCTTTTTACCCTTTAATCATGAAATTTATACAGACGATGGATTTTACATAAATTTTACATAAAACCATCGTCTGTTTTACATTAGTAATGTATAATCGAAAGTAAAAAGCAGGTAAAAATTTTACATAAGATTTTTTGAAATGGAGAAAGCTATGGCACTTATTTATATTGTAGAGGACGATGAGAGCATACGTGAGATAGAGACTATTGCTTTAAAAAACAGTAATTACATCGTCAGTGCATTTGAAAACGCAAAGGAATTTTACAAGAAGCTGGATGAACTCGTACCGGACCTCATACTGCTTGATGTGATGCTTCCGGATGAGAGTGGCTACGATATCGTGAGAAAGCTCAGAAAACGTCCGGCCACACAGGATATTCCTATTATAATGGTCACAGCCAAGACCACAGAGATGGATATGATAAAAGGGCTTGACGGAGGCGCAGACGATTACATCAAAAAGCCTTTCTCAATCATGGAGCTTATCACAAGAGTAAAGGCACTGCTCAGGAGAACAGCGAAGGAGGAGCCGAAGCTTTTAAAGCTGGATGATCTGGTAATCGACCATGAGCGCCATGTGGTTACAGTGAACAATGAGCCGGTTGACCTTACATACAAGGAGTACGAGCTTTTAAGGCTTCTGATGGGCAGTCAGGGCATAGTCATGACAAGGGAGGTCATCATGAGAAGCGTCTGGGATACTGACTTTGAGGGCGAGACACGTACAGTGGACATGCACATAAAGACACTCCGCCACAAGCTGGGTGACTATGGCAGCAGGATAAAGACAGTCAGAAATGTGGGCTATGTTATAGAATAATAGCTGTTATAATGATTTCTAATATACATAAGCGGAGCGTACAGCATGAAAAAAAAGATTAATTATTATCTGGTAGCAACAGCACTTTTTGTAGCAGTTGCCACTATGGTTTCCATGACAGTAATCAACTATTATCTCTTTCAGAAACAGGTAAAGGAAGACCTGCAGGTCATGGCAGAGACAATAGAAAGCACCGGAATACTAAAACAGGATATAAATGAAATCCCGCAGATTGACGTGGAGGGTATTCGTGTCACCTGGATTGACAAGGACGGCACAGTGCTGTATGACAATCAAAATGATGTGAAAAAACTTGAAAATCATGGCGATAGACCGGAAGTTGAATCAGCATTTGATAAAGGTACGGGAGACAGCGTGAGAACATCAGCCACCATGAACAGCAATACCTTCTATCATGCCATAAAACTCAATGATGGGACGGTACTGCGTGTTTCTATTGCAGCAAGAAGTATCTGGAACATGTTTGCAAGCAGCATACCTGCCATGCTTATAGTGACGGTTATCATAGTAGGAATATGTGTGGTACTTGCAAAGAGCCTGACAAGAAAGCTCATGAAGCCAATCGAGACACTCGCAGGCAACCTGGAGCAGGCCTCTGTCATTCAGAAAAAGACAGAGTACAAGGAGCTCGTGCCGTTCATGAATGCGATAAGGATACAGCATGAGGGCGTGCTTGCCGCGGCAAAGAGCAGACAGGACTTCACAGCCAATGTGTCACACGAGCTAAAGACTCCGCTCACAGCCATCTCCGGCTACGCAGAGCTCATAGAAAACGGCATGGTCGAAAAGGAGCAGCAGATTCATTTTGCCACTGAAATCAGAAGAAATGCACAGCGCCTGCTTTCCTTGATCAATGATATCATAAAGCTCTCGGAGCTTGATTCCAGCGAGGCGCAGCAGGGCTTTGAACAGCTTGATCTGTACGGGCTGGTCAAGGACTGCATGGAAAATCTACAGGTGAATGCCGAGCAGAGAAAAGTAGCACTCAATTTTGACGGCACTGACTGTATGGTACGAGGCAACAGGCAGCTTCTCACGGAGCTCGTTGAGAATCTCTGCCAGAATGCTATCCGCTACAACAATGAGGGCGGCACTGTAAATGTGACGGTACACAAGCTCGGTGGAAAGACAGTTCTCACGGTCGAGGACAACGGCATAGGCATCCCAAAGGACCAGCAGGAGCGCGTCTTTGAGCGCTTCTACAGAGTGGACAAGAGCCGCTCGAAGGAGACCGGCGGCACAGGCCTTGGGCTTGCGATAGTAAAGCATATAGTGGAGCTGCATGATGCAGGGCTGACGCTCGACAGCGAGGTGGGACGTGGCACAACAATAAAGGTGGAGTTTTAGCTCCGCCTTTTTGCATGCAGGGCGGGACGTAAGCACACAAGCTCTTGCAAAATCGTGGCGCAGTGTTTATAATCATATGTTAGCAGTGAAAACAAGGCAAAACCAGGAGGAACAGCCATGTATCAGGAAATATCAAAATTACTTATGTACGGAGATTTATCTCAGGACGAGATACTTTATAAATTGGGCCAGCTCTTTGAGCAGTTTGAGGTGGGCGAGTACAACAAGACAGAGCTTGTGCGCGACATCAATACACAGGTCAAGAGAATCCTAAAGGTAGCGACAGACTATGGCTTTGATGACAATCTGTGGCACAACTATCTCACTTTCTTCCTTATGATGAGCGAGAATCCGTTTTCCATCACCTGTGAGAAGGTCGGAGCCAGCGATGGCAGCGTAAATGGGCTTGTGGCAAACGATTTCAGGATTTTTAAGAAGCTTTTCGATTATGATTTCAAGCCAATCGAGTCAGCACTCGGAATAGACTGCTTCACACAGATCAGCAATTATAAGGCCATTGTGAAAAAGGACCTTATGTACAATCACAATGTCAGCGAGAAAGTAAGGGCGCTGAGCAAGAAGCTTGAGGCAGCTAAGGACGAGCAGGAGTTCTTTGATGTGGTAACAGGCTTTTACAAGGCATACGGAGTCGGCATGTTTGGTCTCAACAAGGCATTCAGGATTGAGGAGCATCTGGACGGGGGATTCTCCTTCATGCCAATCAACAATATGGATGCGGTCATGCTCGATGACCTGATCGGTTATGAAATCCAGAAGAAAAAGCTCACTGACAATACAGAAGCGTTTGTACAGGGCAAAAAGGCCAACAATGTGCTGCTTTTCGGAGACAGCGGAACCGGAAAATCAACAAGCATCAAGGCTATTGTCAATCAGTATTATGATGACGGACTGCGCATGATTGAGATATACAAGCATCAGTTTAAATATCTGTCAAAGATTATCGCAGCAATCAAAAACAGAAACTACAGATTTATCATATATATGGATGACCTCTCATTCGAGGAGCATGAGATTGAGTATAAGTTCCTAAAGGCAGTTATCGAGGGCGGTGTGGAGACAAAGCCTGACAACATACTGATTTATGCAACCTCTAACCGCCGTCACCTGATAAAAGAGACATGGAATGACCGTAATGATCAGGACAACAGCAATGACAAGCACCACTCAGATACAGTTGAGGAGAAGCTGTCACTTGTAAACCGTTTTGGTGTGACGATCAGCTACTCAAAGCCATCGCAGAAGGAGTTCTTCAACATCGTAACAGAGCTTGCGAGAAAGAGCGGCTGCACACTTTCAGACGAGGAGCTGTGCAGGGAGGCAAACAAGTGGGAACTCAGCCACGGTGGCATTTCGGGACGTACTGCAACACAGTTTGTCAACTACATTATGGCTAACAATTAAGCAGCAGGCATAAGCATGAAAGGATAGTATATGCTCTACCAGATAAGTAATGGCGCTGTCGCATTTGGCGACGACGTCATTTTGCATAGTATAGATTTTGAAATCAGAAACACAGAAAAGATAGCGATAGTCGGCAGAAACGGCTGTGGCAAGACAACACTTTTAAAGCTCATTTCAGGCGAGGTTGAGATGGAAAAGCTCGACAGCGATGAGAGCGCCTTTATTGCAAAGGCAGGAAATCCGGAGATAGGATATCTGAAGCAGATTGCGTTTGATGATCCTGATGTGACACTCGAGCAGGAGGTGCGTAAATGCTTCGTGAAAATGGACGAGCGAAAAGCAGAGCTTGCGCGCGCGGCGGCAGAGCTCGAGCATGATTATTCCGATGAAAAGGTAGCCAGATATACAGCGATGGAGGAAGCCTTCAAGGATGATGGCGGCTACTATTATGAGAAGGAATATGAGGTCATGATCCGCAAGTTCGGCTTCTCAGATGATGAGCGCAAAAAGCCAATCCGTGACTTTTCCGGAGGGCAGCAGACCAAGATAGCATTCATAAAGCTGCTTTTGTCAAAGCCTGACATACTGCTTTTGGACGAGCCGACCAACCACCTCGATGTCACGACGATTGAATGGCTTGAGGGCTATCTGAAGTCGTACCCGAAGGCAGTGGTTGTCGTATCCCATGACCGTATGTTTCTCGACAATGTGGTAGATGTGGTATACGAGATAGAGTACGGCACAGCAAGGCGCTATCCGGGCAATTATACCAATTTTATCGCCCGCAAAAAGGAAAACTACGACAAGCAGATGAAGGATCACATCGCCCAGCAGAAGGAGATAGAGCGTTTGCAGCGTATGGTTACGCGCTTCAAGGGCAAGCCGACCAAGACATCCATGGCGCAGTCAAAGCAGAAGGCTATCGACCGCATGGTGATTATCGAGGCACCGGACAAGTACGACAACAAGACCTTCCATGCCAATTTCCAGCCCGAAAAGGAGACCGGAAACGATGTGCTTTATACATCAGAGCTTGCAATCGGCTATGACCATCCGCTCTCCGTAGTGTCGCTTGATTTGAAAAGAGGCGAAAAGCTTGGCATACTTGGCGGAAACGGACTTGGAAAATCGACATTTTTAAAGACTATCGTGGGTAAGATCCCTGCACTTTCAGGCGAGTACCGCTTTGGTACCAACGTGCAGATAGGATATTTCGACCAGCAGATGGCCATGTATACAAGCAACAAGACTGTGCTCGATGATTTCTGGGATGAGTATCCGAATCTCACGGAAACCGAGGCCAGAAATGCACTCGGAGCCTTCCTTTTTTCAGGGGAGGACGTGTTCAAGAACGTAAATATGCTCTCCGGAGGAGAAAAGGTCAGACTGGCGCTTTGCAAGATTTTAAAGACCAGACCGAACGTGCTCGTGCTCGATGAGCCAACTAACCATATGGATATCGTAGGCAAGGAAACGCTGGAGAGCATGCTTAAGGACTACAAGGGCACACTGATTTTTGTATCACACGACAGATATTTTGTGAAAAAGGTAGCCACACAGCTGCTTGTGTTCGAGGATGGCACGACCAATCTCTATCAGTTTGGCTATGAGCAGTATCAGGAAAAGCTCGATCGTGAGGCTGAGGAAAGCAAAAATGTATACAGAGGCAATGCGATATTTGGCGGCGTGATAAGCCAGAACGGCAGCAGTCAGACAGGCAGTGATGTAAAACGGAGCACGTCACAAACCGGTGCAGCAGGTAATGTGGGCGAAAGCACCAATGCAAATAGCGCAGCCCAGGCAGGCGGCATGGCTGTCTCATCAACCGGCAAAGCATACTACAACCCGGGCAAGGAACGCTCAAAGATACAAAAAAAGGTCAAAAAGGCCGAGGAGGACCTGGCGGTCAAGGAAGCAAAGCTCGATGAGCTCAAGGCCGAGCTTATGAAGCCGGAGTATCAGTCAAGCTACTCAAAGCTCACGGAAATCCAGAACGAAATAGACGCTCTCGAGGAAGAAATCCTTATTGATATGGAGGCGTGGGAGGAGCTTTCCTCTCAGCTTGAGGCACTTGGGTAGTGTATAAAAAATCATCTGACTTGATGTTTTTTATCTTGATGAAATTCCTAATTATAGCGAAATCAAGTGATTTCGCGTCGGATCATAAATAAAATCTTGATTTTTTATATAAAATGCATAAAAATGATTGATGAAAAAGAAATTTATGGTATAATATTTACATGATACAGACAACGTATCAAATAAACGATAAAGGGGTTGGACATCATGAGAATAACAATTTCAGGAAGAAACATCGAATTAACAGAGGGGCTTAAGCAGGCAGTAGAGGAGAAGCTGTCAAAGCTTGAGAAGTTTTTTAAACCGGACACAGACGTATACGTTACACTCAGCGTAGAAAAGGATAGACAGAAAATTGAGGTTACTATCCCGGCAAAGGGACATGTTATCCGTTCAGAGCAGGTCAGCAGTGATATGTACGTATCAATTGACCTAGTAGAGGAAGTAATCGAGAGACAGCTTCGCAAATACAGAACCAAGATTTCCGCAAAGAAGTATGCACCGGCGATATTCCAGGATGATTTCGTGGAGGCAGACGATGCAGAGGACGAGGAAATCAAGATTGTCCGTACCAAGAGATTTGGTATGAAACCTATGTATCCTGAGGATGCATGCATCCAGATGGAGCTCTCAGGACACGATTTCTTCGTATTCAGAAATGCAGAGAATGACGAAGTAAATGTAGTCTACAAGAGAAAAGGAAATACATACGGACTTATCGAACCGGAATGTTAGACTCTTATTTTTCATCATAATTTAACCTTTCTTTCATCGAAAATCGGCAGCCGTTGGCTGCCGGTTTTTTATATTAACCATTTATATAAAATTTATAGTAAATTATCTTGAAAATAGAACAAATATTCGATATAATTATTATAGGTGCTACCACACGTAGACGTGTAGATGGCGGTTCGCTTTTTGCGGGGAGTCTATAGCTCCGTTTACATAGATATGCTCTCATTCGAGAAATCTGATGGAAGGAGGACTTCGCTTATGCTTACAGTCGATACCTTGATTGCAGTGCTCAGTCTCTGTTTAACCTCATTTGGTCTTGGATATGCGATTGGTTCCAATGGCAGTAAGACCACAAAAAAATAACCGCCCCAGCCTGGAAACTGAACGGTTATTTTAACTAAGTAAATGATCAGGCGAACCGTTGTTATAGGTAGCACCTTTTTGTTATCTATATTTTAACATTCATTTCTAATCATGTCAAAATTATTTTTAAATAAATTTTGGATTAAATTTAAAAAAAATGAAATAATTAGAACAAAAACCTCAAAATATAGTACAAATTTATCATTCCAAAAATTCTTATGAGAAAAGCGCAATATAAACCAAAAACCAACTAAATTAAACCAAAAACCATGTCGTATTTTGTCGAAAACTGCTAATCACCTATCAATATTAAAAATTCTAATAGAAATCTTCAAAATACCAGCACGTAACGCGCCTAGAATATTGATATATTATATGGAAAAATTAACCCACCAACAAAAACAAAGAGAAAAATTTCGTAAAAAACGAAAAAATTTCAAAAGAAAAAGAAGTTCTATGAAAAATATAGTTGATGGAGGGAAACAAATATTTGAGAACAATGTACTATGAACAGAAAGGACTTATTAACCTCGATGATATCGTAGATATATTTATTGAGGTGGGAAATATACACAATTACCTGGAAAATGCAGCCTTGCGGATTTTGCTTTTTGGCAATCCTGAGCTGAATTTTTATCAGTGCCGATTATTAGTATTGAAGTACGGAGAATCACTTTCACAGGATGATTTGCACGGGCGGATGGTATTTATGAGAATGATACAGCTGCTGGAAGTTAACACAGTTTAAAATAAGATGAGAATTTCTTTTTTGACCGGGCAACCGGTCTTTCTTTTTTGCACAAATGGTGTTATAATTTTGGAAAAATTATGTTGATTACTCATAGCTTTAAAAAAGAAGCATTGCATTGTGTTTAATTAAGCCAAAGCATGATAATTCAATCAAAGAAAAGAGGACAAAAATGAACATCGTAGTACTTGCCGGAGGGCTCAGCACAGAGAGAGATGTTTCCTTCAAGACAGGAAGCATGGTAGCTAAGGCACTCAAAGAGAACGGCCACAAAGTTATATTATTGGATGTATTTATGGGATATAGTGACAGGGAGGAGGACCTGACAGGTATATTTGACCGCGCGGACGAGATAAGCGTGCAGGTCAGTGATATTCCGACAGAGGCACCTGACCTCGCAAAGGTAAAGGCTTCCAGAAAGGACCAGTCACCTTGCTTCTTCGGACCAAATGTCATCAAAATGTGTCAGATGGCGGACATTGTTTTCATGGCTCTCCACGGAGAAAACGGAGAGAACGGAAAGATACAGGCAGCATTTGACCTCTTCGGTGTCAAATATACAGGCAGCGATTATTTAAGCTCAGCCATCGCCATGAACAAGGAGACATCAAAGCAGTTCTTCCTTGCAAACGGTATCCCTACTCCAAAGGGCATTTCCATGACCAGAGCGACCAGACAGGACGATATCACAAAGCTTGACCTGACACTTCCATGCGTGGTAAAGCCATGCTGCGGCGGTTCAAGCATCGGTGTTACTATCGTTAGGGATGCGGCAGAGTTCAAGGCGGCACTTGACGATGCCTTCAAGTGGGAAAATGAGCTGGTTATCGAGGAATTTGTACAGGGCAGGGAGTTCTCTGTCGGCGTTATCGAGGGCAAGGCTCTTCCTATTATAGAGATTGCACCGAAGGAGGGCTTCTACGATTATAAGAACAAATACAAGGCGGGCAGTACAGTAGAGACATGTCCGGCCGAGCTTCCTGAGCAGGTGACAAAGGATATGCAGCACTATGCCGAGGAGGTTGCGCGCGTTATCGGGCTTGACACATATTCACGCTCAGACTTTTTGCTCAATGACAAAAATGAGATGTTCTGCCTCGAGGCAAATACACTGCCGGGCATGACTCCGACCAGTCTTCTGCCACAGGAGGCAGCGGTTATCGGTATGAGCTTTAATCAGCTCTGTGAGCATCTGATTGACATATCTTTGAAAAAATATGAGGTGTAGCATGTCGGATAAGTACATGAAGAATCTTACATTTGCAAATATCGCAAAGGCTTGCGAGGGCACATACATAGGCGATGAGACACTGCTTGATACGACAATCACCGGCGCAGTCATAGACAGCAGACAGGTGAAGGAGGGCTATCTTTTTATCCCAATAAAGGGAGAAAGGGTGGACGGACACAAATTCATTCCGACTGTGTTTGAGCAGGGGGCGGCAATTGTGCTCTCTGCGCATGAGCTGACGGATCCGGCAGGCCCATATGTGCTTGTTGAATCAACCACCGATGCCATGAAAAAGCTAGCGGCATTTTACAGAAAAAGCCTTGATATCAAGGTGGTGGGTATCACCGGAAGTGTCGGCAAGACCAGCACCAAGGAGATGATATCATCAGTTCTTGAGCAGAAATACAGCGTCCACAAGACCGCAGGCAATTTCAACAACGAGATAGGCCTGCCACTCACCATTTTCGGAATCAGGGAAAGCCATCAGGTAGCGGTGCTTGAGATGGGCATATCTGATTTTGGCGAGATGCACAGACTTTCTACTATGTCTTGCCCGGATGTCATGGTTATTACCAATATCGGCTACTGCCATCTGGAGTTTTTGGGCGACAGGGATGGTGTGCTTAAAGCAAAGACAGAGTGCTTTGAGCATATGATGCCGGATGCGGTCGCAGTGCTGAATGCAGATGACGATAAGCTGGCCACAGTGCAGACGGTAAATGGAAAGCCTGCCATATACTATGGCAAGGAATCAGCTTCAGGCGTTCATAAATCAGTATATACCACAAATATTGAAAACCTGGGCTTCGACGGCATGAAGGCTCATTTTGTCACTCCGGAGGGTGAGTTCGATGCACAAATCCACATCCCGGGTGAGCACAATGTATACAATGCCATGGCGGCAGCAGCTGTCGGATTGCAGCTTGGCCTCACAATAGCTGAGATAAAGTCAGGAATCGAGAAAGCAGAGACAATCGCAGGGCGTACCAATTTCATCAAAACACACGGCATGACAGTGATAGATGACTGCTACAATGCAAATCCTGTATCCATGAAATCCTCTATCGAGGTGCTTTCACATGCAAAGGGCAGGACAATAGCAGTGCTTGGCGACATGGGCGAGCTTGGAAGCGATGAGAAAAAGCTGCACCATGAGGTAGGCGAAGCAGTTGGAGAGAATCATATCCATACACTTTTTGCCGCAGGAGAGCTTGCAAAGGAATATGCAGCTGGAGCCGCAGAGAAATCATCCGATGTAGACATCCACTATTTCGAGGATAGGGAGACTATGACACAGGAGCTTCTTTCATATGTGAAGGAGGGCGACACCATACTGGTGAAGGCATCGCACTTCATGGAGTTTCCGAAAGTAGTCGAGGCTCTGAGTAAGTAAAATTAGGTAAAATCAATCGGGTAGAAATTAATTCGATATTTAATTATTGCGAGGAATGGATATTCTCCAAGCCTCATAATATTATAAAAGAAAGAGAGAAAAATAATGGCACAGAATCCAATCGTAACAATCACAATGGAAAACGGCGATGTGATCAAGGCGGAGCTTTATCCGGAAATCGCACCAAACACAGTAAACAACTTTATCAGCTTAATCAATCACAACTTCTATGACGGAGTATGCTTCCACCGTGTAATCAAGGGCTTTATGCTCCAGGGCGGAGATCCTGACGGAAACGGCACAGGCGGCCCTGGCTATGAAATCAAGGGTGAGTTCACACACAACGGCTTCAAAAATGACTTAAAGCACACAGCCGGTGTACTTTCAATGGCACGTACCATGATACCTGATTCAGCAGGCAGCCAGTTCTTCATCATGCATCAGGATGCACCACATCTCGACGGCGAGTATGCGGCATTCGGTAAGGTAATCGAGGGCATGGATGTGGTAAACAAGATCGCAGAGGTGCGCACAGACTACATGGACAAACCACTTGAGGCTCAGGTCATGAAGACAGTTACAGTTGAGACCTTCGGAGTGGACTATCCGGAGCCGGAGACAGTTTAATGATAATAATTATTGATGAGGCAAGCGCAAAACTTGCCTCTTTTTACTATCATGGAGATAGCTTCAAGCCACAGTGGAGAAATGTGGCAGGCAAGGCATCTATGTCAGAAGAGCTGCAAGAAAAACTGTATGTTGCGCTACCGGGAAAATTGCTGGATGAGTTGCAGAAGAAACTGCTAGATGAGCAGCAGAATAATTTGTGTGTGTATGAAATAGAAAATAATTCAGGATATACAGAATCTGCAGATAACACCGCGAAAGCTAATACGGGAAATCTAAGAATACCGAAAGCTCCCGCCGACTACATCTGGATAGTATCAAACAGGCAGCAGAAGCAAATAGCTGACTCACTCGGCATAGCATCAGTAGGAGAACCGCAGTGCGGCACGCGCTATGCAGTCGAGAGCCTTGCAGAACTTGATATTGAGTATCTGGAGCGGGTGCGCAGGCGATATAATCACATCCCGTGGGACATCGGCGAGACAGACAGGTGTCTGATACGTGAGCTGTCCCTGTCAGACCTTCCTGCGCTCTATGAGCTCTATGACAAGCCCGGCATGACAGACTTTGTGGAACCGCTTTACGACTACGAGACAGAGCTTGAATACCAGAAAGCATATATAGAGAACATGTATGGCTTTTACGAGTATGGCATGTGGCTTGTATTTTCCAAGAAAACAGGGAAGCTGATAGGCAGGGCAGGGCTTGAGCATGATGAACTGGGCTATATGATAGCGCCGGAATTATGGAACCAAGGCTATGCCACGGAGGTATGCCGCTTCATCATAGACTACGCGCGCGAAAACACAGACTTTGAAGAGCTTTACTGCCGGATAGACGAGAGAAATACGGCATCGGTGCGCCTTGCCAAAAAGCTTGGATTTACAAATAGCGGGCATATGGATGATGATATAAACGCTTCTATATATAGAAAAAACATAAAAAACAATGAAAAACATTGAAAAATATGCAATTAGGCAATAAAATATAAACATAGTTTAACGATTTGGAGGACGAAAAAATGAAGAAATATGCATATGGAGTAGATATAGGTGGAACAACTGTAAAGATGGGCTTTTTCGAGACAACAGGAAAGCTTGTCGATACATGGGAGATTCCTACACGCACAGAGAATTCCGGCGAGCTCATCCTGCCTGATATCGCAGCATCCATCAAGGAGAATAACGAGAAGCATGGTATCGAGATGGGTGACATCGAGGGTATAGGCATGGGAGTGCCGGGACCTGTAAAGGATGACGGAACAGTATTAAGATGTGTCAACCTCGGCTGGGGCGTGTTCAACGTGGCACAGTCACTCTCAGTACTGTGCGGCGGCATCAAGGTAAAGGCCGGAAACGATGCCAACGTAGCTGCACTCGGTGAGATGTGGCAGGGTGGCGGAAAGGGTCATCAGGATGTAGTCATGATCACACTCGGCACAGGTGTAGGCGGAGGAATCATCCGCGATGGCAGAATCGTAGCCGGAGTAAACGGAGCAGGCGGAGAGATAGGACATATGCCTATGGTAGATGATGAGTCAGAGTGCTGTGGCTGCGGCAAGAAGGGCTGCTTAGAGCAGTATGCATCAGCAAACGGACTTGTAAGAGTGGCAGAGAGATATATTGCAGCACACAGGGATGTGGCAACAAAGCTTGATTTAAATGCAGGCTTCACAGCCAAGGATGTATGCGATGCGGCAAAGGCAGGAGATGCAGCGGGCATTGCGGCAGTAGAGCAGTCTATGAAGCTTCTCGGCAAGGCAATGGCAGCAGTAGCATGCGTTATGGACCCTGAGGTATTTGTTGTAGGCGGAGGCCTTTCAAAGGCGGGCAGCATCATCATCGATACAGCAGCAAAGTACTATAAAGAGTATGCTTTCCATGCAAGCCGCGAGACAGAGATCAAGCTTGCCACACTCGGCAACTCAGCAGGCATGTATGGCGGAGTAAAGATGGTTATCGGCTAACAACATAAGATTGCAATTTTTAAAGAAATAAAATATAATGGCTACTAAAGATACACTACAATCGAGGTGAGACTATTGGCAGATTACTCAACAGAAGAATTAGAAAAAATAGCGGACAAATTTCGCTCAGATACCAGCGGTATAAGGGGAACAAAGGATTTTACGAGCCCTGAGGAGCTTTATGATGAGCTGAAAAAGGAAATCAAAAAGTATCATCCGTCGGATGACACGAGCCTTGTGGACAAAGCCTACAGGGTAGCTTATGATGCCCATAAGGGGCAGGCGCGTAAGTCAGGAGAGCCTTATATCATACATCCGCTGTGTGTTGCCATAGTACTCGCCGAGCTCGAGCTGGATAAGGAAACAATTGCAGCAGGACTGCTCCATGATGTGCTGGAGGACACCATCATGACCATGGATGAGATGCGTGCGGAGTTTGGAGACGATGTCGCACATCTGGTGGATGGTGTCACGAAGTTAAAGCACCTGCATCTGACAGACAGCACCAAGGATCCGAAGGATAAGAATGCGGACAGGCTTGAGATGCAGGCTGAGAATCTGCGCAAGATGTTTCTCGCCATGGCGAAGGATATCAGGGTCATTCTCATAAAGCTGGCAGACAGACTGCACAATATGCGTACACTCAAGTACCAGTCCAAGGAGGCACAGCAGCGTATCGCCAGAGAGACACAGGATATCTACTGCCCTATCGCACAGCGACTTGGTATCAGCAAGATAAAGATAGAGCTCGAGGATCTTTGTATGAAGTACCTCTATCCGGATGCATATTACGATCTGGTAGAGAAGGTAGCACTAAGAAAGACAGAGCGCGACACCTACATCCAGGGTCTGGTAAACGATGTCAAGAAGTATGTTTCGGATGCCGGCATCAAGGCAGAGATATACGGCAGGGCAAAGCATTTCTTCAGTATATATAAGAAGATGGTCAATCAGGACAAGACTATAGACCAGATATATGACCTCTTTGCCATCAGGATTCTGGTGGATACCATACCGGACTGCTACGCAGTGCTAGGTATCATACATGAGAAGTATAAGCCTATACCGGGCCGTTTCAAGGACTATATTGCCATGCCGAAGCAGAACATGTACCAGTCGCTTCACACGACACTCATAGGCCCGAGCGGACAGCCGTTTGAGATACAGATACGTACCTATGAGATGCATCGTACAGCTGAGTACGGTATCGCAGCGCACTGGAAGTACAAGGAAGCAAACAACGGCAATGCCACTACCACCACTGTCACAGAGGAGGAGAAGCTCAGCTGGCTGCGCCAGATACTCGAGTGGCAGCAGGACATGTCGGATAATAAGGAGTTTATGACTTTATTAAAGAGTGATTTAAATTTATTCTCCGACAATGTATTTGCATTCACACCGTCCGGCGATGTAAAGAACCTGCCAAAGGGCTCCACACCTATAGACTTTGCCTACAGCATACACTCTGCGGTCGGCAACAAGATGGTCGGTGCCAAGGTAAACGGCAAGCTGGTGCCGATAGACTATGTCATCAAAAACGGTGACCAGATAGAGATAATCACCTCACAGAACTCCAAGGGACCAAGCCGTGACTGGCTCAAGGTCGTAAAGAGCACACAGGCCAAGAACAAGATCAACCAGTGGTTCAGAAGTGAGCTCAAGGAGGAGAATATACAGCACGGCAAGGATCTGATAGCAGCCTATGCCAAGGCAAAGGGTATCAACTTTGCTGAGATAAACAAGCCTGAGTATCAGGAGAAAATACGCCGCAAATACGGTTTCCACGACTGGAACTCATGCCTTGCAACCGTCGGCCACGGCGGACTCAAGGAGAGCCAGATAGTCAACAGGATGTACGACGAGTACAAGAAGGATCATGTGGTGCCGGTGACAGATGCAGATGTGCTTGGCAGCATTGCAGAAAAGCAGCAGGCGGCAGCAGGCACACAGCCCGAGCACAAGTCAAAGAGCGGCATTGTGGTACACGGACTCTATGATGTGGCTGTGCACTTCTCGAAGTGTTGCAATCCTGTTCCGGGAGATGAAATCGTGGGCTTTGTCACAAGAGGCCGAGGCATCTCAATCCACAGGACAGATTGCGTGAATATCATCAATCTGTCCAAGATAGAAAAGGACAGGCTCATAGAAGCAGAGTGGCAGGATACAGCCCTCATGGACAACGGTGCCGAGTATCAGGCAGACCTAAAGATATTCTGTCATGACAGGCCAGGACTGCTCGTAGATATCACAAAGATATTTACCGAGAAGGAAATCAATATCAGTGGTATCCAGTCCAAGACCAGCAAGCAGGGCATCGCTACAATCGAGGTATTTTTCAATATCAGAGGCAGGGACCAGATAAAGGTTCTAGTGGAGAAGCTCAGACAGATAGAAAGTGTAATAGACGTAGAGAGGACCACCGGCTAAATCCCGGTGGTTCTTGCGTGAAGCATAACATATAACAGACAAGGAGTACACTCATATGGTAAATATGAAGATAGACCACTTCGTAGTGGGACCGGTGCAGACCAACTGCTACTTTGTCACCAATATAAAGACAAAGGAAATGATAATAATAGACCCGGGCGCGTGTGCTAATCAGCTCGCCAAAAAAGTGGACGAATCAGGCGCAAAGCCTGTAGCAATACTGCTTACACACGGACACTTTGACCATGCCACGGATGCAAAGCCTCTCGCAGACCGCTACGGTATCAAGATATATATCCATGAGGCAGACAAAGCCACACTCGATGACCCGCAGCTCAATGTCAGCTACATGATGGGCCAGTCAAAGACCTTTTATGCGGATGTATTTTTGAAGGATAAGCAGGAAATTGATATCGCAGGCTTTCACATAGTAGTGCTTCACACACCGGGGCATACACCGGGCGGCTGCTGCTATTATTTCCCGTATGAGGACGTGATCTTTACAGGAGACTCGCTGTTTTGCGGCTCAATCGGACGTACGGATTTCAAGGGCGGCAGCATGTCAGACCTCGTGCGCACAGTGAAGGAAAAAATCATGACACTGCCTGAGCATACAGAGGTTTACCCGGGCCACAACGACACAACAACCATAGAAAACGAGAGGATGTATAACCCTTACTTATGATAGTAGTAGTATTTAATAAACCGGATTTTGAATATGATGTGCACTCACTGCTCAAGGAGTTCTTCCCGCAGGAGGATGTGCAGATGTACTATAGCTGCTCACCTGATGAGGTGGAGGGGAAAAACCTAGCCTGCACACACCACGAGATGACAGCTGATGGCGTAAAGGAATTTGCTGATGCCTCACAGGTATTTAAGATAGACTATGTGGGCGATGAAATTGCAGTGGAGTGGACGCTGAATAGAGACGGAAAAAGAATCTGCACAAAAATATCCGTAGACAGTGCAGACCGCAAAGAAACCAAAAACCGCCTCAAGCTTGCCCTGTATTCCATGATAGAAAAGGGCACAGGAAAGAGCCTTCCGTGGGGCACACTCTCAGGCATCAGACCGACCAAGATAGCCATGAAATGCATAGAGGACGGCATGAGAGATAAGGAAACCTACGACTATCTGAAGAAAACCTACCTCGCAAGCGATGAGAAAATCGACCTCTCAATAGGGATAGCAAAGCGCGAGAAGGCACTGCTCGATAGGGTGGACTATGACAACGGCTACAGCCTGTACATAGGCATACCCTTCTGCCCGAGCACCTGTGCATACTGCTCGTTTACCTCATACCCGCTGGGTGTGTGGAAAAACCGCGTGGACGATTACCTCGACGCACTCGAGAAGGAGATAGACTACACGGCACAGAAATTCTACCACAAGAAGCTAAACTCCATCTACATAGGAGGCGGCACACCGACCACACTAAGCCCTGCCCAGCTTGACAGGCTTATCAGAAAAATCAAATGCAGCTTTGATTTAAAGGACTGCCTGGAATTTACCGTGGAGGCAGGCCGACCGGACTCCATCACGAGAGAAAAGCTTATGGCACTAAAGAAAAACGGCATCAGCCGTATATCAGTAAATCCACAGACCATGAAGCAGCAGACACTTGATATAATAGGAAGACACCACACGGTAGACGATACGATAAATAGCTTCAAGCTCGCGCGTGAGCTGGGCTTTGACAACATAAACATGGATCTCATCATGGGACTTCCCGAGGAGACACTCGATGATGTAAGGCACACAATGGAGCTGGTGAAGGAGCTGGCGCCTGACAATGTCACCATCCACTCACTCGCAGTAAAGCGAGCTGCAAGACTCACCATCTTCAAGGACCGCTACAGCGATATGCAGATGGTCAACACTCAGGAGCATATGGATCTCTGCGCAGCCTACTGTAAGCAGATGGGGCTTGAGCCATACTATCTCTACAGACAGAAGGGCATGGCAGGCAACATGGAGAATGTGGGCTATGCGGCAAAGGGTAAGGCCGGAGTATACAACATACTAATCATGGAGGAAAAGCAGACCATCGTGGCGTGCGGAGCCGGAGCAAGCACCAAGCGCGTCTGGCCCGTACCAAATCCGGATGGCACCCACCGCATCGACAGATGCGAGAATGTCAAGGATGTAGGGCAGTATATCGCAAGGATTGATGAGATGATAGAGAGGAAGCAGAG
>OIDU01000250.1_pt1 | contig 28544 bp, 18 predicted proteins | sample 1581481 | NCBI WGS metagenome assembly OIDU01 (sample SAMEA3882519, study PRJEB24775) | human gut metagenome | biome: human-associated habitat; feature: intestine environment; material: feces | place: Netherlands | collected 2009/2010
ACGATGAGGTGTTCTCCTCCAACTTCTGGATGTACTGGCGCACCATGTTCGCCTTCGAGAACTGGCACAGCGCACTGGAAATGAAGCTTTACTTCCAGAGATTTATCCATCATATTTCCGGACTGCCTGACTTCAGTGCACTGAAGTTCACCAAGTACAACCAGTACGAGTCTCTGATCCTTCCCATGAAGAAGTATCTGGAGGCAGCAGGCGTGGACTTCCAGTTCAACACCGAAGTGACAAATGTTATTTTTGATATCAATGACGGCAAAAAGGTGGCAAAGGCTATTGAGTGCAAGGTAAAAGGCGTAGAGAAGGGCATTGTCCTCACCGAGAACGACCTGGTATTCGTTACCAACGGAAGCTGTACCGAGGGCACCATCTACGGCGACCAGAACCATGCACCCAACGGTGACGCAGAGGTTCGTACCAGCGGTGTATGGAGCCTGTGGAAAAATATCGCAAAACAGGATCCTTCCTTCGGACATCCCGAGAAGTTCTGTTCTGATGTTTCCAAGACTAACTGGGAATCCGCTACCGTGACTACACTGGATGACAAGATCATTCCTTATATCACCAATATCTGTAAGCGTGATCCCAGAAGCGGTAAGGTCGTAACCGGCGGTATCGTAAGCTGTCAGGATTCCAAGTGGCTCATGAGCTGGACCATCAATCGTCAGGGACAGTTCAAGGAACAGGACAAGAATCAGGTATGTGTATGGGTATACGGCCTGTTCACCGACGTACCCGGCGATTATATTAAGAAGCCCATGAAGGATTGTACCGGTAAGGAGATCACTGAAGAGTGGCTGTATCACTTAGGTGTGCCCGTAGAAGATATCGAGGATCTGGCAGAGCACAGCGCAGTCTGCGTACCTACCATGATGCCTTATATTACCGCATTCTTCATGCCCAGAACCAAGGGTGACCGTCCCGATGTCATTCCCGACGGCTGTGTGAACTTCGCTTTCTTAGGCCAGTTTGCAGAGACCCCGAGAGACACTGTGTTCACCACAGAGTATTCCGTGAGAACCGCTATGGAGGCTGTCTACGGACTGTTAGGTGTAGACAGAGGTGTGCCTGAGGTATGGGGCAGTGTCTATGACGTCAGAGAACTGCTGGACAGCAGCGTGAAGCTGATGGATGGTATGTCTCCTCTGGAGATCGAACTGCCCGGACCTTTAAATGCACTGAAGAAGCCGCTGCTTCGCGTAGTGAAAGGCACTGTAGTGGAAAAACTGCTGCGTGACCACAATGTGATCAAAGACGGCATGCTGGATTAGAATTGTATATGGAATAAAAGTGCGAAGACTCCCATCGGAAAAATCCGGTGGGAGTTTTTTAAAAATCATACAAAGAAAGTTGAACAAATGTAAGCGTTTACATAATACTAAAGTACTATACAAAACAAACAAAAACGGTATGTCTGTTTTCAACATTGTGCACGAAAATCGGTACTCTGTCAAAAAATTATCAATTTCGTCTTGATATTCCTTTGGCAGATTGTTACAATATCAAAGTACTAAAAACCGAAGCCGAAATGCTCCGGTAGTGGTTTGGGTTACAAAGTTTTGTCAAAAATATTATAAAAAGGGAGACAAAGAAGTATGAAGAAATGGGTATATTTGTTTACCGAAGGTAATGCAAACATGCGCGAACTGCTTGGTGGTAAGGGTGCGAACCTGGCTGAGATGACCAACATTGGTCTGCCGGTTCCTCAGGGCTTCACCATTACAACAGAGGCATGTACACAGTATTATGAAGATGGACGCGAGATCAATGACGAGATCCAGGGTCAGATCAACGAGTACATTACTAAGATGGAAGAGATCACCGGCAAAAAGTTCGGCGACCACGAGAATCCTCTGTTAGTATCCGTTCGTTCCGGCGCGAGAGCATCCATGCCCGGTATGATGGATACCATTCTGAACCTTGGTCTGAATGAGACCGTTGTTAACGTAATTGCTGAGAAGTCCGGCAACCCCCGTTGGGCTTGGGACTGCTATAGAAGATTTATTCAGATGTATTCCGACGTTGTTATGGAAGTCGGCAAGAAATATTTTGAGCAGCTTATAGACGCGATGAAAAAGGAAAAGGGCGTAACTCAGGACGTAGAGCTTGACGCCGACGACCTTAAAAAGCTCGCTATGCAGTTCAAGGATGAGTATAAGGCTAAAATAGGCGAGGATTTCCCGAGCGATCCCAAGGATCAGCTCATGGGCGCTATCAAGGCTGTTTTCCGTTCATGGGACAACCCCCGTGCAAACGTTTATCGCCGTGATAACGACATCCCGTATTCATGGGGTACCGCAGTTAACGTACAGTCAATGGCATTCGGCAACATGGGCGATGATTGCGGCACAGGCGTTGCATTTACACGTGACCCGGCTACCGGCGCTAAGGGCCTCTTCGGTGAGTTCCTTACAAACGCTCAGGGCGAGGACGTTGTTGCAGGCGTTCGTACTCCCATGCACATCACAGAGATGGAGCAGAAGTTCCCCGAGGCATTTGCAGAGTTTAAAAATGTTTGCAAGACCCTTGAGGATCATTACAGAGATATGCAGGATATGGAGTTCACCGTTGAGCACGGCAAGCTTTATATGCTTCAGACCAGAAACGGTAAGAGAACAGCTCAGGCAGCTCTTCAGATTGCCTGCGACCTCGTTGACGAGGGTATGAGAACCGAGGAAGAAGCGGTAGCTATGATCGACCCGCGTAACCTTGATACTCTTCTTCACCCGCAGTTTGACGCAGCAGCTCTTAAAGCAGCTACTCCGCTCGGCAAGGGCCTCGGTGCTTCTCCCGGTGCTGCTTGCGGTAAGATAGTATTCACCGCAGAGGATGCAGAGGAGTGGAACGAGAGAGGCGAAAAGGTTGTTCTTGTTCGTCTTGAGACCTCTCCCGAGGACATCACCGGTATGAAGGCTTCTCAGGGTATTCTCACCGTTCGCGGCGGTATGACTTCACACGCTGCCGTTGTTGCACGCGGTATGGGTACTTGCTGCGTATCGGGCTGCACAGCTATCGATATGGACGAAGAAAATAAGAAGTTCACTCTCGCAGGCAAGGAATTCTACGAGGGCGACTACATTTCAATAGACGGTTCTACCGGCAACATCTATGAGGGCATTATCCCGACTGTTGACGCTACCATAGCAGGCACCTTCGGCAGAATAATGGGCTGGGCTGATAAGTACAGAACCCTCAAGGTTCGTACCAATGCAGATACTCCGGCTGACGCTAAGAAGGCAAGAGAACTCGGCGCTGAGGGCATCGGCCTTTGCCGTACAGAGCATATGTTCTTTGAAGAGGACAGAATTGCCGCATTCAGAGAGATGATTTGCTCCGACACCGTTGAAGAGAGAGAAGCTGCTCTTAATAAGATTCTTCCTTATCAGCAGAGCGACTTTGAAAAGCTCTATGAAGCACTTGAGGGCTGCCCGGTAACAATCCGTTTCCTCGATCCGCCTCTTCACGAGTTCGTTCCCACCGAAGAAGCTGACATCAAGAAGCTTGCAGACGCTCAGGGCAAGACCGTTGAGCAGATTAAGGCTATCATCGCTTCTCTTCACGAGTTTAACCCGATGATGGGTCACCGCGGACTTCGTCTTGCAGTAACCTATCCGGAAATCGCAAAGATGCAGACTAAGGCTGTTATCCGCGCCGCTATCAACGTTCAGAAGGCTCATCCGGACTGGACTGTTGCTCCCGAAATTATGATTCCGCTTTCATGCGACGCTAAAGAGCTTAAATATGTTAAGGACATCGTTGTTGAGACTGCAGATGCAGAAATTGCAGCTGCCGGCTCCGATATGAAGTATGAAGTAGGTACCATGATAGAGATTCCGCGTGCGGCTCTTACCGCAGGCGACATCGCTAAGGAAGCTGAGTTCTTCTGCTTCGGTACCAACGACCTTACTCAGATGACTTACGGCTTCAGCCGTGACGATGCAGGTAAGTTCCTCGGTGCTTACTATGACAAGAAGATATTCGAGAGCGATCCGTTTGCTAAGCTTGACCAGGTCGGCGTAGGCCAGCTCATGGAAATGGCTGTTAAGAACGGTAAAGCTACCCGTCCGTCACTTCACTGCGGTATCTGCGGTGAGCACGGCGGCGACCCGTCTTCTGTTGAGTTCTGCCACAAGATCGGCCTCGACTATGTATCTTGCTCACCGTTCCGTGTTCCGATCGCTCGTCTTGCTGCTGCTCAGGCTGCAATCGCAGAGAAGAACAAATAATCAGAGTTTGATTTTGGGCAACCCCAATTTTTAAACCATAACAGGAAAAAGACCTTGCAGAGTAAAATCCGCAGGGTCTTTTTTGCGCATTGTCGGAGTGCCTTAAAGATAAAAAATCAATGTGTGGATTGACGGCTTCGCTTACTTTGATGAGAAAAAAGTCTCCGTCGGCTGAATTTTGTCGCCGAAATGCGCCTTTTGATTGACAATCCGACGTAAACATTTTAAAATATCAAGAAGAGATTTTAAAAGGACGCGAAATATGAAGAAAAAAGTCAGATTGAAAAAGACGGTAAAAAGAAAATTTTTGCTGTTTGTAATTTTGGCCGTTATAATGACGGGGCTTATAGTCGGCGAGCTTACGATAGGGCAAAGAGAGGTAAATGACCCTGCCGTCGAGAGGCTCGAAGCAAAAATCAGCGAAACAACCACACCGGAAGAAACGCAGGAGGAGACGACCGAAGAAGAGACTACCGCGGAAACGACAGCCCCTGAAACCGTTCCGGAGACGACCGCATCGGCACCGCCCGTTACGGCTTCGGCAGCCGATTTTAACAATCCTCAAACCGTAGACCCGAGCTCGGGCAATTGGGAGCTCACGCTTGTTAACGCAGGGCATAAGCTGCCCGACGGATATGTGCCGTCGCTTGCAAACGCGATAAGCGGAAGCAGCGTGCAGCTTGATTCGAGAGTTGTTAAAGCGTATCAAGAGATGTACGACGCCGCAAAGAAGGACGGCTGCGTTTTAACTCCGTATGCAGGGTATTGCTCGGTTTCACGTCAAAACGATAATTACAACCGAAAGGTGAGTTATTATAAAAATCAGGGCTTGTCCGATGACGACGCCGCCGCAAAGGCGCGCACGTTTATTTTGCCGGGCGGATATTCCGAGCAAAATCTCGGCCTGTCAATGGATATTGTGAGTGCAAGCTCCGATTTTGCCTCTACGAAGGAGTTTTCGTGGCTTGTAAAAAATGCGCAGGATTACGGCTTTATTTTGCGCTATCCCGAAAATAAAACTGACAAAACGGGTATGAATTATCAGCCGTGGCATTGGCGTTATGTCGGCAAAGAGGCTGCAAAGGCGATGAATAAGAGCGGCCTGTGCCTTGAGGAGTATCTCAAAGCGGCATAAATCAAAACGAAGCTCAAAAAAGGGGAATTATATAATGCTTAACACAAGAGCCGGCGGAGTTTTAATGCATATCACGTCGCTCCCGTCAAAATACGGAATCGGCGTAATGGGCGAAGAGACAAAACGGTTTATACGCCGTATCAAGGATATGGGGTTTTCATATTGGCAGGTGCTGCCGCTTTGTCCTACGGATTTTTACGGCTCACCTTATGCGTCTCCGGCGGCATTTGCGTTGTCACCGCTTCTGATTGACCCGGACACGCTCAAAAATGACGGCTTTGTGTCGGAAGACGACCTTGCACGAAGCGTATATTACGGCTCGCCTTACACGGCGGACTACGAATTTGCCGCAAAAAGCCGCAGGGAGCTTTTAAAAATCGCGTATCAAAACAAGAAAAACGAAGTATCTGCGGAGACTGAAAAATTCTGCGAGGAGAACCCGTGGTGCGAAGCATATTCGCTGTTTTGCGCCGCAAAGGAAAAATTCGGCGGCAAGCCGTGGTATGAGTGGGATGAAAAATTCGCGCGGTACGAAAATGCGCTTAAAAACAGAGACGAGTTGAAAGACGAAGCCGATTTTTATAAATTCGAGCAGTATATTGCCTTTTCTCAATGGCACCGCATAAAGCAGTTTGCCAACGAAAACGGCGTAAAAATACTCGGCGATATGCCGATATACGTCTCAACCGACAGTGCCGATGTTTGGAGCAATACGGAGCTTTTTGAGATAGACGAGCGCAGCTTTGTGCGCCGCAGAGTTTCGGGAGTTCCGCCCGATTACTTCTCAAAGGACGGTCAGCTTTGGGGCAATCCGCTTTATAATTGGGATGTGCTTGAAAAAACGGGCTATGCCTGGTGGCTCAGCCGCATAAAGGACGCTTTTCGACTTTATGATACGGTCAGAATTGACCATTTTCGCGCATTTGCGTCATATTGGGCGGTTCCTGCGGACGAAAAAACGGCGAAAAACGGCGAATGGGTCAAGGGGTCCGGAATAAAATTTTTTGACGCCGTAAAGGAAGAAATGGGAGACGTTCCTATTATTGCAGAGGATCTCGGCGTGTTCGGCGAGGACGTCACACAGCTGCTTGATAAAACTCGGTTCCCCGGTATGCGTGTAATACAGTTCGGCTTTGACCCGTGCGGAAACAGCACACATCTGCCGCATAACTATCCGCTGAATACCGTAGCATATGTCGGCACGCACGACAATACAACGCTGCTTGCGTGGCTTTGGGAGGCAACGCCCGAAGAACGAGCCTTTGCGCTTGATTACTGCGGATTTACGGGCGATAACTGGGGCGACGGCGGATATTACAGCCCGTCCTGCCGCAAGATTATCGAAACCGTGTGGCGCTCTTCGGCAAAGCTTGCCGTCATTTCTTATCAGGATATGTGCGGATTCGGCTCGGACGCACGTATGAATGTTCCCGGCAGAGCGTTCGGCAACTGGCAGTTCAGAACCACCGAGGAAACAATAGACGGTATAGACAAAAATTATTTCAGACACATTAACGACCTTTTCAGACGTACCGGCGGCGAATAATAACGAAAAGCTCCCCCAAGGGGAGCTTTTTTAATAGATTTTATTTACAAGGCGAAGCGCTCTGATAGGCTCCCTTGTAAAGGGTGATTCCCCACGGTGTGGGGAAATGCCGCGAAGCGACAAAGGGGACGGGCTCCCGTCAGGAGCTGGCTGTGAGCAACGCGAATAGACTGAGGGATTATTCAGGCTCCCTTGAAAAGGGAGCTGGACGCGAGTTCACGAGCGGACTGAGGGATTTAATAGGCTCCCTTGTAAAGGGTGATTCCCCACGGTGTGGGGAAATGTCGCGAAGCGACAAAGGGGACGGGCTCCCGTCAGGAGCCGGACGCGAGTTCGCGAGCGGATTGAGGGTAGACGAAAGAAAAGCGAGACGAGAGTAAAATGCGAAAAGTAAAGAAACGGCAAGTATCAAAGGATACTTGCCGTTTTTGGAGCAGGTGAGGGGAATCGAACCCCCGTATTCAGCTTGGGAAGCTGATGTTCTGCCATTAAACTACACCTGCTTACGAGCTACGCTGAATATTTTATCATTATTTTTACAATAAATCAATAGTAATATGATACGCGGCACAGCTTAACAGGATCGTTTACGCTGTCGCTTCATATTACAGCTTTTCCACGGAGAGCCTCAGCCTTTTCAAATCGTTTTCGTCGGGATGAGACAGAGCACGGTCAAAGTTTTCAATCAGCATATCGAGATTCGGCACGGGATTCGGCAGGCTTTTCATTTTGATATAGCGCTCCCTGACCGTTTGCGGCATTTTTCCCTGACACATATACTCACCGACTGTGATGTTGCTGCCACTAATGCTCTTTTTTGTATTTGCGAGGATTTTTTTGAAGTACTCCTCGTCTCCGCCGAAGCCCGCCGTTCCGAAAAGAAAAATCCTTTTATTTTTCAGCTTTTCGAGCAAATCCAAGGTCGCCTTGTCGGCGGTTCCCTTATCCGTCCAAAAGCCTACAAATAAAATGTCGGATTGTGTATCGGCGTTTTCACTCACTCCGAAATAATTGCAGTTTTCCTCCGGCAGCGCGTCGCGAATGGTGTCGGCGAGCAGCTTCGTGTTGCCTGTCGGACTGCTGAAAATAATTGAATAGCTCTTATCTGTCATGATGAACCTCTTTGCTTGTGCGGCATATCACATATGCGGCAAAATTATGTTATAAATTATTATATAATTATGACGGCAAACAGTCAACAGCTGCAAATGCCGGAAGCTTATACAAAAAGTAAGCTTTTCTGTGATCGGCAATAAAAAGGCTTTCGTTTCACCTGAAACGAAAGCCTTAATTTATGTGTTTATGCTTGACGTTACGGCTTTGAGCCGCGCTTCAACAGCCTTTTCAGTCCTTGAGCTCGTCAACATACTCGGTATGCTCACGCAGATACTTTTTGTCCTCGGGCTTAAGGTCAAGGCCTATGGTTCCGCCCGGATTCATAAGGTAATCGGGGTCAAAATAGTTTTTAAGCGTGCGGATTATGCCGTATTCCTTTTCGCCGAGGTAGCCCTCAAGCCACGGGGCAAACATCTTTCCGATACCGTGGTGGTGGCTGATGGCTGCACCGCTCTTCTGTATGGCGTCGAGAATTGTTGCGTGATAAGCACGGAACTCCTCTTCGTCCTGCATTTTAGTCATAAAGATGAAGTAGAGGTTGGCGCCCTGCGGATAGCAATGCGACATATGAGTTGTAACGATTGTGTTCGGAAGCTTATGGCAAACCTCACGAACCTCACGGTGAACACGAGCCATATTTGACCAGTTGACCGTGCACTCAAGCGTATCGATCATAAAGCCGAAATCCATGAGTGTATCGCGAAGATACGGGTCATTGAAGCGGCCCTTTTCCCAGCCCTTGCATACGTAGCCGGTCATCGGGATACCGCCGTGCTTAACGGCAATTTTCATTATGTTATGAGCAACGTTTCTTGAGAAGCCCTTTTCGCCGTCTGTAAATCCGAGGAAGAGACAGCGCTCAAAGTCCTTGTAGCCCAATTTATCAAGAAGAGGCTCAAGCGGCGTTTCGTCAACGTTGTAAAGATGGAGCATTAATGAAGTCTCCTCCGGGTCTGAAAGACGGAAAACAGAGGAGAAGCCGCACTCACACTGCATCATTTCACGAGCGGCGCGCATAGCTGTCGGCCAGTCCTTGAACATATAAGAAAAGCGTTTTCTGTTTTCGGGCATCCAGCGGAAAAACTTGAGCGTGACCTCGGTAAGAACGCCGAAGGTGCCCTCGCCGCCCATCATGACCTGATTGAGATTCGGTCCCGTTGCCTCTCTCGGATAGTGACTTGTCTCGATTTTACCTATCGGTGTGGCGTATTTCTGCGAAACAACTATATCGGCTATGGTGCCGTAATAGGTGCTGTTCTGACCGGCGCCGCGTGTGACGGTCCACCCGCCGACGGAGGAATATTCAAACGACTGCGGGAAGTGGCCGCAGGTGTACGGACGCTTTGCACCGAAAAGGCTCTGAGCGTTTTGAAGCGTTTCCTCGAGCTTCGGTCCGGACATACCTGCCTGAACGGTAATGGTCTGGTCGGTCTCATTGAATTTAATGACCTTGTTGAAGTTGCGGCGCATATCAAGAGAAACGCCGCCGTTAATGGGCTCAACGCCTCTTGTAACCGACGAGCCGCCGCCGTAAACATAGAGCGGTATTTTATTCTTTGTGACGTAGGCTACGATTTTCTCAATCTGCTCGCTTGTCTCCGGGAAAACAACAAGGTCGGGAAGAGAGTCAAAGCGACGGTGACGCATTCTGAGAAGATCGTACATTGTCTGTCCGTAGGAAACGGCGAGACGGTCGTAGTCGCTCTGTGAGACGTTCTTTTCGCCGACTATTGCGGCAATGGCCTTTACGTGCTTTTTGTCAATCTTCGGAGCGTGCTCTTCGCCGAGATTTACGGGGTCAAGACCCAAATCGTCATTATACTGCATAAACTCCTCGTCCTTGAGATTGCAGCGTTTTTTAACATATTTGTAAAGGCTCTCCTTCGGATATTTGAAGAAGTCGGGGTCGCCCCAGCGGAAAATTGAACGATAGCTGTTCTCAGGTGCTCTCTGAAGCATCCATTTAGGCTCAAAGCCCTTATACGGTTTTGTACTCATTATCAGTGTCCTCCTGTTTGAAAATGATGTAGGTATTTTTCTATTGGCTTTAATCTTGAGGCAAGGTGAGAATACGCCTTGCCGTAAATTTTCATATAGGTTCGGTGGTTTTCCTCGTTCGGAATAAATACGTCTTTTTTATGTACCATATGCTCTATGGCGTCCTCATAGCTACCGTAAACGCCCTGTGAAATAAACGCGACCATGGCACAGCCGACTGCGCTCGCCTCGTGAGTCTGAATACGGTGTACGGGCAAGCCGAACACATCTGCGGCAATTTGACATACGACCGGGCTGCTGGAGCCGCCTCCGCCGGCATAAAGCTCATCTACCGTGACGCTTGAGCGTTTTTGCATTTTAACGAGCCCGTGGTACAGCTCTAAGCAGATGCCCTCTATTATGGCGCGATACAAATGATAACGCGTATGGAAATCCGAAAAGCCTATAATTGCGCCGCTCGCGTTCGGGTTCGTGATGCCCGGAGTCCAAAACGGCTGTAAAATAAGTCCGCCGGAGCCGGCCTCAATATCCTTGATTTTATCGTCAAGATAACGCTCTATGCAAACGCCCTCCTCGGCGGCGTCAACCTTATCCTTCGCGGCAAACTGCTCTATAAACCACGAAATCATCCAAAATCCGCGATAGACCTCGAATTCGGGATTGAACATATCGTTCGGAACAGCCGGATAAGCCGGCATATAAGGCTGCGGTTCAAAATATTTTTTAACCGCCATCTGTAAGGTTGAGGTCGTGCCGAAGGAAATTGCCGCTCGGTTTGATTTTACAACGGACATACCGATGGTTTCACAGCCCTTGTCGGAGCCGGTTGCTATAAGCGGAAGTCCCGTTGGGATGCCCGTTTTTTCGGACGCATCTTTTGTGATTTTACCTATAACCTCGCCCGACGGAACAAGCTCACAGAGCTTTTCGGACGGAACATTGCACACGCAGCGCGTGAGAGCACCGGGTTTCATCCAACGGCGGTTTTTGTAATCAAACGGTACGTGACCTATCATATTTGCCACGGAATCCTTAAGCTCGCCCGTCAAAAGATAGTTGAGATATGACGGCAGCATAACGTATTTGTCTGTTTTGGCCCATATTTCGGGCTCGTTTTGCATAATCCAGTTGCCGGTAGAGGCTCGGTAAATCATATCTACCGATTCTCCCATTCCCACAAGCGAAAACAATGCGCGTTTTGCTGCCGGAATCTGTCCGTCCTCGTCGGCCTCACGCTCGTCGAGCCATAATATTATGTCGCGAAGCGGACGTTTGTCTTTGTCGAGGCAAAGCACCGTGTCACGTATGCAGGTAAGGCATACGGCTGTTATGCGGTCAAGCTTATCGGCATTTCTCTCGATAACTTTTTTTGACATTTCGGCTATAATGTTAAAATAAAAATCCGGGGTCTGTTCTGCCCATCCGGGCTGTTTTGATAAATAAGGAACCTTGTATTTTTGCTGCTCCTTATCCTCAAAGTCTCCACTCTCATTGACAAGCAAGCATCTTGCACTCTGCGTGCCGACGTCAAAGGTCAGCACAAGTGACTGTTCCATTAAAGATTTTCCCCTCTTTCTTTTTTAAGGTTGCTTCTTCTCGTCCTTCAGGATATTGCTTGTTGCAATCAAATCCACGCCGAGATTGAGAATATTCGGTACAACGACTTCCTCTCGCCCGAGTCGTTTTGAAACGGTGATACGGTTTACCTCGTGCATCAGGTCGAAAATTCTGTTTTTGGGAATCGGCCCCGATACGCGAACGGGCAGAACCGGTACCGAAGGGAAGGCGGTGCGCACCGTTGTGCAAACGGTACGACGCGGGTCGGTCATTTCGCTTACGGCGAATTCTTTGCCCCTTTTGCAGGTGTTGCCGGTCACAACAAGCTCGTCGCCGTCTGATGTAATCGTCATTCTGCATGAACGTGGACAAACGATGCAAACCAATTCTTTTGTCATTTTACACCGTCTCCTTTACCGAGTCTTTCCAGCCGAAGCTCAACTCGGCTGTTTTCGTTTAATTCGCATGCGCTGAAATCAATCGTGAGATTTTCCATTTCGGGCGGACGCATAAATGCGTAACGCTTTTTAAGTATTTCCTTACCGTCCGCGTAAATATGAAGCGCACAGTTGTTTTCCTCCTCGCGGACGCGGAAATACAGGTCTGTTTTACTGTTATCCTCGTTGAGATTAAGCCTTTGCGGCACTGCGTACAATAAGCCGTCACCCGGGGTTATCTCAATAAGCCGTCTTTCTCTGCCCGAATAAGCAGCGGCTGATTTTCCCGCCTGCTCGGCGTTCTGCGAAACAAAGTCAACCAAATCGTTGACGTGCAAAGCGTTGCCGCAGCTGAATACGCCGTCGGTACTCGTCATACACTGACCGTCGCATACGGGACCCTTTGTGCGTGGGTCAAGCTTTACTCCGACGGACTCGGCAAGCTCGTTTTCGGGAATCAATCCGACCGAGAGAATCAGCGTGTCACATTCGACACGGCTCTGTGTGCCGGGTATCGGAGCCATATTTTCGTCAACCTTTGAAATCTCAACTGCTTCGAGCCTGTCAACTCCGAACACGCGAGTGACGGTGTGCGACAGGTGCAGCGGAATATCATAATCGTGCAGGCATTGATGCAGGTTTCTCGTAAGTCCCGACGGCGTAGGCTTTGCCTCATAAACGCCGAGAACCTTTGCGCCCTCAAGGGTCAAGCGACGAGCCATAATAAGACCGATGTCGCCCGAACCGAGAATTACGCATTTTTTGGCGGGCATAAGCCCGAGCAGATTTGTAAAATGCTGTGCGGTTCCGGCCGTGAAAACGCCTGCAGGACGCGTACCGTGAATAAATACCTGCTTGGCGGTACGCTCGCGGCAGCCCGTAGCCAGCACAAGCGCTTTTGCCGTAAATATCGAAACGCCGCTTCTGCCGACGGTATGCACCGAAAAGCTTCCGTCGCCGTTTTTGTCTATTTTCGTGACAAACGTCAGGGTGCTGTATTCGATATTGCGTTTGTACAGCTCATCCTCAAACCGCTCGGCGTATTCAGGACCTGAGAGCTGCTCGCCGAAGTGATGAAGACCGAAACCGTCGTGAATGCACTGCTTGAGTATTCCTCCGAGCCTTGCCTCTCTTTCAAGAAGGAGAACCTTGGCACCGTTATCGTGAGCGCTTATCGCCGCCGCAAGTCCGGCAGGACCGCCGCCGACAACGAGTACGTCATAGTTACCTGTCGTCATCACTCTTCGCCTCCTTCGTTTACCTTTGTTTCGCCGTATGTTATCACCGCTTCCGCCGAGGATTTTTTAACCTCATACAGCGGAACGCCGAGGAATTCGGCAATTATTTTGGTGACAAGCGGCGAGCAGAAGCCGCCCTGACAACGTCCCATTCCCGGTCTTATGCGCTTTTTGATACCGTCAACCGTCGGAACGCATATCGGGGATTTCAAAGCGTCGAGAATTTCGCCCTTGCTGATTTGCTCGCAGCGGCAAATAATCTCGCCGTAGTCGGGATTTTCGGCTATCATTTTTTCTCTTGTATCGTCGTCCATTTCGCGAAGCACGGGAACGCCATTGCGAATAGGATTGTAATTGTTGTTTTTTTCAACCGTCTCGGTCTTGCCGAGCATATCGACCGCAAGCTCCGCCATATCGACGGCAACCGCGGGAGCGGTTGTAAGTCCGGGGGATTGAATACCGGCTACGTGAATCAAATTCCTTGTTCTTCTGCCGGGTTCAAGTATAAAATCCTCCTCAAAGGTAGGAGCGCGAACGCCCGTGAAATAAGTGATTATATCACGTTTTGACAGCGCCGGCATTGTTTGAGTCTGCTTGTCAAAGACGGTTTTAATGCTCTCGGCACGTGTTTCCGTGTTTTCCTTTTCAACCGTTTCTACGGCGTCGGGTCCTACGAGAAGATTATCGTGGACGGTGTGCAATATGCCGCCGCCCTTTGAATGGGTTTTACCGTGAACGCTTATGTCCTTTACGGAGGCTACCGAGTGCATATATGCGCCTGCTTTTTGGTCAAGAATCGAGTTGGTTCCTCGACGCGGATGAATCGAGAAAAATCTGTCATCCGCCATGGCGGCAATATCCTCGGCAAAAACACCTGCGGCGTTGATAACGATTTTCGGATGAATAACGCCTCTGTTGGTGGTAACGCTTATGATGTTATGCTCCGACACCTCCATGGAGAGCACGGCGGTGTTAAGGCTTACCTGCGCGCCGTTTTGAACGGCATTTTCGGCATAGGCTATGGTGAGTCCGTAAGGGCAAACACAGCCTGCGCTCGGATTATACATTGCGAATTTTGTCTCCGGTGTGAGGTTCGGCTCGCGGCGCATAAGCTCCTTGCCCGAGATTATCTCGGTGTCCTCTATGCCGTCGTGATGCTTCCGCCAAAAAGCATACAGACCGATAAGCGGCTTCAGCGCGGCGTTGCGGAAAAGCACATATTGACCTACCTGCTTAAACGGAACGTCAAGCTCGCGGCAAACGTCTGCATACATATGGTTTGCGCGGCGAATGTACTTGTGCTTGAGCGAGCCTTTGCCGAGGTCGATTCCGGGGTGCACCTCGCCGTCGTTGCGTCCCGACGCCTGAAGTGCAAGGTCCGCCTCCTTGTCTACAAGTAAAACGTCAAGCTTCCACTTGGTCAGCTCTCTTGCTATCGAAGCACCTGAAATGCCGCCGCCGATAACAAGCACATCGGGTGTTCTGCCCTCGAGGAAATCATCCTTGAGAGACGGCAGACGCGTCGGAGCGGGCTGCTCGCCCGTGTAAACAATATCGTTGACAATATGCGTTGTGCTGAATTTTTTTGCCGCCGCTTGGCAAGCCGCGACGATTTCGCCCCAATCGGAGCTTTTGCCTCGAACAAAAATCGAGCCGTTCTCCTTTGAAGCACTGAATTTTCCGCCGAAAGTCTTTTTCAATTTTTTGTTAATTGATGATATGTTCATAACTTCAAGCCTCTTTTAATCAGCCTTGCAGTCGGTCACGCGCCCGACTGTGCATAAAAAATATGTCGGTTAACTGACCGACTCATAAGCAAAGTATAATTCCGCAAAAAGCATTTGTCAATACTTTTAACTAAAAAAATCGCTCTTATGTATTTTTTTTGTGAATATTGTTTTGTAGACATTGCCGATTGTTCGTGTTATACTTTAAGAAATTTTGCAGGAGGGTATTATGGCAGCTCAAAGACCCGAAAATATAAACGAAATCATACTTGATACTGCTGAGGAGCTTTTAAAGGTAAATTCCTTTTCGGAGGTGACTCTTGCGAAAATAGCCGAAAAGGCGAATATTTCGAAGGGCACGCTGTATTACTATTATAAAAGCAAAAACGAAATACTTTTTGCCGTTACCGACCGCTATCTTTCGCGCCAATGGAACGAGCTGATACAATGGACGGAAAACAAGGAAAAGGATACCTCGCCGCACCGTCTTGTAAATTATGTAATCGAGAGAAATATAGCCTATGCCGGGCTCAGGCTTCACCTCTTTGACGCGGCATTGCTCGGCGACGAGGAAATCAGAGCTAAGCTGATTCATCGCTATGATGAATTCCAAAAGCTCATTTCGGCAAAAATCGCCGAGAGAACAGACGTTGTTTCGGCCGACTATTTCACTTGGCTTATTTTGATGGTTTCCGATGGTATTATTATTCAAAACAGCCTTAAAAACGAGTCCTTCGATACTCGGAAATTTCTTGAGAACAGCACCGAATACATTAAAAAAATCGAGAATATGCATAAGTCGCAATAAACGAAAGCCTCCGTCTTAATAACGGAGGCTTTTTACTGCCGTAAAAGCAGAAAAGGGAAACGAAAAAAATTATACTTTGTGTTTTTTCTTTTTGCGCAGGCCCGCCGTGACGCCTGTTACGCCGCCGCTGACAAGAAGCAGGGAAATCCATAAAGCGAGGTCGCTTGCATTGCCGGTTCGGGGAGACTTCGGATTGCCCGGCAGCTTAGCCGTTACGGTGTCAGCTTTTTTAATTTCGTTTATACCGTCTTTGTCGCTGTAATACTTATCACAGCCGCCGCAGTACCAATACTCGATATTGCCCTCGGCAGTCTTAGTTGCCGCCTTTGCATCGATGTGCTTTAAGTCGGTGTGATTGTTTGAATCAGGCTTTCCGTAAGCCTTGCCGCAGTATTCGCATACCGCTTTTTCGGCGCAGGTTGCATTTCCGCCCGAGCAAGCCATTGTTTCAACACCCTTGCAGCCGTCCACGGTGCATTTACGGCTATGCGTGCCGTCGCCGTTTGATGTCCATTCACCGAAGGTGTGCCCGTCGTTTATCGTCACGGTCATCTCGGCGGTGTTGCCTGCCTTATCGGTGACAATGATTTTCTGTTCGCCGTCCGCAGGAGAGAGAGTAAAGCCGCTGTTTTCATCAAGCGTGACCTTTGTGCCGTTTACGGTAACTGTATCTATATACTTCTCGTCAATTGTAACTGTCTGTGCCTCGCAGTAGGTCTTGCCGTTTTCAATGCCGCCGATTACAGGCCGGATATTATCGAGCGTTATGCGGTCGGAGCGAAGATATGTGATGTTCAGGCTCTCATCAACGAGCATTGCATAAACAATATATTCTCCGTTAGGCTCTATTAAAAACGGCTCATCATACGCACGGTACACAAGAGAGCCTAGTTCCTCTTCGGAAAGATCCCGATCGGTCACCAGATAAGAGACAAACACGGTTCCGCTGTTATCGGAAGCGTTTATCGTTACCTCCTGCGTGTCCTTAAAGAACAGACCGAAGGTCAGCTTGTTTAAGAATTCGCGCCATTTATTTGTGCCTATGATAATTTCGCCCGTGGGCTTTTCGATGTCTTTCCACCGTGCTTTAAGCGTTATATTTTCGGCAGGCATGGTCGTGGGAATTTCCGTGTCCCACCCCGTGAAGGTGTAGCCCTCTCTTGTCGGGTCGGCAGGTGCGGTAATTGGTGTGCCGTAATCCTGCGTGATGGGTGCGATTTCGCTGCCGCCTGCCGTATCAAAGGTAATTGTATATTTATTCGTGTTCCACACGGGATAGAGGGTCAGCGCCGCATTGGTGGTATAGCCGCCGCCAAAAGCATAGACCTTTTCGCCGCCGTCAACGGTCGCCCAGCCTACTTGCGTGTACCCCGTGCGAGTGAACAAAGCGCCTCGCAGCGTGAGAGCATCGTTATAGAACTTAATATCTGTGACCGCATTGCCCGAGCCGTTTGTGCCGGGCTGATAGGTCACATCCCAAGCGCCCGTGATACGCACATAGGTCTTGTCGGAAAGCTGCCGGAAGATAGCGTTGAACCGCTCTCTGAGTGCGTTGTACAGCGCGGCAAACTCTTCATTTGTCAGCGTGTTGTCATCCGCCAGATAGCGCTGATACAGTTCTTGCATTTCAGCGGAAAGCTGCGGAATAACAGCTTCTGCGGCATCCTGCGCCGAAGAGCCCGTGAACAGCCGCACACCGTCGCCCATTTGCAGATAGCCTAAATCTTGATCCCGCAGCGTAATGGCCTGCGGATCGCCCGTTACGGTAAGCGAGCCGCTGTCTACGGTAAGATAGTACGCCGTGAGCCCGTCCGTCATGGTGACGCTGCCACCGCCATACTGGGTGTATTGGCTGAGCGTCAGTGCGCCGTTCAGCGTCAGCGAGCCGTTGCCGAGAATGGAAAGGGTGTTCATGCTCTTGCTAATTCCGTTCAGACTTTCGATGGTATTCTTTCCGTCCGCCGTGATAAAGAGCGGGTTGCTCTTTCCGATATACTTTTCGCTCAAGCGCACAGAGGTCAGGTCGGCATTCTTGAGCTTCAGATTCGGGAAAACACTGCCGTATCTTTCAAGCCTGCCGGTCGAATAAATTTCCAAAATATCCTTGCCTGTCAGATTCACTGAATCCCTAAGTGTACTAAAGTTCTTGCCCTTAGGCAGAACAAAGGAGGCAGTCCCGTCGCCGAAAATATCGGTATAATTGTCCGGTGTGACCTCGACCTCGCCGTCGCCGCGATCCAAAAACAGACCGAAGCCGCCCCATAAAGCGGTAAGTGCCGAAACATCTGCGGGAACGGTATCGCCGGGCTTGTAGAAGTTTAAGTTTTCGTCTACCCACCACAGTTGTGCATCTGCCGAAATGCTGTCCGGGCGGGGCAGACCCTCGGCAGCGGGCGCTTTGAAGCTCTCGCCCTTTTTCACGATGATATTGATCCAGTTCTGCTGCTCGCCGGGCATATAACCGGCCATGATCAACGCAACCGCCTTCAGGCTGTCGGCGGCAAGATCTGTCGGCAGTTCAAGGACGGGGCGGAAACCAATGTCCCGCTCCGGAAGGGTTGGCCTTGCCCAAAATGTAGCCTGTGCAGCGAAGTGTCCACCACGAGATAGATACATTCCCTCGACATTCCCAGTACCTATATCCTGGCCGAAAGAGCGCATTTTATACCAGTTTTTGATATAATCGGCTGACTTCTGATAGATCGTATCCCATTCATTGTCAATTGGTGCAAGACCAGAGCCTTCTCCTTCATTACGGTGATGGTCTCCAACAGATGGGGCGCGGAGCGTATAGTTCACGTTACTCGCTGTATAGGTCTGGCCATAAATCAGGTTCATTTCTGCCAACGTCTCCCGCTGCAAAGAACATTTCACGTTATAGTCCGCAATAAAAAGGCTGTGCTCGTAGGATGTGGTATCTGTGTCGGTTTCATCTTTCAGTGCATAGGCATCCACTGTGCCTACATAGGTGAACGGCACATAGTGCATTGTTTTGTCCGGCAGAACATCGTTTGCCGTGCCGGGAATACCCAGCGACGACAAGTCAAAGTAGTATCTGTCGCCGGCGGTGAGAGTGAACTGCTCGTTTACTTTATTTTTTACCGTAAACGAAATATTCCGGAATTCGCCGGCATAGTCGGTTTTATAGTCTCCGTTACACTGTTCGCTGAACAGTTTCAGGGTATAGCTGCCGTCTGCAAGGTCGGACGGAACGGTGATGTTTGCCGTGCCGCTTTGACTTTGGTTATTATGTGCGACGTGTCCGTAATAGAGGATATTGCCGGCGCTGTCCGCAATCATGGCGGAGATATATTCGTTTTCGCCGATATTTATTGCGCCGAAGTATTCGACGGACAGGCTTTCACCCGCCTTCAAATTTGTTTTAGCGGCAGAAGCATATATTTTGCGGCTGCTGTCCTTGATTGTCAACTTCCATTCATTGCCGGTGTACTCAGGAACTGCTTTGAATCCGTCGGGCTTTCCGCCCACAGCAGCAGAGGCAAATAGTACAGAGCTCGAATTTAAGTTAAAAGCGGGACGAACACCCCATATATTGCTGATATCTATCCCATCGCGGTCGATATTACCATAACCATCCACAGAGGCAACATCGAGATCCTTTGCACCCGGGGAGCGCAGCCACCAAAAGTTTGACGCCCATTTTGGATGTTCGGAATCCACGACACGCAAATCCTGATTTACCGCATACGCTTCCGCTGTGGAAAGCGGCCAAAAAACAGCATTGCTTACCGCAGAACCCGCCACACAATCGGTATTTGCCCTATCATAGCTTCCGCTTTCAAGCGTCCGTTTCTTTACGGCAGCATTTTCTTCTGTCGTCAGCTTTGCTGCAAGCGCGTCTATTGCCTCTTTCAACGCGCTGTCCGCATAAGCGTTGCTCGCACCGAACTTTGACAACCCCATGTTATTTGCCGCAAGCAGGGTAATATCCCCTTGTGCGCTTGTAACACCGTTTCCGTCATAACCGATAACACGCCATGCGGCAGGCTTATTTTCTTGGTTTTGCCCGAAATACACGGTCGGTGCGCTCGCTGTGTTTACAGTTTTATTCAGTGCGTCTGTGCCGAGCTGTATCGTCTTTTGCAAACGCAAGCGCAGCGTGCTTTCCTTCTGAATATTGTAATCTGCCAGCGTGCGCCCGTTCTCAAGCTCTTTTTCGCCCAAAAACAGTCTTTGCGCATCGGGAGAAAAGCCTGTTTTTTCCTGAATTTTCTCCTTGATATTGTCAATGCTGTCGCCCGACACAACCTCGAGCGATAAGTTTGCCTGACCGACAATGGTCAAGTCAATATAAATCTCAATTGCGCTTGCCATCATCGGTACAAAGCTCATCATCATACAAAAGGCGAGCAGGATACTGAGTATTCGTTTCTTCATATTCTATTACCTCCGTTTTCGTATATGTCGGCTCAGTCAAGAGCGGTTATTGTGATTGTGCCTTTGAAGCTTTCGAGACGGGTATTGTATGCCGACTGTTCAAACATGAAGTACAGCGTTATATCCTCGTCCGAGGCGTCGTAAATTCTGGTGAAATTAAAGGAATGTTGGTCGTTTGTCTGCGCTATTTTTTTGCCGTCACGTTTTATGCGTGTAACCTCACGGCAAAGGTCGTCGTCATAGCCGTCTGTCATCTGGATGGAGTAATTACCGCTGTTGTTGGACTCGTTTGATACCACCTGGAGAGAGCCGCTTATGGTAACGCTGTAAACATGACCTTTTTTGAGCGTAATCTTATCAAGATAAGTGGATATCAGGTCTCCGCTGTTTACCTTTTCATAGACGCTTAAAGCTGCGTTGCCGTTATTGAGAAATACTCTCGGAATTCTTGTTTCTGCATAAAAATATCCGGAGCAGCTGCCGTTCTGACCGGCGTCGCCCTTGTCGCCTTTGTCTCCTTTTTCGCCGGGGTCACCCTTGTCGCCCTTGTCTCCCTTTTCGCCGTCTATGCCGTCAATGCCTGCCGCCTTGATGCCGGTGTCGATTTCTCCGAACCACCAGTTGCCGTTTTCGCCGATAAAAGGTGTTTTACCGTCCTTGCCGTCAGAGCCGTTTTGTCCGTCCGCACCGTCCCTGCCGTCTTGCCCGTTTATACCGTCTTTGCCGTCTCTGCCGTCTCTGCCATCCGCACCTTTTAATGCGGTAAGGTCGTAGAGGTTCAGCCATATTTCATCGTCGACATAACGCCATTGCAGGATATTATCGCTTACGCGAAATTCCGGAGTTTTTCCGTTTGCACCGTCCGTTCCGTTCTGTCCGGCGGGGCCCTCTATATCGGCTATCGCAACAAGATTTTGCCACTCTTCGCCCTCGTAACGCCACTGTATGTAGAATTCGGCTCGCTGCACCTCTATGTTTTTGGCGTTAATGCCGTCGACACCGTCTTTGCCGTTAATCCCGTCTTTGCCGTCTATGCCGTTCTTGCCGTCGGCTCCGTCTTTACCGTCAAGACCGTTCTTTCCGTCGGTGCCGTTAATACCGTCTTTTCCGTTTGTACCATTTCTTCCGTCGACGCCGTTCTTCCCGTCTGCTCCGTCCTTGCCGTTTTCCCCGGTAGCACCTCGCAGCTCGGTAAGCGCCACAAGGTCGCGCCATTCTTCTTCGGCGGGGTATCTCCATTGGATCGCCGTGCCGCTGTTGCGCACCTCCGGCAGTGCGGCGTCGGTTTTTACCGTTTTGCCGCATCCGGCGACAAAAACAATGAAAAGCACCAAAAGCACACCTGTGAGCAGTTTTTTCCCTGTTCTCATCTTCTCTCCTCCGTTTCGCCGTCCGTAGACAGCTTAAAATCATATTTCATTTCAAGCATGGCAAACAGCTTATGCATAACCGTGACGGCAAGCTCCCGAATATCAATCGAGCCGATAAAAGCAAGCACCCTTTCCTGCTCCTCCTCCGGCACAAGATACACACGCATTGCCGCCGTTAAAAACCTGCTGAGCTTGCGCTCCAACGGGAAATGAATATCACATTTGCGAGCCATATAGTTACGCATAAGTCCTGCCGTGCCTATTTCCATTTCGTAAAAGTCACTTTCGCTGTAATCGGGAAAATTTGCTCCGAAAATCTGCTTTAATTCCGCCGTGGTGTGCAAATAGATGAATTCCGCCGTGTCGGGCTGAGAATACGCTTCAATATAGATTTCTCGCAGGTTCTCGTTAAGCTCCGTCAGCGTGAGCTGAAGAGATGTTTCCACCGCATAGGCGTATACGGGCGGCAGCTTTTTGTCCGCAATGCTCCTCGCCACGTCAAATTGACCGCCGAACATCGATTCGGTCAAATCCAGCAAGATTTTGTCCTTGGTCGGAAACAGATTTAAATAGCTGCCCCTTGCGACGCCTGCTTCCTCGACTATTCGACTGACGGAGGTGCTTTTGTAGCCTTCCTCCAAAAACAACCGAACGCACGCCGTTAAGATTTTTCTTTTTGTTTCACTGCTGTTTCTACGCAAATATATCACCTGTTTATAATATTATTAGTATGTATACCAATAATATCATATAGCGTACAAAAAAGCAAGATAATGTTGATTATTAGCCCGTTATGAGTAGGTTTTGCTTAAAATAAACGGTTTTTCATATAATAATGCACTTAACCCCTCGGATAATGCAGACGCATATTCGAGGGGTTTTGGCCGTTTCTGTATCAAAATATATTGTTTTGAGGTGCTTCACGAGGGCTCAGCTGCTTGATTATATAAAATAAGATGCGGGAGATTCGCCGTTATTCGCATTCGCATATACTTTTTCTTGTGTGCAAAATCGAAGAGGGCGTTACCGAAAATTCGTCAAGCCCCCATTTGCAAAGCAAGGGAATAAGACGTGTATCGGCTGCCGCTTCTCCGCACATTCCGACGGGGATGCTTGCCTTTTTGGCGTTTTTGATCGTCGTTTCGATAAGGCGCAGAACCGCAGGCTGAATCGGGTCATACAGCTTTGAAACAGCGGCGTTTCCTCTGTCAACAGCCATGGTATAGCCCGTCAGGTCGTTTGTGCCGATGGAAAAGAAATCAACCTCTTTTGCAAGCAAATCGGAAATTATTGCCGCCGACGGAGTTTCTATCATAACGCCCACGGGAATGTCGGCGAATTTAAGACCCTCATTTTTAAGCTCATCTTTGCATTCTTCGATAAGGGCTTTTGCTCTGCGAACCTCGTCAAGTGTCGTTACAAGCGGAAGCATAACCTTTATGTTTCCGAAAACCGCTGCGCGGAGAATTGCACGAAGCTGAATTTTGAAAATTTTAGGGTTGTCAAGGCAGTATCTTATCGCGCGGTGTCCGAGAAACGGGTTGTCCTCTTTTTCGATTTTAAGGTAATCTATCGCTTTATCTCCGCCTATATCGAGTGTGCGAATGATAACCTCCTTGCCGTCCGTTATCTTTGCGACGGTTGAATATGCTTCGTACTGCTCCTGCTCCGTGGGAAGAGAGGCTCTGTCCATAAACAGAAATTCCGTTCTGAAGAGCCCTATGCCCTCGCCGCCGTTTTGTAATACGTTCTGTGCGTCCTCAGCCTTGCCGATGTTGCCGTACACATGCTTTTTTACGCCGGATTTTGTAACGGTTTCTTTTGAGAAGTATTCGTTGAGGCTTTCTTTTTCCTTCAGATATGCCGCCTGCTTGGTTTTGTATTCTTCAAGCTCTTCCTCTGTGGGGTCGGTAAATACTTTCCCCTTGAAGCCGTCTGCAATAATCATATCGCCGTCCGAGATTTTTTCAACCGCATTGACGACCGACAAAACGGCAGGTATGCCCATGGCACGGGCGAGTATTGCGCTGTGACTCGTAACGCCGCCGACCTCGGTGATAATTGCGGAAACATTTTCCCTGTTTATTTGTGACGTCATGGACGGGGTGAAATCCTTGGCGATGAGAACAGAGCCCTTCGGTACGGATGAAATATCCACACTTTTTACACCCAGAAGAATGCGCAAAAGGCTGTCTCTTATATCCTTTACATCCGAGGCGCGTTGGCGCGTAAGCTCGTCGTCAACGCCGGAGAACATATTGATAAACATCGTGCATATGCTGTCAACCGCCGCTTCGGCAACAGAGCCGTTGTCGATTGCTTCTTCCATCTGTGCGAGCATAAACGGGTCCTCAAGCATAACAAGATGTCCCTCGAGTATCTCCGCCTCTTTCTTTCCGGCAGCCTTTTTAAGCTCCGCCACAAGTGATTTTGTTTCGTCGGAAAAGTCGGCGACTGCCGAGTGCAGACGCTGTTTTTGATGATCCGAATCGGTAAATTTTACGGATGAATAGTCAAGGTTTGTGTCCCTTATAACAACGGCCTTGCCGATTCCGAAGCCTTGAGATGCGCCGATTCCTTTAAGCATTAAACCCACCCTTTCATTAAGCCGCGGCAATATTATTCTTCGCCGAAGCCCGATGTGATAAGCTCTTCGGCTTTTTTGAGCATTTCGTTTTCGTCTGCGCCGCTGCACTCTACGGTGATTTCGCTTCCGCATTTGATGCAGCCTGCCATTATATTCATAATGCTCTTGCCGTTGATTCTTTTACCTCCGAAAACAATGTCAACCTCCGAAGAGAATTTAGACATTTCCGTTACAAAGGTGTTTGCCGGACGCATATGAAGTCCCATTTTATTAGTGATTGTAAAAGTTTTCTGTACCATAATAATTCTCCTTATGTTTGATACCTGCCGAGAGGATGATGCCCCTCGGCACGGTTTCTGATTGTTTGTTATACGGATTCTTTACGATTCTTTTTAAGAAGACCGAGCATCAGTGCTCCGACAACCGAGCCTGCAATAAGGGCTACGATATAGAGAAGCGGATGGTCGCATACTATAAATGTGAAGATTCCGCCGTGAGGTGCGGGGCATGTAACGTTGAACAGTGATGTAAGAGCACCTGCGACAGCAGAGCCTACTAAGCATGAGGGGATAACTCTGACCGGGTCGGAAGCGGCGTAGGGGATAGCACCCTCCGTAATGAAGCACAGACCCATAAGATAGTTTACGGGACCTGATTTGAGTTCTTCCGATGTCCACTTCTTCTTGTTGAAGGTTGTCGAAAGTGCGATTGCAATCGGGGGAACCATACCGCCTATCATAACAGCCGCCATAATCCATGTGTTGCCATCGGCTATTGCAGCCGTGCCGAAAACATAAGCCGCCTTGTTGAACGGGCCGCCCATATCCGTTGCCATCATTGCCGCAAGTACTATGGAAAGAAGTATTTTGCTTGTATCGCCGAGCGACGAGAGGAACGAGGAAAGACCGGAGTTGATAACGCCTATAACGGGATTTATAAGACACATAAGAAGGCCCATGATAAGCGTGCCGAAAAGAGGATAGATAAATACGGGCTTTATTCCGTCCATTGATTTCGGAAGCCAAGAAAATGCCTTTTTGAGGAGATTTACAATAATACCGGCAAGGAAGCCTGCGAGCAGAGCACCGAGGAAGCCCGACACCGCTTTGTCGTCTCCGGTAAGGCTTTGGTTTTCAATCAGCGAGCTGAAGGTGTAACCGTTTGCCGCAAATACGCCGCCTATCATACCTGGCAAAAGACCCGGTCTGTCGGCAACGGACGATGCGATATAAGCCGAAAGAATGGGGAGCATAAGCGCAAATGCCGCTTTGCCTATCCAGAACACAATTGCCGCAACGGGACTTGTGAAGCCGAAGGTTCCGCCGACATCGGCATTGCCTGCAAGCGTATCGAACAGGAAGCCGAGAGCTATGAGAACTCCGCCGCCGACAACGAACGGGAGCATATGCGAAACACCGTTCATGAGATGCTTATAAAGCTTGTGCCAGCCGCTTTCCTTTTCGTCGTCATCAATAGGCTGTTTTTCACTTTCGTCGGCGTGATATATCGCGGCTTTTCCGTCAACGATTCTTTTGATAAGCTCCTCGGGCTTGTTTATTCCGTTTGAAACCGAGGTCTTTACAACGGGCTTGCCGTCGAAACGTGCCATTTCGACGTTTTTATCTGCGGCAATGATTATTCCGTCGCATTCTTCGATTTCCTTTTTTGTGAGCACGTTTTTAGCACCGCCTGAGCCGTTGGTTTCGGCTTTGAGCGGATAGCCTAATTTTTCGCCCGCTTTTTCAAGTGCCTCTGCCGCCATATAGGTATGCGCTATGCCCGTCGGACAGGCTGTAACTGCGAGTATTCTGTAACCCTTCGGCTTTACTTCGGGTTTTACCGCTTCCTCGGGGTATTTCTCCGCTTCCTTTTTGTCGATTATTTCTAAAAATTCGTTCGTCGTTTTTGCGCCCCGTAGAGCCGCGCAAAATTCCGGTTCCATAAGCATTACCATAAGACGGGAGAGTATTTCGAGATGTAAATCTCCGTCAACGGGAGCGGCAATCATAAACAAAATGTCCGAGGGCTTGGAGTCGGGAGCACCGTAATCAACACCGTTCGGAACCGTTATCGCCGAAAGACCGGGAGTCTTTACGCTGTCCGATTTTGCGTGCGGAACGGCAATTCCTTCTCCGATTGCGGTCGAGCCCTGAGCCTCTCTTGCAAGGATGGCCTCCTTGTACGCCGCCTTGTCGGCAAGATTTCCTGCCTTTTCGTGCAGGGAAATCAGCTTGTCGATTGCCTCTTCCTTGTCGGTGAGAGAAACATTAAGAGCAATCGCATCCTTTTTTAATAAGTCGATGATTTTCATAAGTATTCCTCCTTATTTATACTCCGCGTTAAAGACGCGTTCAATTTCTTCACGGGTTGCAAGCTTTTCTGAAAAGGCCGTTGCGTTTCCGCACGCCGAGCCGAGTCTTAAAGCGTAGGAATAGTCGGCGGTCTTGATATATCCTGCCGTAAAGCCTGCTACCATACTGTCTCCGCAACCGACGGAGTTTATGAGCTTGCCCTTTGCGTTGCCTATCTTGTGAACGCTTCCGTTTTCGTCCGTAAGCATTGCGCCGTCCTTTGCCATTGAAACAAGTACGTTTTTAGCACCCATTTCCTGAAGCTTTTTCGAATATTTCACAATGTCGTCATCACTCTTTATCTGGACCGAGAACAGGTCGCCGAGCTCGTGATGATTCGGCTTTATTAAAAACGGTTTGTATTTGAGCACGTTTTTGAGCAAATCGCCCGTTGCGTCAACCACGCAGTTTATATTTCTGTCGCCGACTCTCTCAAGTATTTGCTCGTAAATGTCATCGGGGAGGGTATTCGGGATAGAGCCTGCGAGGATAAGATAATCTCCGCTCTTTATACCGTCAAGCTTTTTTAAAAAGCTCTGCATATCCTCTTTTGTAATTTCGGGGCCGCAGGCGTTCAAATCAATTTCCTTGTCGGCCTTGATTTTGACGTTTATTCTCGTATCGCCGTTTTTAAGATAATTAAAGTCGCAGTTGATATTGTCGTTTTTGAGCATTTCTTCAAGCTTTTTTCCGGTAAAGCCTCCGAGAAAGCCGAGTGCCGTGTTGGGAATTCCGAGCTGTGTGAGTATGACCGACACGTTGATGCCTTTTCCGCCGTAATAGATTTCTTCGCCGTCCGTGCGGTTTATGTCGTCGGTTCGAAGATTTTTGAGCTTCATCACATAGTCGAGAGCCGGATTCAGAGTAACGGTGTAAACCATTAAGCAGTTACCTCCTTCACTACCGTTTTTGATTTAAGCTGTTCGTCATCGCATTTGTCGCAGACTATACACGCCGCTGCAACCGGTGAAAATGATACCGCCGAAACTTTTCCGAACTTTGTGTGGTCGCAAAGCACATAGGTTACAAAGCTTCGCTCTATGGCAACGGCTTTTAGCATTGCCTCCTCGGTGTCCGGGGTTGTAAAGCCCTGCTTTTCGCTGACTCCGTTTGTTCCGATGAACGCTTTTGAAAAGTTATATTTCTGAAGATTTGAAGCGGCTACTAAGCCTATGATTGCCTCGGTTGTGCTTTTTAATTCACCGCCGATAACAAAAACCTTGCAGCCCTTGGCCGTCAGCTCCTTTGCGTGGGCGATTCCGTTGGTTACAAAGGTTGCTTTGGAAGAGGAAATATATTTGGTCATAAGAAAGGTGGTTGTGCCTGCGTCGATAAAAACGAAATCATCATCATTTATCTGCGATGCGGCATATTTTGCTATTTCTTCCTTTTCGTTTATGTTCATCAGCGATTTTTTGTTGAAATCCTCCTCGTTGTGGAGAAATTCCTGTCCGAGAACAGTCGCTCCGCCGTGAACCTTGTTTATTTTTCCGAGCTGGGAAAGAGCCAAAAGGTCACGCCTTATCGTAGATTCGCTTGTTTCGAATTTTTCGGCAAGCTTTGAAACGGTAACCGAGCCGTTCTGACGCAGAATTTCAAGTATCTGCGCTCTTCTGTCGGTTGTAAGCATATTCACACCTCCGATATCTCTGTTGTGCCTTAATTATACAAAAACGTTCAAATACAGTCAATATCGTGCAATAAAATTCAGCGTTTGTGCTTATAGTGTGCCCGTTTTGTTATCTAATATGCAATATTATTGAACCGCAAATGCGCACTTTTGCTCGTTTTAAATTTTTCAATCATAAAAATACGCATCAGATAACATAAAAAAATCCGCCCGAAAGGCGGACGACATCAGTCATAAATTCCGTTAGCAGACGGAAAAAAGCCAATGAAAAACTGCGGTTTTTTTGTTTTTCTCGTTTTTGACAAAAATAAAAACCGAAAGCCCTTGAAAACAAAGGCTTTCGGCATTGCTTGTGTCTGTGGGGTACAGAAAAGATGTTTTTATGTTTTTTGTGGATAGAGTTGAACT
>OIDU01000271.1_pt1 | contig 27207 bp, 20 predicted proteins | sample 1581481 | NCBI WGS metagenome assembly OIDU01 (sample SAMEA3882519, study PRJEB24775) | human gut metagenome | biome: human-associated habitat; feature: intestine environment; material: feces | place: Netherlands | collected 2009/2010
ATGCACTTCGCGGTGATTTCGGCATTTCTTTCAGCCAGTATCCGCGTACCGTATCCGATATTATTTCCAGTTCGGTTCTGTGGACCATATGTTTACAGCTTCCGGCCATTATTGTTGGATGGATTCTTGGTAACCTGCTTGGTGCAATTGCAGCTTACATGAAAGGTGTTTTCGATAAGGCAATCCTTCCGGCATTCCTGTTTATCAGTAACGTACCTGCCTTTGGTATGGCAACCGTACTTTTATTTATTTTCTCACTGAAATTACATATTGCACCTGCAGCAGGCGGCTATGCGAGCAGTATGATTCCGCATATGAGCCTTGCTTTTATGAAATCTGTGCTTTCACATTACCAGTTGCCGTTCTGGTCTATCGTAATCATCACAATCGGCGGCCAGGCTATTGGTATGCGTTCAATGTCAATTTATGAATTGAATGCCGACTATGTAAAATACAGTCGTTTCCTTGGAATCAAGGATCATACGATTGTGAAATATGTGTTCCGTAACGCAATGCTTCCGCAGATCACCGGTCTTGCAATGTCCCTTGGTACCATGATCGGCGGTAACCTGGTAGCTGAGATGGTATTCAGTTATCCGGGACTTGGAACAACGATGCTCTCAGCAGTTACCGGCCAGGATTATCCGCTGCTTTCTGCCTGTACGTTAATCATTACTATCATGGTTCTGCTGGCCAACCTGCTTGTTGAACTTCTGTATGCAGTCATTGACCCACGTGTCAAAGCATCCCAGCAGGATTAGAAAGGAGAATACGCTATGAAAAATACAATCAAACAGATTTTTCATTCAGGAAAATTCGTGACAGGATTTGTAATCTTCTTGGCAATTCTCCTGACTATTATCATCTATCCGCTTGTTGTGGCAAAAGATCCGCTGGCAATGATCGGAAACGGAAACTTTTTCAAACCGGGTACCTATCTTTCGATTCAGGACACTGTAAATTCCGGCAAAACGTATAAGATGAATGTTGATGCAACCGCATCCATCGTTGAAAGCAAACTGACAATGGACAACCGTTCTATGATGGCAGAATGGCTGGAAAAATACGGCGGTGTAGATGCCAGTGAAATCGATGTTACCGATGCAGAAGGTCTGATTGCTCTCTGGGAGGAAAAATATGACCCAAATGCAGAACAGAAAGGCCTTATCGCAGCAAAAAAGAAAAAATATCAGCGTCTCGACAAAGAGATCGATGGTATTTTAGAAGATGTTCCAACTATTATTGCCGAGAAAAATGAAGAGACCGGTGAGCTGGAAGAGGTTCAGAGCATCGACAGCAAGCAGTACATCAATGAAAAAGATGTCATTAACCGTCAGAACTTTGTTCTTGGTACAGATAACTTTGGTCGTGATGTTTTGACCGAGCTGATCTCTGCAACAGGTTCATCCCTGAAAATTGGTCTGGTTGCGGGAATCATTGCAACCGTGATCGGACTGTTCCTCGGACTTCTTGCAGGTTACCTTGGAGGTTTTGTGGACAACCTGATTCTGTTCTTTACCAACTTGTTCACCGTTATCCCATCCTTCGTTCTCCTGATCCTCATCTCCTACAGCGTAGGTGAGTCTCAGAGGGGAATCATGATGGTGGCACTCCTGATCGGAATTACCGCATGGCCGTGGACAACACGTTCCGTACGTTCCCAGGTTATTTCTCTTCGAAACCGTGACCATGTAAACCTTTCCAAGCTGTCCGGCCACAGCATGCTGCGGATTGTCCTTACCGACATCCTTCCGTACGTTGCATCCTACGTTGTCATGGCCTTCATTCTCCAGATTTCCTCCGGAATTCTGGCTGAGGCACAGCTTTCTATGATCGGACTTGGACCGGCAACCACAAAGACGGCAACACTTGGTCTTATGATGCAATGGGCAACCCAGTACAATGCGCACTTAAATGGTGCATGGTGGGCATATTTCCCGGTCATTCTTGTAATCGCACTTATTTCATTCTCTCTTAACCTGATGAACACCGGTCTTGACCAGGTATTCAACCCGCAGTTAAGAGACTAAGGAGGCAGCTATGGGAAAAGTAATGCTGGAAGTAAACAATCTGAAAACGAAATATGTAACTCGTTTTCATGAAGATGTATACGCCGTAGACGGAGTCTCCCTGAAGATTGAGGAGGGAAAATCCCTCGGTGTAGCAGGTGAGTCCGGCTGTGGTAAATCGACGCTGGCACTGTCCCTGATGGGCTATTATTTCGCACCGCTTCACTACATCAGCGGCGATATTATCGTAGATGGAAGAAAAATTTCCGGAATGAAACCAGACGATGTCCGGAAAAATATTCTGGGCAATGAGATCGCCTACATTCCGCAGGCAGCAATGAATGCTCTGAACCCGACACAGAAAATCATCCGATTTGTAGAAGACGTTATTCATGCGCATGATCCGAAAATGCCGAGAAAGGATATTTATGATCTGGCAAAAGAACGTTTTCAGATCTTAGGCCTGCCGGAGGAGGTACTGCAGAAGCATGCGGTTGAGCTTTCCGGAGGTATGAAACAGAGAACCGTTATCGCAATTTCGACCATTCTTTCTCCGAAGGTACTGATCGCCGATGAGCCGTCATCCGCGCTGGATGTAACTTCCCAGAAAATGGTTATTAAAATGATGCGTGATCTGATGGAAAAAGGATTTATCAAATCCATGATCTTCATCACACACGAGCTGCCGCTTCTTTACAACGTAACCGATGATATTATGGTTATGTATGCTGGACAGATTGTAGAAAAAGGTACCGCAAAAGAAATGGTATTCGATCCGCTGCATCCATATTCCAAAGGTCTGATGGGATCGATCATCGTTCCGGAGGAAGGTGTAAGAGAACAGAAGCTGACTGCAATTCCGGGAACTCCGCCAAACCTGAAGCATCCGCCGGAGGGCTGCCGTTTCGCAGACCGCTGTCCTTATGCACAGCCAACCTGCCGCGGTATGAAACCAGAGGTCATCGAACTGCCGAACGGAAGAGAGTACCGCTGCCTGATGTCTGAGAGAAAGGTTCGGGAGGTGTATGCAAATGCGTGATGGTAAAGAATTAAAACCATGCCTCTCCGGCAGAGGCGTAACGAAAGTGTTTGGCTTTGGCGATGCAAAAACGGTCGCTGTAGACCATGTTGATTTCGATTTTCATGAAGGTGAATTTGTTTCTATCGTAGGAGAATCCGGATCCGGAAAAACAACCCTTTCGAAGATGTTGCTCGGGTTGATCAGCGTAACGGAAGGTGAAATTGATTTCCAGGGTAAACCAAGAGACATCTCGAACGGAAAGAAGAAAAAAGAGTACTGGAAGGGAATTCAGGCGATTTTCCAGGATCCGTTTGCTTCCTACAATATGTTTAAACGTGTAGATTCTGTTCTGCTGGATTGCATTAATATGCGCGGTGACAAGAATCTGCCGAAAGAAGAAAAAGAACGTCTGATGACAGAGGCCTGCAGCTTTGTAAACTTAAAATACGCAGAACTGACAAACAAATATCCATTTGAGCTGTCAGGAGGCCAGATGCAGCGACTGATGATTGCACGTATTTTCCTTCTGAAACCAAAGATTCTGCTTGCCGATGAGCCGACGTCTATGATTGATGCCTGCTCACGTGCAACGATCCTGGATATGCTGCTGAAGCTGCGTGATGAGATCAATATGACGATTATCTTCATCACCCACGATATTGGTCTTGCTTACTATGTATCCGATAATGTTTATATTATGGAGCATGGAAAATTTGTGGAATCGGGACCGGCAGAAGAAGTAATTCTTCACCCGACAGCAGCGTATACCAAACGTCTGATCAGCGATGTTCCAAAGATTTATGAACCGTGGGATCTGACAACAGTATAACAATGGTACGAAAGCTGTTTCCCTGGAATCATGCTTTGCGTCATATATGAGTCTTGCGAAAAGAGAGACGGTGCACGGAAAAAAAGTGTACCGTCTTCTCTTTTTGTCAATAATTTTTCTGAAAAAATTGCTTTTTAAAGAAAAAACTGGTAAAATTAGTAAGGTTACAGAACCGAAAAGAAAACTGGGGGATGAAAAATGCGAAACTGGTTTCGCGGACTGAAACTGAACCAAAAATTTACCGTAACAACGTTGATCTTTATTTTTATTCCGCTTTTTGGCATGATGTGCTTTGGGTTTAGGAGTATCAAAAAGAATGCCATAGATCATGGGGTAAATGAAGCAGTAACGGCAATAGATCTTACCTGTGCGGAGGTGAATGCAAAAGCGAATGCCTGCTCAATGGTTGTAGATACGCTGCAGGAGTATGAACCGTTGGAAAAATATCTTCTTCATCTCAGGAGGGGAGAGGAGATCTCGGAGAGCTATTATCAGCAATTTCGAAACAACAGCATCAGCATAATCGATAAAATGCAGGAGGCAATGCCAGATCTGTACCAGATCCATATTTTTGCCATGGGAGATGGTTTTCTGGAGCAGCAGCCGATCCTGTACCAGAAGGAAAAGATGAAAAACTGCGCCTGGTACCGAAGCTATCAGGGCGGAGGACAGTGGTTTTTTGACATACAGGAAAAAAATATTATCTCCGGTACAAAAAAAGAAGGTTCCCATTTGATGACTTATGTACGGGAACTGCGGGATCAAAGCGGAGGAAGGCTTGGCGTGATCGAGGTATCCATGCGTATGGCAGACATATTTCCCGAAATTTATCGATCCGGTGACAGCAGCTGGGCCTGCTTTGTTGATGAAAATTGGAATTTATATGACTGCGGAAAAACAGCGGCAGCCTGCAAATGGCAGTCCTATCGGGGGCTGATTCTGTTCCGGGCAGGAATCCGTGACAGAAAAGAGAGTCAGCAGAGCGCGGTGATTGACCGGAAAAACGTTGCAATTGTGCTTCGGAAAGTCGATAAACTCAATGGAATGTTTGTAACACTGACCAATTTGGATGATGCAACCGGAAACATGATCAAACAGCAGCAGAGAATGCTGCTTGAATTTGCCGGCTTCGGGCTGCTTCTGATTGTGGTGGTCAATCTGATTGTGCGTGGCCTGCTGAAGGAGTTTTATGACGTCCTGTGTGAGATGCGTCAGATTGACAATGGAACAACAAAGATAAAGGTTTGTTACAGCGCAGAAGAGATGCGGGAAATGAGCTATGGTATCAACGGAATGCTGGAGAGAATTCAGAAACAGAACGAGGAAAGCATCAAAAGGGAGGCAGCGCTGAAAGATACGGCAATCCGGGCAATGCAGAACCAGATTAACGCTCATTTTATTTATAATGTTCTGGAATCCATTAAGATGATGGCTGAGATTGATGAAGAGTATACGATTTCCGATGCGGTAACAGCACTTGGTGAAATGCTGCACTACAATATGCGCTGGAATAAATTTCTGGTAACCGTTCAGGATGAGATGAATTATATTCAGAACTATGTGGAACTGATGAATCTGCGGTATGATTTCACAATTACATTATCTGTTCAGATACCGGAAAATTTGTATCGGCAGGATATCCCCAAGATGTCTCTTCAGCCGATTGTGGAAAATGCAATCACACATGGAATTGAGGAGCTGGATGCAGACGCCGTCATTGAAATCAAAGGAATAGAGCATGAAAAGAGCTTTGAGATTGAAATCACAGATTCCGGAATAGGCATGTCAGAAAAGCAGCTTGCAATTCTGAGACGTAAACTAAGAATGCGCCTGAATTCAGATACACAGCCGAAACATGGAATCGGGCTTCGGAATGTACAGGACAGAATCCACATTCAATTTGGAACAGAGTATGGACTGTCAGTTTATACAAAAGAGCATTGCTATACGAAGGTGAGCATTCATCTTCCCATCACGAGGGGGAAATATTCTCCGATGGATCAAGAGGGTGACGAGAAAGAGGAAGAAAAAGAAAATGAATACACTGCTGGTTGTAGAAGATGAAAAATTGATTCGACAGGGAATCGTGGCGATGATCCGGCGAAGCAGCGTGCCGGTGGAGGAGATTCTGGAGTGTCGAAACGGAGAAGAGGCATTGGAGATTTTGAGAAAACAGAGGGTGGACGTCATGTTCACTGATATCCGTATGCCCAAAATGGACGGTCTGACACTGGTCAACAAAATGGAGGAGCTGTCACAGAAACCTGTTGTTATTGTTTTAAGTGGCTATGATGAATTTTCCTATGCGGTTGAAATGATGAAACATGGAGTTCGGGACTATATTTTAAAACCGATCAAGCGGGAGACGATAGAACAGCTTCTGGAAAATCTGGAACGAGAGCTTTCGGAGACCCGGGAAACGGAAGAAGAGGAAGAACGGTGCTTTTTAAATCAGCTCCGTTATCTGATGATGAATGCAGAAATGGCCGAAGAAAAAGAATGGATGGATATGGAAAGCAGGATCCGGCGCCACATCGGAAACGACAGCTTCCGGATCCTGCTGACCAGCAAGGCAAATGGGGAACGGTTTTCGAAATGCAGCGGAATTCTGCTGGAAGGCGTAGAAGGAGGAGTTCTGTATCTTCTGCCGGAACCGGAGGCAGAGCGGATCATGAAAGAAAAAGATGAGAGATTTTGTCTCGGAGTGGGAAAAGAACATCGTTCTGTGATGGAAATTCCAGAGGCATACCAGGAAGCACTGCTGGCCCGGGAAATGGCATTTATACAGAAAAATCCTGTGGAAGAATATCAGAAAAAATGTTTTGAGGAAAAGCCGGAGCTGGCACAGTTTCAGGAAAAATTTATTCTGCAGGTGCCAACGGACCGGGCAGATACTGTGCTGCGAAAAATGCGGAACTGGTATTTTGAGGCGGCGCATCAGAGGGTCTCCCCCTATCAGCTTCTGACAGTGACGGAAGCAATCTGCAAAGAACTGGATCTTTTTTACCGCATGCCGGAAAAACAGGAAAAATGTCCGCGTCCTCTGCAGTACCGTGATGCAGATCTGTTTCTGGATGCGTTTGAAGAATGGATACACGTTTACAGGGAAAGCCTGAAAAGTCAGACAGCCGGAAAAGAAAAAATGGAAGAGGCAATTTCATATATTCGGGAAAATTATGCAAAAGATCTGAATATGGCGATGGTATCTAACCATATTTGCATGAATTATTCGCTGTTTTCAGCAGCGTTTAAAGAACATACCGGTGTGAATTTTGTGAACTATCTGAAGGAGATCCGCATTGCGGAGGCAAAGCGTCTGTTGATTCAAACAGAAGATAAAATTACGGAAATTGCCAAACAGGTTGGATTTGAAAATGATAAGCATTTCATGAAATCATTTAAAACGGCATGCGGCGTATCACCGTCTGAGTTCCGAAAAGATTACAAAATGGTTTCCAACGGAAAGGGAGGACAGGATGAGTAAAGAAAAAGAAACAGGAAAAGAGAAGGGAAGAATCCGCCAGCTGGCGCGGTATTACATTCCATATAAGGGATTGTTTTTTACCGACATGTTTTTTGCAATGCTTGGAGCAGCCATTACACTGGTGATTCCGCTGATTGTACGGTATATTACGAGTACGGTTGTGGAAAAGCCGCTGGAGCAGGCAACGGGTGAGATTATCCGCCTCGGTATTCTGATGATTGCTATGGTTCTGGTTGAAATGTACTGTAACTTTTATATTGCCTATTACGGCCATGTGATGGGGGCGCGGATTGAGCATGATATGCGGAACGAGATCTTCGGCCATTATCAGAAGCTTTCGTTTGCTTTTTTCGATAACCAGAAGGTTGGCCATCTGCTGTCGCGCATCACAAGCGATCTGTTCGATATCAGTGAGCTTTTACATCATGGGCCGGAGAATATTGTCATTTCGTTTATCAAACTGATCGGCGCGATGATTATTCTGTTTGTGGTAAATCCTATGCTGGCATGTGTGCCGCTTGTGGTTATTGTGGTGATGCTGCTGTTTGCGTTAGTGATGAACAGCCGCATGAAGAGTGCATTCAAGGAAAACCGCCGCAGAATTGCGGATATCAACAGTCAGATTGAGGACAGTCTTTCGGGGATCCGTGTTGTCAAATCGTTTGGAAATGAGACAGAAGAGATGCGTAAGTTCAATGCGGGAAATGACCGTTTTGTCGATTCGAAGAAGGTCAGCTACCGCTATATGGGAATTTACAATTCGGGAATGGGAGCCTTTTCGACGCTGATTACCGTTATTTCGCTGATTGTCGGCGCATTGCTGATGACAGGCGGGAAGCTTGGGGCGGCGGATCTGGTTACCTTTCTTCTGTACATCAACAACTGTACAGATCCGGTGAAAAAGCTGGTGAACTTTACAGAGCAGTTCCAGAATGGTTATTCCGGTTATGAACGTTTCCTGGAAATTATGAGCATCGCACCGGATATCCAGGACAAGCCGGATGCACTGCCACTGAAGAATGTGCAGGGAGAAGTAACCTTTGAAAACGTTTCGTTCCACTATGAGGAGTCGAAGGAAAACGTGTTAAGCAATGTGAATCTGCATGTCCCGGCCGGCGACTATGTGGCACTGGTCGGCAGCTCCGGCGCCGGAAAGACGACACTCTGTTCTCTGCTTCCGCGTTTTTACGATGTGACAGAAGGACGGATTCTGCTGGATGGAAAGGACATCCGCGATGTGAAGTTAAAGGATCTGCGCGATGAGATCGGTATTGTGCAGCAGGATGTGTACCTGTTTGCGGGAACGATCATCGACAACATCCGCTATGGCAGACCGGATGCGACCGACGAGGAGGTCATCCGCGCAGCGAAAGCGGCCAATGCACATGAATTTATCATGGAGCTGGCGGACGGCTACGACACAGATATCGGCCAGCGCGGCGTAAAACTTTCCGGTGGCCAGAAACAACGGCTTTCCATCGCCCGCGTATTCCTCAAAAACCCGCCGATCCTGATTTTCGACGAGGCAACCTCAGCGCTCGACAACGAAAGCGAAAAAGTCGTCCAGAAATCTTTGGAACTTCTGGCGAAAGACAGGACAACCTTCGTGATTGCGCACCGGCTGTCCACAATCCGGAATGCAAAGCGGATTCTGGTGCTGACGGAGAATGGAATTGCGGAGGAAGGCACACATAAGGAACTGCTCGCGAAAGGCGGGATTTATGCGCATTTGTATGAGATGCAGTTTTGATGAAAATTTCATTAGTATGACAGAAAGGCAGCGGAAGAGAAACCGCTGCCTTTTTTGACACTTTCTTATTTTCTTCATACTCTATAAAGAACAGAAAATGAAAGAGGAACATGGTATGGATTCATCCCGTATGAATCGCGGCTGCTGCGGTGCGAACAATATGCAGAACCGCCGCGCCGCTTCAAACAATATGGAACTGAAGATGGAACCAAGGAATTTCCCGCGGAAAATGCAGCATGTAGATCATATGATACCTGCAATGGCGTACGTTCCGATGCAGCGGTTTGAACAGATCTATGATCTTTCCGCAGCATTAAAAAATGGAACCTTATTCCCGGAACTCTGTAAACCATTCTGTGGAAAGGGAGGAGGAGAGTGCCTATGATGCCGCAGATGCCATCCCGTGAAAAGCTGCTCGCCTGGATTGATCAGGTCAGCTTTGCTGTTGTTGAAATGAACCTTTACCTCGACACCCACCCGGAGGATGAAGATGCACTTGCCTTTTTCCGGGAAAAAGTGGAGCTTCGAAAAGAAGCACTGAAACAGTACGCAGAACAGTACGGCCCGCTCACGATCGATACCGCCAACGACCGCATGAGCCGTTCTTTCGAATGGGTTATGCAGCCATGGCCGTGGGAAGTCAACCGGAAAGGAGGGTGCTGACGGATGTGGAATTATGAAAAACGCCTCGAGTATCCTGTAAACATCACGACACCAAACCCCAAAATCGCCCAAATTATCATGAGTCAATACGGTGGCCCCGACGGAGAGATGGGAGCTTCCATGCGGTATCTGTCTCAACGTTTTACGGCACCAAATCGGATTGTAGCAGGTGTTTTAAATGACATCGGGACAGAAGAACTCGCACACCTTGAGATGGTTTCAACGATCGTTCATCAGCTCACCTGCAATCTTTCTCTGGAAGAAATTCAGAACTCTGGTTTTGCCAATTACTATGTAGACCACACAACTGGCATCTGGCCGCAGGCGGCTGGCGGAGTTCCGTTTAATTCTTGTGAGTTCCAGTCGAAAGGTGACCCTTTGACAGATTTGTTCGAAGACCTCGCTGCAGAGCAGAAAGCACGGTCAACGTATGATAACATCCTTCGTTTGGTAAAAGATCCTGAAGTTGCAGATCCGATTCGTTTCCTGCGGGCGCGTGAAGTTGTGCATTTCCAGCGTTTCGGTGAAGCACTGCGTTCTGTACAGGACGAATTGAATTCGAAGAACTTTTATGCGTTTAATCCGTCGTTTGATGCAAAGACTTTCTGTGCGGCACCGCAGCCAGGGGCAGGTCAGGGGAATTGCTGCACAAGATAGTAAATTAAAAATCAAAGAACAGCACATCACTGGAAAATCCCATCTGAAAAACAGGTGGGATTTTTTGGTTTACAGTAAGAAAATCTTATCCAGTCGTAAATCGTTATCCCATCATAATATAGAAAAAAGACTTTCAAGAACAGAACAGTCAGAAAGGATGTTCCATGGAAGCAATGAATTATGTAAAGCCCGAACTCATCGTCGTTGCGTTCGTGTTGTATTTTTTCGGTGTTGCTCTGCGGCAGGCGCAGGCGGTGAAGAATAAGTACATTCCGCTGATCTTAGGCGGCATCAGCATGGTGCTGTGTGCGGTTTGGGTGATGGCGACGAGTGAGATTGAGACGGCGAAGGAGGGGGCGATGGCGGTTTTTACGGCGGTCACGCAGGGAATTCTGGTGGCGGGGCTGAGCAATTATGTGAATCAGATTATCAAGCAGATCCATAAGCCGGAGTGAACGGCGCTTCAAAAAAATCTGTGTTACGCCGGAGCAGTCTGAACCGGCAGAAAGGGGAGAATATGAGAATTGATCGGTCGTATCTTGGCAATCAGAATACGTATGCGGAAAACAATCCCAAATGTATCGTAGTCCACAACACCGACAACTTTGCAGCAGGTGCCGATGCGCGGGCACATGCGAGAGCACAGCATGACGGGAATTTCCAGAACATTTCCGCGCACTATTACGTTGATGACGGTGATACGGCCTACCAGGCGGCGCCGCACAGCCGGGGGTGCTGGCATGTCGGCATTAATTACGGCGGAAAAAATCTGTTTCAGCAGTACGGCAACAAGAACAGCATCGGCGTGGAGATGTGTGTGCAGGCCGGGTATAATTATGAAAAAGCATTTGAGAACACTGCGGCACTGGTGCGGGAGATCATGCGGGAGACGGGGATTCCGCTGGAAAGAGTCTACCGTCATTATGACATCTGCAGCAAATACTGTCCGAGCCAGATCATGAACCGCGGCGACTGGGACCGCATGAAGCGGATGATCGGAAGCGGTGCAGGAAGCACAGGAACGGGAACAGCAGGCAGCGGAACAGGAAAAACGTATGCGCCAGGAATCTATCAGGTACAGACAGCAGCTCTCAACATCCGCCAGGCACCGGATGCGGACAGCAGGATTGCCGGAACGATCCGGGATCAGGGAAGCTACACGGTGACGGAAATCCAGAACACAAGCTGGGGACGGCTTCTCTCAGGGGCAGGCTGGATCAACTGCCATACAGCGTACTGCCGCTATGCCGGTCCCGCAAAAGAAAAATCGGCAGAGACAGCAAAGTCATCCGGAAAGACAGTCGCAGAGGACGGAATATGGGGTGAAAGTCTGACGCGCCGTCTGCAGGAACTTTTCGGCACGCCGCAGGACGGAAAAATCAGCAATCAGCTGGCTGCCAACCGGAAATTCTGCGATGGCATCACAGCCGCCGAGTGGGACAATACGCCAAAAGGCGGATCGGCACTTGTAAAAGAAATGCAGAAATGGGCATCGGCCGGCATGGACGGCTATATCGGTCCGCAGACAATCCTCGCCTGGCAGAAAAAACTCGGCACGCCGATCGACGGCACAGTAAGCAGCCCATCCGCCATGGTAAAAAAACTGCAGAAGTGGTGTAACCAGAAATAGAAAAAAGAATACTCAAAGACCCGGTTTTGTGTTATACTGGAAGATAGTTTAAAATGAACAGAAAGAAAAGAGCTTCAAAAAAGACTCGAAGTGTCAAATGTAAAATACAAAAGAGAAAAAATAAAGGTAATTTTTGCATACAGATTCATCGGGGGAATTGCGGCTGACAGGAGAGAACAACAGCAGATGAGAAAAAAGGCAGTAAAAAATGCAGGAATGATACGAATTTATCTGAATATGGCATGGAAACTTTTGCAGAAAAACCTGCTTAGTATCGTGATATTTGAGACGGTCTACCGCCTGTTTTCCAGCCAGCTCGTTTCAAGACTCGCCAATGCGGCGATCAACTTTTCCTTAAAACAGCTGGGAACGAGTTATATGACATCGGAAAACTTCAACAAGATCATGCTGCATCCGCTGACCCTTCTGCTGATTTTTGGAATTCTGCTTGTTTTCTTTTTCTGTATGCTGTTTGAAATCTATGCTGTCATGGCGGCTCTGGAGGCCTCCTGGAAACGAAAACGGATTTCCGTTCCTGTCATGATGCTTGCCGGCGGAAGAGGAGCCGCACAGTTTGTGCGCGCCCGCCCGTGGACCTGGTTTTTCTACATGGCAGCGAGCTTCCCGTACCTTTGGCTGCACAGCAGCTACAGCGCCATCCGCAGTATGAAACTGCTTCAGGTTTCCCTGACGAAGATTTTCAATGCCTTCCCGGCATACTGGATCCCGGTGGTGCTGACGGTTCTGCTTGTCGCGTTCTCGTTTGTGTTTTCCTACACCATCCCGTTTCGGTGCATGATGACGGAAAAAGAGAAAAATACCCATCTGCGGGTGCGCCAGACACTGGAAAAACGCGTGCTGCGCGAGCTTGGCATCAACGTCTCCTTCCAGGTGATGATTTTTCTGATTACGTGGGTTCTGTATCTGATTTTCGGAACGGCTGTTGTTGCCTATGCAAAGCTGGTGAAAACGCCGTCTACCGTTGTCAGTACCGTCATCGTCTACGGCGACTGGGTCAAATCGACAATGAGTCTGATCGGCGGAGCATTCGGCCTTGTCGGAAGCATTACGTATCTGTATCTGATTTTCATCCGTTCTTCCCGAAAGGGCTACCAGAAAAGCCGGACGACGAAAAAGCCGCGCTCAAAGCTGGTGCGCACCTTCTGCGGTCCGGTAACGGCGGTGGTTCTCACGATCACCATGCTGGCAGGAGAAACGGTTTATCTTGTATATGCCATGCGCGCAACACGTGCAGAGGCAACGGCTTCCTCCCAGTACATCTCGGTATCGGCACACCGGGGCGGAGCCAGAAAAGCGCCGGAAAATACGATGAGCGCGATCAAATATGCAGTGGACAGCATGTCGGATTACGCGGAGATCGATGTACAGGAGACGAGTGATGGAGAGATTGTCCTTCTGCACGACACGAACCTGAAGCGGACAACCGGTCTGAACGCCAGCATCTGGACCCTGACCTATGATGAGATCAGCCAGCTCGATGCCGGTGTACGATTCAACAAAAAATTCCGCGGCGAACAGATTCCGAAGCTGGAAGAAGTCATCGCGTACGCGAAAGGAAAAATCAACCTGAATATCGAAGTAAAATACAACGGCCACAACCAGAATATTGTCAAAAAAGTGGTGAAAATCATCGAGGACAATGACTTTGTGGATCAGTGTGTGCTGACTTCCATGAACTACAATTTCCTCAGGCAGGCAAAGAAAATCAATCCGGATATCAAGACCGGGTATACGATGAAAATGTCGTACGGAGGCCTGGAGGATATGGACGCGGCGGACTTCTTTTCTGTAAAATATACGTACATCACAGAAAGCTTTGTAGAGCATGCGCACAGTCTTGGTAAAGAAGTCTGTGCCTGGACGCTGAATTATCAGGGAGATATGCAGCGGATGGTCAACTGCGGCGTGGACAACATTATCACGGACGATCCGGAGCTGGTGCGTAAGGTTATCCTCGGAACGACCGACCGAAATCCGGGCTTTGTCAGTCTGCTTGGCTATGCACTGAAATAAATGGAGTAAAACAATGGAGGTGGAAACTTCATGGCAGAGAAAGTAAACATGCCATCCCAGAAGAAAGAAAAGAAGAAAAAGAGGAAGAAAAAACTTCCTTCGGATTTTTATGATTATAACCTGCTGGCCTGCACTATTTTGCTGGTCAGCTTCGGACTGATTATGCTGTACAGCGCGAGCGCCTACGAGGCGGCCAGCACATTCAAAGGAAATGATATGTATTATTTCACGCATCAGGCGGGGCTTTCTGCTATTGTTCTGGTGGGGATTGTGATATTGTCGAAGTTTGTAGATTATCATAGTGTATGGTTCCAGCGGATTGCAGCACTGGTATACTGGGGAAGTCTCCTTCTGATGGCGGCGGTAAGGTTTACGCCGCTTGGTTATGAAGCCTACGGGGCGAGAAGATGGCTCCGGATCGGCGGTGTCAGTCTTCAGCCTGCGGAGATTGGAAAGCTGGGGCTGATTCTGTATTTGCCATACATTATCCTGAAGATGGGAAAAAATATGCGTACCAGCCGCGCCAAAGCGATTGTCCTTGGACTTGGCGTGCTGCAGGCGCTGGCTGCGTGGATTCTGACGGACAACCTGAGTACCGCCATTATTCTGGGACTCATCGCCTGCGTCATTTTGTTTCTGGCGGACCCGGAGGTAAAATTTTATGCGCGTGTGATTCCGGGCGCGGCGGTAATTGGCGTTCTTGCGATTATCATTTTAAAAAATAATCTGCAGATCTTTGAAAGAATAGGCGGTGACTTCCGGTCGAATCGTATCTATGAATGGCTTTCTGGAGGCAGCTATCAGATTCTGCAGGGACTTTATGCGATTGGATCCGGTGGATTTCTCGGAAAAGGACTTGGCAACAGTACGCAGAAGATTACAACAATTCCGGAAGCACAGAACGATATGATCTTCTCGATCATCTGCGAGGAGCTTGGAATATTTGGCGCGCTTCTTGTATTGCTGCTGTTTGGCTACTTGCTGTACCGTCTGTTTGTGGTTGCACAGAATGCGCCGGACGCGTATGGAATGCTGATGGTGAGCGGCGTTTTTGCACATATTTCCATTCAGGTTATTCTGAACCTGTGCGTTGTTCTGAAACTGATGCCGGCAACGGGAATTACCCTTCCATTTATCAGTTACGGAGGAACATCGGTGCTCTTTATCCTGACGGAAATCGGCATTGCCCTGTGCGTCTCCCGCTTTATTGTGTTCCAGGATGGAAAGAGCGGAGAAGGAGAGGCACAGGCGGAAGAACAGTAAAAGTAGAAAAATCTATTGACAAATGCCGGAATAACAGATACACTTTTTTCGAAAGAAATACTGGCTGCCGGGTAGAGGCAGGAAGGAGCAGAACAATGTTAGAAAAGATAAAAGAAATTTTAGTAGAACAGCTCAACTGTGATGCAGACAGCATCAACGAAGATACCTCTTTTAAAGATGACCTGGGTGCAGATTCCCTGGATCTCTACGAGATGGTTATGGCATTAGAAGACGAGTACGGAATTGAAATCGACACCGACGAACTGACAGACCTTTCTACCGTCGGCGACTTTATGGAATATTTGAAACAGCACGGCGTAGAGGTCTGAAAAAGAGCATTGCCGCTGGCAAAAGTGGAAGGATGGTGCAGCTCGGAAGAAACGCCGGGCTGTTTTCCATTCTAAATAAATGGTGGAAGGGAACAGACAAAAGGATTGTTCCAGAAAAACCAGAAATCAGGAGAAAAGAAAAATGAGCAATGTAAAAACAAGATTTGCACCGAGCCCGACAGGCCGGATGCATGTAGGAAATCTGCGTACTGCCCTGTATGCGTATCTGATCGCAAAACACGATGACGGAACCTTTATGCTCCGTATCGAGGATACCGACCAGGAGCGTTTCCAGGAAGGCGCACTTGATATCATCTACCGTACCTTAAAAGAGACCGGCCTGGTACACGACGAGGGACCGGACAAAGACGGCGGCTGCGGCCCGTACGTACAGAGCGAGCGTAATGCAGCAGGTCTGTACCTGAAATACGCAAAACAGCTGGTAGAGCAGGGTGACGCTTATTACTGCTTCTGTGACGCAGAGCGCCTGAGCCAGTGCAAGCGTAACGTAGGCGGAAAAGAAATCTCGATCTACGACAAACACTGCCTTGGTCTTTCCAAAGAGGAAGTAGAGGCCAATCTGGCAGCCGGCAAACCGTACGTCATCCGTTTCAATATGCCGACCGAAGGAACCACAACCTTCCACGATGAGATCTACGGAGACATCACCGTAAACAACGAGGAGCTGGAAGACCTGATCCTGATCAAATCCGACGGATATCCGACCTACAACTTCGCAAACGTCATCGACGACCATCTGATGGGTGTAACCCACGTTGTCCGCGGTAATGAGTATCTGTCCTCATCCCCGAAATACAACCGTATTTACGAGGCATTCGGCTGGGAAGTTCCGGTTTACGTACACTGTCCGCTGATCACCAACGAGGAGCATCAGAAGCTGTCCAAACGCTGCGGCCATTCTTCTTATGAAGACCTGATCGATCAGGGCTTCTTAAAAGATGCCATTGTCAACTTCGTAGCCCTTCTTGGATGGAGCCCGGAAGGAAACCGCGAGATCTATTCTCTCGAGGAGCTGGTAAAAATCTTCGATTACCACCACATCAGCAAATCTCCGGCCGTTTTCGATATGACAAAACTCCGCTGGATGAACGGCGAGTACATGAAGGCAATGGACGACGAGAAGTTCTATGAGATGGCGCTTCCGTATATCCAGAAGACAATCCACCGTCCGCTCGATTTTAAGAAAATTGCAGCCATGGTAAAAACAAGAATCGAAGTATTCCCGGATATTGCAGACCTCATCGACTTCTTCGAGGAAGTTCCGGAGTACGACGCTTCGATGTACACTCACAAAAAGATGAAGACAAACGAGGAGACCTCCCTTGCACTTCTTCAGGAAGTAAAACCGTTGCTGGCAGCGCAGGAAGATTTCAGCAATGATGCTCTCTTTGAGATGCTCAGCGCATTCGGAAAAGAAAAAGGATACAAGACCGGTTATATTATGTGGCCGATCCGTACCGCTCTTTCCGGAAAACAGATGACACCGGCCGGCGCAACGGAAATCCTTGAGGTTCTGGGAAAAGAGGAGTCTCTTGCCCGCATCGACAAAGCGATTGAGAAATTATCCAAATGATATATAATAATTCACAGAAAAAAGCGGTGATGCATACCACCGGCCCCATGATGGTCCTTGCCGGACCGGGGTCGGGGAAAACCGCAGTGATTACGGGGCGGACCTGCCAGCTTGTAACGAGCGGCATTTCCGCCTCTCGTATTCTTGTCGTAACATTTACGCGTGCGGCGGCAAAAGAGATGAAGGAGCGGTATTTGAAGGCGATAGGAAAGACGAGTACCCAGGTCACCTTTGGAACGTTCCACGGGGTATTCTACGCGATTCTGCGCCATACGTACCGCATGTCCGGCAACAATATTTTAAGCGAGGAAGAGAAAAGGCGGCTGATGCGCGAGCTGGTCAACCACTATGCCAGAGACCTGGAGGAAGAGGATCTCGAGGAAAATCTGGCGCGCGAAATCAGCACTGTGAAGAACAATCAGATCCCGCTGGAACATTACTATTCCGCCTGTATGCCGCAGGAAAAGTTCCGCGAAATCTATGAGGCGTATGAGAAATGGCGGAAGGAGAACAAAAAACTCGATTTCGACGATCTGATGGTGCAGTGCAAACGTCTCTTTCTGGAGCGGCCGGAGGTCCTTTGCGCCTGGCAGCAGAAATTTCAGTATATCCTGATTGACGAGTTTCAGGACATCAGCCCCGTGCAGTATGAGATTGTGCGGATGCTGGCGCTGCCGGAAAATAACCTCTTTATTGTCGGGGATGACGATCAGTCGATTTATCAGTTCCGCGGGGCCAAGCCGGAGATCATGCTGAATTTTCCGAAAGATTACCCGGGCGCGGCGCAGGTAGTGCTCGATAAAAATTACCGTAGTACGGAATTTATCGTGAAGCGGTCCCAATGCCTGATCCACCACAACAAAAAGCGGTATGAAAAGGCGATTTCCACCGACAACGAGAAAGGCGCTCCGGTTGTAATCCGGGGATATAAGAACCCGCGCGAGGAGATGCGTGCCGTTGCCGAGGAGCTGCGGGAGGCGGAGAAAAACGGCTGTCCGTATGAAGAGATGGCGCTTTTGTTCCGCACGAATCTTGGCTGCCGGACAGCAGTAGAGGAACTGATGGAAGCACAGATCCCGTTCCAGATGCGGGATGCCCTGCCGGATCTCTATGACCACTGGATTGCGAAAGATCTGCTGACGTATCTGAATCTTGCGATGGGAAGCCGGAAGCGCGGCGAGTTTTTAAAGATTGCCAACCGCCCGAACCGTTATTTGTCGCGGGATGCCTTTGAGGAGGCGACTGTTTCGTTCGATGCACTTCTGGAATATTACGAAGAAAAAGACTGGATGTGCCAGCGGATCCGCAAACTGGAGCAGGATATCACGACACTGACGCATTTATCGCCGTTCGGCGCGGTCAATTACATCCGCTATGCGATCGGCTATGAACAGTATGTGAAGGAATATGCTGCATACCGCCATCTGAAAGAGGATGATCTGATTTCCGTTTTGGACGAGCTGCAGGAGGCGGCAAAGACCCAGAAAAGCATCGAGGGCTGGTTTGCACATATTGAGGAATACCAGCAGAAGATGAAGGAAAAACAGAAGCAGCGCGCAGAGAGTGCGGAAGGAGTTATGGTTTCCACCCTGCACAGCGTCAAGGGACTCGAGTACGACAAGGTCTATCTTCTTGACGTCAACGAGGGTGTAATGCCGTATCAGAAAGCAGTCCTTGCGGAGGCGATCGAGGAGGAGCGGCGGATGTTCTACGTCGGAATGACGCGCGCCCGGAAAGAGCTGACGCTCTGTTACGTGGAGGAACGGTTTGAAAAAAAAGTCGAGCCGTCCCGGTTCCTGGACGAGGTGATCCAGTAAATTTGTACTGTTGTGAAAGATGTTGAAAATAAATTTACTAATTGATAAAATTTTAACAAATAATACATTGACAAAGTTTTAACAATGAAGTATAGTAATGACTGTAAGCGGGAACAATAAGATGACCGCAAAGCGAGGAGGAAAAACATTATGAAAATTTTATTTTACGATACCCAGAGCTACGACAGAGAATCTTTCGACCGAACCAAAGAGCAGTTTCCAGAAATTGAAGTGGAATATTTAAAAACCGGCCTTGCTGCAAGAACCGCTTCCCTGGCAAAGGGCTACGATGCCGTGTGCGCCTTCGTAAACTCCGATGTCGGAACAAAAACCGTAGAAGCACTGCATGAGGCAGGCGTCAAGCTGATCCTGATGCGCTGCGCAGGCTTCAACAACGTAGATTTAAAGACAGCTGCAAAATACGGCATTGATGTACGCCGTGTACCGGGTTATTCCCCGGAGGCTGTAGCTGAGCATGCGATGACACTGGCCATGACGGTCAACCGCCACATGCACAAAGCATATACGAAAGTAAGAGAAAACGACTTCAGCCTGGGCGGACTGATGGGATTTAACTTCTATCAGAAGACCGCCGGAATCGTCGGAACCGGAAAAATCGGTGCGGCTATGGCAAGAATCTGCCGCGGTTTCGGCATGAAAGTCATTGCTTACGATGTATACCAGAATGAATCCTTAAAAGATTTTGTTACGTACGTAACTCTTGATGAACTGCTGGCACAGAGTGATCTGATCTCCCTGCACTGCCCGCTGATGGACAGCACATACCACATGATCAACCGCGAGAGCATCAAAAAGATGAAAGACGGCGTGATCCTGGTCAATACGTCCCGCGGAGGTCTGGTAAAGACAGACGACCTGATCGAGGGAATCCGTGCAAGAAAATTCTTCGGCGTCGGCCTTGACGTATACGAGGAGGAAACCCCGAACGTATTCGAGGACCGTTCCGATGAGATTCTGGAGCACTCCACCACAGCACGTCTCCTGTCCTTCCCGAACGTTATGATCACTTCACATCAGGGATTCTTCACCGAGGAAGCACTGCGTGCGATTGCAGAGACCACACTGCAGAATGCGCTGGATTTCGAGGCAGGAAAAGAGACCCCGAACATTGTCCGTGCATAATGGAAATCCACTAGAAAACAGTTATCTTATAAGAGAACAAGAGACAACCCATTTTCGGCGGGTTGTCTCTTTTAAATTATGAGAAAATAGTGTATGATGGTAGATAGCAGAAAAAACGGCCAGAGAAAAACACTGGCCGGATACAAAAGGAGAGCAGGATTTTATGGACTGTAAAGAAGCAGAAAAATTAATACAGCCATACGTGCAGGGAAATATGCCGGAGAAAGAGATGGAACCGTTTATTTCCCATATCCGGAAATGCCATACATGCCACGAGGAACTGGAGACATATTTTATTGTGAACCGTGCGATGGCATATTTTGAGGATGACGCGCCCGATTCCTACAATCTGACAGGACTTCTGGAACGCGATCTGGAGAAAAAAGAGGAAGAAGCGAGACACCGCCGGTACAAAGATACGTTTTTCCGGGTGCTGATGCTGATTCTCGTTCTGTTTCTGGTGCTCCTGGCTCTGCACTATTTTGAAGTGATAGAATTACCCTGGCTGAAAGGATTATTATGAGTGATAAAATCGTATTACTGGACGGACACAGTATTCTGAACCGGGCTTTTTACGGCGTACCGGATCTGTCCAATGCAGAAGGACTGCACACGAACGCCGTATATGGATTCCTGAATATTCTGTTTAAAATTCTCGATGAGGAGCAGCCGCAGTATCTTGCCGTGGCGTTTGACCTCCATGCACCGACATTCCGCCACAAAATGTATGACCAGTACAAGGGAACGAGAAAGCCGATGCCGCAGGAACTGCGCGAACAGGTCCCGGTGATCCAGGAAGTGCTCGCAGCAATGGACATTGAGATTGTCACAAGAGAGGGCTATGAGGCGGATGATATCTTAGGAACGCTCGGCCGCAAATGCGAAGCGGAAGGGATGGAAGTTACGATCGTATCCGGAGACCGCGATCTGCTGCAGCTTGCAACGGACCACATTCTGATCCGGATTCCAAAGACCGTAAAGCGTGTGACGACGATCGAAAATTACCACACGGCAGAGGTGTTGGAAAAATACAGTCTTCTCCCGAAACAGATCATCGATCTGAAAGCGCTGATGGGCGATACCGCAGACAATATCCCGGGTCTGCCGGGTGTCGGCGAGAAAACCGCGACGAAAATCCTGCTGCAGTACGAGACACTGGAAAATGCGTATGCACATTTCGAGGAGATCAAACCGAACAAGGCAAAAGAGGCGATGCGTGATCATTATGATCTGGCGGAATTAAGCAAAAAACTTGCAACGATTGATACCGATGCGCCGGTGGAGCTCGACCGTGAAAAAGCGGCACTCTCGAATTTTTATACACCAAAAGCGTATGAGATGTTCAAACGTCTGGAGTTTAAAAACCTGCTGGGCCGCTTTGAGGAGACGAATGCAGAACCAGAGGATGCCGTCTTTCTGCGCACCGTAACGGATTTTTCCGAGGCGGAAGAACTCTTTGGAACCATCGCGAAGGAGGAGAAGGCAGGAGCCGCTCTTCTGACAGAAGAAACCCCTAAGGACGGACCGATGGCAGATCGGAGCCGTTCACTTGTCGGTATGGCAGTTGCGTATGGAAGCGGAGAGCCGGATGTTGTTTACTTCCCAGCAGAAGGTTTCCTGACCGGAGATTATTTAAAAGAAAAATTGACTGAGCTGCAGAAGCAGATTCCGCTTTTCTGCGTCATGGACGGAAAAGAATTTCTGAAGGATATGCCGGACGCCGATGAAGCCCATCTGTTTGATGCCGGAATTGCCGCGTATTTATTAAATCCATTGAAATCACAGTATTCGTACGATGATATCGTAAAAGAGTACGTACACCGCTATGTGCCGGCAGTGGAAGAGATCTTCGGCGGAAGCAAGATTCCGACCGCAGGAAAGATGACGCCGGAACAGCAGGAGTCGTATGCAGGTCATCAGGCGTATGCTGTATTTGCCGCACAGGAAAACATGGAAAAGCTGCTGAAGGAGCAGGGCATGTGGGATCTGTACCGGAATGTGGAGATTCCGCTGGTGTTTACGCTCCGTCAGATGGAAGCGGATGGAATCGCCGCAGAAAAAGAAGCACTTTCCGTTTACGGAGCTGAGCTGGCGGAGCGGATCGGAGAGCTGGAGGCACAGATCTACGAGGAGGCCGGCGAGGAGTTCAACATCAATTCCCCGAAGCAGCTTGGCGTGATTCTGTTTGAAAAGCTGCAGCTTCCGGGCGGCAAAAAGACCAAGACGGGTTATTCCACTGCCGCCGATGTGCTCGAAAAGCTCGCACCGGATCACAAACTTGTTGCCGATATTCTGGAGTACCGCCAGCTTGCCAAACTGAAATCGACGTACGCCGACGGTCTGCAGGCCGTGATCGGGAAAGATGGAAGAATCCATTCGACATTTAACCAGACCATCACCGCGACCGGCCGCATCAGCAGTACCGATCCGAATCTGCAGAACATTCCGGTGCGGATGGAGCTTGGCCGTCTGATCCGGAAAGCCTTCGTGCCAAAGCCTGGCTGTGTCTTTCTGGATGCCGACTATTCCCAGATTGAGCTCCGCGTGCTGGCCCATATGTCGGGCGATGAAAACCTGATCGAGGCGTACCGCGAGGCGGAGGATATCCACCGCATGACGGCATCGAAAGTGTTCCATGTGCCGCTTGAAGAGGTAACACCGCTGCAGAGAAGAAATGCGAAGGCGGTCAACTTCGGTATCGTATACGGCATCAGTTCGTTCGGTCTGGGCCAGGATCTCGGCATCAGCCGGAAAGAGGCAGAGGCCTATATCCAGCAGTATTTCGAGACGTATCCGGGTATCCATGAGTTTTTGAACCGCTGCGTGGAGGATGCCAAAGAGAAAGGCTATTCCGTGACGATGTTCGGACGCAGACGGCCGATGCCGGAACTGAAATCGAGCAACTTTATGCAGCGGTCATTCGGCGAGCGCGTTGCGATGAATGCGCCGATCCAGGGAACGGCGGCGGATATTATTAAAATAGCGATGATCCGCGTGGCGAAACGGTTGAAAGAGGAGCAGTTAAAGACCAGACTTCTTCTTCAGGTACACGATGAGCTGCTGCTGGAAGTGCCGGAAGACGAGCTCGAAAAGGCAGAACAGATCCTGGAAGAGGAGATGACCGGGGCAGCACATCTGGCTGTCAAACTCGAGATCGATATGCACACAGGAAACAACTGGTACGAGGCGAAATAGCGCACTCATACCAGGAGCGAAAGGATACAAAAGAATGAAAGTTTTTGGAATTACAGGCGGCGTGGGCGCCGGAAAAAGCGAAGTGCTCACGTACCTTGGACAGAATTATGATGCAACGGTGATCCAGGCGGACGAGGCAGGTTACCTTGTGATGCTGCCGGGCGGCGAATGCTATGGAGAGATTGTGAAGCTGTTCGGCAGACAGATCACCACAGAGACCGGCGAACTTGACCGGAAACGGATTGCTGAGATCGTTTTTCAGGACGAAGAAAAGTTAAAAGCCCTGAATGCGATCGTTCATCCGGCGGTAAAACGGTATATCAAAAAAGCCATTGCAGCCGCGGAAAAAGCAGGGACGGAATACGTCTTTGTGGAGGCCGCACTCTTAATCGAAGAAAAATATGATGAAATTTGTGATGAACTGTGGTATATTTATGCGGATGAAGAAGTCCGGAAGGAGCGATTGATCGAAGGACGCGGCTATTCCGAGAAGAAAGTACGCGAAATCATGGCAAATCAGCTCTCCGAGGATGAATTCAGCAGCCACTGCGATTTTGAAATCGACAACAGCGGCGATTTTGAGGAAACAAAAAAACAGTTAGACCATAGGATGAAAAAATATGAAACTTTGTAGTATTGCAAGTGGTTCGAGCGGAAACTGCATTTTCGCGGGAAGCGAGACCACAAGCCTTCTGATCGATGCGGGCATCAGCGGAAAGCGCGTGGAGGCGGGGCTGGCTGTTCTCGATCGCAGCGCGAAGGAGCTGGACGGCATTCTCGTGACACATGAGCATTCCGATCATATCCAGGGCCTTGGCGTGCTGGCGCGCCGGTATGGTATTCCGATTTACGCAACGGATGGAACAATTCAGGCGATGCAGCAGACGAAGAGCCTTGGAAAGTTCCCGGAGGGGATTTTTCACACGATTCACGCGGATGACACGTTTACACTGGGAGACATCGCCGTACATCCGTTTACGATCTCCCACGATGCGGCAGAGCCGGTCGGCTACCGCATGGAATCCGGCGGGAAATCGATTGCGATTGCGACGGATCTTGGCGTTTACAGCGATTACACGGTTCAGAATCTGACCGGGCTGGATGCCGTTTTGTTAGAGGCAAATCATGACGAGAACATGCTTGCGGTCGGACCGTACCCGTATCCGTTAAAACAGCGGATCGCCGGGGCGAAAGGCCATTTATCGAACCTGGCGGCAGGCCATCTCCTCTGCGAGATTCTGCACGACAATCTGCAGGAAGTGCTGCTCGGCCATTTGAGTAAGGAAAATAATTATGAGGCACTGGCCTTTGAAACCGTGGCCTGCGAGGTCACAACGGGTGATAATCCGTATCACTCGGGTGATTTTCATCTCGCTGTCGCTAAAAGAAGCGAAGTATCACCGTTAATTGAGGTTTAAATATACATTTTTAGAGCTACATACCATGTTTTTCGCAAGGCCGCCATTACCGGTTTTTCCGGGGCTTTGACATAAAACCAGAAAAAGGAGAATGGAAACATGAAGAAGACAATTATCACTGTCGTAGGCAAGGACACCGTGGGCATTATCGCAAAGGTATGTAATTATCTGGCAGAGAACCAGGTAAACATCGAAGACATTTCTCAGACGATTGTGCAGGGATATTTCAACATGATGATGGTAACGGACGTCTCCAAGAGCGAGAAATCCAACGCAGAGCTTGCAAAAGATCTGGAGGAGATTGGAAGTTCCATCGGCGTTGTCATCCGCTGCCAGCATGAAGATATTTTCAATATGATGCACCGTATCTAAAGCGAAGGAGAAAAACGACATGATAAATCTGTTTGAAGTAAAGGAAACGAACGAGATGATCGAAAAAGAGAATCTGGACGTTCGTACCATTACCCTTGGAATCAGTCTTATGGACTGTATCGACTCCAATCTTGACAAGCTGAACCGCAAAATCTACGACAAAATCACGACGACTGCCAGAAATCTGGTTTCCGTAGGTGAGGAGATCGAGGGCGAGTTCGGTATTCCGATTGTAAACAAGAGAATTTCCGTTACCCCGATTGCCTTAGTCGGCGCAGCAGCCTGCAGAACGCCGGAGGATTTCGTGACGATTGCACAGACTCTGGACCGTGCGGCAAAAGAAGTCGGCGTCAATTTCCTCGGCGGCTATTCTGCTCTGGTAAGCAAAGGTATGACGACAGCAGATGAGCTTCTGATCCGTTCTATCCCGCAGGCACTGGCTGTTACGGATTTTGTCTGCAGCTCCATCAACCTTGGCTCTACCAAAACCGGTATCAACATGGATGCTGTCAAACTGATGGGTGAGATCATCAAGAAGACGGCGGAGGCAAGCAAAGAGAACAACTGCCTTGGATGCGCAAAACTCGTTGTTTTCTGCAATGCACCGGACGACAACCCGTTCATGGCAGGCGCTTTCCACGGCGTAACCGAGGCGGATGCCATCATCAATGTCGGCGTTTCCGGCCCTGGTGTTGTCAAACATGCTCTGGAAAAAGTACGCGGCGAGAACTTTGAGGTACTCTGCGAGACGATCAAGAAGACCGCATTTAAGGTAACGCGTGTCGGCCAGCTCGTTGCACAGGAGGCTTCCAAGCGGCTGAACATTCCGTTTGGTATCATTGACCTTTCCCTGGCACCGACTCCGGCGATCGGAGATTCCGTTGCGGATATCCTTGAGGAGATCGGCCTCGAGCACGCAGGTGCACCGGGAACGACAGCGGCGCTGGCACTTCTGAACGATCAGGTGAAAAAGGGCGGTGTTATGGCATCTTCCTATGTCGGCGGCTTGAGCGGCGCGTTCATTCCGGTCAGCGAGGATCAGGGAATGATCGATGCGGTAACAGCAGGTGCACTTACCATTGAGAAATTAGAGGCTATGACCTGCGTATGCTCTGTGGGACTTGATATGATCGCAGTACCAGGTGATACGAAGGCATCCACCATTTCCGGCATTATTGCAGATTAAGCAGCAATTGGAATGGTGAATCAGAAGACAACAGCAGTCCGTCTGATCCCTGTTATCGGAAAGGGAGTAGGAGAGACAGTAGAATTCGGTGGTCTTCTTGGCTATGCACCAATCATGCCGGTAAACAATTTCTCCTGTGATGCGTTTGTGCAGCGTGGCGGAAGGATTCCGGCACCGATCCATAGCTTTAAAAACTGATAAAAAAGGCCAGAAACTTCGGAAAAGGGGAGTTTCTGGCTCTTTTTATGTTCAAGAGGGACGCGGAGCGGAAAATATTTTGTCTGGGGTGCGGTTTCGGAGCCTAAGATATTCTAAGTTTCCATAAATCTGCTAAAAGCATGAGCCGTCTTATCAAACTCGCTCCGTTGCAAACTTCGCTCAGACAGTGATGCAGCCGGCTCATAACGCAGATTTCTGCCAGCTAAGAATATCTAAGATCCCTGCAAATGCACACAAAAACAAATAATTTTCCCGCCTGGCAGCTGGCTGGGCGGATGATATAGTCCGTTTTTACTTGATTATAACCGAATAATTGCTCTGCCGGATAGCCGGATACTTGATTTGGTTAAATTTATATTTGTGATGGATTTTTTAGAAAGGAAAAGGAGATAGATGTCGATATCTTTGAGAACCCTTAAGGGCGTGGGGGAGAAAACGGAAAAGTTATTTGCGAAAATAGGAGTTACGGATATGGAATCTCTTCTGAGTTATTATCCACGTAATTATGATGCGTATGAGGAGCCTGTTGAGATCCGGTCTCTGGAAGAGGGAGCTGTTGTGGCGATTTCTGTGGCGGTTATAACGGGTGTGTAT